>BNJU01000646.1_pt1 | contig 164119 bp, 192 predicted proteins | sample 8539281 | NCBI WGS metagenome assembly BNJU01 (sample SAMD00202456, study PRJDB9452) | human saliva metagenome | isolation source: human saliva | place: Japan | reverse complement strand
CCCTGTCCGTATATCCGATAGTGGTTCAGTACGTATCAGATAGCAGCGTTCAGTATGTAGCAACTGAAGGTGATGGATTATCATTTGAGAAAGGTGATGATGTTGATGTAAAGGCTGTATTTAAGTCTACCTCTTCAGTGGACAAGAGCTTTGAAAACTTCAGCGGAGTGGAAGTTGATAACGCAAGGCTCGAGGATTCTGACTACACTGTCACTAAGGGAAGTACAGTTATTAGACTTAATAAGAGTTTTGTGGACAGACTATCTGCTGGTAGACACACACTTACTGCATACTTCGATGCCGACACAAAGTCATCTTCGATTACATTTACAATTAAGCCTGCAGCAGTGCGTAGCAACAATAGTGCTGTAAATAATGCAAGTTCAAATAGTAGCGCACCGAGAGTTTCTAACTCTACAGCTCGTAGGAGCGCTGTGACATATAGCAAGACTGCTAAGGTAAGAGCAGGTAGAGTTGTAAAGACTGGTGATCCAGGAAATTACGCTCTATATGCTGTGCTATTAATTTCGTCAATATCCTCACTATCTATCTTTACTTAAGAGACGTAAGGAGAATTAGAGGGAAGATACTGGAAAGGAATATGAGAGAGATTAATAAGCTATTTATGTTAAAAAAGCTTTCTTTGGTGATAATAATAGCTGTTTCTCTATCAGTGATTTTATCAGGCTGCACTGAACAGACAAGAAAACAAGCGCTTGAAACAGTCAAGGGCATTAAGATAGAATCATACATGGTAGAGGAACAGCCAATCGTCAAAGACCTTAAGAAGGAATTCTCGAAAGAAATTGATAAGGCTAAAGATGATAAATCTATCAAAAAACTACTAAAAGGATTTTTAAGTCTCAGATTAAGTCTATCTCAACTAGAGAGGATAAAATAAAAGGCTTGTAAAAAGGCTTCTGAAAAGAGCAGATTGATGCAATGGATGGGAGCAAAGCTGAAGAAGCACGTAAAATCCTGAAGTCATATGAGAAGAAGTTCAATAAGGTAAAGAGTGACAGTGATCTTACTCTGTTAACCAAATGAAATCGGTCAGAAGATTGCAGAGAAAAGTGGTATGTCGTTTGACGCAAGTGCAACGACAAATCTAATCGAAAAGGAAAATGAGACTAGCGAAAAGCTGTCTAAGCAAAAGAGTCTATCTAACAGTAGTTCTACAAAAAGCAGCTCATCGAGTACAAGCACAACTAGTCAGAGCAGTAGCGATGGTGGCAAGAAAAAACGCTGGGTACCTGCAGTTACTAAGACTATAACGCATCCAGAAACTACTAAAGAGAAACGATATATTGTTAGCTATGTATGTCAATGCGGAAGATCATTCCCAAATCTTTCAGCATGGCAAGCTCATAAAGCCAAATCCTTGAGATGGGAACCATGTGTACTACAATCCAGTCTGGGGGACTAAGACTGTAAAAGTACCTGCATGGACTGAAACCGTGGTTGTTTCAGAAGGTCACTGGGAATAGGTGAAAAGATGAAAAGAAAGATATTACCGATTATTATGATTCTGGCTATAAGTACAGCGCTACTAGCCGGCTGCACTAAGAAGGGTGCAGATGACAAGAAGAATAAGGACGGATACACGCATATCTCTGGTAAGGAGGCTGCTAAATTCGTTGAAAATGCTGAAAAGGATGACGCTAAAATCATCGATGTACGAGGCAAGGTTGCATGGGGAATGGGTCATATTCCGAAGGCTATTCCTATCTGGTACGAAGACTTCGACAAGGGAGAGGTTAAAGAGCTTCCCGATAAGAATCAAAAGATACTTCTGTACTGTGATTACGGTGGTCTCAGCAAGAGAGTAGCAAAGCGTCTTGCTAAGCAGGGATACACCAACGTATATGAGTTCAATGGACTAAAGGTATGGAAGGGCAAAGTTATAGTTGAGGAGGAGTACAAAGACCTCCAAGAAGGTGAGAGCAACTAAGCCTATGCCGTACAGGCAATATTTATAAAACAATAACAGCGAGGGTTTACGCCCTCGCTGTTCTATTGCAGTAATACTATTGTCTAATATTCTTCCTGTTCAACACCTACGATGTTGTAACGACCATCTCATGTGTTACCCTGTGATAACCATGCCTGCCTTGCAGCTGCAATTTGACCAGTTGAGTAGTAGCGACCTGCTCTAGTTATATACACAGTTCTCGTTCTCTTGGCAGCAGGTTGCTGCGGCTGAGAGTGCGATGCTGAACCAGAAGAACTGCTCGAGCCTGAAGACGAATGAGATGAGGATGAGCTTGATCCTGATGAAGAGGAAGAGCCTTTGCTACTTGCAGCATCTTTCTTGCTCTTGTCATCCTTCTTATCCTTCTTGTCATCGCTTCCTTTGCTCGTTTCGGATGAAGCCATCGCAGAATCTCCGGATTCAGAGCTGCAGCTGTCTGATGAGACTTCTATCTGCTTTTCATTTTTTGTTTTTGCTTGCTTATCCTTACTGGACTTTGAGCTTCCGCTCATGTTTAAGCTCACAGTAACTATTAGTGCAGCAACAGCTATTACAAGCAGTAGCCCGAGCACCTTTTGCATGAGACTCATTTGTTTTATTCTGTTCATCGATAAATTAATCCTTTTTCCCTATTCCCAATTTTTTAAATTTTACTTTCGTTTCTAGTTCCCCGTATGTTATTTTTTGACGGTGAGCTTCCACGATTTGTTATCCTGCTTGTCGAAGTCTAGAACTTCATGATTGTGCTCTTCGCAGTAACCTGGTAGATTTACCACTGCATCAGGGCAAGTGAACTCAACCTCTATTATCTGACCATCTTCAGCATCACCTAAAGCTTTCTTGAGCTCTATAAGTGGCAGCGGGCAGTCCATTCCCTTAGTATCTAGTTTGATATTTTCCATCGTCGTTCCTCCTGATGATAGATTAATGTTTTATACCTATTGGTTTCATAAAATTCTATACTCTCGATAATCCTTTATAGCCTCGATTAACCTCTTGCACTCTTGGAGCCACGTACGTACATAAACCACGCGCCAAACCAGATTCCAAGTGCGATGAATAGCAGTGCTAGCCAGGCTCTTGTCGCAAGCTGGGAAGTTGCGACCAAACCGTTACCGATAAGGCAGCCCTTTGCCCATACTGCACCTATTCCCATGAGCATGCTTCCAATTACAGTTTTTATTACGATTCTCTTATCCGTCTTGACTATCGAAAATTCTTTACTAGTGAAAGCTGTGAAGAATGAACCTAGGATTATTCCAACGATCACCAAATTGTCCCAACCGACACCGTCGGTTCTGTTATAGACAACTCATCCGATAGGTTCTGAATGAGTGCCTGTTATCATGTTGAACCACGATAACACCGGGTCTGAAATTGAGATTCCACCATTTCTGCCAGTGAGGTTGCTGAAGTAGAACGCAGCAGCCATCAGCACTCCGATCAGTATTACAGTTATCTCGCGACTCCAAATCTTTTCGCAGAAGACGTGGCGCAGACCTGTGTAGGTTTGCGGCAGCTTGTATTTGGGCTTGTGCGCTCTGTAATGACGAAACATTAGGATATATAGTAGCACTGCCACTGGCGCAAATATTAGTATCGGAGAGAAGGGCATATCGAACAAATCTATGTCGTATACATCCTGTAGCCCCATAACCTTCTGTGTAAATGGCTTAAAAATCCACTTGTTAGTAAAAAATTCAGTCGTTGCAAAAACTATAAGCGATAATATTCCGATGATTCGCCCGTCTCCGACCTTGACGAGAGTGCTCGTAACGCAGCCATTGGTGAGCACCGCTCCGATTCCGAAGATGAATCCACCTATAGGAACTGCAACCATTGAATAGCAACCGAAGTATGGTGAAGGAATTACAGTGCTTCCAACCATTATGTGATAAAAGAGTCCTTCAGTTGCGATTATCGCCAAGATGAGGACTGCATTATAGTATTTCTTCTCAAGATAGATATCTCGTATCGTTCCAGTAGGACAGAATCGTCCGCGCTTGAGTAGAAAGCCGAACAGCAATCCTATAAACAAACCAGATATGTTAAGTAGCAAATAGCCTCCTTTTATATGAATTCCAATTGATAATTATATTTCTTTATGTAAAGTCTTAAAATATGTATACAGATAATCAATACAGAATTATTCTAAATAGAGATTATCAATGCATTAAAATACGTGTAACCATTGTGATGCGCGGAGAATAAGAAAATAAGAAGATCGGATTAACGGGAAAATGTTGACGAGTACGATGTATAAGAATATAATCATTAACATTAAGAATAGTTAACAATGTTAATCGATTTGCTTTAAAGAATATTTGATTAATTTTGAGGTTAGTAACGGATAGTGCAATTCCGTTAATAGATGTTTTTGCGGAAAAGGAGTTTTAAGTGAAAGAGTATCAATCTAAATTTTTGCTTCAGATGCATAGCTTCCATAAGATTAAGTTTTGGAGTCTAGTCCCAGAGCTTAACCCAAGCGAGCACATGCTCGTTTTCGCTTTATGTAAATGTGAAGTCTGGTATGTGTGGAGAATATGACTATGATCTCGATATAAAGCTGTCGGCGATGAAAGGGGTTAAGGTCTCTGATTTAGCCAAAGCAGTACGCATGACGATGCCAGGTGTATCCAGGGTATTAGCAGGTCTGGAAGAAAAAGGCATCATAGAGCGGAGAATCGACAAGAGTGATAGGCGTAATACCTTGGTGTTTCTAACTGAAGATGGGTATAAAAAGATACTAGGATACAAGAAAAGAATAGATAAATATTTCGAAACTGTCTTCGAGAGATTTGGGGAAGATAGAGTAGCCGAGGTTATAGAGCTTATCGGAGAGCTAGCTGAGATTGCCCAAGAAGAATTACAGAAGGAACTAATTGGTAGCGAAAGCATGCAAGATGGTAGGGCTGTGAGCGAAGATAAGATCAAGGATTTACATCAGCAGGGAGATGAGAAGTAACAGATGATAAAATTAATTAGGAATTTAAAGCCATACAAAATGGCTGTTCTGACGCTTCTCGTAGTACTTGTGGTTCAGGCATTTGGAGACATTTCGATTCCAAGCTATATGCAGAAGATTATCGACACTGGTATTCAGAACAAAGGTGTTGAGCACATAATGCCGAGCAAGGTTAAGGGAGACGAGTATAGGGAAGCGCAGATTTTCATGAATGATGGCGAGAAGGCGCTTTGGTCGTCCTCGTACAAGAAGGATGGCGAGAATTACACTCTCGTGGTTAAGGATGAAAAGAAACTAAATAAGCTTGATAGAACATTGCTTAAACCGATAGTTCTTAGTTATCAGCTCGGTCATATGACTGTTAAGCAGTTTAAGAATACTGTAAAGGAGCAGCTAAGTGCTAGACCAGAAACTAAGGCGATGGCTATGCGCATAGATGACATGTCTATTTCTGAAATTGCTAATATGATGAAGGTGGATATCAAGTCGTTTAAAGCAAAGGACCAGAGCGGTAAAGTGCATACTTACGTTGACATGCGTCCCCTGATTCAGTCGCATATTGCTAGCGGAGAGATGGATAAATCGGAGATTAATAAATCAAGGAGTGATATGGATAAGACTATATCGTCCGTTGGCGATAAGACGCTTAGGTCTATGGGTATAGCTTATGCAACTAGCGCATCTCAGGAAGCCGGAGTAGATATAGATGGCGTACAAAAGACATATCTGCGTCACACTGCTTTTAAGATGATGCTCGTCACATTTTTGATGATTTCAGCTGCCATTGTAGCGTCCTATATAGCTTCTAAGGTCGGAGCTAAGATAGGTATGACGCTCAGAAGAGAAGTCTTTGAAAAAGTCATGAGCTTCTCAAGCGCTGAGATGGATAGATTTCAGACATCTTCTTTGATTACGAGAGCTACCAATGATATTCAGCAGGTGCAGATGACAACGACAATCATGCTTCGTATGGTGCTTTATGCGCCCATTTTAGCAATATGGGGAATCATCAAGGTGATTGAGACGGGGGCACATATGAGCTACGTGATTGCGCTCGGTGTAGCTACTGTAGTTGTTATAGTATTAATACTTATGATTATTGCCCTGCCAAAATTTCGCATTATGCAGGAGCTGGTGGATGCTCTAAATAGTGTTTCACGCTCGATACTCACCGGCATTCCAGTAATTCGCGCCTTCGGAAGGGAGCAATCGGCGGAAAAACGCTTCGATAAGGCGAGCCTTGATCTTATGAAGACTCAGTTATTTACCAATAGGATTATGACCTTCATGCCGCCGATGCTAATGATGCTGATGAATTTGCTCGGCGTGGCAATTGTATGGGTTGCCTCACACCGAATTAACGCTGGGAATATGCAGGTTGGATCCATGACTGCATTTCTCACTTACTCGATGATGATAGTAATGTCATTTATGATTCTAACTGTTATGTCTATACTAATTCCGAGAGCTGGGGTTGCAGCTAATAGGATAGATGAGGTGATTATGTCTGAATCATCGGTGGTCGATAGTTTTGATGCAATTGCTATTAATGAATGTTCAGGCCGATTGGAATTTGATAACGTTTCATTTAGATATGAAGGCTCTGATGAGGATGCTCTATCAGGTATAGCTTCACGGCAAATCCAGGTGAAACCACTGCGATAATCGGAAGCACAGGTTCAGGCAAGAGCACGATAGTTAATCTGATACCGAGATTCTTTGACGTAACCGCTGGATGCATTAGACTAGATGGTAGGGATATACGTGACATCAGCATGAAGTCGCTCAGAGATCAAGTCGGGCTAGTGCCTCAAAAGGGTATTCTGTTCTCGGGCACTATCGATTCAAATATTAGATTTGGAAACGAAGCTGCTACACCAGAGGAGGTCCGTGAGGCCGCAGATATAGCACAGGCTCTCGAGTTCATCGAGGAAAAGGAAGATAAATTTGAAAGTGCAATTGCACAAGGTGGCTCAAATGTATCTGGTGGACAGAAGCAGAGAATTTCCATCGCAAGAGCGATTGCCAAGAAGCCAAAGATTCTAGTGTTTGATGATAGTTTTTCAGCACTCGATATGAAGACGGATGCGAAGCTCAGAAGAGTGCTTGCAAAGCATGAGAAGGAAGCGACTAAAATCATAGTCGCACAGCGAGTTGGCACGATTATTGATGCGGAGCAGATTATCGTTCTCGATGAAGGAGAAATAGTCGGGAAGGGTAGACATAGAGATTTGCTTCGGACATGTGAAACCTATAGACAAATAGCTGAATCGCAGCTTTCAAAGAGCGAATTGGAGGTGGAATAATGGCAGAAAATACGAATAAGAAACCAGCTCCAGTTAAGAGGGGGCATCGCCCAGGAGTCGGAACACCTTCTGAGAAGCCAAAGAATTTCAGCAAGTCTATGAAACAGATAGTTAGATATAGTGGAAATTATAAATATGCATTTGTAGTAGTTATATTGTTTGCGATTGCGGGTACAGTGTTTCAGGTAATCGGACCAAAGGTGATGGGACGGGCGACTACAGTTCTTGCAGAAGGGCTAATGCATAAGATTAAGGGGACTGGGACTATCGACTTTACGACAATCGGTAGGATTTTGGCCTTTGCCACTGCTTTATATGCTCTTAGTGCGGTGCTGACCTTTGTGCAGGGGTGGATAATGACAGGTATCACCCAGAAAATCGTATATAACTTACGCCGAGATATATCTGAAAAGATTAACCGCATGCCGATGAAGTATTTTGAGAGTCACCAGTACGGTGATGTGCTGTCGAGGATTACGAACGATGTAGACACTTTGGGGACGGGGCTAAACCAGAGTGTAACTACGATTATTACCTCCGTGGCAACTGTTATAGGGGTGCTAGTAATGATGATGACCATATCACCGCTTATGACATTGATATCATTTGTCACGATTCCAGTGTCTATTTTTCTGCTCGGTTTAATAATCAAGGCGTCGCAGAAACACTTCAAAATGCAGCAGGAGTACCTCGGCAATATAAACGGACAGATAGAAGAAAGTTTTGCAGGGCAGCTCGTGATAAAAGCTTTTAACAGAGAGAAATCAGTGGAGAAGACATTTAATGATACAAATGAGATTCTCTATGAATCAGCCTGGAAGTCTCAGTTCATATCGGGCATAATGCAGCCTGTTATGATGTTTGTCGGAAATCTCGGATATGCGGGGGTAGCTATTTCAGGAGCCATGCTGGCAATCAAGAATGTGATTGGAATCGGAGATATACAGGCGTTTATACAATATGTTCGTAATCTTACGCAGCCACTTTCACAGGCTGCTCAGGTTATGAATCAGGTGCAGTCGATGGGAGCAGCAGGAGAGCGTGTATTTGAGTTTCTTGCAGAGGAGGAGGAACTTAGGGATCCTGATGATGCCATTAGTACCCTCAATGTAGAAGGATATGTGGAATTTGAGCATGTTAAGTTCGGCTACAATCCTGAGCAGGTCATCATAAATGATTTCAGTGCTAGTGTTAAGCCGGGACAGAAAATCGCTATCGTCGGACCGACAGGTGCGGGTAAAACCACAATAGTGAAGCTATTGATGCGCTTCTACGATGTAAATGGTGGGTCGATAAAAATTGACGGCATTGATATTCGTAACATAAGTCGCCACTGCCTGAGAGATAATATCGCTATGGTTCTTCAGGACACATGGCTGTACTCAGATACTATTATGGAGAATATCAGATATGGGAATCAGGACGCGAGCGATGAAGAGGTTATAGCTGCTGCTAAGGCGGCAAGGGCGGACCGATTCATCAAGACTCTCCCTGGCGGATACAATATGGTTTTAAACGAAGATGCAACCAACATATCAGAAGGACAGAAGCAGCTTCTAACCATCGCGAGAGCGATTCTTGCAGACCGTAAGCTTCTGATTCTTGATGAGGCCACATCTTCGGTTGATACAAGAACAGAGGTTAGGATTCAGGAAGCCATGGATCAGCTTATGAAGGGACGTACAACTTTTGTCATAGCACACCGATTATCGACCATCAGAAATGCTGACCTCATACTCGTGATGGACCACGGTGATATAATAGAGCAAGGAACGCATGATGAACTTCTCTTAGAAGGCGGAGCATATGCTGATCTGTATAACTCACAATTTGACGAAGTGGAGGCATCTTAATGAACAAAGCTAGACTTAGCACGCTGTGTTATATTGAAAATGATGATAAGTATCTTATGCTACATCGCATCATCAAAGCAAATGATATAAACCATAATAAATGGATTGGTGTCGGAGGTCATTTCGAAGATAGAGAGAGTCCCGATGACTGCCTACTTCGTGAAGTACGTGAAGAGACGGGGTACACGCTTACAGACTACAAGTTTCGAGGCATAGTTACCTTTATCTACGGAAGCGGTGAAAAAGAGATGGTCGAGTACATGCATCTCTTTACGGCGACTGGATTTAAAGGGGAACCGATTCCTTGCGATGAAGGCGTACTTGAGTGGGTGCCTAAAGATAAGTTACTAGACCTCGAGCTGTGGGAAGGAGATAAGATATTTCTCAGACTTCTAAGTGAGCGAGATGATTTCTTTTCGCTTAAGCTCGTATATGACGAGAGCGACGAACTGATAGAAGCTTTGCTCGATGGAAAGGCGATATAACACTCGTTTAGGAAAATAATTCAAAATAAAAGACCTAGGAACTGGAACTATGTGATTCCAAATCCTAGGTCTTGTTCATATATTAGCGGTCAATTGATCTAGATTAAATTCTAATCTTAGCGATGTAATGAGCGTTTTCAGGAAGCTTTAGATCTCTACCTGCCTCGTCGAAACTCCACATCTTTACACCAGCTCTAGTTGAATCAAGAACTGCATAGAAATTGAACATTGCAATTCCGTAGTTGAGAAGCTGGTCTTCAGCAGTTGTGAGCTCGTCGTCTAGACCAATTAGCGATACGATATCGTCATCAACGATTACTCTGTATGGCTGACGATTGAAGAATGACTGTGCAACAGCGATTGATAGAAGTGCATCTTCAAGCTCAGTGTACAGAAGCTCCATGTTAACTGGCTCTCCGTATACCTTGTAAGATAGAAGGTCCTGCATGCTAATCTTAGGTGCAACCTTCTTCTCGCAAGAAACCATCGTAACGTTGGATGGGCTCTTGATATCGAGACGAACGTCCTTTTTAGCCTTGTTACCGTGTCCAAATGCGATAAATACTGCAAGAGTTTTATCTGTATCAACGCCGAGTGCGCCCTTAGCTGCTTCTGCATCGTTTACAGTTAGCCAGCAAGCATCGAATCCAAGCTGTGTGAGCTTAAGTGTTAGACCTTGTGCGATAAATCCTGCATTCTCTAGATAATGAGGTGCTTCCTCTGAGTAAAGCGCTAAGTAGTTAGGTGCCTTTACAGTAAAGCCGTTATATCCTACGCTGCTTCCAAGGAAATCCGCCACATCGCCACCGAAGAAATGAAGCTCGGTAGAAATCTCAGGAAGTAGCTTTGGCACTACTTCGTTATAAGCTTAATTTCCTCAACTGAAGCAGCATCAACTACTGTATCTGCGAAATCGCGGCACGACTGGCGGCGAGAAACGATCTCATCATAATATCTTAGGTATTCCATAAAGTTCTCCTTTCAAGTCCATACATAAGAACATAATATCAATTTTGCACAATTAGTACAAGACGGATAATCAATATATTTCTTAAATACTATAAAAAAACAATAGCTCTGACAGGGCAAACGGGTGCGCAGTAGCCACATCGCACGCACTTTTCAACGCTGATTTCGGCTAGGCCACTATCATTCCAGGATATAGCTTGACTGACGCAGCGGGCCTTACATGCTCCGCAGCCTTCGCAGTCACTCTGGTCTACCATCATGCGTTTATTGCTGATATCGGGTCTGTAATCGCTACCGAGAGTTCCTTCAAAGTAACTGACTGCAGTGTCGACTTCATCCAGACTTCCCATGCCAATCATCACAGCATCCACACCCTCGAGTGAAGTTACATAATCAAGACATTCTACATAATCCTCAATGATATTTCCTCCGCCGAAAGCCTTCATGGTGAATACTCCAACGCCATGATTTGAACAGAGCTTTATCGCTTCAGCCATATCATCTCGTGCACCAGGGCCCTCTCCGTCTCTGATTCCCATGCCAGCTTTGTTTATCAGTGGGAATATCACATCACACGAGTCTAAGTTCGCCGCTGCACGGCATGCATCAACATGATGCGTCGATATTCCGATTGCCCTAATTAAGCCGGAGGCTTTTTTGTCCCTAAGCGCCCTCCAAGCCTCGCTTCTCTCATGAAGGTCGACAACTCCTCGAACTTCGTGAAGTAGGAAAATATCGATCTTCTCGAGATTAAGTTCAGAAAGGCATTCATCGACTGCAGCTGATGCACTCTCGTAGTCAGATTCGAGAGTCTTGCTACAGACAACCGGCATATCTAAGTTTTCATCTGATTTAATTGTATCTAGCGCAGGTCTAAGATATCTATAGGTGTCATAATACTGCGCAGTATCAAGAAAGTTAATACCGCTCTTTACCGCATGCACGATGATGCGAGCACCTTCGTCGGTGGAAAGATTCTTTTGCGAGAAACCCATCGTAAGCGTTCCCATACCTACAGCTGAAACCTCTATACACGATAATCCTAATCTATTTCTATTCATATCATAATTTTAACACGCAACTGATGTATAATACACACTAAAGTTTATGATGAGGGTGTGCATTTTGCTACAAAGTGACGTACGTAATAGGGGAGATAGATGTCGCTAAAAGGGTATGATTTGCATTTTTAAAAAAAGATATTCCTGCCGGAATCATCGTTGCGCTAGTGTCCATTCCGATTTCCATCGGGTATGCATTAGTAGCAGGGCTTCCGCCAATTTATGGTCTATATGGATCACTGCTCCCTATATTGGTGTACGGATTGATAACGAGTTCTCCGAGATTCGTTTTCGGGGTTGATGCTGCCCCAGCTGCACTTGTTGGTGGCATGCTATATTCTATGGGCATTGCATATCAATCGCAAGATGCGGTGAGAATAATACCTGTAATAACACTATTTACTGCTGCCTGGATACTGATAGCGCGCTTAGTCGGACTCGGTAGGCTGGTGAAATTCATCTCATCGCCAGTAATGGGAGGCTTCATAACGGGTATCTGCTGCACGATTATATTGATGCAGATTCCTAAGCTGTACGGCGGTGATTCAGGCAGAGGAGAACTCCACGAACTCTTAATACATATTTACAAAACAGTGAGTGCTGGAGTCCAAATTCCGTCACTTGTGCTTGGGCTCGGTACGATCATCATAATCTTGGGATCTAAGAAATTTATCCCAGCGGTACCAATGAGTGCAGTTATGATGTTCGCTGGGGCGGGGCTGAACTATGCTATGGACCTTGGACAGTACGGAGTTAAAATGCTTCCGGAGGTGAAGGCAGGGCTGCCGCCTCTGGCTATCCCTGACATTTCGCTGGTTCATGGAAACGTTAGAACTATGATGCTTCAAACGCTTATCATAGCAATCGTAATCATCGCTGAGACTCTTCTTGCAACCAATAACTTCGCACTTAAGTATGATGATAAAATCGATAATAACAGGGAGATTCTCGCCTACGCGATGAGTAATCTAGCAGGTGGTCTCGTTGGCTGCTGCCCTGTAAATGGAAGTGTTTCGAGGAGCAACATAGCTGATCAGTTCGGCGTGAAGTCACAGGTGATGTCGATATCTGCGGCAGCTACGATGATGATAATTCTGATCTTTGGTACAGGTTTTATACACATGCTTCCAGTACCGGTTCTCACTGCAATAGTGATTTCTGCACTCATCAGCAGCACTGAATTTGACCTCGCCGCTAAGCTGCGCAAGGTTGACAGAACCGAGTGGAAGATATTCTATGTGGTGATGTTCACAGTCTTGATCTTTGGAACGATATATGGCGTGCTTATCGGAATTATCCTCTCCTTTGTGACAGTAATCATCAGAGCATCCAATCCTCCTAGAAGTAGACTCGGGTATATTCCTGAGAAAGATCAGTTCTATCCTGTCGACAGGACTACGGGTACTCGTGAGATTAAAGGGGTGCTCATATACAGATTCGGTGGAGCGTTGTTCTTTGCTAATGCGAATACGATAAAGGATGAGATTGATGATTTAGTAACCGACGACATGAAAGCCGTAATCATTGATGCCAGTGGCATCACGAGCATCGATGTCACAGCTGTAGAGCGTTTGATGATTTTATACACTAAGTATAAAGAGCGCGGCATAAAGCTATTTCTTACCGAACACTCTGGAGATTTAAACGATCAATTGCGTGCCTTTGGAGCGGAGCAGATGTTCAAAGACTACGCTATAGTTCCACACATTTACCAGGCACTAAAGTCGGTGGGTATAAACAAGCCATACGAACTAGGTGATTGCGAGGGCGATGTCTGTTACATCTCCATCAATGGTTCGGCTGGCAGCTCTCAGATTGCAGAGTTTGAATGGGCATATGGTGATCAAGCAGAAGCTAGGATGGAAGAGGTCGCTAATTCGCTCGCAGATAAGCTCATTAGTCTTGAAAAAGTAGATGAGGATATGATACGAGAGGCTGAGCGAAATGCGCTTGGCAGTAACTGGAGTGAGATTGACGAGGAGAAGTTCTTGGATTTTCTTGAGTTCCAGCTTGCGCACCTTCTTGAACTCGGCAAGATAGATCTCGAAAAATTCCAGCGTGTACGAGAGAAGATTCTGTTATATCACGCAAAGCTTGACATGCAGATTAACGATAGAAATTCCGAGGAACTAGATGAAATCATCAGGACGAGAATTGTGCGTGAAGAGCAGTTTAGGAGTAGATTCCCTGATGCGTACAATGCCTTTGCAGAAGAGAGAGCTAGGCACAGAGAAATCCTGAAGACTGATTATCCTGAAATCTGGGAGAGAATCATGAAGATTCGCCGAGAGGGGAGAAGATAAGGACAAACTCCGAGATAAGGTTCGGGATCAGATTCATGATAAGCATTTATTCCCAGGGCTTGATGAGATTGAACATCTAGTTGATGGTGTAAAAGATTATTTTCATAGAAAGAAATGATGATAGCTTGTCCATCAAGGTAAGTGCGTCGAGACGATGTACATAAAGAAGCAATTAGGCTGTATATCACTAATATATTAAAATAGAAAGGTTAATTCGTTATGAGGCTATATATTCTTAGACATGGGCAGACCGACCTAAATAGCGAGAAGCGTTTTCAGGGTCATATGCAAACAGAACTGAATAATGTTGGGATTGCTCAGTCAGAGAAGGTTGGAGAGCTGCTACGCGAGCGTGGCATTAAGTTCGACAAGATTTATTGTAGCCCTCTAGAGAGAGCAATCAAAACAGCAGAAATTGCTACCTCGGAGACTAGAGACAAGTTTATAATAGACGATGATCTTACGGAAATCGACTTCGGGATAAATGAAGGACGAAAGTATGAAGAACTTCAGGTTGGTAAGAACAACATATTTTTGTCTCCGGGCAATTACATGCCCCCAGAAGGTGGCGAGTCACTAGAGACTCTTAAATTCAGGGTAAAGAGGTTCCTTGAGAGGGTGCGAGATGAGAACGATGAAGGAAATATACTGGCGGTATCTCACGGAACGGCAATTCACATGATGCTTCTATATATGAGAGGCATGGAATTCGGTGATTTATGGACGGAACGCGTCGGAAACTGTAATGTAACGGTAGTCGATATCGAAGGTTGGGAACTTAAAATCAGGGATGATCTTCAGATCGAAACTGATAAATATGTAAAATAGATAACTTTTTATATAAAAGGGGGTAAGACATGAGAGGTGTTATAGATGTTGGTGGCGGTACACGCGATATATTTGGAGCAGGAGTGTTCGATTATTTTTTAGAGCACGGAATAACTTTTGATAAGTGTTACGGTGTATCGGCAGGCTGTGCGAATATATCGTCCTTCCTTGCTGGACAGCAGCATAGGAATTATGAGTTTTATACGGAGTATTCGATGCGTAAGCAATATATGAGCTTTGATAATTTCTTCAAGACGGGTTCATATGTGGATCTCGATTACGTTTCGGATGAACTTTCAAACAGTAGCGGTGAGTATCCGCTTGACTATGAGAAGCTGAAGGCTAATCCTGCAGACTTTACATTAGTGGCTGCAGAAGCAAACACAGGTAAGACGAAGTACTTTACGAAAGATGATCTGAGTTTGAATAACTATGATCCGATAAATGCTTCTAGCTCGGTGCCTGTTGTCAATAAACCGTATGAAATAGATGGAGTTGAATATTTTGATGGAGGGCTTGCGGACCCTATTCCTTACCAGAAGGCATTAGACGATGGATGCGATGAGCTTGTGATAATACTCACTAGACCTAAGGATGGATATCGAGTGGATACTAATGACAAGCGGATGGCGCAGATACTTGCAAGGCAATATCCTAAGGCGGCGGAGCTTCTTGAGCATAGAGCTGAAACCTACAATGCTCAGCTAGATGCTATCAAAAAGCTTGAGGAAGAGGGCATCGCAAAAATCATTGCACCTGAGAGCATTGGGAAACTCAAGACTCTGACTAGAGATGTGGATATGCTTAAGTCACTATATAGAAAGGGCCTTGTTGCGGCAAAAAATGCTGACATAAAGTAGCAAAATTATATTAATTGATATTAGATTAAGTGGACCAAAGTCAAGGCATCACGATTATAGATTTATACTCGAAAATTAGCTGATTATGAAAACAGGCAGGAGCATTCGCTCTGCCTGTTTCTTTGATGTTGTTCAATGTAAGCGCCTGAACTCGCTCTTACTGCTCGATTGTATTCATGAAATTATGAAGTAGTTTGAACAGTGCTGCAGCTTCGTCGTCAGTAAGACTAACACATGAACGAATCTCCTGTGGTACGGCAAGCGCTTCCTCACGGAGAGCCATACCCTTGTCCGTAATCTTGATGATTAGATTGCGTTCATCCTTTACCGAACGATTTCTAGTTAGATAACCCTTAGATTCAAGCTTCTTGAGAAGTGGAGTTAGAGTGCCGGAATCAAGGAAAAGTTTATCTCCGAGTTCCTTAACACTCAGCTCGCGAGTCTCCCATAGTACCATCATAGTGATGTACTGTGTATATGTGAGATCCAGCTTGCTCAGAAATGGCTTATATCTGCGAGTTATCTCCTTAGAGCATGCGTACAGCGGAAAGCATAGTTGATTTTCTAGCTTTAGGCTATCGTACTTGTCCATCAGTTTTCCTCCCAGTTGTGCATATACTGTATGCAATTCTCTAAATATACATATTGTTGCATACAATTTAATTTGATTTTAGCCTAACGCAATATATGTGTCAACAATTGTTTGTACAAACGTTCAAAAAATCAAGTATTTTCTTTTGTTGTTATAATATTTCATTGTGTTAAAATATCTAGTGGGGGATTAGAAAAATGACTGAAGTTATGCGACTAGCACGCAAGCTTGTTGAAGACGGGCTTTTGGAACATAACGAATATGTGGAGCTAATTGCAGATAGAGATGATGAGGTTCGTGAGTATCTACGTAGTACAGCACAGGGCATCGCAGTTAGTAACTATGGTCACGATATATTTTTGCGAGGACTCATAGAGTATTCCAACACGTGCAAAAATGACTGCTATTATTGCGGTATTAGACGGAGTAATGATAACGTTGAGAGATATAGGCTTAGTCTTGAAGAAATCCTAAGCTGCTGTGAGATAGGATATCAGATAGGGCTTAGAACATTTGTGCTACAAGGTGGAGAGGATCCATATTTTACGGATGATATGATGTGTGAAATTATCTCTTCGATTAAGTCGCACTATCCCGACTGTGCGTTAACTCTTTCGATTGGAGAAAAGGGACGCGAGAGCTACGAGCAATATTTTGTGGCCGGTGCAGATAGATACCTGCTGAGGCATGAAACTGCTGATATTGATCATTATAGGCGCCTTCATCCAGAGTCACTTTCGCTAGAGAATCGCATGAGATGTCTCGAAGTACTGAAGGATATTGGGTTTCAAATCGGAGCTGGCTTCATGGTTGGTTCACCAGGGTCAGACCTATGATACGATGGCAAGCGACTTTGAGTATTTAAAGAAGCTGAATCCTCATATGATAGGAATCGGACCATTTATACACCATAAGGATACACCGTTTAGGAACGAAGCTGACGGAACACTTGAACTGACGCTTTATTGCCTTAGTATGCTGAGGATAATGTTTCCTAAAGCGTTACTGCCAGCGACAACAGCGCTAGGTACAATCGACAAAACGGGCCGTGAAAAGGGCGTACTTGCGGGTGCGAATGTTATAATGCCGAGTCTTTCACCGGATAATGCCAGGAGTAAATACCTTCTGTATGAGGGCAAGGTGGGGGTCAAGGACAAAGCAGCAGAAGGCCGTCAGTTGCTCGATGAGAGATTAGCTAAAATTGGGTATAGGACAGTGACAGCGCGTGGAGACTACAAAGGTTGGGATAGAACGTAATTTTCGTATCAACTCAGCCGGTTTGTGTTTATTTATAAAGAATGAAATCAGGCGTTATCATATGATTATCGACTGATTCACAATATATTGCAGTATGTTTTATTCATTGTGGAGGTGCTTAATGGATAAAGAAACTCGTCCGTATATAGCTTGGGATGTTGTGCAGGATTTTATGGTAAAGGCATTCACAGAACTCGGAGTTCCTGAGGCTGATGCCGAGATCTGTGCTGAAGTTCTAATGGAGAGCGATAGGAGAGGTATCGAAAGTCATGGAGTAAATAGATTCAAGCCTATTTACGTTGACCGCATCAACAAAGGTATCCTTAATCCAGTTACAGAGGTTGATATTATCAGGGAATCTCCTACGACCGCAGTGCTCGATGCTAACGATGGCATGGGAATGGTTGCTAGTAAGATGGCTATGGATATGGCTATCGAGAAGGCGAAGAAGTACGGAACTGCCTGCGTTGCCGTTCGTAACTCATCGCACTACGGTATCGCGGGATACTGGACTTCTATGGCGACTGATGAAGGCATGATAGGGATCACAGGAACTAATGCAAGACCGTCAATCGCACCGACATTCGGTGTGGAAATATGCTTGGAACAAATCCGCTTACGATTGGAATTCCTACGGATGAAGGATATCCATTCTTAATTGACTGTGCGACATCTATAACACAGAGAGGAAAGCTAGAGTTTTACGAGCGCATCGGCAAGGATACTCCGGCAGGAATGGTTATCGGAAGAGACGGTTCAGCTCTGACTGATACATCTTACATCTTGAAAGCACTGAATAATAGGGAAGCTGCGCTAGCTCCACTAGGCGGAATAGGAGAGGAGCTTGGCGGATATAAAGGTTACAGTTATGCGACAGCTGTTGAACTGCTATCGGCAGCTCTTTCTGGAGGTATGTTCCTCAAGAACTTGACGTGTATAGGCGAAAACGGAGAACTAAGACCTTATCACCTCGGACATTTCTTCATCGTAATTGATCCTGAAGCGATGATTGGCAGAGAGGTGTGCGAGAAGACTGCGGGCGATATACTTAGAGCTCTTAGAGCGTCTCAGAAAGCGCCTGGTCATGACAGAATATACACTGCTGGAGAGAAGGAGTGGGATATAAAAGAATTCCGCAAAGACAAAGGCGTTCCAATGGGAGAGGATGTACAGCGTGAGTTTATCGAGGTGCGTGACTCGCTCGGCATGGATTTCAAATTCCCATTTGAATAGATAAATTACAACTAAATACGTAATAAGGGGGATATATATGATTAGATTAGCTATCAATGGATTTGGTCGTATAGGTAGACTAGCATTCAGACGTGTCATGGAGATGGAAGAATTCGAAGTTGTTGCAATCAACGATCTAACATCTCCCGATATGCTGGCATACCTGCTAAAATACGATAGTGTACAGGGAACTTATCTGGGGCATACTGTGGAAAATGACGAAGATTCAATCACAGTCGACGGTAAGAAAATTACTATTTACAAGGAGTCAGATGCTAGGAATCTACCTTGGGGAGAATTAGAAATAGATGTCGTGCTTGAATGCACAGGCTTCTATACGTCTAAGGAGAAGTCGCAGGCACATCTGGATGCAGGTGCCAAGAAGGTCCTGATTTCAGCACCTGCTGGAAATGATCTAAAGACCATCGTATATGGCGTTAATCACGAGACTCTGACTTCTGAAGATAGAATAGTGTCAGGGGCGTCTTGTACGACGAACTGCCTCGCTCCAATGGCAAAGGCGCTCGCTGATTATAGAGAATTGCGTACAGGATTTATGACGACCATACATGCTTATACTGGCAATCAGAAGATACTCGATGCACCGGATAAGGGGTCTAAATTCAGGAGGTCGAGAGCAGCGGCAATCAATATCGTTCCTACTACCACAGGGGCGGCGCAAGCGATTGGAAATGTAATTCCAGAGCTTGCAGGAAAGCTAATTGGATCTGCGCAGAGAGTTCCAGTAGCTACTGGATCCATTACTATCCTAGATGCTACTCTCAAGGACGAGACTGATTCGGTGTCAGTAGAGGGAATCAATGCAGCAATGAAAGCTGCGCAGGATGCATCGTTTGGTTACAACGAGGATGAAATAGTATCGACAGACGTTATCGGGATGAGCTATGGCTCATTGTTTGATGCAACTCAGACTCTAGCTCAAAAGTGCGGAACGCATATCTACGAAGTTAGAGTAGTTGCATGGTATGACAATGAGATGAGCTATGTAAGCCAGCTGATAAGAACTCTAAGCTACATGGCGAAGCTATAAGGTTATTTCAAAGCAGGAGGAGATTATTAAAATGGAAGTAAAGGAAGCAAGACAATACGTCGTTGACAAACTAGAGTACGCATTTAAGCCAAACTCAATCGCTGTAATAGGAGCTAGCCGTAATGAGACTAAGGTTGGGTTTAAGGTAATCCAGGGACTGAGAAAGTGCGGATATGAGGGAGAGCTTTACCCTATCAATGTTAAGGCCACAGAAGTTGCAGGAATACCGGCATATCAGAATATAAAGGATGTTCCTGGTGATGTTGACTTAGCCTTCGTATCGCTACCAGCAACGGGTGTTTTCGATGCGCTCAAAGACTGCGTTGAGAAAAAGGTTAAGATAGCAGTAGTTTCATCATCTGGATTTAAAGAAGTTGGAAACGGTGACCTGCAAAATGAGATAACCGAGTTCTGCCGCGGACACGAACTTCCGCTGATCGGTCCAAACCTAGTAGGTATTGGAACTCCATACCACGATTTCAACTGTGGATTTATACCATATCTACCTAATAAGGGGCCAGTTGCATTAATCTCACAGTCAGGATCTAACCTACTAGCTGCGCTAGGCTCATCTCAGATTGACCACTTTGGAATCAGCATGTTCGTAGGACTTGGTAACAAGGCTGATGTTGATTTCTGCGAGATGATTAAGTATGCAGACAAAGAGCCTAATACGAAGTGCATTGCAGTTTACATCGAAGCTCTAGATAGCCCTGAAGCATTTAAAAAAGCTTGCCTTGAGTGCGAAAAGCCGATTACTGCAATAAAGGTTGGTTCTTCTGAAATAGGTGTTAAAGCTGCTTTGCTCATACTGCATCTGAGAATCAGGGTCATTCAAATGCTGAGTACGATAAGTTATTCGAGGAATCAGGTGTTCTCCGCGAGAAGACATGGCAGGAGTTCTTAGATACTTCACTTGCTTTAGGTAACTGCCCTCCGCTGAGAGGTGACAATGTAGTTATCATCACAAATGGAGGTGGTGCTGGACTTCTGGCAGCTGACCATTTTGAGAGACTGGGTATGCCTTTAAAGGAGCTCAAGGATATCTCACCAGACCTTAGAGAGAATATCAGAAATTACATGCCTGCATTCGGTTCGCCTCTCAACCCTGTTGATATCAGTGGAACAGCAACCTCTGATATGTATGGTGGTGCACTTAAAACGGCATATAGAGATGAGCACGTTGATGGAATTTTGATTTCCGTTTGCCCAACTGCAGTAACTGATGTTGAGGCTATTACTGAGACTGTGATTAATATTCACAGACAGTACAAGAATCTCGGAAAGCCATTTATCATGGAGTGCCAGGGTGGAAATGAGTGCAGAGAAGCTATCATGAAACTCAGAGACAAGGGAATCCCTGCTTACTCTACACCTGAGCAGGCTGTAAATGCTATGGTTGCACTAAGAAGATATAGCCATATCATGAACAAGAAAGAGAAGCTAATCAAAAATATTTAATGACGCTATACAGTCTAATTTTAAAAGTGAGATAATGCGTTGTGTTTGAGTGATGCAGGTGTTCCTGCATCACTCTTATAAGGAATGAGTATGAACGGAGACAAACTTTTCAGACTTTTAATGGCCCTATGCCTGGCTATGGGTATTATGGGAATCACCGTCGGGAAATTTATTTTAGGTGGTATTTTCGTCGGACTTGCAGTGGCAATATGGCTGACGACAGGCGGAAAGCACTACAATGATCGTAACCTATATGACAAAATCGTTGAGGGCTGTGAAGATATCACTATAGAGCATATCTATGAATGTCTAAGAACTGTTTGACACATGTTTAGGATGTCCGTGGATGGGGAGCAACACTTTTACGAGTGGAGATGCTATCATGTTTGGACCAAGTCCATTCAAAGACTATATTACGATTTATAAGGATAAAAAAAATAATATCGTCGTTAAAGAGTGGCACGGAACTCAGTCATATCGTGAGAAATGCAGATAAATGAAGCTCACTTTAAAGATGTCCTGGACACGAAGAATATGACGGTTAATCCGAAAACCTATTCGCATTTTGCTAGCTGGAAGCTGATGAGCGCCGTTTTGGTTGACGATTTAACGGAAATCATTAAAAGGGTAAAAGCTGGTGATAACTCGGATATTAAGTCACTGGATAAATTTAAATTTTTCTATGCAAATAGCACAGATTGTTTGTATAGAGATAGTGATGATAATGAGTATACCTATGTTAGAACGACAAATGAGCCTCTCGATGTGAGAATCTACGAGATACCAGAAGGCGATGAATCAATTGAAGAAACTGGAGAGATGCTCGCTCAGGTTACAGGATCTGCAAAACCGAAAGAATGGATTTAAGTTCTATATGTCAGGTGAAGAATACGGAACTCTATACAGGGACACCGAAAGCGATAGTGATTCATACTTTCTTGAGACGAGCGATGGACGTGTTTATATAGAGGGATTTAGAGCCGTGAGAAAGGCAAATCTTAGCTGTAATTACATCATCACGATAGATGGTGTGAGGAAGGCTGTGATTGCAGGAAATGCTAGAATCGCATTCGAAGAAGATGTACTCACTGAAAATAGTCTAATCTGCAGTCTAGATGACGAGTATCTGCTGCTATATATGGCTATACAGGAGATGATAATGACCAAAAACAAGTGGCTGAAATAGTTTAGCCACCCTTTAGTTTGATTTTAGATATCGCTAAAATGTATAATTAATTTGTATATTTAAATGTGATATTGATGCACTTATTAGAAAGTAGTAAGGGTGATTTGATGAAGAGAATTCTTGTGCCAGTTGATGGTTCACCTAGGAGTTTAATAGCGCTTGAGCAGCTTAAAACCACGTTTTCGCCGAAGGCTTTCGAGGTTGTGCTCGTTATGGTGCGTGAAAATACAGGATATGCGCTCTCTCTCGGTGAGGAAGCAGAGATTCGAGAGGAACTCGACAAGAAACTCAATTCTATTGCCAGGACAATAGATAAATATAGTGTCATAACGAGATCTGCAGTAGGTCGTGCCGGAGCTAGAGTTATCGAAGCGGCAAAGGAATTTGGCGCAGAGATGATTGTCATGACAAAGTCTACAAAGCCAGGTGCAGGCAGCACTATAGGGCTTACGGCATCATACATCATTAGGCATGCACAGTGTGATGTGATGATAGTCAAAGAATCGGAGACAAAAAAGATTCAAGAGTATAGAGGTGCTATTTATAAGAGAGCAAAGGGGACTGTTGCTCTTCGTGGGCAGCTCAGCCTAAAGCAGAGCGAATGCTTAATTCCTAGTGTAAAGGGTGATGTGATATATCACATCGATGTTAAGAGAGGAAGAGTTAGATTCCTGCATAGGTCGTTTAATGCTGTTACTAAGGAGTGGGATTTACCACCAACAAACGGTCAGCAAGAGGTGTATGAGATCGAAGCAGGCGTGTCGATTCAGATTCCAGTCAATGCTACTGGAGATGGCAAAGATGGCTGATAGAATCAGAATATTAAATCGCAGCATGAAGACTGAAGCTGTGTTCGACTATGAGATTACAGCTGATAAGAGAGCTCTGAACTCACATTCTGCATCTGAATCAAGCGAGATTCAGGACAGAACGGATGTCGATAAGACTGATAATGACAAATCTTCTGATGTAAAAGAAGCTTTGGTATCCAATGCCGATGCGGTTGCTGACGAATCGGTTCTTGAAAAAGTGCCTGGGGCGGAAGTATCAAATGATTCTAGCGTGAACGCGGAGGAAGCTACCGAGACTCTTAGCTCTGCAGACTTCAGTTGAATCTGCAGAAGCTGAACATGTAGAGGTAACTGAGCCAGAGGCGATTGAATCGAAAGTAGCTGAACTAGAGGCTGATGAATCTGAGCAAGCTGAACCAACTGAACCAGAGGTTACTGAGCTGGAAGTAACTAAACCGGAGGTTGGTGCGTCAGAGCAAGCTGAATCAGAATCAACTGCACCAGAGGATCCAGAAGGAGTTGTCAAGACATCTGAATCTGAAGACAGAACAGGTGCAGATAGTGTAGAAACTGAAGAAACCGAAGAAACTGAAGAAAGTTCAGACTTGAGTGATCTAGAGAAAGAGCTTGAATCTACACCTAAAGGTTCAAAGGACACGATTGCAGCTATCGAGAAACTTTGTGCTACAGGTGCAATTGATGCAGTTGAGCTAATCAAGGCGCTTGATGAACTTGAAGCGAAGTCCGAAGAATCTCAGGAGTAAGTAATAAAGATAAATATATACTTTTAAAATCAGAGTATATTTAGAAGTATGATTATGAAGTGCAAATAACTGCGTCAGGATTGACAGTTTTAAGCGTATTTGATATTCTATAACGAGTAATTAGGAGGATAACGTAATGAGCAGAATTAAGACAATTTCAACAAGAAATATGGCAAAGTCAACACTTTCTGGTGGATGCGGTGAGTGCCAGACATCTTGCCAGTCCGCAAGCAAGACTTCATGCAGCGTTGCTAATCAGCATTGCGAGCAGGCTAAGAACAAATAGTAACTGAAGGCGCTGCTTATTGCAGCGCTTTTTTATTGTTTGAGCTATTTCCTCGATTATTGAAGATTAACGAAATGAATTTTATAAGGTATGGTACAAGAGTAAATGATACATCAGTATAAATTAAACGGATATAACATAGTGATGGATGTGAATAGCGGAGCTGTTCACTCTGTAGATGAGGTAGCCTACGATATAATCGCCTTGTATGACAAAGGTGTGCCTAGAGAGAAAATCATAGATGAGATAAAAGCTAAGTACGGTTCAGTTGCAGATAGTGATGTCGATGAAACATTAGCTGATATCGAGGAACTTAAGGCGGAGAAGCTGCTTTTCTCAGATGACCCATTTGAGGAGATTGCAGGCGATTTAAAAGCTAAACAGTCTGTGCTTAAAGCAATCTGTCTCCACGTCGCACATGGATGTAATATGGACTGCAAATACTGTTTTGCGGGTAAAGGTGAGTATAGTGGCAAAGCTGGAATCATGTCTCTTGAAGTTGGTAAGCAGGCACTTGACTTCCTGGTCGAAAATTCCGGAAGCCGTAAGAATCTTGAAGTTGATTTCTTTGGCGGCGAGCCACTTTTGAACTGGGACGTATGCAAAGAACTCGTTGCGTATGGAAGAGAGCTCGAGAAGACACATAACAAGCACTTTAATTTTACGCTTACTACAAATGGTGTACTGATTGATGACGATGTAATCGAATTCGCAGATAGAGAATGTAGCAATGTCGTTCTGAGCATGGACGGACGCCGAAAGACACACGACTTCATGCGTACGAGCAAAGATGGCAAAGGTACGTATGACAAGATTATAGAAAAATTTAAGAGCCTGGCAGAGGATAGGGGGCAGAAACAGTATTATATGCGTGGAACGTATACTGCACATAATAAGGATTTTGCTGAAGACGTGCTAGCTATGGCGGATCTTGGATTTAAAGAAACAAGTATAGAGCCTGTTGTCAGCGATCCTAGCACCGATTACGCTCTACATGAGGAAGATCTGGATATCTTGAAGGCGCAGTATGAGAAACTGGCTATTGAGATGCTAGAGAGAGAAAAGAGAGGCGAGGGGTTTAACTTCTATCATTACACAGTGGATCTTACGGGAGGACCTTGCATCTATAGCGCGTTAGCGGATGCGGTGTAGGCACGGAATACCTTGCAGTTACACCGTCTGGAGACCTTTATCCGTGTCATCAGTTCGTGGGAGATGATGATTACAAGGTCGGAAATGTCTATGATGGGATAGAAAAGCAGGAAATAATAGACGGTTTTAGATATAATAACAACCTATACACTAGAGATAAGTGCCGTGGTTGTTTTGCTAAGTTATATTGCTCTGGTGGATGTGCAGCTAATAATCTTCATACTAATGGAGATATCAACAAGGTTTACGACTTTGGGTGTGAGCTTCACAAAAAGAGAATTGAGTGTGCGCTCATGCTAAAGGTAGCCGAAGAAGAGCTCGGCATCGATAGAATATCAGAATAAGTGGCCAATAACTATAATCCATATTGGAAGTGTAATCATCGACATCATCGTGGACATGGCAACGGCTTCTGACATAAGTTTAGTGTCCTTGTGTTCAGCAGCCGCTAAAGCTACACTGAGAACAGCGCTAGGATATGTAAATGAAAGAGCTATAGTGAGTTTTAAGACGCTAGCTAGCGGTAAAAACCAAATGGTGACAATCGCGAGTGCTGGCTCTAGCACTAGACATACGAGGCTAGAAATAATTAACTCTTTGTCTGTGATAAGACCTCTGAGTTTGCAATCGCCGAGTTGGATACCGATTATAATCATGGATAACGGAACAGTTGTTTCTCCGATAGATGATAGGAAATTCATGGCAGGGGCAGGAATCCTGATACCAGAAAATAGAACAATTACGGAACAGATTGAGACGATTGTCACGACGTTTTTGAACGGCTTGATAATTGTCTCTTTGCTTATAGCTCTAATCTTACCAGAGCCATCTTTGCTATCACCGAGGTTCATCTGAATCATGCAGCCTATAAAAAGGTATAGGTTACATGCGATATTCTGGACTACTGAATAATAAAGCACAACTTGACCAAATACTGAGCGAGCGATAGGAAAGCCCATAAAACCTGAATTGCAGGTAACCATAGCTACCGATAAGACATTTTGCTGATCGTTGCTTTTCTTGCCAAATAATCTGGAGATTTTAACCGATATTACACCAAAAACAATGAACATAACTATTGAGATAATTATAATAATAATCGTGTTTGAAAATGTATCAGGGCATATGGATTGACCGCAGATTGAATAAATCAAAAGGCATGGAGTCGTAATGTTTAAGACTAGTGAAATCAAATGATTTATTGAGTCTGTTCCTAATATGCGAAGCTTATTTGCAGCAAAACCTATGGCTATATAAAAAAATATAACAAAAAAACTTTTTGAAGCTATTAATTGCATAGCGTTATTGTCCTTTCTTTTACAAATAATATAATACCAAAATTTCGTCATTAACAAAATACACTGTGTTTTATTTGTAAACCAAGATAAAATACATAAATAAGCAGTTTCGTTATGGTATAATTACTATGATTTTTGAGAATAAGAGACCGAGGTTGTCTTAGGTGAATCGGACTTTTATTTCAAAAAAATGGGTATTGTTAAGGAGATGTAGATGGACAAAGTGATTTTGGCGACGCAGAACGAAGGGAAAATTCGTGAGATGCGCGACATATTCTCTAAGTTTGGCATGGATGTTATCTCGCGTGATGAGATGGGCTTGCCAAAGGATGAAATAGAAGAAACTGGCACAACTTTTGAAGAAAACTCTTACATAAAGGCTTCTGCGATTGCAAAACAGTGCGACGGGATAGTAGTTGCAGATGATAGCGGTATAGCCGTTGATTGCATTGGAGGAAAGCCGGGTGTTTATTCAGCGCGATTTGCTGGTGAAGGCTGTACTCCGCATGACAACAATGTAAAACTACTTCAATTAATGGACGGTATCCCAACCGAAGAAAGAGGGGCTCGTTTTGTGTCAGTGATTACGCTTATATATCCAGATGGAACGAAGCTTGTAGCTCGTGGAGAGTGCGAAGGTTCCATTTCTGAGGAGATGCGTGGCGAGAATGGCTTCGGGTACGATCCGATATTTATTCCAAAAGGATATGATCAGACTTTTGGTGAGCTGCCTGCAGAGCTCAAGAACAGAATTAGCCATAGGGCTAAGTCGCTTCTGAAGCTAGAGGAACTTATCAATGAACAAAGAGACAGAAAATAAGTCAAATATTAATATTGACAGGGAGAAGAAAAAGAAAGTTCGCCTGAATAAAGACAATTTTATTAAAATTGTCTTTCACATATTCAGACAGTTCGATGACCAGTATTATGCGGGTTTTGCCGCACAGGTTGCGTATTACTTCTTCATGGCCAGCGTTCCAACACTCATAGTGCTTTCACAGGTACTAGGAGTTTTTGACTTATCATTAGATATTATAAAGAATTGGCTCAACCACAATGTTGATTCGCAGCTTAGCGGGTTCGTAATGGGGCTATTTTCCGCTTCATCTGTGAGGCTTGGTAACTTCATCATGATTTTCTTAGCGCTTTGGTCAGCTTCTGCCCTGGAGTTCTCGCTCTCTAGGTTGACGAGTTATACACTAACTGAAGGTGCTTATAAATTCAACTTCTTTGCAGAGAGGCTGAAAGCTGTTCCCGCAGCTGCTATTACAATTTTCGCAGTAGCATTTACACTTGTTGTATTCGTATATGGAGAAGATATATTTTACAAGTTATTTAATGGTGGAATCCTCGCAAAAGCTCTTATTGCACTAAAACTACCGATTGTGGCGGTATCTTTCTTCGCTATGATCACTTTAAATTATTATATATTGCCACTTGTAAGAGTACCGATTAGAGCGATACTTCCTGGGGCTGTATTTTCGTCGTTTGGACTTTTGATTGCGACCACGATATATGCAAATTACATCAGTTACTCGGTAAATTACGACATTCTGTACGGTGCATTCGCGTCGATTGTCGCTCTGATGCTGTGGTTCTATATAATTTCATGGATACTGTGCGTCGGGATGATGTTTCAATAAGGCATGGGATGAAGTCATGCAGCGGAATAGGCTGAGTCATGAAAAGATGATTGAGTATATTGAAAAGAAGTCGATGCTACTTGGAGAGGAAAAATCAAAGAGATACATTATATCTGGTAATGATAATTACGGCGCTGAACTAGAAACAATTGCAGTTAAGTTAAGCCGTAAATTTGTCAAAGGCTACGAAGAAGAGCTTCGTAAAGAAAAGCAGAGAAAGGCGCACCGCAAGCTGTAGCTTGTGAGTACTAGTGATATAATTCTTATAAATTGGTGGGGCTATAGTCTCAGGTTAACTTGAGGTGAACGATATGGAAGAATTAAATATTATTGAAACTATTGATAGAAAAAAACTGCTATTTATTCTAAATCCTCGTGCAGGCACTATGCAGGCGAGCAAGAATTTAAGTGATATCCTGCAGATATTTTCTGATGCCGGGTGTTTAACCAGTGTGCTGGTGACAACGAAATCAGGTGACGCAAGAGAATTTGCACATCGATACGCTAATGATTATGATGTGGTTGCCTGTGCAGGCGGAGATGGTACTTACAACGAGATGATCGATGGCATTATATCTTCGGGCGCTAAGTGCAAGGTCGGATATATTCCTGCTGGCAGCACTAATGATTTTGGAACCAGCATCGGTTTATCGAAGAATATCATAGAAGCGGCAAAAGCTATTGCAAATGATGAGTCGATTACGCTTGATGTAGGTTCGTTTAATGGGCGCTACTTCTCGTATGTGGCCTCGTTTGGAGCTTTTACAAGCACATCTTATTCAGTGCCGCAGAACCTAAAGAATATACTTGGGCACACTGCATATGTGCTACAAGGAATCAAGGACATAGTTAATATTAAATCCCAACATGTAAAGGTTATCACAGACGAGGGACTTCCGACTGAACGCGTTATTGAAGAGGACTTGGTGTTTGGTGCTGTATGTAATGCGACATCTGTAGGCTGGAGTGCTTAAGCTCGATTCATTCAGAGTAGATATGAATGATGGACTGATGGAGGTGCTGTTAATCAAGTCACCTAAGAACCTGCTAGATGTGAATTCGATTGCAAGGTCACTGCTTGCAAATGATTTAGACACTAAGGATATTGCATTTTATAGCGCAAAGACTGTCCGGTTTGAGATGAGCTCCGACGTTCCATGGACTCTCGATGGAGAGTATAAGGAAGGGCGAAAGCGATATCAAGATTGAGACAGTCGTTGATGCAGTGAACATTTTGGTTTAGATATCAATTATTGAATAGGTTTCTTATTTTGATATGTACCCATAATCCTGAACACATGTTATGAACTAAGTGGAACGCATGGATGTTATCCTGCACCTTACATGTGACATCTATTTTGTTTTTCGTTGTATTCTTTCATTGTTGTAATAACTTTTATATTTATCTAGTGGAGCGGGGGGTGCGGACGTTTTTTGGATAGCTTAGATAGCAAATCCAAGAGATCGCTTGTACTCCATAGGACTCAAATACCCTAACGATTTCTTGATTCTTTTTTCATTGTACCAATGAAGATACATATCTAACTCATGTGAGAATTCCTCTATGGTCACATTTTTCCAGTCTTGATTGTAGAAGAACTCATTTTTTATTCGTCCAAATAAACCTTCACAAGCGGCATTATCTGGAGAGCAACCTTTCTGTGACATGGATCTAGTATAGCCGTTTATCTCCATCCTCTCAATCCAACCCGGCCAGCGATAGTGGCATCATCGATCTGTATGAATTATTGGTTTGGATTTTGTGCCTATATTCGCAATCACATCGTCGAGCATGCCATTGACTAGATCGGCATTTGGATGTTCACTTATTCGCCACGTGACCAGCATTCCATCAAAGCAATCTACTGCCGGAGACAGATATACCTTGCCTGCCGGAATAGCAAACTCGCTAATATCCGACAAAAGAAGTTCATCCGGCTTCTTGCTGCGAAAGTTCCTCTGCACTTCGTTTGGAACAGCTGGACTGATTTCCCCCTTATACGAACTGTATTTCTTCAGTTTTCGGATTTTTACTTCAAGACCGTCTTCCTTCATTACTTTGCGAACAACTTTCTCCGAGACCTTTATACCTATCCTTTTTAGTTCTGCATGTATCCTACGATATCCATATCGTGCCTTGTTTTCTAGGAATATCCGAGCGACTTCATGGCGCAGATGCTTATATTTATCTTCTGTTGCAATAGCCTTTATCTGATAGTAATAACTACTCCTTGACAGTTTCATCTTTCGAAGCAGGACTGGCAGCGGGTACTTCTCTTTCACGGCGTCGATCACCGCTACCTTCTCCCTGTTCTTCAGGTCGTTCAAGTCGGCGCCGGGGTCTTTTTTTAATACGTTGATTGTCTCCTTTAAGATATCTACTTCCAATTGAAGCTCGTATATCTGCTTTCTAAATGATTCTACTTCTTCGGAAGGCATCATTCCATCCATATCCGGTAATTTTTCCGGCTTAACATTTTTCGTGTTCATCAGAGAAAACACACCTCCTTGAAGATGTCGCTTTCGCCACGTATATATGCTGGCACGACTGTATCCAATCTCCTCTGATACTGATTTTACACTCTCTCCATTTTCAAAACAACGACGAAGCACTTTTAACTTAAACTCCGCTGGAGGATTTCTAGGATGTTCGATGGTATTTTTAAGATTAAGCTTCTTTCGTTTTTCTTTTGTTTTTCCCTCGTTACGAATCCAGTTATATAGGTGTTTTCTGCTGGGGTAACCAAGTTGACGCACTGTATCTGTAACAGATCCTATCTGATGATAAATACGTAGCGCCTTTGCCTTCTGTTCTTTTGAATACATCAATGACTCATTTCAGAGCCCTAATATGTGTCAAGGTTTTTGTCCGCACCCCCAGCGTATTAAAAAGTCTGTAAATTAAAGAATAAATTAGCCTCTTGTGGTAGTGATATTTAACATCTTTACTGGATAACCAGTAAGGAGGGTACATATCAATTTTGAAGTGCACCCCAAAAGTTAGACACAAACTAATTTTTGAAGGTGTACTTTTTATGAGCAAATATTCGTATGAAGAAAAACTAGAAGCTGTTTTAAGAGTTATCGAAGAAGGTATGAGTTACAAGGCTAGTGCAAAAGTCCTAGGGACTGCCCAGGGACACGTACAAAGATGGGTTAGCCGTTATGAAAAATATGGTCCTGAAGGATTGCTATTGCACATAGGTAAGCTTATTTCATTTATCATTTTATAGCAAAATATGATGGTATAAAGAGAGTTTCAGAAGTCATCTGAATTTTAGAATCATGTGTATAAGCATTAAATTTAATTATATTTTTAGTCTATTAAATAAAACCCTTTTATTATGGCTTATAAATGTTATAAATTAAACAATAGTACATTTGTCAAAGTTGATTTAATGAGAAAGAGCTCTTATGAAAAAAAGCATATTATTGGAAACAAGCGTATAATCGTTTATTTATTGTACTAACTCTACTTTTTTTCGTATTCCATTCCTATTTCAGCGGCAACAAATATTGGGATAGAAATCAATAGATTTAAGAAGCTTTTTCAGTAGGAGATAAGGTTACAATATCTAATGATTTAGAAATATTAAAATCATTTGGGATAAAAACCTGATTCAGTCAAATATAACAGCAACTCTACAACAGGCGAATTTACGTATACTACTAACATCTCTGGGAGTATTAATGATATTAGTTTGTTGAAAAGAAAGGATGGAAGTATTATCTTTGATGTTAAGGAAGGAGATATTGAGAATCATTTAGTTGTAGAACCAAATGGAGATATGTATTTAGATGGCAGAAAACTTGAAATATCTGATGTTTCTTCAGAAAACTTCAATGGTATTACGCCTAAAAGAGCTTCTTCATGGTCATCAAGACCACAGCTGGTGTAAAAGTCTTGGTCATATCATAGAACTGTTTCAAGAAAAAAAGTTTATTTAAATACAAAGGCTGGACAGGTGGCTGCAACGGTTATTGGAATCATATTAACTGGGGCTGGTTGGGTTGGTTATGTATATAAAGCCGCAATGTTTGCACATTTAACAGGAGGATATAGTAGTTGCCTATCCTTTAAAAGCGTGAGATATGTAGGGAATCCACGGTATTTAAGAGCATATAGGTTAGATCAAACTCTTTATACCGAAGCAAATTTTAAAGGTAAATCAACATTTCACAGAACCTATGGTTATAATATTCCAAATGTTTAAAGGGGTATTTTATGATGGATAAAAAAACAAAAAGATAGATTTATAATGATAATATTCGCTCAGTGTTTCTTGTTAATTGTACTTTTCATGAAGCAGAAATCATTATTTTTTTCTGTTGCAGTATTCCCTTTTATGACTATAGGAACTTGTTTTTGGGGGATTTTAGAAAAAAGAGAGTAGTTTGCTAAAATTGTTGGTCATCAAAGTTTTTAAGGGGCGAATTTTAGGGTCTTATGAAATGTAAATGGATTGGGTAGTTTGCCCAATCCATTTTGCACGGGAAAACATTAGTAGTGGAGATGTCAAGAAAAGTGCAGTCTCTAAACCCTCAAAATTGATTTAAGCTGTCAGGGCTTCGTAGAGCACCATCCTTCTATATTCTGCCAGAGGAATCCCGCTTGGATTAGACGTATATATTCGCACCGTATTGTAGTAGGTGAATACATATTTGAGGATCCAGGACTTTGCTTCTAACATCTTCATTCTGTATGTCGGGATAAGATACAGAAGTTCTTTCTTCATGTTATCACGCATGATGAGCGATAGGATCTCCCCATTAAAGCAGTCGATGATCGGTGAAATGTACAGTTTCCCATCGATGCATTGAATCTGAGGTATATCTGTAAGTAGCTTGGTATATGGCTTATCTGTGGAGAGTCCTGCCGGATCAGGTTTTCCTTCTCCTGAATCTCGGTTGTAGCTTTGGTCAGATCTTTAGGCCTGCGCTTTCGTTCATGGATTAGTCCCATTTTGAGTATGATCTGTATGAGCTTGCGCATACCGACCTTTTGCCATCTTAGCGCAAGAGCCATCTGCATGCGGGGAACTCCATAGTTGTCATTGAATACGGACTCATCAATGATGTTCTGTATAACTTCCGAAAGAACCGCATCCTTTAGTATCTCATTGGCTCGCTTGGTTTCACACAGTTCGGCTTCAAGCTCCTGTATCCGACGGTCTTTCTCGTCAATAGGTTTACATTTGTAACCACTGCCTACAAAATATGAAGCACCTTGATGCTTTCGGATATATCACCAATCAGCAAGTGTGTAATATGGAATGCCAAGCTGCTCTGTAGCCTTTCTGACACCGATTTCGTCTGAAAGTTCGATGACTTCCTGCTTGAATGAATTGTCGTATTGCATAGTCTCACCAATCCTTTCATTGCATTTCTTGCAAATCCACCTTTGTGATCCTGATTTATTATTCCCATATTTTATACAAATATTTCCACAAACAGGGCAAATAACATGCTTCATTTTACTATCCTCCTAGAATACTGTTTCTAAGGAAGATATAACCCCAATACACCTTGAAATTTCAAGAGTTGCAAGCATTATCAGCAACTATTTTTGTCCTACAACCCGAAATTAAAAACTGCTGGCAGATGTATTACGCATCTGCCAGCAGTTTGTGTTATCAAGTAAGTTCGTTAGTGTGATTACAGACCTCATTTCATATTCATAGCGAATCGACAGCCTGAGCACTGTATTTCTTACAGCTCGCGAACTCTGAGGATTCCTTCTCCAGATAGCTCGCCAGATGCATCTGCAGGTACGAGTGCAATCGCAGCACCATACTCTGAGCGGCTCTTGCCAACGCACACGTCATCAACACTTCCGTAAGCAGCTTTTACAGCAGCCTCAACATCAAGTTCTCCCTTGAATAGGATGCTAACCTTCTTAAATGCCTTCCTTAGCTGGAAGTTCAACAGCAGGGAAGTTAACAGAGTTTCTGATAGTTCCCTTCTCTAGATAATCCATGAGCTCATCAACAGCCATAGCAGCACAGTTCTCTTCAGCCTCTGCTGTGGAAGCGCCAAGGTGTGGAGTAGCGATTACGCCAGTTTTGCCGATTAAATCTTCGCTTGGAAGGTCAGTCAGGTACTTTCTGAGCTTGCCAGATTCTAGTCCTGCTAGGATATCCTCGTTCACAACTAAATCAGGTCTAGCGAAGTTAAGGATGATTGCGCCTTCCTTCATGTTATCGATAAGTGCCTTATTGATCATGCCCTTAGTCTCAGGAAGAGATGGAACGTGGATAGTTATATAGTCACAAACTTTAACCATCTCAGAGATATCTTCATACATCTCGCATGGGGCAGTAAGGATTGGGTGGATTACTACAGAGTTCCCAACGATGTTCATGCCTAGAGCATGAGCTGCATTTGCAACCTTTGCTCCGATAGCACCTAATCCGATAACTCCGAGAGTCTTGCCAGAAATCTCAGTTCCAGCGAACTGTTTCTTTCCCTTTTCTACCTGTCCAGCAACATCACCTTCGAGAGTATTTGTCCAAGCAACTCCTTCGCAGATGTTTCTAGCTCCTACGATCATTGCAGAGATTACAAGTTCCTTTACGGCATTGGAGTTTGCTCCAGGTGCATTGAATACTACGATTCCTTCATCAGCACATCTGTCTAGAGGAATGTTGTTAACTCCAGCACCAGCTCTGCCGATAGCGAGTAAATTGTCAGAGAAATCCATATCGTGCATCTTGAAGCTACGAACTACAACTCCGTGTGCTGTGTCTATATCTTCTGTCAACTCATACTTGTCTGTAAGTCTACCAAGACCTACCTGTGAAATGTTGTTGAGCGTACCGATATTAAACTTATCCATTCTTAAGTACCTCCTATTGCCTCCCGAGTTAGGGGGCGTGGTCAAAGTGTTGAAAAATATAATTCGTTGAACAGCCCATTAATCACGAACTAGACAGCTTGTACACAGCCATAAGTGTTGAAAAAAATGCACTATTTACGATATTAAGTATAGCATTATTATTCTTTACATTCAATGTTGAAAGTGCTACAATTTTTATGTAAGTTTGAAACAAATTTGGAGGTATTTAAATGGCTACAAATGAACGTGTATTTAACTTCTCTGCAGGTCCTTCAACTCTACCTGTAGAGGTACTAGAGAAAGCTGCAGCAGAGATGCTCAACTACGATGGCACAGGCGAGTCTGTAATGGAGATGAGCCACAGATCGGCAGAGTACAAGCAGATTATTGAGGATGCTGAGAAGAATCTAAGAACTCTGATGAACATTCCTGATGATTATTATGTTCTGTTCCTTCAGGGTGGTGGAACTCTCCAGTTCTCCATGGTTCCAATTAACCTGCTAACTGGCAGCAAGAAAGCTGATTACCTCATCACAGGTAACTGGGCTAAGAAGGCTTATGAAGAAGCTACTAAGTTTGGTGATGTAAAAGATTCTTGCAAGCTCTGAGGAAGACAATTATTCATATATTCCTAAGTTTAAGCCAGAGGATATCAGACCTGACGTAGACTACGTTCACATTTGCTACAACAACACAATCTTCGGTACACATTGCAACGAAGTTCCTGATGTAGGTGATCATCTACTAGTTGCCGATATGTCATCTTGCATTCTTTCTGAGGAAGTTGATGTTACTAAGTTCGGTCTAATCTATGCCGGCGCGCAGAAGAATGTTGCACCTGCTGGTGTTACGATTGTAATCGTTAGAAAAGATCTCGTTGGAAAGGCACCTGCTAACACTCCAGTTTATCTAGATTATGCTACTCACGCTAAGAAGGGATCGATGTACAATACACCTCCATGCTACCCAATATACATTGCTGGCGAAGTGTTCAAGTATCTTCTTAAAAATGGTGGTGTAAAGGCTACTCACGAGAGAGATGTTGAGAAGGCTAACCTTCTATATGGCTACCTTGATAAGAGCGAGATGTTCAAGCCATCAGTTGCTAAGGAAGACAGATCGCTGATGAACATTACTTTCGTAACAGGAGATCCAGAGCTCGATAAGAAGTTTATCGCTGGCGCAAAGGAACAGGGTATGATTAACCTTGCTGGTTATAGAACTGTTGGCGGAATGAGAGCAAGCACATACAATGCAATGCCTCTAGAAGGTGTTAAGGCTCTCGTCGCTTATATGGAAAAGTTTGAGAATGAGAACAAGTAACAAGGCTGTTAATTCAAAAAATATTAATAAAAGTTTTGTGAGAATTTTGGTGACCGTCATGGTGATGCTTCTGGTGTCATCATTGATGGTCACCATCAATATTAATACAAGCTTTGCCGCTTCAAAGAAAAAAGCAAAAGCAAAGACGAGCACCATTTCTGCACCAGAGATTGAGGCAGAATCGGCGGTCGTCCTTTCGGCGTCTACGAGTGAGGTTGTTTACTCATCTCGCAAAGACAGAAAGCTCCAACCTGGGAGCACAGTGCAACTCATGGTAGCTATGGTTGTCATCGACAACATGCATGATGATAAAGAATATAAGAACAATGTCCAGATTTCGGATGCTGTCTACAGTGCAGGCACCACATTTCCATCGGGGTCAAATGTCAAGGTCGAAGACCTCATGTACACCATGCTGATGTCAGGAGATGCGGAGTCAGCCAGAGCTTTGGCAATTTATTCAGCAGGTTCGGAGGCGAACTTCGTCGACCAGATGAATTCGAAGGCTCAGCAGCTTGGACTAGTCAATACTAGATATACGAATGCGACTGGAGAGTATGATACTGATCAGTACTCCACAGTTGAAGATACGGCAAAAATTGCCAAAGCAGCATACCAATACGGTGCCATCAAGAGAATGTCTGGCGAAAGCAGTCATACTGTCAAGGTAACAGATGGTGGTGGTGATAAAAAAATTACCAATACGCACCCCTTTATGACGGGAAGTGATTCCTACAAAGGGTTTAAGGGCGGTACTTACTCAAAACTCACAGAACCTGAGGGCAAAGAAGTGTTCCTAGCATACGTAACTCATAACGATATGAGCCTTGTGGTTGTGTTGTTTGACGAAGCGGAGGGCAAGTCCGCAGAGGATGCAACTAAACTGTTCGACTATGGCTTTAAAAAAGCAACCCAGAAGGTCATTATTAAGAAGGGTGTAAAAGTCGGTAGAGTCAAGGTTAAACATGGTGCAAAAACCAGGATGAAGGTTTATACATCTGGCAAGGGATACGTCTATATTCCTCCAGAGGGGAGTGATTCTCTCGTAAAAACCGAAGCAGTTATATACAATAATGTTGAAGCACCGCTAAAATCAGGCGATAAGGTTGGAGAATACCGCATTTATGTAGCAAATGAGCTTACAGGAACGGTAGATTTAGTTGTCACTGAAGATGATAAAGTGGGGTGGTTGCCGTCTTATATATATATTTCCAATATGATGACGGTAACTATATGTGTGATACTATTCGTAATTTTTCTACTTTTAGTACGTGCTAGAAATATAAGAAGACGTAGGAAGAGATTAAGGGCTCGAAAGCATAAGGAGAAAATCCGTGAGATTGCGAGACAGAGGCTCGAAATAGAAGAGGATAGAAGAAGGCGTAACTGGACTTATAGATAAGAAAAGGGTCAGATATCATAATAGGGACAATATTCAATGTTTAACATCGAAGAGGAGCTTAAAAAAATTACCCCTTTCACCAGGGAGTATATATGCATAAGGATAGCCTTGGTAACGTAATTTACGTTGGCAAGGCTATTAAGTTAAGAAATCGTGTTTCGCAGTATTTTCATAAATCCTCACAGCAATCACCTAAGGTGCGTGCTATGGTGGATAACATCGCGGAATTCGACTATATTACATGTGCTACGGAGATGGAGGCGCTGATTTTAGAGTGCAATCTCATCAAGAAGTACATGCCGAAGTATAATATCCTGCTCAAAGATGGAAAGACATACCCCTATATAGAGGTTACTGTTAGCGAGGAGTTCCCGCGCGTTATCAGGACGAGGGAAGTAAAGAGAGATGGCAATAAGTATTTCGGACCGTATTCAGATAGCGGGGCTGTTACAAAGATTATAAAGCTGATCGATGAGATTTATCCTATCAAGAAATGTAAGACTAAGGAGTTCCCGGCAAACTTCCGTCCGTGTTTAAACTATCACATCGGGAAATGTAAAGGTATTTGCATAAATGCTGTAGATAAGACCGAGTATGATGAGATGATAGATAGTATTCTCAAGATTCTAAATGGTAAGGATGCTAAACTTATCAAGGAGCTTAAAGAGAAGATGATGTCAGCCTCTGACAAAATGGAGTATGAGGAAGCTGCTAAATACAGGGATTATATAAATGCCTTTAAAGCGCTTGGAGAAACGCAGAGAGCAACTATGGCTACGGATAGAGACATAGATGTACTACTGCCGCTAATTGCTCAGAACAGTGAAATTATCGCTCAATACAAGGTGCGAGAAGGCAAACTCATAGGGCGCGAGATTCACTATATGAATGAACATGATTCTGACCTAAGCAGTACAAGAAATGAGATGGTTTCTGCATTTATAAAGCAGTACTACACGGGAAGCACCAAGCTGCCTAAGGAGATTTTGCTCACGGAGCACATCGATGAAGAAGAGCTCGTCATAGGCCTTCTCAACAACACAAATGAAGAGAATGCAAAGGCGAAGAGTGATACTATGCATCACACCAAGATAATCGTTCCGGAGCGTGGTGAAAAGAAGGCGATTCTTGATCTTGCGATAAATGATTCTTTGCAGGTTATAAAGGGCCTAGATGAAAGAGCGGAGCGCGATGCCGAGAAGAAAGATAAACTTAGAGATGAGATTACGAGGCTAATTAAGAAGGCAGCACAAGTTGAAGGCTCAATTCCGTATATCATTGAAGATGGAGATGATCGCGAATATAGAGTTGAAGCCTATGATATATCTAATATGAACGGCCTAGACACTGTCGGTGCGATGGTTGTATATGAAGGTGCAAAGCCGATTAGAAATGATTATCGAAAGTTTAAAATCAAGAGTGAAGATGCTGAGGGAGATGACTATGCGTCGCTTCAGGAGGTTATCTATAGACGATTAAAGCGTGCAAAAGATGGTGACGCAGGGTTTAGCACATATCCGGATATACTCTTCATAGATGGAGGCCTAGGACAGGTGCATGCGGTACAGAAAGTTGTCTCTGCACTACGTATGTCGATTCCTGTAGTGGGTCTTGCGAAGAATGATGTCCACAGGACTAGAGCTATTGTTTTTGGCGATGGTTCGGAGATTGAGCTCGAAGGAGATCCACTTCTATACAGTTACTGCGGCCGTATCCAAGAGGAAGTTCACAGATTTGCGATAACTTTCCAGCGAGGGCGAAGAACTTCTGCGATGACCAAGTCGGCTTTAGAAGAAATTCCAGGAATCGGACCGTCTAGACGAAGGGAGTTATTAAAGCATTTCAAAGATATTGAATCGATAAAACGTGCTAGCTATGAAGAGCTTCTCGCTTGCGATACCATTAACAGTAGGGCTGCAGAGAGTATAATCGAATACTTTAGCAAGAAATAACGGAAATGCATTGATAAATGAACATATTAATGTTATATTAACCTAACACAGATAGAGAAAAGGAGAGTAACTATGTCTCAGGAAGAACGTAACATGATTGAAGAAGAAGAGGATATAATCACTCTAGAATTTGACGACGGAACTGCAGTTGATTGCGATGTTCTAGGAACATTTGAAGCTGATTCCAAGGAGTATATTGCTCTTGCCCCAATTGATGGAACTGATGATGTATACATCTATGGATATAAGGATATCGATGCTGATACATTTGATATCGTAGATATCGACGATGAGGAAGAGTTCAATACTGCTGTGAAGGCTTTTGAAGCAGCAATGGCAGAAGAAGACGAATAATATAACTGATAGATTATATCGCCGCGCTGATTTTCTCAGCGCGGTTTTGCTATGAGTATTTTATATTTACATTTTTTTTTAATTATTGTATAATATCGCTTGTCTATTTCAGTTTAAAACTGCATGAGCGGATGTGGCGGAATTGGCAGACGCGCACGGTTCAGGTCCGTGTGACGAACAGTCATGAGGGTTCGAGTCCCTCCATCCGCACCACGTGAGCGAGGTTTATATGTAACCTCGCTTTTTTGTTAAGGAGAGGGAGATGGATAATAGAGCAATAGGATTCTTTGATTCTGGGCTTGGTGGCCTGACTAGCGTGCCAGTTCTTAAGTGCGCCCTTCCAAATGAAAAAGTATTATATTTTGGCGATACTGCGAGGACTCCGTATGGTTCCAAGTCACCAGAGACAGTTTGCAAGTTCTCTGCACAGATAGTTGACTATCTGGTTAGCAAGAACGTTAAGCTGATTGTAATCGCCTGCAATACTGTTACAGCAATGGCGCTTGATATGCTGAGAAAAAGGCATCCTGAAGTTCCAATTGTCGGGGTAATAGATCCGACAGCTAGACGTGTAGCCGCAGATAACACTCTCAATGTAGGGATTATCGGAACAAAGGTGACGATAGAGAGTGGGGTCTATGCCGAGAGAATTCATGAACTTAATCCAAATATCAACACCTTTAGTCTAGCTTGTCCGGCTTTTGTGCCGCTGATTGAAGAAGGAATTATTGATAATGAGATAATGGATCTTACAATTAAGTATTACATGGATGATTTTGTAAAGAAAAATCAGCTAGATAGTCTGATTCTTGGGTGCACTCATTATCCGCTTATTGCACCAAATATAAGTAGGCTTTATCCGAAGCTAAGGCTATATAATTCTTCAGCTGAGGTTATAAGCGATGTTGTGGACATACTGACAGAAAGGGATATGTTGGCAGAAGAAAATGACTTCCCAGATAGATTCTACGCCAGTGACCTCTCGGAAAACTTCATAAGAATGACAGATACGCTATTTGAAGGGTATGATACAAAAATTAAATTAAAGAAATTGGACGAATAATACCGCAAAAGCGGTATTTTTTATGTTAAAAGTGTGTAGAAATGCTCAAAAGTGGGTGCCGAAGTGGCTCTCGCATTGACAAAATCAACGGTTTTATGTAAAATCAATTGATATTACGAAAAATGCCGTACTAGCGGCTATTGGGAGTTTATATGGAAACAGAGTTTAAATTTTGTATCGATGACACGTCTCTTGTAGATAAAATTATAAATGATTCAATGCTTGATGATTATGTTGATCGCAATGCATTAGAAGTAATCGACATGAAGGCGGTTTATTTTGATACGGACGATCTTGATCTTCGTAAAGCGGGGATCGCCTATAGGGTTAGATATGAGAACGACCGCATTACTGCTACAGTGAAGTGGGATAACAAGGTTGAAGATGGACTTCACTCTAGAGAAGAGTTCAATTTAGTAATCAACGATGAAAGGTTCGCTATGGAGCCTGACATTGAAGCCTTCGAGTCAAGTGAAGCGTATGATGTGCTTATCAAGGCAGCAGGAAGCAAGAAGTTGAAAGAAGTTATGAAGATGGATTTCACACGTGAATTGCTTAAAATTGACACAGGTGATTCCATAAGCGCTCTCTCTTTTGACATCGGCACTGTTCATGGTGAATCGGGAGACGTTCCTATTTCAGAGATGGAACTCGAATGGTACCACGGAAGTGAAGAAGATTTTAAGTATATTGCTAGTAAACTGGCTGAGAAGTACAATCTTAAAGCGGAGAATATCTCAAAGCTTCAGAAGGGCTTTGCAGAATAGAATATGAAGACTCCACATGTATAACATAATATCAACATTAATTATTTAAGGAACAAAATTTAGGAGGATATATAATGAACACTAATCTGATCTCAAAGGAAAATAACATCGCTAAATTCACCCTCGTATTCACCGCTGACGAGTTCGAGGATGCTATCGTAGACGCATACAAGAAGAACAAAGACAAGTTCTCTATTGATGGATTCCGTAAGGGCAAGGCGCCTAGAAAGATCATCGAGAATAACTATGGCGAGGATATTTTCTATGATGAGGCTTTAAATGGTCTGCTCAACAAGGCTTATCCAGAAGCAGTAGTAGAACTTGACCTTGAGGTTGTTGCTAATCCACAGCTTGAGGTTGGAGAGGTTAAGAAGGGTGAAGACGTAACAGTTACTGCAACTGTTCAGCTCTTCCCAGAGGTTGAAGTAAAGAATTACAAGAATCTGGAGGTAACAAAGGTTGCATCAGAGGTTACTGATGCAGATGTTGATGCGGATCTAGAGAGAATTCAGAAGAGCCAGGCTAGACTTGAGACAGTTGAAGGTCGCAAGACTCAGGATGGTGATACAGTTGTTATCGATTTTGATGGGATCCATCGATGGAAAGCATTTCGATGGTGGAAAGGCTGAGAACTTTGAACTTAAGCTAGGTTCTGGACAGTTTATCCCAGGCTTTGAAGATCAGCTAATCGGCAAGGACGCTGGTGAGGAAGTAGAAGTTAGAGTTACATTCCCAGAGAACTATAATGCAAAGGATCTCGCAGGCAAGGATGCTCTATTTGAGACAAAAATTCACGAGATAAAGGTAGAAGTTCTCCCTGAAATTGACGATGATCTAGCTAGTGATGTAAGCGAGTTTGAGACACTAGCAGAACTAAAGGCTGATGTTAAGAAGAATCTTGAAAAGAATGCAAAGGATAGAGATGAAGCCCAGATGAAGAACGAGCTTCTAGATAAGCTTTGTGAAGTAAATGAAGTTGAAGTTCCTGCAGCAATGGTAGAAGAAGAAATCGATAGAATGGTTAACGAGATGAATCAGCAGCTCGCTTACCAGGGACTATCTCTTGATCAGTACATGCAGCTTCTCGGACAGACAATTAATGATGTAAGAGAGGGAGCAAGAGAGGATGCTAAGAAGAGAGTTGCTATGAGAATTCTCATCAGAGCAGTTGTTGCCAAGGAGGGTATCGAGGCTACTGAGGCTGAGCTAGAGGAAGAGCTACAGAAGTTCGCTGAGCAGTATGGACAGTCTATCGATCAGGTTAAAAAGGTTATGGGTGAAGAAAATCTTAGATTCTTCGCTGAAGATGTAAAGACACGCAAGGCTATCGATTTCATGTTCGATAACGCTAAGCTGGTTGAAAAGAAGGAAGAGGCAGAGGAGAGCAAGTAGGCTCTCAGTCAGATATATCTGCCATAGGGAGGAAGCATAGTGAGTTTAATACCTTACGTAGTTGAACAGACTGGCGGCGGCGAGCGCAGCTATGATATCTATTCTAGATTGCTCAAAGATAGGATTATCTTTATTGACCAAGAAATAGATGATCATCTTGCGAGTGTTGTCGTTGCACAGCTATTGTTTCTAGAAGCCGAGGATCCTGAGAAGGATATTAATATTTATATCAATTCACCAGGTGGCTCCGTAACGGCAGGAATGGGTATCTACGATACGATGAAGTACGTTAAGCCTGATATCGCTACTATCTGCTTTGGGATGGCTGCGAGCATGGGAGCTGTCCTCATGACGGCAGGCACAAAGGGAAAGCGTTTTGCACTACCTAATGCTGAGATTATGATTCACCAGCCACTTGGCGGAGCTAAGGGCCAGGCGTCGGACATCAAGATTCAGGCAGAGTGGATGCAGAAGACAAAGGAAAAGCTCAATAAGATACTTTCTGAAGCGACAGGTCAACCTTATGAAACGATTTTAAGGGATACTGACCGAGACAACTTTATGTCAGCTTCAGAGGCAGTTGAATATGGCCTTGTAGATAAGGTTCTGTCTAGAGATGAATTGAGCAGATAACTGGAGGTAGAGCTTGGATAACAATCATAATCCAAATGAATTAGTTTGCTCATTCTGTGGCAAGACTAGCTCCCAGGTTAGACGTATAATCGTAGGTCAGGATGTAAATATCTGTAACGAATGCATTGAGCTTTGCTCGGAGCTCCTCAAGGAAGATGGGGTGACGGGTGAAGTGCATGAGACGCTGACTACGCTACCAACTCCAAAGGAGATTGCGAGAGAGCTGGGAGAATATGTAATAGAGCAGGAAACTGCAAAAAAGAGTCTTGCTGTAGCTGTTTATAATCACTACAAGAGGATTAAATATTTAGAGCAAAATGCAGATGAGAAGAACAACGATGCAGTTGAGCTTCAGAAGAGTAATGTTTTGATGCTAGGACCGACTGGTAGCGGTAAGACGCTGCTAGCTCAGACGATGGCTCGCATCCTCAATGTTCCGTTTGCAATAGTTGATGCTACGTCGCTAACTGAAGCTGGATATGTAGGTGAAGATGTCGAGAACATTCTCTTAAGACTATATCAGGCAGCAGATGGTGATCTTGATAGAGCGCAAAAGGGAATAATCTATATCGATGAGATTGATAAGATTGCGCGCAAGTCTGAGAATACATCTATTACTAGAGATGTAAGCGGGGAGGGAGTGCAGCAAGCACTTCTCAAAATTATCGAGGGAACGGTGGCAAACGTACCACCTCAAGGCGGACGAAAGCACCCAATGCAAGAATTTATCCATTTCGACACTAAGGATGTGCTATTCATATGTGGCGGTGCTTTTGCTGGGCTTTCGACAATAATAAAGCGCAGGCTTGGAAATAAGGTTATCGGATTTAATGGCACAAATGATTCTGCTCACGATATCGATGAGAAGGTAATTTTGTCGATGGTGGAGCCAGAGGACTTTGCTGAAAGTTCGGAATTATCCCTGAACTGATAGGAAGACTTCCTGTAATCGTTTCACTTGATGAACTGAGCGAAGAAGCTCTTAGCAAAATCATGAAGGAGCCTCGTAATTCGCTAATAAAACAGTATACGACCATGCTTGCTATGGATAACATTGAGCTAGAAGTTGAAGAAGATGCAATTTCTGCCATTGCTAATAAGGCAATTGAACTTAAGACAGGTGCTAGAGGCCTGCGAGGGATATTTGAGAGCATGATGACAGATGTCATGTATGAATTGCCGTCAAGAAATGATGTGCATAAGTGCATTGTCACTAAGGAGACTGTCGAAAAGGGTACTATGCCTGTTTTAGTGACAGATTCTGAAAGTAAGGAAAAAGACGCATAAAATTTCAAATGATATCTCAGGGCGGCATTAATCTTTTAGATGCCGTCTTGTGGTATAGGGACTTAAGGAGGGAGTATGAAAGTTAGAGTACCATTCATACCACTTAGGGGACAGACCTTCTTTCCAAATACAATAGTTGGATTTGATATTGGAAGAGACAAGTCTCTGAAATCGCTAGATGCTGCCATGAGTGAGGACAAGTATCTCGTAGTAGCAACTCAAAAAGATGTTTCTGTAAATGCACCAAAAAGAAGAAGATATCTTCACGACTGGTGTAGAAATTCGTGTAAAGCAAATTATAAAACGCCATGAAGAGTATGTGAGAGTGCTGGCAGAGTGTGGAAACCGCGTTAAGCTTTCTGCTGTTTATGACGAAGATGACACGCTATATTGCGATTATGAAGTGTGTGATGCAATTTCTCAAGATGATGATGAGCTAAATGTTATGGCTCTTGTAAGAGTGCTTAAGGAGACTTACTTCAGTTATGTCGAGATGAGTAACTCCGGAGAAGCCGCTGCACGCGCTCTAATAGATGGGGTAGAAGATCCAGTAGAACTCGCCTACACTATAGCGGGAGAACTTGCTGTGCCGTATGATGTTCTGCAAGGACTACTAGAGTTGAATTCAGTAAATGAGTTGATAGAGCAGCTTATTGAGACAATTTCTAGGGAAAACGAGGTTTTGACACTAACAAAGCGCATTAACAATCGTGTTATGCAAAATATGAATAAAGGTCAACGTGAGTATTATCTACGTGAACAGCTGAATGTCATCAAAGAAGAACTTGGCGAGAATGATGATGATACTGATGATGAGGCGGATGGATGGCTTAAAGCTCGATGAACTTAAATTAGATGAGAAGGTTGATGAAAAGCTTCGCAAGGAAATCAGTAAATTCCGTAAGATGAATATGATGAGCCCTGATGCAAACGTGAGCAGGACCTATATAGAGACGATTTTAGAGCTCCCTTGGAACGAAGAGTCAAAGGTTAACACCAACATAAGAAAAGCTGAAAAAACGCTTAATAATGAGCATTATGGCCTAACGAAGGTCAAGGAGAGAATTATTGAGCAGCTAGCTGTTATGCACCTTACCAAGGGTGCAAAGGGACCTATTATCTGCCTTGTTGGACCTCCAGGAGTCGGAAAGACTTCTATTGCACGTTCAATTGCTCATGCTACTAATAGGGAGTTTGTGAGGATGTCGCTAGGTGGAGTTCGTGATGAGGCAGAGATTAGAGGCCATAGACGCACCTATGTTGGTGCCATTCCTGGCAGGGTTATCAATAACTTTATAGAAGCTGGAACAAATAACCCGCTCTTCTTGCTGGATGAGATCGATAAGATTGGAAGCGATTTCAGGGGAGATCCTGCATCGGCACTACTTGAAGTACTTGATCCAGAACAGAACAAGACGTTTACGGATCATTATCTTGAAGTGCCATTTGATCTGTCGAGAGCGATGTTTATAACCACTGCAAATACAACGCAGACCATTCCAAGAGCTCTGCTCGACAGGATGGAAATCATTGAGCTCTCGAGTTATATCGAAGAGGAAAAGGTCCATATTGCTGAAGATTATCTGATTCCAAAGCAGATTAAAGAGCATGCTATACGGAAGAGTCAACTCGCGTTCTCCGAATCATCAATTCGCGACATAATCAACTATTACACGCGAGAGGCTGGTGTTCGTAATCTTGAGCGTGCAATTGGATCGATTTGCCGTAAGGTTGCGAAAAACATTGTAACCGAGAAAAAGCACAAGTACTTGATTACATCCAGAAACCTCGAGAAGTATCTGGGTAAAAAGATATTTAGAGAGGATCTTGATGATTTAAGTCCTCAGGTTGGTGTGACAACTGGTATGGCATGGACCGCTGTTGGAGGTGTAACTCTTGAGATCGAAACGATCAAGATGCCGGGAAGTGGGAAACTCATACTGACTGGTCAGATGGGCGACGTGATGAAGGAGTCAGCGCAGGCTGCTCTAGGATATATAAGATCCGTCGCTTCGAAGTACAACATTCCAGATAGTATATTTAAGGATAATGATATTCAGGTTCACATTCCTGAAGGTGCAACTCCGAAAGACGGACCATCAGCAGGCGTGACGATGTGCTCAGCTCTTTTCTCTACTTTGTCTGGCAAAAAGGTTAGGAGAGACGTCGCTATGACTGGTGAAATAACACTGAGGGGAATGATATTGCCCGTTGGTGGCATCAAGGAGAAAGTGCTCGCAGCTTACAGGCAGGGTATCAGAAAGATACTTTTACCTGCTGACAACAAGCGCGATATTGAAGAAATACCGTTATCAGTTCGTAAGAAACTCGATTTTGTATTCCTTGAGACAGTTGAGGATGCATTTAAAGAGATCATCCTTGAGGACGAGGATAGCAAAAAACATGATAACAGCAAGTAAGTAAAGAGGTTTTAGAGATGCAGATAAATAAATCCGAACTCGAAGCAGTCGCAGTCAAACCTATGCAATACCCTGAACCTAGTGTGCCAGAGATAGCTTTTGCGGGTAGGTCAAATGTAGGTAAATCGTCACTGCTTAACTTGCTGACTAGAAGAAAAAATCTAGCAAGAGTTAGCGGCAGCCCTGGCAAGACTAGAACTATCAATTTTTATAGGATAAATGATGAGTTCAGGATCGTTGATTTGCCAGGATATGGTTATGCAAGAGTTTCAAAATCTGAGTCTGAGAAGTGGGGAGCGATGATGGAAAGCTATCTCGAGAATAGAGAAGGCCTCCTCAAGGTGATTCAGCTAGTAGATATCCGGCATAAACCTTCTGCGCAGGATGTTCAGATGTATGATTATCTTAAGTATTTCAATTTAGATGGCATTGTTGTTGCAACGAAAGCTGACAAAGTGTCATCTAATCAGCGTAGTAAAAATATCTTAGAAATCCGAAAGACTTTAGTATGAGCAAGTCGGATAAGATTATTCCAGTAAGTGCACTCAAGAAATCAGGGCATGAAGTTCTATTAGATGAAATCGAGAACCTGCTGGGAAACTACTAGAGAACAGAATAATTTAACGTAGTTAAGAAGTGTATACCGTTAGTATTGTTAAAGTGGAGGGAGCAAATGGCTAATATTAAGGCTTCGGAAAGTGGAATTTTTGGGAAAATCCTATATACTGAAGAGCAGATTAGAGGGCGAGCTAAGGAGCTTGCAGAGCAGATTTCTAAGGACTTTGAAGGAGAGGAGCTCATAGTAATAGGCACTCTTAAGGGCTCTGTGCTGTGGATGTGTGATCTGTTAAAGGAACTGACTATAGATACGAGCATCGATTTTATCAAGGCTAGTAGCTACGGCTCAAGTACTACAAGCTCTGGAGTAGTTAAGATTAAGATGGATACGGATATGAATCTATACCAGAAGAATGTGCTTGTCATTGAGGATATAGTTGATACTGGTACTACTCTTACTTTTCTGCTCGAGAAGCTTAAGGAGAGAAATCCCAAAACCATTAAGGTTTGCACAATGCTTGACAAGCCATCACGCAGAACAACTGGTTTTGTAGCAGATTATATAGGATTTACTGTCGATGATTTATTCATAATTGGTTATGGTCTTGATTTTGATCAGAAGTATAGAGGACTTCCGTATATTAGCTATCTTCAGCCTGAAGAATAACGCATGAAAAACTTCTTAATAAATAACTTTTTTAGAATATTTTGGACCTGTTTATGCAGGCCCATTTATTTTTTTCTGTTTTTTTCTTAGACTTGATGTGTAAAGGAGGAATATGTATGAAAGAATATCAATATCGAATTGAAGGCGAGCGATGTCTCCCTAGAGAAGTGTATTACCAATGCGTGTGGATGATTCGCGATATGGAGCGATTAGAGAAAATCGCAATGAGTTCCAATTATGAATCTGGACAGGATCATAGGGTAGATGACGCAATTGTCAAACTTGATTGTCTTAGGAGAGCCCTTGAAGAAATACCTGATTATTATAGGCAAGGGGTTATTAGCAGTGTCAAAATCAGAGGGGGTGGCTTCGATGATTTCGCTCATATCAACACATGGAAGAAGTGGAAGATGAGATTTATGCATGCATTTGCCACAAATCTTGGACTTTACTAGTACCATTAAGGGTAAATGGCTATATGAAAATCATTTATATATTCGTGAGTTCGAATTTGTTTTCATTACTCGTTCTAATCTCGTTTAGTTAAAGATGTGCTGAAGGGGAAATCTTTCAGTGATACTATTAATGCGTATCTTATTTCTTGCGCATGTGCGTGTGTGAATATGAGAGCAACACATAATTTTTAATTTGCAAAATCCCTCGAATTTAAGTAAAATTACGAGGGATTTTTTATATTTTTAGAAAATGCGTAAATTTCAAGCGAAAGTTCAAGCTTTTTTTGTATTTTTTAAGTATAATGGCATGTTATTCATACAAATTGTGATAAAGTTATATTAGTAAATGGAGGGTATACAGGAATATTTATGGCTTATGAGGAAAAAACATTAGAGTCGGATATTGTATACAAAGGGAAGATTTTTGACATAAGAAGGGATAAGATTTATAGCAGTAAATGACAAGATCTCATATAGAGATATTGTCGTACATGGGGGAGCTGCAGTACTTATACCGATTACAGAAGATGGAAAAATAGTATTTGTAAAACAATGGCGACAGGCTCTCAAAAGACAGGTTATCGAACTTCCAGCAGGAAAAGTCGATCCTGGAGAGTCGTTTGAGGACGCAGCAAAGCGTGAACTCAGAGAAGAGACAGGATATTCGGCGGGACGAATGGTTAAGCTCTTTCGAATGGCTCCATGCGTTGGATATTCTGAAGAGATACTTGAGTTTTATGCTTGTCATAATCTCAGCCCAGGGAAAACCGATTTCGATGAGACAGAGGATATCGATATCGTTCAGATGGCACCTGATGAGGTCATTAGAAGGATAATGTCCGGGGATATTGAAGATGGCAAGACGGTTGCAGGTGTACTGTTTGCTAGAAGTGCGGGAATTATCTAAACCGGGTGCATATAATTATAACGGGGGGTTAGGTTATGATTAATGAATTTATTACGTATCTAAGGGATACAAAAGGTAAAGCTGATAATACCTTAGTGGCTTACAAGAGGGACGTTATCTCATTTGCGAAATTCCTTGAAGGTCATAGTGGTAGAGAGCTTGCAGAATGCAAAGAGAGCGATTCAATTGCATATATCTTAGAGTTAAATAATGCAAGCAAGTCTAAAGCGACAATCAATCGCAAACTTTCATCGCTCAGAACATTTTACGATTATGGGATTGAAACCGGTGAAGTGAGTGAGAATCCTTTCTCTAAGATTAAATCTGCAAAGAACGATAAGAGACAGATTGAATTCTTGTCAATTGAAGAGGTTGAGAAGCTTCTATCGCTGCCAGATCAGACTGTAAAAGGAATTAGAGATACAGCTCTGTTTGAGTTCATGTATGGAACAGGCGCTAGAGTAACTGAGGTCGTGCGTCTAAAGTTCGAAGATGTTAATCTCAAGATGAATTTTGTAACTCTTCGTGATGGCGAGGGAGAGAGCAGAATCGTACCGCTGGGTTCGTATGCGCAGAAAGCTCTTAGAAGGTACAGAGATACGGCATATTCGGGTTTGGCTCGTACAGAGGTTACGGATGATAGCTATGTGTTTATCAATTTTAGAGGACAGCCTCTAACCAGGCAGGGAATTTGGAAGATGCTGAAGGAATACGGTGCGATGATTGGCATAGAAGATCGCATGACTCCACAGATTCTAAGAAATAGCTTCGCAGTGCATATTCTGCAGAATGGTGGCGACCTCAAGACGCTTCAGGAGCTTATGGGATTTGATGATATGTCTGTAGGTATTGCTTATCTATCTGTGACGAATATTAGAATAAAAGACGTATACAGCAGGACGCATCCAAGAGCATAAAATGAAGCCCGCAGTTAGCGGGCTTTTTTAATAGAAACACTTTTAACCCTTGCAATACGAGCATTGGTATGATATCATACAAAAGTTATTACGGACGGTCCTCTAGCTATGCAAGTAACGGGCAGAGCTCGATGAAGAAACATGCTACGAACGTCTTTGAGAGAGAGGAGGAATAACGATGAATATTTTAGATCAGATTACTCAGGATTATAAGAAGAATGATGTTCCTGAGTTCAATGTCGGTGATACTGTAAAGGTACATGTTAAGATTATCGAGGGTCAGAGAGAGAGAATCCAGGTATTCGAAGGCTATGTGCTCAAGATGCAGAATGGCGGCATTTCTCAGACTTTCACTGTAAGAAGACTTGCACAGGGAATCGGTGTTGAGAAGACTTTCCCAATGCACTCACCTAAGGTTGACAAGATTGAGGTAGTTAAGAAGGGCCGTGTTAGAAGAGCTAAGCTTAATTACATGCGTGAGAGAACAGGTAAGGCTGCTAGAATCAAGAAGGCAAAATAGTCTTAGCTTACAAGCAAGGATAATAATGCATACCTCGGCATATTGCTGCGGTATGCATTTTTCTTAGGAGAAATTATGATTAATAACATTAATTGGTATCCCGGACATATGAAAAAAACTCGAGAGCTCATCCAAGAAAACTTAAAGGCTGTGGATCTCGTAGTTGAAATAGTGGACAGCAGGATTCCGCTTTCCAGTAGAAACCCTATTATCGATGAATTGATTTCGGGGAAAAAGCGTGTGGTTATTCTAGGTAAAATGCGATCTTGCTGACAAGCGTGCAACGGATGAGTGGAAAGCTTACTTTGAGTCGAGTGGAGATATTGCTCTACCTGTGGATTCCAGAAATGGCGAAAATATAAAAGCTTTTTATAAGATTCTTGATAAGCTTCAGCAGGAGAGAAACAAGGAGCGCTCTCTAAGGAGGCCTCTTAGAATGATGATTGTAGGCGTTCCTAACGTAGGTAAGTCCTCGTTTATTAATAGACTCATCGGAAAGAAAAGTGCCAAGACTGGAGATAGACCTGGTGTAACAAAGGGAAAACAATGGGTTACACTGGAGAATGGCATGCAGCTTCTCGATACACCGGGAATTCTGTGGCCGAAGTTCGAAGATCCACATGTGGGGTTAAATCTCGCTTTTTGTGGAAGCATCAAGGATGAGATTCTAAATGTACAAGACCTAGCATATGAACTACTTAAGGTTTTAAGAGAAAACTACCCAGAAGAACTCATTTCAAGATATAAGCTTGACGGTCTTATGAACGAAGACGAAGAGGTGTATAACGAGTATGGCGAGCCTTTAGATCCGGTGCTTTTTGATATGGAGTCAATTGCTTTGAAAAGAGGATTTATTCAGGCTGGTAAGCGCATAGACTATGAGAGAACTGGCCGTGCAATTTTAGATGAATTTAGAGCGGGAATAATAGGGAATATCACGCTAGAAAGACCCGTGCTCAAATAAATTGACATGTTGTTATGGTGTAAACGTATGTATGAGAAGAGTGTCTAACTATGACGAAGCAAGAACGTGAAGAAAGAAAAAGATTAGGATGCAGGAGCTGCTTCAGATTGAAGATGAGCTGCGCAAATCAGGTGTCAATATTATAGCGGGCATAGATGAGGTCGGCCGTGGACCACTTGCTGGGCCCGTTTATGCGGCCTGCGTTGTGCTCCCAGCGGATTTTAGAGTGCCTGGAGTTGACGATTCCAAGAAGGTTACTGAAAAGCAGAGAGATATGCTTAGCCAGAAAATCTGTGAATGTGCTATAGCATATGGGATTGGTGTCGCAACTGCGAAGGAAATCGATGAAATTAATATCCTTAATGCTACAAAGCTTGCTATGCATAGAGCTATAAAGGAAGTTCAGGACAAACTTCCTGAAGGTGAGAAAATAGAAATGCTGTTAGTTGATGCGGTTGACCTTGAGTCTGAAGGGATACCACAAAAACCGATCATTAAGGGCGATGCAACATGCTACTCTATTGCAGCAGCGTCGATAGTCGCAAAAGTTGCGAGAGATTCGTTTATGAAGGAGCTTGAAGGTGAATACCCAGGATATGGGTTTGCCAGCAACAAGGGATACGGAACGGCTGCTCATTATGACGGTCTACGCGCTCTTGGGAATCTCTCCGGTTCATCGCAAATCATTTCTAAAAAAGTTCGAGGCAAGCGAGGATAGTAAAGTGTCAAAGAAAAAGTTTTATGCGGTAAAGGTAGGAAGGGTTCCGGGCATCTATGGTACTTGGGATGAGTGCAAGATGCAGGTTGATGGATATCCGAATTCTGAATACAAGGGATTTGCAAGACTTAGCGAAGCAGAGAGCTTTGTAGGTCCAGAAGTACTTGAAAGCATGAAGTTAACCTCTGATATCTATGCACATGAAGAAAAAGCATCCGCACCACTAGAAGATGGTTATGCTGTAAAGGCGTATGTCGATGGCAGCTATGATGTCGCAACGGGGAACTACGCTTCTGGTGCGGTAATCCTCGTAGATGGAAAGACTGTAGAGCTAAGCAAGCTCTATACAGATGACGCAGGTGGTAAACTAAGAAATGTCGCTGGCGAAATCAAAGGTGCAGAGCTGGCGATTGAGTACTGTAAGAAGCAGGGAATCGATTCAGTGGTCATTTACCATGACTATCTCGGCGTAGGGAAATGGGCTGATGATGAGTGGAAGGCAAATCTCGATATGACAAAGGCTTACAAAAGTTATATACGTGAATGCCGAAAGAATATGAGAATCAATTTCGTGAAAGTAAAAGGACATTCGGGAGATAAGTATAACGACATGGCTGATGCACTTGCAAAAGCAGCGCTAAATAGCAAATAGCACTGGGTTTTACGAGTATAGCAGTGATTATGAGATTTTTAATTAATTGCAATAATGAGTGTTATCGTATATTTTATGCGATAACACTTTTGTTGTTTAGCTTAAAGAATATACTAATTCTTTTGTCATTATGCTATAATATTAAATGGTTTTACACGTTAAAAATGCGGAGGAAACATCAGATATGCATACATTGTTAAAAGGCGCTCCCGTTAGGGATGCGATAGATCAGGATATTATTTCAAGAGTTGAACTGTTGACGAAAGCTGGTAAATACACCAAAGATTGCCACTTTTAGAATTGGTGACGATGACGGAGAGAAATACTATGAGGGCGCTATTATCAAGAGAGCTGGCAAATATGGAATAGACTGTGAGTCAGTTGTGCTAGATGAAGCTGTGTCTCAGAGTGACGCCGAGGAGGAGCTCGTAAGGCTAAATAACGATGATAATATCGACGGTATTATCATGCTTATGCCTTTTCCGAAAGGAATTGACGGAGAACGTTTGCGCGCACTTCTTTGACCCCAGCAAAGGATATAGATGCGATTACAGATGCTTCCTATGCAAACCTTTTTGCAAACGATCCTAATGCATTTTACGCATGCACAGCGGAATCCTGCATGGAGATACTAAAATTTTATGGGGTTGATTTAAAGGGAAAGCAAGTAACGATTGTTGGCAGAAGCATGAGAGTTGGAAAGCCACTTATGCTCATGATGATGAATGCAAATGCCACAGTTACAGTTTGCCACACGAAAACTACTGATGAGAATCTTAGAGAAGCTTGTGAAAGAGCGGATGTTGTTGTACTTGCAACAGGTCAGATTGAGTCATACAGTCCTGAGTTATTCCATGATGGGCAGATAATCATAGATGTCGGCACTGGTACAGGCAAGGATGGAAAGCTCGCTGGGGACTTTGACTCTGGCGCACTGGAAGCTGAAGGCATGCCTAAGTCGCTAAGCTACTCTCCTGTTCCAGGTGGAGTAGGTACAGTTACAACCGCTTTGTTGCTTCGCAACGTCGTAAAAGCGGCGGAACGTGCCTAAACATAAGATATTTATAAGGTCGTGTTTGACCGGTAGTTTTGAAGGGCATAAGGTGGAATGAATATTACTAATGAGATACTTAATCCTGAAAGACTGAGCAAAAACAAGCTGGAGCTTGTGCGAGATAAGGAAGCCTTTTTTCAGGAAATCGCTGATATAAGGCTAGAGTATGAGGCGGCGATAAAAGAGATTTCCACTAAGCTGGAGATTTTAGATGATGACTTCAAGCAACAAGATGATCATGGTCCTATCCACCACATTCAATATAGACTAAAGTCTGTTAACAGCCTATTTGAAAAGGCAGAGAGATATGGGATAGAGGATCCGCTTAACAACATATCTGAGATTAGAAAGCAGATTTACGATATAGCGGGTGTTAGAGTCGTCTGCAACTATCGAAACGATATATATAGGCTATCAAGTTTATTGCTGAAACAAGAGGATATAAAGCTCATCAGGATTAAAGACTACAGTTCAAATCCAAAGGAAAGCGGGTATAGAAGCCTACACGTTGTTATAGAGGTACCGATATTTCTTGTTAGCAAAAAAGTATCGATTCCAGTTGAAATGCAGTTCCGGAGCATCGCTATGGATACTTGGGCAAGTTTGGAACATGAGCTAAAATATAAGAATGAAGGTGCGCTGAGTGACGATCTTCAGAATAAGCTAAAAATCTGCTCAGAGATTCTCGCTGATGTCGATAATATGATGGAGAATATCAGGCACGAGGTTTTTTCTGAGGAATAGAAAGATATTGCACATATTGTAGAGCGGATTATTCTGTAGCTGAGACTATTTGGCTACTGAGATAGATTAACGATAATAGGAATTTAGGAGTAAAAAATGGGTAGAAATCTTGCTAAAACATACGATCCAAAGAGTTTTGAAGATCGTATTTATGAGATGTGGGAGGAGCATGGCTCTTTTAATGCAGAGGTGGACAGGGACAAGAAACCATACTGCATCGTAATGCCACCACCAAATATCACAGGGCAGCTACATATGGGTCATGCTCTTGATCAGACGCTTCAGGATATCCTCATCAGATGGAGGAGAATGCAGGGCTATAGTGCACTCTGGCTACCTGGCAGCGATCATGCAAGTATCGCAACTGAGGTTAAGGTCAACAATGCTCTTCGTGAAGAGACTGGCAAGGATAAGAAGGACATAGGTAGAGAGGCATTCCTAGGGCGCGCATGGAAGTGGAAGGAAGAATATGGCGGCAGGATTACGAAGCAGTGCCGCAAGCTCGGAGATTCCTGTGATTGGCGCAGAGAACGTTTACGATGGACGAGGGCTGTAACAAGGCGGTTACAGAGCTCTTTATCAGGCTGTATGATAAAGGCATGATCTATAAGGGTAATAGACTTGTAAATTGGTGTCCGGACTGCATGACATCCCTTTCGGATGCTGAGGTTGAACATGAGGATGAGCATGGCAAGTACTGGTACTTCCGTTACCCTGCAAAGGACGGTGGAGAGGGAATCACCGTTGCGACATCTAGACCGGAGACTATGTTTGGCGATGTTGCAATTGCCGTGAGCCCTGAAGATGATAGATATAAGGATTTAGTAGGGAAGACTGTAATTTTACCTATTTTGAATAGGGAGATTCCGGTTATTGCGGATGAGTATCCAGACCCAGATAAAGGTACGGGTGCTGTAAAGATTACACCTGCTCATGATGCTAACGATTTCCTCGTAGGTCAGAGACATAATCTAGAGATTATGTCCTGCATGAATGATGATGCTACGATGAATGAACTAGCTGGAAAATACGAAGGTATGGACAGATATGAGTGCCGTAAGGCATGGGTGCATGATCTTGAGGAAGCCGGCTTCCTTGTTAAGATTGAAGAGCTTACTATTCCGGTAGGAAAGTGCTATAGATGTCACAATGCCATTGAACCAAAGCTTTCAGACCAATGGTTCGTTAAGATGGAGGATCTCGCTAAACCAGCGGTAGAGGCTGCAAAATCTGGAAAGCTAAAGCACGTTCCTGAGAGATTTGAGAAGATTTACCTAAATTGGCTAAATGATATTCATGACTGGTGCATATCGAGGCAGCTATGGTGGGGTCACAGAATACCTGCATACTACTGCGATGACTGCGGAGAAATCGTCGTAAGTCGCACTATGCCAAGTGCATGCCCTAAGTGCGGATGCACTCACCTACACCAGGATGAAGATGTGTTAGATACATGGTTCAGCTCTGGACTATGGCCTTTCTCTACACTAGGATGGCCTGATAAGACGCCAGAACTCGATTACTTCTATCCTAATTCAGTAATGGTTACGGGATACGATATTCTGTTCTTCTGGGTTATCAGAATGGTATTCTCAGGGTGTGAGGCTATGGGAGAACCACCATTTGAATATGTATTCCTACATGGACTCGTTCGCGATGAACAGGGTAGAAAGATGAGTAAGTCTCTTGGCAACGGAATCGATCCGCTTGAAGTAATCGATAAGGTTGGTGCAGATGCTCTCAGGTTTATGCTCATTACAGGTATTACACCTGGTAATGATACGAGATTTATCTGGGATAGACTTGAGTCCTCGCGTAATTTTGCAAATAAGCTTTGGAACGCATCGAGATTTACAATTATGAACCTTCTGGATGACGAAGGCAATCCATTACAGGTGGCAACTGCTGAGAATGCAATGCTTAGAGATGAGGATAAATGGATTATCTCCCGCGTAAATGAAGCTACTGCTGATATCACAAATTCACTGGAGAAGTTTGAACTAGGGCTTGCAGGTCAAAAGGTTTATGAACTCATCTGGGATGAATATTGCGACTGGTATATTGAACTTGTTAAAGCGAGATTATGGAGCGATGATGAAGAGGATAAGGCAACTGCAAGATTCGTTCTTGAGAGCGTCCTCAAGGATTTACTTAAATTGCTACACCCATTTATGCCGTTTATTACAGAGGAAATATGGGGATATTTACCAGCAGAATCAGGCGATTCAAATGACGATGATAACTTACTAATCACTTCATCGTGGCCTATTTATGACGAAAGAAAGATATACTCTGAGTCTGTTTCAAGAATTGAGACTGCTAAAGAAATCATCAAAGCAATCAGAAATGCTAGAACAGAAGTAGATGCTGCACCTAGTCGCAAGCATAATCTGATCGTCAAGACGGATGCGCTTAAGGATACAGTTGAAGCGATTTCTGCTCACATAAAGAAGATTGCTAATGTTGTAGATATAACTGTTGAAGGAACTGATAGCGAAACTCCAGATGGGGTAGTTTCAGCGGTATTCACTGGAGGGGGAACTCCTAATTCCGCTAGCTGATCTGGTTGACTTCGAAGCAGAACGCGAGAGACTTGAGAAGGAGAAGAAGAGACTCGAGGGCGAGGTTGCTCGTGTAGACAAGAAGCTCTCTAACCAAGGGTTCGTTGCGAAGGCTCCTGCATCAGTGGTTGAGGAGGAGAAACAGAAGGGCGACAAGTACCGTGAGATGCTAGAAACAGTTATCAAGAGACTTGAGTCCATGGGTGAAGCAAGTGCCAAATAAAGCGAGTGAGGCGGTTATACGGCGCATTTGGGAAATGACAGCTAAGAGAGGTCCGATTGGACTTTCACGGATGAAAAGGCTTCTCGAGTTATTAGGTAACCCTGAAGAAGACTTAAAATTTGTCCATGTTGCTGGCACGAATGGTAAAGGTTCTGTATGCCAGTTTATAGCATCTATGCTGCGTGCTGCTGGTTATTCTGTAGGGGTGTTCACGTCTCCCCATGTTATGGAGTACAATGAGCGCTTCGATATAGACAGGAACTATATCAGTGATGATGATTTCTGTAGGATTGCAACATATGTGATGTCCTTTGCGGAACAAGTTAATGACGAGGGATATGGATACTTCTCTGAGTTCGAGATACTGACATCAACGGCTTTGCTGTATTTTAAAGAGCGATTACCTGATATAGTGATTCTGGAGACTGGGATTGGCGGTAAGATGGATATGACAAATGTCATTTTAAATCCTCTGGTTTCAGTGATTACACAGATAGGATTTGACCACGTCGATATGCTCGGGGACACGCTCGCTAAGATTGCTGAGGCTAAGGCTGGAATTATCAAGGATGGGTGTACCTGTTATATCTGAATCTTCTGAGCTTTGAGGTAAAAGAGGTCATATCCGATGTCGCTAAGGAAAAGAATGCAAAATTTATTGATGCTTCTCTTGCCAAATACAGCATAAATGATTATTCTGAATTTATGGACTTTGATTTTGAAGTTAGTGATGGAACTGACAAAGTCAAAATGGATGGCGTAAGGATAAGCCTCATCGGGGAACATCAGATTAGGAATGCCATAACAGCATTACTTGCTGTCAAAGAGTATGCGGGATCGCATGCTAATAGATATCGATGAATCAGAGATGCGTGAGGGTCTAACCAGTGCAAGAAATATGGGACGCTTTGAGATTCTCAAGAACAATCCATACATAGTTATAGATGGTTCGCACAATCCTCAAGGGCTCAAAGCTGCTATGGAGACACTTAAGGAGCTTAGAGAAACTATATTCAAGAACAAGAGAATAATTACGGTCTTTCGGGTGCTTTGGAGATAAGGAGTATCAGGATATGACTGAGATACTCCGTTCAGGACTTACTGCAGTAGATGCTAATGAGGTTATTGTAACTGAACCAGTTAGTCCAAGAGCTCTTAAAGCAGAGAAGCTAAAGAAATTACTCGAAGATGAAAATATCGCTGTTACAGCTATCAGCGATGAAGAAACAGCCTTTGATAGGGCACTGTCGTCTGGTGCAGACGTGATGCTCTTTTTAGGATCCATATATCTTATTGGAGATATAAGAATTTTTTTCAATCGAAAGGACGGGAAAATTAATGTTTGACAGAAATGGCTACGATGACAGCAGATACAACTTAGAAAATATCGCTGAAATTGCAAAGACATCTCCTACAGTTGCTGCTCTAGTTGAGAAGGAGTACAACAGACAGAAGAACAACGTGGAGCTAATCGCATCTGAGAACTACTGTTCAGAAGCAGTTCTTGCTGCTTGCGGAAGCTGTTTATCATGGAAGTATGCAGAAGGATATCCTGCAAAGCCAGTTGATAGACATTCCGGAAACAAGGGAAGATACTACGGCGGAACAAGATACGTTGATGAACTTGAGGAATACTGCTGCGATAAGTGGAGAGAGGTATTCAATACAGATTATCACGTAAATGTGCAGCCTCACAGTGGTTCACAGGCTAACTTTGCTGCATACAACGCAGTACTAGAGCCAGGTGATACAATCCTTTCACTCAACCTAGACAACGGTGGACATCTGACTCACGGTTCATCGGTTAACTTCAGCGGTAAGTTCTTCGATGTTCATTTCTATAACGTAGATGATAATGGATTCATCGATATGGAAGACCTAGAGAAGAAGGCGAAGGAGCTCCAGCCTAAGCTGATACTAACTGGTGCTAGTGCTTACTCAAGAATCATCGATTTTGAGAAATTCGCTGAGATTGCAAAGAGCGTTGATGCTCTATTCATGGTAGACATGGCTCATATCGCTGGTCTCGTTGCTGGTGGAGTACATCCATCCCCATTTGGATATGCTGATATCATCACAACAACAACTCATAAGACACTTAGGGGACCAAGAGGCGGAATGATTTTCTGTAGGGAAGAGCTCGCTAAGAAAATTGATAGCGCAGTATTCCCATTCGCACAGGGTGGTCCGCTTGAGCACATCATCGCTGGAAAAGCTGTTTGCGCTGAGGAAGCATTAAGACCTGAATTCAAGGAATATGCAGCACAGGTTGTAAAGAACTGCGCAGCATTTGCTGACGAAATGCTCAAGCTAGGATATACAATTGTAACTGGAGGAACAGATAACCACGTATTCCTTATCGACCTTTCAGATAAAGCATTCTCTGGTAAGGATCTCCAGAATGCATGCGATGAGGTTGGCATAACTCTTAACAAGAACTGCGTTCCTAACGAGAAGCGTTCTCCAATGCAGACTAGCGGTGTTAGAGTCGGTACAGCACCGATGACAACAAGAGGCTTCGTCGAGGAAGACTTTATCGAGGTTGCACACAGAATCGATGAAGTTGTTAAGAAACTCGACGCTGAGAAGGCTGCAGAAGCAAAATAGTGACTAGTTTTAAATACTAATTAAATTCGATACCCGGATTTGTTGATATACAAATTCGGGTATTGTATAATCAAAAAAAGAAAACTAAAGGAGGACGATTCCATGGTTAAATTATTGGTAGGACATAAGGGTAAGGGTAAGACCAAGAAAATGATCGAGCTAGCTAACGCAAGTGTCGAGGAGACCAAGGGTAGCACCGTATTTATTAACAAAAATTCCAGACTTATCTATGATTTAGACTACAAGATTCGTGTAATCTGCATGGAGGATTTTGTTCACATAACTAATGAGGATGAGTATATCGGATTTCTATTCGGTATCATCAGTTCTGACAATGACATCCAGACAATATTCTTGGACGGTATCATGAGACATGCTGATTTCTCTCTAGATATGCTTCCAAGCTTCCTTTCAAAGATTAAGGATATCTCAAAGGATTATGGCATCGACTTTGTAATCAGCATCAGTGCTGAGCTCGAAGAGATGATTGGGGTTAACTTCGATGGAGTAGAGGTTCTCAACTAATTTTAATATGGACTTATAGTGCAACCTGACTATCGATTTTCGAATTAGTCAGGTTGTTTGATTTTCTAAGAAAAAGATGGGTACATCGTACCCATCTCGCTAAGTGTGATTCAATTAAGGCAGTGGTCGGTAAAGTCAGCCACTGCTTACTTTATATATCTACTTGATTCTATTTTCTTCCCACTCTTTAATCGCTTTTCTAGCACACTTATCGTCATCTTGAGGGACGTTAACACCGTTAATGTGTTGATATTTATCATCACCTAGACCGATGATAGCGACGAGGTCACCCGGCTCGGACTGAGTAATAGCATAGTGTATAGCCTCCGGTCTATTCTCTATAACCATGTACTTTCCTCCAGTAGGCTCAAGCCCAGACTTAACACCCTCAAGTATAGTCTCAAACGGTTCAAACCTGTTGTGCTCAGTAGTAATAATTGAGAAGTCGGCATATTTTCCAGATGATTCACCCATTCCAATTCTTCTCTCAATATCTCTGTTTCCCCCAGCGCCAAATACACATACGAGCCTCTTAGGATTATATGCTCTAAGTGCCTCGAGAACAGCTCTCGTGCTCTCTCTAGTGTGAGCAGAGTCAATACATACACTTAGGTCTTCTGTGCGATAAATCATGTCCACTCTGCCGTTAATATGGATATGCGAAAGAGCTTTTCTCGCTGCATCTGCAGGTATTCCGAGAGCTTCTATAGTAGCGATTGTAGCTGCTCCATTTAGTGGAACGAACTCACCGGGCATGTTTACAAATACAGTGTCATTAAACCTACCTGAAAGTTTAAACTCTTCACCGATAAATCCGCTACATTCCTTGGTGTGAGATTCTGAGATGACATAATCTGGTCTGCTGCCGAGCTTGTCCGTTTTCTTATGTATTCCATCATGACCGACAGTAATAAGATTACATGTTGCATTTTTTACAATGAAATCAATATTTTCATCATCTAGATTAATGATGCCTGTATTACACTGCTGTAGCAGAAGACTTTTACAATATGCATAGTTTTCAAATGTAGGGTGTTCATCTGTTCCAACATGGTCTCCATGCTGAATATTTAGAAATACACCGACATCAAAATTAATCATATCCGTCCTATGCTGCATAAGTCCCTGTGAAGAGCACTCGAGAACTGCGTACTCTATACCTTTTGATACCATGATAGAAAGAAACTTTTGCATCTGGTCAGAGTCAGGTGTTGTGTTGGCAACCTCTAGAACTTCGTCGCCTAAGTTCACCCCATTTGAGCCTATTGATGCCGCTCTATAGCCTGCTTCTCTTAACGATGCCATAATCATCGTTGTAACAGTAGTCTTGCCCTTTGATCCAGTAACGCCAACCATCTTGAGCTTTTCCGCTGGATAACCATAAAATGCAGCTGAAACCACAGCCTTAGCATGTCTTGTATCCGAGGTTGAAATTACAGTTGAGGTTACAGCTGATAAGTCGAGTTCGCAGCTCTCGTCTACTATGATGAGGGCAGGATCGCCACTATCGATCTCTAGAAGTGCATCGTGCGAGTCAAATGATGCGCCGCGAATGCATACAAAGACATCGCCGGACTTCACTTTTCTGCTATCGAAACAGATACCTGTAACAGCTTGGTCAAGTGACCCTTTTAGCAATTTATATTTTAGTCTCGAGATAATTTCTTTTGTGTTCATAATTCCTCCGAAATCCATAAGAATATGGGATTTACAACTTATAATTATATCCTTAATTAGTTAATTTTCCAATACATATGGTATAATACAGCGGTATAAAGAGGAGTAAAGATGATTAGATTAATAAGTTCACATGAAGAAAAACGAGACTTTTTAAAATCACTAGATGAAAAATCTAACGAGAAAATTAGAGCACTTAGGGAGTATGCGTTCCGAGGCATTTCTGATGAACTCATTTTAGGATTTCGCACTGAAGATGACAATTCAGCACTTATAATCACATCTCGGAATGAATGCGTTCTTATAACGGAAGATGCAAAGCTTATCGAATGTATATCAAAGGTTAACAGCAAAGATCCTCGCGATGAACTTCTCGAATTGATGTTAGAGTATTCATCAGATGACATATATGAACTAGAGAATCTTGAGTCGAGTATAGTCGATATGGAGGAAGAGCTATTTGGAGGCGCTAGGCCTGATAAAGCAGGGCTCAAACAAATTGTGGTTAGACGAAAGGAAATCATGTTCAAGAAGCAATATTATGAAAGAATGGAGCTTCTTACCGATGACCTAGCAGAGCTAGATAAAACATTTTCATACTTAGATAAGAGATTTGATAAACTCTATAGTTTTATACTCAGGGTTCAAGAATATCTTAATCACGTCAGCGAGATGTACCAAGCTCAGATAGATATAGAGCAGAACAACTTGATGAAGTTCTTTACGGTCGTGACCAGTATATTTGCACCGCTAACACTAATTACGGGATGGTATGGTATGAATCTGAAGCTACCAGAATTCGGGTGGAGATTTGGTTATATCTACGTATCTGTACTCAGTTTAAGTGTGGTACTGGGGCTTATCTACGTGTTTAAAAAGAAGAGGATACTTTAGGAACAGAGTGCAATCGAATTAATGACTGATGATTCTAAGTTTAATGATTAGGCAATAGGAGAAAAGATGGATAATAAGGACTATATAGTAAGAGCGAGCCTTGCAAATGACAGTGTTAGAGCTTTCGCTATCAGCTCTACTCATCTCGTGGCTGAAGCAAGAGAGCGTCATAGGACACTGCCCGTAGTGACGGCAGCCCTAGGTAGACTGCTATCAGCAGGAGCCATAATGGGCAGCATGATGAAGGGTGATAAGGATATAGTGACGATTTCTCTCAAGGGCGATGGTCCTGCGGGATATATAACCGTCACGGCGGATAGCCATGGTCATGTCAAGGGATTTCCAGGAAATCCAAATGTTGATATACCGCGCAAGTATGCCGAGAAGCTCGATGTAGGGACGGCAGTAGGCAGAGGCCTTTTAACGGTTAGCTACGATCTCGGATTAAAGGAGCCGTATAGCGGTCAGGTTGAGATTCAAACTGGAGAGGTTGCTGAAGATCTAGCATACTACTTTACGGTGTCGGAACAGCTACCATCAGCAGTTGGTCTAGGGGTTATGGTAGATACAGATAGCAGCGTAAAGCATGCTGGAGGCTTCATAGTACAGCTCTTACCAGATGCTCCTGAGGATGTGATTGAACTCCTGGAGAAGAAGTTAGCTAACCTGGAACCTGTAACAACTATGATGGAGCAGGGGATGACACCTGAAGAGATGCTTTTACATATATTTGAAGGCGTCGATATTGAGTTTACGGAGAGGCACGATGTCAAGTTCTACTGTGACTGCTCCAAGGAGAAGGTAAAGAGAGCGCTAGCCGCAATTAGCGATAAGGATTTACAGGATATCGTGAATGATGATGAGGATATTGAGGTTAAGTGCTTTTTTTCTGCAATACCGCATACAAATTTAGTATAGCTGACATAAAAGACATACTTTCGTCGAGAAAAATCGATTAAAATTTGTTAGAAATCAATAAAAATAATACATACGTATTGAAAGAATTTACAAAAAATGCTACAGTTAGATGTAGTTAAACCATTGTAATGATAAAAATTTTTTAGAAAAAGGTGTAGTAATGAAAGATAGAATTTATCTAAACGATAATGAAGTCATTTTGAACTTCGATTTAGTATACCCAGAGACTAGTCTAGAGGTTATTAAGTCTAAAGAATTCAAAGTGTTTATGCAGAGTTATATAGCTCATCTCGAAGAGACTGATTCAAAGCTTTATAATTGGGCAACGCAGGGTAAGTCGCTACAGACGGCTATCGAGGCGCTATCTACATTTGCACGTCAGACATTAGTTTTTTCTGCAGAGGAGATTGAATCACCTTATATTGAAGATAGAACGTCAGCACTTTCGTTCGTCGAAGGCATGTATGACTTCTGGAAGGCTCACGAGAGGTATTCAGTTACAACAGATAGAAGAAGAGAATCGAGCTCAACAACATTTGTACATGCTGATTCTTCTCATAACCAGCTTATAATGGCTACATATAGACGCATCGAAGAAACTCTAATGGGTCGTGCAAACAAGATATATCGTCAGCAGCCTGCAGGAACTAATGCAGCTCTGTCCCTATATAAAAATGAATCGTTTAAACTAGGTGCACGATATGAGTCCTTGAGAAAGGTTAAGTTCATAGACTCAATCATGCTCCGTACACCGATGATTCTGCATCCTAAGTCGAACAAACGTGAGTGGGCATTCCAGCAGGTATATGAGAATCCACTAGATACATTTAAGGGCAATAGTGATGAATTCTTCTGCTTCCCAGCCAAGGTTGGAGATCTCACAGTTTTCGTTTACTTCCACAGAGATTTTATGTCAAATGGAGTATCGCTAGCTAACCTATTTGAGCTTGCATCCAAGAAGGAGGCTTCGAAGAAACCTGACTGTGTGCTGATTTTCGGTAACGATGATGGCAAGAATGCATGCACATTCTACCACGATGAAGAGGAGAATATCTGGGTAGGATCGGTTACATATAACGAGAAGATCTCTTACTTCGGATATATGAAGAAGACCGTTCTAACGCTCCATAACGTTGCGATGATGCAGAAGGGGTGGCTGCCAATTCACGGTGCGTTTGTAAATATTACTCTCAAGAACGGAAAGAGCAAGGGTATCTGCCTCATGGGAGATTCAGGAGCTGGAAAGTCTGAGACTATTGAAGCTCTAAAGTCGCTTGGTAATGAGAAGATTAAGAATATAGAAATCGTGTTTGACGACATGGGAACATTCCATGTTGAAGATGGTACAGTATACGCAAAGGGTACTGAAATAGGTGCGTTTGTAAGACTTGATGACCTCGATCCAGGTACACCTTATCGTGATATGAATAGATCTATATTCTTTAACCCAGATTTATCTAATGCGAGAGTTATTACGCCAGCAGCTCCTTATTCAGTAGTTACAGAAAATCATCACGTAGATTTATTTGCTTATGCAAATAACTATGATGAGGATCTCGGACTGCATGAGTTTGAAAACCTCGATGATGCAAAGACTGTATTTGTTGAGGGTAAGAGAATGGCGAAAGGCACTACTCAGGAAGTTGGGCTATCCACCACTTACTTTGCTAACCCATTCGGCCCGATGCAGCAGCAAGAAATCTGCGACCCAATTATCGATAAGGTGTATGAGTGCCTAAAGGATAACGGCGTGTTTATCGGAGAGGTATACACTCACCTCGGTAGAGATCCAGAGGATAGAGAGAGCATCGTAAAGGGTGCGGAGGAGCTTCTAAGATTTATAGAAGAGAACTAATCGCAGTGTAGATTATAAGAAATATGAGGCGGAGCAGCACTGCTGCTTCGCCTCTTTTATAAGTAGTGATGAAACTCAGATTGAGTTGTTATCCTAAATGGATGAATATATAATTGCATAAATAGCATCTACAGGAACGATAGTTCAAAAGCATGTGACTAGTTGAAATAAAAGAAAGATAAATAGAATCTGGGTATGAATGAAATAGAGAGATTAAAAAAACAGCATTAATGGATGATCCTGGGGCAGAGTCTACCGCTAAGAGTTTCGGTGTACTGATACCTATAATAGAGACTCCGCATGGGCTATCTGTATTGTTTGAGGTGCGTGCCAGGAATCTGAGGCGGCAGCCAGGTGAGATATGTTTTCCTGGCGGCAGCACCATGGAGGGCGAGCCTCCTGCGCATGCTGCAATCAGGGAGGCGAGCGAGGAGCTCCTCATCGCCCCATCTAGCATCGAAGTTCTGGACGAGCTTGATATAGTGAATATATATTCGGGCGGCACCTTACAGCCTGTTGTTGGGCTTCTTAGGGACTATGAATATACTTTCTCATCTGATGAAGTAGCTGAAGTCTTCACGGTGCCGCTTGCGTTCTTTTTAGAGAATCAGCCAGAACGCTATGACGTAGCGATGAGGAGCGTACCAGTCGAAGGCTTTCCCTATGATAGAATCGAGGGAGGGAAAGCCTACGCCTGGGATTCTAGCTATAGAACCATATATTTCTACCATCATGAGGGTAGAAATATATGGGGACTTACAGCCGGCATAGTAAACGATTTTATAGAGAAAATAAAGCGAGGTGGATACCTTAAATAATGGTGAACTACAGTTCTGATTGAGTATATATCTAAAAGTATATTAGTGCAGTTTCGAATCAAAATTCTTATTTTAAAATAAATATTACAGTATTTGCATAGACTTTTCACACAGTACAAATAAAGATTATGCTATAATAAATTAAAAGTTGATGTGGGTGTTCATCACCCGCATTTATTTTTTAGGATATTCATTATTCCAAGGCTGTTATTTCAAGCGATGCATAAAAGAGACATATAAAGAGAGACTTTAATGAATTTAAGCACCAAAGAAGACAAGTTGATAGATAAAAATTATACGCCTGCTATCTCGGCCCGTATAGCTTCCTTGATAGTGGCTTTATTTCTGTTGGTGTTTTTTGCTTCTAGTTCGGTATTTGCAGGCACTTCCCTACCAAGCACACCGCCGGATAGAGAGGGGTATTATGAATTTCTCGGCATCGATGTATCCGAATGGCAAGGCAGTATCGACTGGAATGCTGTAAAGGATGATGGAGTAAACTATGCATTTATTAGAGCTGGAGCCACCACATCGTCAAATTTTGATTTGAAGACGGATTCTAAATTCGATGTGAATATGGAAGGAGCAAAGGCAGCAGGCATCGCACGAGGAGTATACTGGTATTCTCAGGCCACGAACGAAGATGAAGCTGTTGCTGAAGCTAAGAAGCTCGTTGCGCTTGCTAAGAAGTATGATCTAGAACTCCCGCTCGTCATGGATCTAGAATTTTCCGATGGCAGATTTGACAACGCATATACTTCTTGGCGTGCAAATGGAAGCGAGTACGCAAAGAAGCGAATGACCGCAGTTGCGGATGCTTTTTTGTCCTACTGCCGATCGCAGGGATATCCTGCTTCGATTTATCTTTCAACATCTCTCGCAGGAAGTACTACTGGAGTGGATACTACAAGTCTTGTGAATAACTCAAACGAGGTCTGGGTTGCTCATTATGCGAGCAATCTCTCTGCATCATCTGACTATACGATGTGGCAATTTACAAGCACTGGAAGAGTGAATGGTATCAAGGGTAAAGTGGATTATGACGTTATGTATGTGGATAAGAAAGCCACAAAAGCAGGCAATCCGGGTCTTAACGCAGAGGCATCTAATGACATGCTTAAGTACACGGGCAGTCCTGTTACAATCAATGTTAATCTTACTGATAATGGAAAATCACTAACGTTAAATCCAGGATTATACCGTTTCATACATTGATAATGTTAATACTGGGACGGCATATGCGCTAGTTAAAGGAAAGGGCGATTACATTGGTTATACCGAGGTTATACCGTTTCAAATAGGTGATGAAGATATCCTTAATTCCAATGAACTTGAACCATCTAAAGTAGTAACAAGCGTGAAGGGTGGAAAGACAAGCGTGAAGTTTACACCTGCAAGTGGCAGAGTAGACAACTATAGGATTGAATACAGGAATAGTGATTCTGATGAGTGGGAGTCAGTGATGACTGATGGCAAGACTGAGTATGTTATAGATGGAACGCCTAAGCAGATAAGAGTATCTTCTGTTCTGGGAAAAGACATATACGGTCTAGTTACACCGGATAACTCGCAGAAATATGAGATTATCGATGGCTCTGTAGAGGCTGATTACAAGCTCGGCGGACAGTCTCTATTAAATAGCGATAAGTTTAAAAGAGATCAATGAGGAGGTAAGTGACGATGTCGTCATCTAAAGGTAATAGCCCGCATAAGAGATATACTCGTAAGCAGAAGCTCCTTATCGGATTACTTATCTTTATCATCATAGATGTCGCATTATTTATGTTCACTGTTACCAGATACACAGGATACGATCTCATTAACTCCGAGAAGTATGTAGAATTCAGGATGCCAAAGGAGAAGACGCTCACGGAGCAAGAGTGGCAAGCGCTTGTTAAGAATACAAGGGTGATCAAATACCCAAAGGTTCAGTTATCAATAGAAATTAATAACATTAAGAATCAGTATAGGAAGCGCATCAAAGAATATGATATGACCATGACTGAATATCTTAAAAGAAGCGGATTTGACACAGCCCCAGTTTGATAAACAGGTTGAAGAGATGGCAAAAGCGAATGTGAAAGCTAAGCTAGTGCTCCATGCCATCGCAGAGAAAAAACGGGTATCAGTAAGTAAGACCGAGATAGATAAAGCTGAGAAGGGGATTCTCAAGGAGAAGGGAGTTAATTCGGAGACAGAGTACAAGAAGTTAACTGGAGAGTCACTTGGTGAACACGTCAAAGAAATAGACCTCGAATCGAAACTTCTATACGCTAAAATCGTTAAGAAATAGAATGATGCTGGCAAGAGCATTCGAACATTGCTGACCAAAATGGGGTGCTGTATTGCATCTCATTTTTTAATGAGAACAAGCATTGTATAAGTATAAAAACCAAGAAATTCCAATCTTAATTTTTATTTAATAATTTCTTCCCAGTCATTTAATGCGATTTATATAAAATTTATAATAACAAAGGAGTAATGGAGGTACGATATGGATATCATAGCAAAGATTAAGAGCACTGCTATAGAAACACCTGATCGCTTGGTGTTTAGCTCGAGAGATGGCAAGATGACATATGGCGAACTTTGGAAAAAGTCATCAGCACTTGCTAGCTACATATCGAATAGACTAGAGGGAAATCGCGAACCTATTATGGTCTATGGACATAAGCATCCGGATATGCTCGTTGCTTTTCTCGCATGTGTGAGATCGGGTCATGCGTATTGTCCAGTAGATATAGGCAACCCTAGGGAGAGGGTGAGCGATATTGCATCAGCTATAGATAATGAGATTGTAATAGTTGTCCAGCACGAAGAGATGATTGATATAGACGATAAGTACGAGATTGTGGGTAGAGAAAAACTCGATACTATTCTTGAAAGTGACACCTCTTATGATGATAACGAGCCTGTGTCAGGTGATGAGACGTATTACATAATATTTACATCTGGAAGCACAGGAAAGCCTAAGGGCGTTAAAATCCCAGCTGATGCGCTTAACAACTACTTAAAATGGTCAGTTACACTTTCAGGCGGGAATTCCAGAGGCTACTAGATTTTTAAATCAAGCTCCCTTTTCTTTTGACCTATCTGTAATGGATTTGTACACTGGATCTCGCAACTGGATCGACAATCATTGCGCTAGATAAGGGATTACAGCAGGATATGCCGGAGATGCTAAAGTATATTGCATCGTCCGATATCGAATACTGGGTATCTACTCCTTCCTTTTCGGATATGTGCCTAGGAGAAGCTGATTTTAGCGAGGAGAATTTTGGAAGCATCAAGGCATTCCTGTTCTGCGGAGAGGTTCTTACAAAAGATACGGCAAAGCAGCTAAGGGTCGAGATTTCCACATGCTAAGGTAATTAATACATATGGACCGACAGAATCGACCGTATGCGTGACAGAGGTTGATATCACAGATGAGGTTATCGCTAGAGAAGGCGCACTTCCTATCGGGCTTCCTAAGCCTGGAACCGAGATTAGAATCGATCCAGAGAACAGCGAAATGATAATCGTCGGAGATTCAGTAAGCTCAGGATACTATAAGGACAAGGAGAGAACTGATAAGGTCTTCTTCATGGCTGAGGCCGGATCTCTTTAGTGAAAATCCTAAGGACATGGTTAGGGCTTATAGAACAGGTGATACTGGGCACTACGATGAGTCAGGCATGCTATTCTGCGATGGCAGAATCGACCATCAGGTTAAGCTACATGGGTATAGAATAGAGCTTGGAGATATTGAGTCTAACCTTACGAATATAGAAGGAGTTGCAGCTGCGGCGGTTATTCCAAAGAGACATGAGGGAAAGGTTGAAAGCTTAACAGCATTTGTTGTAAGAGAAGGAGATATCATCGCTGATGACTATAGTGGCAGAAAATATGTGCGCGAAACGTTAAAATCATTTTTGCCTAGCTACATGGTCCCAAAGCGTGTAAAGTTTATAGACAAGATGCCACTTACTAATAACGGTAAGGCAGATAGAAAGAAATTGGAGGAGTTGGTATAGATGCAGCTTTTTACAGACAATAGCTTCTTTATATGGTTAGCGGGTCTGTCGATTCCTGCAATATATCTAGGTTGCAGGGAGAAGTCACTCAAGTGGTACGGTATGTTCGTAACATTTGTGTTCGTATGGCTGTCGATGGGTAGCAATCTAAATGCTCTCTTCAATCTAGGGCTGTACACGGTTATAGAATATGCTGTTGTACGTATATATCTTGAGCTAAGAACTAAGAAGGGTAGAGTAACATGGCAGTATAGGATATTTTTGTTAGCGAGTTTAGCTCCGCTCACAATTTATAAAATCCTGGGTCTGACTGGTAATAAGTACCATATCTTTGCATTCTTAGGCTTGTCATACATGACGTTCAAGTCTACTCAGATGGTAATCGAGATATATGATGGAGTTATAAAAGACTTTAAGACCTCAAACTTCATATACCTACTGCTGTTTTTCCCCGCTATCACATCTGGTCCTATTGATAGAAGCAGAAGATTTGACGAGGATATAGATAAAATCATTCCTAGAGATGAGTATCTAGAGCTTTTAGGAGAAGGCATATACAAGATACTCAAAGGCATGGTTTACAAGATGGTAATTGCAGCATGTTTCTACACGGTTATGAATTACTTTGGAACCGGAGGGACATGGTACTCGATAGCGATTTACTTCTATATATACGGGGTATACCTGTTCTTTGATTTTGCCGGATACAGCAATATGGCTATAGGAGCCAGCTACATATTTGGAGTTAGAACGCCTGAAAACTTCAACGCTCCGTTTGTGAGTAAAGATATCAAGGAATTTTGGAATCGTTGGCATATGACACTGTCGTTCTGGTTTAGAGATTTTCTTTTCTCTAGAATCACAATGGCACTAGTCAGAACTCGCAAGATTAAGAACAAGCTTGTGATTGCCACAATCGCATTCATGATTAACATGTTTGTCATGGGTGTATGGCATGGGCTTGAGCTAAACTACATCGTTTACGGTCTATATCACGGAGTGTTATTATCCGCATGCGAGATATTTCAAAAGAAATCGAAATTCTATAAGGCGCATAAAAAAGAGAAGTGGTTTATAGGAGTATCTTGGTTCATTACGCTTCACCTCGTTATGTTCGGATTCTTCATCTTCTCCGGAAGACTAGGGATCTTACTTTCGAATCAAGGCTAGGTATGTGTAAATAAATTTTGATCGCATAATTAAAGAATCAGAAAAAATAGAAACACTGAAAACGCAATAATAATTAAAATAAATAAATATTTAAAACATAGCTAAAATTAGGAGGAAATTATCATGAGAGATAAGCTACTAGACATCATTGAGAACATTTGCGGAGATGAAATTGTAAAGGAAAACCCAGATATCAATTTGCTAGAGGAAGATTTAATTGATTCGCTCGATTATGTTAGCCTCTTGTTAGATATTCAGGATGAGTATGGAGTTGTTTTATCGCCATCTGAATTTACAAGAGAGCAGATGGATACACCAAACAAGATTATAGAAACAGTTTCAGCAAGAATTCTAGGGGAATAAGACAGGAACGAAGATAAGATGAAGAAGATAAACTCGTTTGTAGCGGCTCTCGTGCTGCTGGCGATGTTCACAGTGGTTGTACATTTCATATGTGCTAATAATGATCTTAAAGACAAAACAGGGCAGTTTGGAACTTGGTATAACACATATAAAGATCTGTCGTACAATGCATTGTCGCGAAATCTTGAAAAAGATTCGGTGCTCATGCTCGGCTCATCTGAGTTCAGACACGGTCGTAAGACTCAGTACCATCCAACGAACTTCTTCAAGGATACGGATGTTAAACTCGTTACAGTCGGAGGACCGTTTAACCAGACGCTGTTCCACACTGTTGCACTTGGATCGCTTCAGCCACATCTAAAGAGTAAAAAAGTTATACTGCTGGTTTCACCAACCTGGTTTAAACACTCAGGTGTTAAGAAAAATGACTATGCTCTGAGGTTTTCGGAGACGGAATACTTTGCATTTATGGAGAACAAGAATGTTCCGCTCAAGACAAAAAAATACGTTGCAAGAAGAACAGAGCATCTGCTATCTAAGAATAAGAGCCTACAGATGAAGGCGCGCATGATTGATAAAGTAAATCTTAATGACGAATCAAATCTCCTATATGGATTTGAGAGACGCCATGCTTTCGACAAAGATAAAATCACCGTTGGTGCAGCAATGAGATTTATGATGAAGAACAAAAAAACACCTCAGACTTTGAGAGGTACACGCCAGATGATTTCAATTGGAATGGTTTCTTGAAAGAGGCATATAGGGATAGTGAATACAAGGCTGATAATCCGTTCTATATGAGCAATCGTGTGTGGAGAAATAAGTTTAGACAGGTATATCCTAAGATGAAGGATGTTCGTTTGAATCAAAACTACAATACTTCACCAGAATACAATGACCTTAAAGCATTCCTAGAGATTGCGAAGGCTAATGATATTAAAGTTAAACTTATTCTACTTCCTGTAAATGGCAGATGGTACGACTATACAGGTATGACTGCTGATAAGCGTGTAGTTGTTGGTCAAAAGATTCAAAAGCTCGCTAATGAATACGGAGCAGATTACACCAATATGACAGAATATAGCTATAACAAATACATTGTTTCGGATGCAGTTCATCCATGGAATGAAGGTTGGGTAAGGATTAATGAAAAAGTCGCAGAATTCGTTCATAAGTAAAATTAAGAATAAGATATCTTTAAAATATACTCTTTATATGTTTATATTCATGGCTGTGCTGTATGTATTCTCGCTGTTTGGGAGCATGCTCAGCAGTCCGGCATTTACATATGCTGAGTTCTAAAAATTTTTAATATGTTGCTATTTATTAAATGCTCCGTGGTATGAGAATGCAGGCGCTATTCTCCTAACACGGAGCATTGTTTATTTTGAACTCTTCAAATAGACATATTAATATCAATGTTTTATAATTAACAGATATATCCAATCATCAGTTGATGACATGGTCGCTAAAGAGGACGGTTAAGATGAGCAAAGTTTTAGGGATTGCAGAGAGCATAATTAAAGGATTAGAGCATGGAGAAGTTACGCTATCTAAGCCATTCAGTGTCTTGGAAAAACATATGTATGACAGCTTTTCAGTGCTAATGAAGCTAACTCTGATTTAGACAATAATATTCTAGCGCTTGGCGATAACCTAGAATTTATGTCATGGCTTCTAGAAAATGGATATGAGGGTAAATTTAAGTGTATATATATTGATCCTCCGTTCTTTACAAAATCGAAATACGATGCAACCGTAGAAATATGTGACAGTGATGGAAAGATACATAAAGTTAAACACCTCGCATATGATGATACATTCGACAGAAGCATAGAGCAATATGTTGAAAACATGACTACTAGACTTGTAATCATGAAGAGACTTCTTGCGGACGACGGCTTAATCTGGGTTCATCTTGACTGGCATTCGGCACATTACGTTAAGCTCGCGATGGATGAAATTTTCGGTTACGAGAACATGCGGAATGAAATTATATGGAAATATAAATCTGGTGGCAGTGCAAAGACACATTTTTCAAGAAAACACGATACGATTCTCATGTATAGTAAGTCGAAAAAGTATTCACTAAATGTGCCTAAGGAGAAGTCATATAATCGAGATTTCAAGCCTTATCGATTCAAGGGGGTTAAGGAATATCAAGACGAATATGGGTGGTATACACTCGTTAATATGAAAGATGTTTGGAGTATTGACATGGTGGGCAGGACCTCCAGCGAAAGAAATGGTTACGCAACTCAAAAGCCTTTAGAACTGATGAAACGAATACTTAGTTCATGTACAGAAAAAGGCGATTTGGTTGGAGATTTTTTCTGTGGTTCTGGTTCATTTCTAAAAGCGGCCAATGACATGGATAGATGTTGGGTTGGATGCGATGTAGAAACTCTAGCGCTTGGAACTGCTAAGAAGAGGCTCGATGCATGTGAGTCAAACTATCTTTTCTATGGAAATGGAGTAGAGCGCCCTTACAGAGCAGATGCGATAATCAAAATAGAGAGGGCTGATGAGCTTGAGAATGGTAAGAAGCTTTGTCATGCTAGGCTCATGGCCTTCAGACCTGAGCTAGAGATAGGATATGTCCAGCACAAGGACAGGGAGTTGCTACAAAATGCTTGCAAGAGTTCACCCGAATCACTTATAGACTATATTATGATAGATCCTGATTATAACGGGGAGTTCTCTGCTGAGATAAGCGTAACCGACAATTATGATGATATAAAATTTATTTCCCGCGGTAATGTGGCATATATTGTTGTTGATATTTTTGGTAAGGAGTACTTGGTAAAGTGAAAAATGCCCGGACTCTTGAATTAATAATCGGAGTGTGAACTATTCACACTCCGATTTTAGGTTTTGTATTACCGTGACTATTTAAAACTTGCTTAGTAACAGTGCATAAATGCTATTTAGTCAGGCGCTTCTCGAAATTTCCGTATATTTGAGCGCCTTCATTTACAATGACGAACGCATCTGGATCAGCCTCTTTAACAATCATGAGCAGTTTTGTTATCTCGTATTTAGCAATGATAGTAACTATGACATTAGAATCTTCCTTTGTATATGCGCCGGTTCCATTCCAGTTTGTAACTCCTCTTCTTAGTTCGCTCATTATAACGTCTTCAACACCAGGCTTCTTAGTGAATATCATCACCTGCATATTGATGTTCTGAATGTGAACTCTGTCTAGTGACATAGCGAGGATAGTCGTGTATATCAAGGAATAAGCAACAATTTCTATGTTGAATAGGAATAGGCAGATTATATAAATTCCAATGTTGATCATGATGCTTATCTTGCCAACACTGTAATTCGGATTTAGTACCGATACAATAACTCCGATGATATCCTGACCGCCCTGCGAGCTACCTGCCCTGAGCACCATTCCGGCGCCTGTACCGGCAACGACTCCGCCTATTAAACAAGCAGTTAGATAGTCATTAAATATCGGGGTTTTAGGAACTGGTATCACACCGAGTGCGACAGAGCATAGAGTAATTGATATAACTGATGTTATGCAGAACTCTTTATTAACCACCTTGTATGAGATTATAAGAAGTGGCAGGTTAAGCAAGAAGTAGAGAATACCAACTATATCAACACCTGGTATCTCGGGCATATGAAAAACATTTACAAAAAGAAGTCTAAGAAGCTGCGCCATCCCTGTAAATCCACCATTGTAAAGGTTCATCGGAGTGATGATAACATTCACACCAAATGCGAATATTACATTTCCAGCGAGCATCCAGCCAAGATAATGGACGAGATATTGTTTGCGTGGTGATAGATTATTATATAGGTTCAAAGTGGACCTCCTGCAAATGATAGTTATTAAATACAATTAAAATTATCATATGACATTGTATTAACGATTACAATACTATTAATCAGTTTATAAATTCAACCGCCAATTGCGTACAATCAACTGCAAGAAATGCGGGAAAAATATGATATAATAAATTTACATTTATATAAAAGAGATACGCAGGTAGTTTCTGTCTGCGTTTTTGCGTTGGGATTTATAGAGATTATTTAAGAAAGGAATTTAAAAATGGGAGAGTCTAAGGATAAAGTTATGTCATCTAGCTACCTCATTCGCAGGTTTGCACCTTACTTTAAGCCGTATAAAGGGATACTGATCTTTGATCTAATCTGTGCTTCGTTTACTACGGTAAGCGATATAGTTCTGCCTCTGTTAATCAGATATATAAGCAATGTTGTAGCTACTGATATCGCTGCTTTTACAGCAGATTTGATAGTCAAGATTGTAGGAATCTATCTATGCCTGAGGGCGGTTGACGTGGTGGCAAATTACTATATGCAAAATACCGGGCACGTGATGGGTGCAAAGATAGAAACTGACATGAGGCGTGACCTATATGAGAAGTGTCAGAACCTATCTTATTCATATTATAGTGAAAATAAAACAGGTCAGCTGATATCTAGAATTACGAGTGATTTATTTGATATAACAGAGTTTGCGCACCACTGTCCAGAAGAATACTGGATAGCATCGATAAAGATCATTCTAGGGTTTGTACTCTTAGTGAGAATAGATGTTCTGCTAACTGTGCTTATGTTCGCAATTATTCCTATTATGATTGCTGCAACATATACTTTTAGGAAGAAGATGAGACGTGCTTTCAAGATGCAGCGAAGTGGTCTCGGAGAAATCAATTCACATGTGGAAGATAGCCTACTCGGGATAAAGGTTTCAAAATCATTTGCAAACGAAGAATTTGAACAGGCTAGATTCGATGTAGATAATTCAAGATTCCTAGGTGTAAAGGCCATAGGGTATAAGGCGATGGCAGGATTCCGCAGTGTTACACGTACCTTCGATGGTTTAATGTACATAGTTGTGATCCTTGTGGGGTCATTTGAACTTAAGAACGGAAGGATTACCACAGGTGACTTCGTAGCATTTATGATGTATATAGGGGTGCTACTAGAAGCAGTTCGAAGAATTGTAGAGTTCACTGAGCAGTTTCAGCGTGGAATGACAGGGATTGAGAGATTTATCGAAGTTATGGATGAGCCTATAGAGATTGATGATGCCCCTGATGCCATCGATTTAGAGGATATCAAAGGTGCAATTGAATTCAACGATGTTACATTTAGATATAGTGACAGCGAGGAAATACTCAATAAGATCAACCTGAGTATTAAACCTGGAGAAAACCTCGCTTTGGTAGGGCCATCAGGAGCAGGAAAGACGACATTTTGCAACCTTATTCCAAGATTTATGAGGTTTCGGAGGGAAGCATCAAAGTAGATGGTTACGACATTAGGCAGCTGACATGCAAGTCACTTAGATCGCACATAGGAATGGTTCAGCAGGATGTATATCTATTCTCTGATACTATTGCAGGTAATATCGCTTATGGAAAACCAGGAGCGACAATGGAAGAGATTGAACAGGCTGCAAAGCTCGCCGGAGCTGACGAATTCATAAGAGAGATGTCTGACGGATATAATACGAGTGTCGGTGAGCGAGGCATGAAGCTGTCAGGTGGTCAGAAGCAGCGTATTAGCATTGCAAGGGTATTTCTCAAGAACCCACCAATCCTCATTCTCGATGAAGCTACATCAGCTCTGGACAATGAAAGCGAGAAGCTGGTGCAGCGGTCGCTAGCAGATTTGTCGAAAGGAAGAACAACTATCACAATTGCGCACAGATTAACTACAATTAAGAGTGCAGACCGAATCATCGTGTTAAATCAAGATGGAATTGCAGAAGAAGGGAACACACGACGAGCTCATGGCGAAGGACGGTATATATGCAAATATGTATCGCATGTACCAGTTATAAACGGATGTCGAGACATAACGATAAACAGTAAAATATAATGAGCAAAATTGCGAGTTGAATTGACCAAAGTTGAAAAAATCCAGCGAAATATTTTGCTCATTTTTTAATACACCAAATTCCTATATGAATAATAGGAAAATGCTTGATTGGTTGTACGCAATGTGTTATTCTTCAATTGTAAGAAATGAACACGCAAGATATCAAAGAAAGGAAGAGCCATGATTGTTTCAACAAAAGGTCGTTACGCTCTGATGGTCATGATTGATCTTGCTAACCACGACGATGGAGGTTACGTATCTCTCGCGGATATATCAGGCAGGCAGAAAGCTATCGATGAAGTATCTCGAGAATGTCGTATCGATGCTTAACAAAGGTGGTATGCTGAGGAGCCTTCGAGGTAAGAACGGTGGCTATAGATTGATTAAATCACCTGAAGATTATAACATCGGCGAAATCCTTCGTATTACGGAAGGCAGTCTTGCTCCCAGTAGATTGTATAAAGTCTGGTGAGGTTAGCTGCGGTAGAGCGCATTCATGCGTGACACTTCCACTGTGGATTGGTCTTGACAAGGTTATCGATGAGTATCTTGATAACATAACGCTTCAAGATCTCATGACTGGTAATGTCGATAAGCTCATACAAGATCAAGACACATCAAGATAATTGTTTTAAGTTATATCCAAGAGTAATTCCTATTGACCAGGTAGGGATTAAAGGACTATAATACAACTGCACTAAGATGACTAAATTATTGGTAGGGAGGTATACATGAGAGTATATGCAGATAATGCGGCAACAACTTATTTGAGCGATGTCGCACTCAATACGCTGCTAGATTGCCTTAAGAATTATAACGGCAACCCTAACAGTCTTCATACAGATGGACAGATTGCTAAAGAGAAGCTGGATGAGTCCAGAGAGAAAGTAGCTAAGGCGCTTAATGCTGCAAAGCCTAATGAGATTTATTTTACTTCAGGTGGAAGTGAAGCAGATAACCAGGCTTTAATTTCTGCAGCTAGAGGGCTAGTTAAGAAGGGTAAGAAGCATCTGATTTCTCTTAATATAGAGCATCATGCAATTCTTCATACACTTCGCAAGCTAGAAAAAGAGGGCTTCGAGGTTACGCTGCTAAAACCACAGCCAAACGGAATTGTAGACGTTAAGGATGTTGAAGATGCAATCAGAGAGGATACGGCACTCGTATCGATTATGTTTGCTAATAACGAGATGGGAGCTATTCAGCCAATTGCTGAGATTGGAAACCTGTGTCACGAAAAGGGCGTGCTCTTCCACACAGATGCCGTTCAGGCTGCAGCACACCTACCTATAGACGTTCAGGCAATGAACATAGATATGCTATCATTATCAGCTCATAAATTCCACGGACCTAAGGGCGTTGGAGTTCTATATGCTAGAAATGGTATCAGATTAATAAACGTAATTGAAGGTGGAGCTCAGGAGAGAGGTAAGAGAGCTGGTACGATTAACGTTCCAGGCATTGCTGCCCTTGCTGCTGCCCTTGAAGATGGAATTGAGCACATGGAAGAGAATGCTAAAAAGACAATTGCCCTTAGAGATAGACTTATCAAAGGGTTGTCGGATATTCCTTATTCGCAGCTCAATGGAGACCCTGTAAAGAGACTCCCTGGTAACGTAAATTACTCGTTCGAAGGAGTTGAGGGCGAGTCGCTGCTATTGGCTCTTGATATGTATGGCATCGAATGCTCATCTGGATCAGCTTGCACAAGTGAATCCCTCGACCCTAGCCACGTTCTAATAGGTATGGGTGTTCCTATTGAGGCAGCACACGGATCGCTTAGATTCAGTCTCAATGAGGAAAATACAGAGGAGCAAGTAGACTACATCATAGAAAAGGTTCATCAAGTTGTTGAACACTATAGAAAAATATCACCATTCTGGGATGAACTAGAGAAGGGGGAGAGAGAACATGTTATATAGTGAAAAAGTAATGGATCATTTTGAGCATCCAAGAAATGTAGGCGAGATTGAAAATGCCGATGGAGTTGGTGAAGTAGGAAACCCAACATGTGGCGATATCATGAGAATTTACCTAAAGATTGATAATGATATCATTACAGACGTAAAATTTAAGACCTTTGGATGTGGGTCAGCGATCGCATCTAGCTCAATGGCTACTGAGCTTATCAAGGGCAAGAGCATCAAAGAAGCTCTTGAACTATCTAACAAGGCAGTGGTTGAAGCGCTTGATGGTCTACCATCAAGGAAGATACACTGTTCAGTACTAGCTGAAGAGGCTATCAAGGCTGCACTTGTAGATTATTATGAGAAAAATGGACTTGAGCTTCCACCGGAGATTAAGGACTTTGAGCCATCGGAAGAAGAGTAATTCTTCTATAAGAAAATTATCAATATTAATAACAAAATTTTGCGGCGGATTTTAACATTCCTCTCACATAGCACGTTTCAAAAATGTTATACTTTCATATAGTAATTAACGAGAGTTATTAGGGAGTTTAATATAATTGGAGGGACTATGACTACTGCAATCAAAGGCGGAAAGATTTACAAATCTGGAGAGTTTTTACCTAACGAATTGTTTGTAGTTGATGCTCGTGAGAAGGCCGGTCTAGAATCCGAAACCGGTAGTGATTTTGATTTTGAAAGAGTTATCAATGCTGATAACTCTTTTATTTTGCCGTCATTCTGTGATGTGCATGTTCATTTTCGCGAACCAGGTCAGTCATATAAAGAGACAATTAGTGCTGGAAGTAAAGCTGCAGCACACGGAGGATATACGACTGTTTGCACTATGCCTAATTTGAAGCCAGCACCATCTACACTTGATGCACTTAATGTGCAGCTTGATTTGATCAAAAAGGATGCCGATATAGAGGTGATTCCTTATGGAACTATCACTATGTCACAGAATGGTAGAGGAGAGCTCTCAGATATGAAGGCTCTTGCGCCACATGTGTGTGCATTTTCTGATGATGGACGAGGTGTGCAGGCAGACGGGCTGATGCGCGACGCAATGTATCAGGCTAAGGAACTTGGCAAACTCATCGTAGCTCATTGCGAAGATGAATCACTGCTAAGGGAAGGCAAGGTCAGAGAGAGTGAATGGAAACAGATAGAGAGAGACCTAAAACTCGCGGATGAGACTGGTGCTGGATACCATGTATGCCACATCTCCTGCAAAGAGAGCGTTGAAGTGATTAGAGATGCCAAGAAGAGCGGTGTAGACGTCACATGCGAAACAGCACCTCATTACCTCGTGTTTCGATACGGATTATTTAAATGCATTTATTAACAGATGGCCAGAGCTTGGTGGCAGGTTCAAGATGAATCCTCCGATTAAGGATATAGCTGATAAGAATGCTCTTATAGAGGGAATTCTAGATGGCACTGTAGATATGATAGCAACAGACCACGCACCTCATAGTGCTGAGGAGAAGAGTAGGGGCTTTGCGAAGAGTCCAAACGGAATCACTGGACTTGAGTGTGCTTTTTCGGCTCTTTACACGTACCTGGTTAAGACCGGTATCATATCGCTTGAGCACTTAGTTAAACTGATGTCCGTAACACCAAGGGAGAGATTTGGTCTTGAGCAAAATGGATTTACTGTAGTTAATTTAGATAAAGATTACAAGCTAGATGCATCAAAATTCCTCTCATTAGGAAAGTGCACTCCTTTTGATGGGCACATGCTTAACGGGCTAGTGGAGCTCACAGTTATGAATGGTAAGATAGTTTACGAGAATTTGGAGAAATAATATGAGGGACCTACGAAGCGAAATACTTGAGAATAAAAAACTCGCTGAAGGCATTTACCGGATGACTCTCGAGACACCGAAGTCTGAATTTACAAGACCAGGTCAGTTTGCGATGGTTGAAGTTCCAGACAAATTTCTGAGGAGACCAATTTCGGTTAGCAGCTACGATAGCAGCAGATACACTCTAATCTACAAAGTCGTTGGTGAAGGGACAGATATCATGAGCAGGATGGAGCCTGGAGACTATGTAAAAGGAATTACAGGTCTAGGAAATGGTTACGATCTCGATAAAATCCCAGATGGTGCATATTTAATCGGTGGTGGTATCGGAATTCCGCCGATGCTTGGATTACTCAAAGCGATGGTTATGGCGGGAAAATCCTGTAAGGTGGTGCTAGGCTATAATTCTGCAGATGAGATGTTTATGCTCGAAGACTTCGAACATTTCAGATGATATAACGGTTATGACTGCTGATGGCTCATATGGACAGAAGGGATTTGTGACGGATGCTTTTGACAAGTGTGAATATGCATGTGCTTGCGGTCCTCTGCCGATGCTTCGTGCTCTAGATCATAAGGTGGAGCGCGGGCAGTTCAGCCTCGAAGCTCGCATGGGATGCGGATTTGGAGCATGCATGGGATGCTCCATAAGAACGGTAGATGGAAGTCAGAGAGTCTGTAAGGAAGGACCGGTTTTTGATAAGGAGGTGCTAAGATGGGAAAGCCTTTAACTAAGGTTAATCTGGCGGGAATTGAACTCAAGAATCCGGTTATGCCAGCAAGTGGGACATTTGGCTACGGGCAGGAATATAGAGAGTTATTCGATTTAAATGTCTTAGGCGCTGTTGTGACGAAGAGTGCAACTGCTGAACTGAGGTATGGAAATAATCTTCCTAGAATCGCTGAATGTACGAGTGGCATGCTTAACTCTATAGGGTTACAGAACCCTGGAATAGATCGTGTAATCGATGAGGATTTACCTGCGCTAAAAGATATTTATCAGGGACCTCTAATTGTCAACATAAGTGGATTTAGCATTTCTGAGTTTGCTGAGGTAGCATCAAAGCTAGATGCGTCGGGATATGCCGATATACTTGAGGTGAATATTAGCTGCCCTAATGTGGAGCATGGTGGATCGGCATTTGGAGCTGATCCAAGTATGGCTGAGAGAATAACTAGAGCCGTCAGAGATGTTACGAAACTGCCGATATTTATGAAGCTTACTCCAAATGTAACCGATATTGCTGAGATTGCAAAGGCTTCTGAAGCAGGAGGTGCAGATGGAATCAGTTTGATCAACAACTTCAAAGCTATGAGAATCGATCTCAGAACGAGAACAACTGTGACGGCGATGAAATATGCAGGTCTATCTGGACCAGCTATCAGACCGATTGCCCAGCGCATGGTAAATGAAGTGTTTCATGCAGTAAAGCTCCCAATAATTGGCATTGGTGGTATTCAGAGTGTTGATGACGTGCTAGAGATGATAATGGCTGGAGCAACAGCGATAGAGATCGGTTCTGCAAACCTTATCGATCCATGGACAATGCCACGCATAATCAGTGAGCTACAGCCTAGGATGGAAGAGCTAGGAATCAAGAATTTGGATGAAATTAGAGGAGTAATATAGATGAAGCCAGAGATAATAATAGCATTAGATTTTCCAAGTGGAGAGAAAGCACTTTCATTTCTCGATAAATTTGAAAATGAGAAACTATATGTAAAGGTTGGTATGGAACTCTTCTATGGCGAAGGTCCCTCAATTGTAAAAGAGATTAAAGCTAGAGGACATAAGGTTTTCTTAGATCTTAAACTGCACGATATACCAAATACAGTTAAGAGTGCGATGAAAGTCCTCGCCTCTGTAGGGGCTGACATGGTTAACGTCCACGCAGCTGGTGGAATCAAGATGATGAAGGCAGCTGTAGAGGGCCTCGAAGAAGGCTCATCTGGGGGCATTAGGCCTGAGATTATAGCGGTTACTCAGCTTACATCTACAGATCAGGAGACTATGAATAGAGAACTCAGGATTGATGGTGACCTCAAGGATACAGTGCTAGCATATGCGAGGAATGCACAAGCGGCAGGGCTAGACGGAGTAGTTTGCTCGGCTTGGGAGTCGGAAGAAATACATGAGGGGACTTCGAAGGAATTTCTTACAGTAACGCCTGGAATCAGACTCCTTGGAGACGCGAAGGGTGATCAGAGTAGGGTTGCAACCCCTGGGCGAGCAAAGGAAATGAGATCAAATTATCTTGTAATTGGCAGGAGCATAACGAAAGCAGATGATCCTGTTAAAGCATATAAAACTTGTATGGAGGAGATTAACAATGACTAATTCAGCGAGCAAATCAAAGCAGATTGCAGAGGGATTACTCGGCATAAAAGCGGTATTCCTAAGCCCAAATGATCCTTTTACATGGGCAAGCGGTATCAAGAGCCCTATTTACTGTGATAATAGACTTACACTCACTGCACCTAAGGTGAGAGATGTTATCGAGCACGAGATGGCTAGAGTAATCGATGAGAAATTTCCTGAGTGTGATGTAGTAATGGGTACGAGCACAGCTGGAATTGCTCATGCAGCCATTTCAGCCCATATACTAGGGAAGCCTATGGGGTATGTAAGAGGAAGCTCCAAATCACATGGCAGAAACAATAGAATTGAGGGAAAGCTTGAAAAAGGAGATAAGGTAGTAGTTGTAGAAGATCTCATATCTACAGGTGGATCCTCAATCGAGGTAGTTGAAGCGCTCCGTGAGGCTGGGGCAGAAGTGCTAGCGGTTATTAGTATCTTTACATATGAAACTGCGAAGGCTGATAAAAACTTCCAAGATGCAAATGTCGAGAAACTAAGTCTATGCACAATAAGTGAACTCATAGATACTGCTGTTGCTGAAAATTACGTAACAAGTGAAGAAGGAAAGGGAATAATTGAATGGCTAAGAGAGATTTAATTAACATTACTGATCTCGACCTAGATGAGCTAGACCGACTGTTAGCGCTAGCAAGCGATATAATTGAATCACCTGAAAAATACCAGGATAAGTGCGCTCATAAGACCCTGGCGACATTGTTCTATGAACCAAGTACACGTACGAGGCTCAGCTTTGAATCTGCAATGTATGGGCTTGGTGGCAATGTGGTTGGTTTCTCTGATGCCAACTCATCGTCAGCCTCTAAGGGTGAAACGGTAAGTGATACGACGAGAGTCATGGAATGCTTTGCCGATATAATCGCTATGAGACACCCTAAGGAAGGAGCAGCACTTGTAGCTGCTAACTCATGCGACGTACCAGTTATCAACGCAGGTGATGGTGGTCATTTACATCCATCTCAGACACTAACCGATCTACTCACGATACTTCGTAACAAAGGGTGTTTAACAGATTTAAAGGTGGGATTTTGTGGTGACCTTAAATTCGGTAGGACAGTTCACTCGCTCATCTTGGCGCTTTTGCGATATAAGGGATTGAGGTTGTGCTCATATCTCCTGACGAACTAAAGCTCCCTTCGTATAATAAAGATGCCATGGATGATGCCGGCATTAAGTGGGTTGAGACGACATCCCTAGAAGAGGCGCTCCCTGAACTAGACGTACTCTACATGACTAGAGTGCAGAAGGAGAGATTCTTTAATGAAGAGGATTACGTTAGACTCAAGGATACTTATATACTAGATGAACAAAAGCTAGAATCTGCAAAGGATGATTTAGTAATCATGCACCCACTGCCAAGGGTAAATGAAATTTCCGTAGAGGTAGATAAGGATCCTAGAGCTAAATACTTTGATCAGGTTAAGAACGGAAGATACGCGAGAATGGCGCTAATTCTCATGCTTTTGGGTATCGAAGGAGGTCTGAATTAATGAATATTGATGGAGTAACAACCGGAATAGTTCTTGATCATATTGATGCAGGAAAATCTCTAGCCATATATAATCTGCTAAGACTTGATAAACTAGATTGCAGCATAGCTATTATCCAGAATGCTAAAGAGCGGTAAATATGGCAAAGAAGGATATAATCAAGATTGATCAAATTATCGATTTGGATTTTGATTTAATAGGCTTTGTAGATCCTAATATTACAGTCAATATAATCAAGGATAGTAAACTCCATAGCAAGAAGCATATGAAGCTGCCAGAGCGACTTACAAATGTTATTCAGTGTAAGAATCCTCGCTGCATTACCTCTACTGAGAGAGGAATTGAACATAGATTCCGCCTTGATGACGCTGAAAATCACATATATAGATGCGAATATTGTGATACTGTTCATCGTGGCAGTATCAAGCTTTAATGGGATTCAAATTGTATTTTACTTTATTTAGGAAAATCTACAGACAATGTATTTGCCCTCTTTGCCGGATAACCTGCGAGGAGGGTTTTTTGTGTAAATTTATATAGGGGTTAGACGGGTTGTTTTACAAAATTAAATCTGATACAATACGAATAATCCGATTGTTTACTGATAAAAAATGATAAGAGAAGGAATGTATTATGCAAGGCAAGATTGTGAAATATGAAACTACAAATTCATCAAAATATAGACGTGCTTTTTCATTTCTTTTAATTCTGCTTTTTACCGTGCAGCTCGTATTATTCTTCGATATCGACGAGACTTTTGCAGAGGGGAATAATGCTTCAGGGATCAACGGCTGTCGATGAGAATATATCGTATACAGGTTCATATACTCTGACAGGACAGGAAATGAATGAATATATTAATTCATGGAAATCTAACCACTCGGATATTGTCAATCCAGATGCTAATGATCCAGATGCAGAACAGGCAGCAGCTACAGTTATACCTTGGGCAGGTGGTAAATATGGAGAATACAGGGTTGCTACACAGACAATTAGGTATCGAACTGTAGAAAATGGGGTAGAGGTGTTTAAACCCTGTAAAGAGACGCGTTATATTTCTTGGTCTAACGGTTACTGGAGCTGTTCCTAACGTTACTATAGTGGCTGAACAGAAAGCAGCAAAAGTGACCAGATACATCGATGAAGATGGCAACACCGTAAAAGAGGCTGGGACCTTCGGATTCCTCGATGCAGATCAGTATATATACGATGCAGGCGGCAAGATCGCTTATGTCTTTAAAAATACACTCCCGGACACTTCCGATATTCGTACGCATGTCTACACTAAATATGTAGAGCCCGTTCCAACTACACCTCGGGTTCAGGAAACGCCAAAACCTAAGGTCTCAAAGTCAAGTGATCCATCTAGACATGGGATTTCTAAGGCGAAAAAAGCTAGTAGTAGCAGGATTACACCAAAGACAGCTGACAATACAGGTATTGAATTTTACTCGGGACTGCTTGGTCTCTCGATGCTAAGTGGCACTTTGCTTCTTCTACAGAGAAAGATTAAGTTAAGTAAGCAATAATTAAAAAAACGATTTGTGAAATACAGCACAGGACATACATTTCTTAACTGGTTTTATATAAATTTATACAAGAGCTAAACAACTTGTTTTTTTAAAGTTAATTTGATACAATCGAGATAGTTTTTGATACAGTCAAAAATAAAAAGACACAAATGTTTATAACTTGCTTAAGGAGGAGCGCGTTTATGGTAGAGGAAATCATGTGCAAAAAGATTAACAAAAAAATGTTTGGTAAGAAAAATTTTGACATTATTTGTAATCTTGCTTTTAGCAATACAGATTATTGCAGTATTTAGTGTAGATACTTCTTTTGCAGATGAGACGAATAACCCTGATATAAGAACTGAAGGTGATATAGATAATATATCGTATTCTGTTTCATATACTTTAGGTGTTCATGGCACACAGGAGTATATTGAATCATGGAAGGCCCACAACCCTGATTTAGTTAATCCGGATCCTAATGATCCACTAATGGATCAGCCTGCTGTTATTATACCGTGGTATGGGGGAATCCCTGGTCAATTTGTATTAAGTACACAGACGATTAGGTATAGAGTTGAAGAAAATGGAAGAGAAGTTTTTAAAACTAGGAGAAGGCGAGTTATTAGGCTTAGCATGAAGGTCGTTGCTGGTGTGAATGTAACTATTCCAACATATGAACAGCCAACAGCAAAAGTGACTAGATACATCGATGAAGATGGCAACACCGTAAAAGAGGCTGGGACCTTCGGATTCCTCGATGCAGATCAGTATATATACGATGCAGGTGGCAAGATCGCTTATGTCTTTAAAAATACACTCCCAGACACTTCGGATATTCGTACGCACGTCTACACTAAATATGTAGAGCCCGTTCCAACTACACCTCAGGTTCAGGAAACGCCAAAACCTAAGGTCTCAGAGTCGCGTGTTCCATCTAGACCTGGGATTTCTAAGGTGAAAAAAGCTAGTAGTAGAATTGCGCCAAAGACAGCAGACAATACAGGTATTGCATTTTACTCGGGACTGCTTGGTCTCTCGGTAGCTAGTGTCATGCTAATTATGATGAAAAAGAAGTTTACGCTTAGTAAGTAAAATTGTCTTAAAAGAAAGCATGTACAAGAAAGCACAACCATTTAACAGGTGTTAAGTGGTTGTGCTTTCTTAGATTTTATATAGTGTAGTGCTATACGAAATATAAGCTGCATTAACTGTTCAATTCCATGCCCAATATTTACATATGTGCTTAATTATATGTAATTTATAAATGGAACTTATGGTAAGACCATAACTACTCATCAAGTCCAGAAATGGTTTCGCGAATAATTTTTTCTACAAGAGGTCTACAGTTTCCACAGCTAGTGCCCGCTCCTGTTTTCTCTTGAATCTCTGTATAAGTATGTGCTCCATTTAAGATGGCTTTTTATGTCCGAGCGATACACTCTGACACATCCACAAATCAGTTTGTCCTTCATGAATTACTCCAAATTCTATATTAAAGTTAATTAATGTGATGAATTAGTATGATATACGGGATTTTAACATGAAAATCGATTGCGTACAAGAGATTGTGCGTCAAAGAAAAATAGGGTATCGAATTATGAAGTTGTGGTAAATTTTTATCTGACAGTTAATCATATTTTTTCATAATGTGATTGGCTGTCATTGTGCTATAATAAAAGTCAACATTAGATAATTTACAAGGGGGACTAATAAAATGAAGATTATTCTTATGGAGCCACTAGGTATTTCCGAGGACACCTTGAAGAGACTATCGAGTACACTGACAGAACAAGGTCATACATTTAAGTCATACGATACTGTGACTACTGATACAAGCGAGTTAATAAAACGCGCTGAAGATGCAGAGGTTCTTATCATAGCAAATCATCCACTTCCTGGAGAGGTGATTAGAGCAGACGAGAATCTTAAACTCATCTCAGTTGCATTCGTGGGGATAGATCATGTGGACGTTGAAGCTTGCAGGGAAAAGGGAGTGCTTATATCCAATACAGGCGGATACTGTGATGACGCGGTGGCGGAGCTCGCAATAGGATTGACTTTAGACTGTTTGAGAAATATTACCCTATGCAACGAAGCCGTTCAAAATGGACTGGGTAAAGGCAGCCTCGCTGGTAGAGAGCTAGCAGGCAAGGTTGTCGGAATAGTAGGTACAGGTGCAATCGGCATTAGAACTGCTGGTATTTTTAAGGCATTTGGCTGTAAACTTATTGGTTTTAATAGAAGTGAGAAAACTGCAGCCAAGGCTCTTGGACTCGAGTATATGCCGCTCATCGATGTTATGGCGAACGCAGATATTATTTCGATTCACACTCCTTTGACACCGGAAACTAAAGGTTTAATTGGGAAAAAAGAAATTGCCGCTATGAAGCAAGGAGCAATACTCGTGAATACAGCAAGAGGTCCTGTTATTGAGACAGAAGCATTAGCGAATGCGCTTAGAGAGGGCAGGATTAAAGCTGGAATAGATGTATTCGAGAAGGATCCTCCGCTTCCTAAAGATCATCCGCTTATTGGCGCGCCTAACCTAGTTTGTACACCTCATGTGGGCTTTGATACGAGGGAATCCATCGATAGACGTGCAGAGATGGTATTTGAGAATATAACATCTTTGATGGATGGAAAACAGATTAGAAAAATGCTGTAATAAAGCAAAATAAATTTTTTAGACGGAGCGTCATGCTCCGCAGGAGGCATGTATGTCTATGTCAAAAAGACATTCAATTAAGATATTTTTTACACTAATGCTAGCATTGGGGATTAGTCTTTCTATGTCAGCTTGTTCGTCTTCTTTTAGCAAAGCAAAGCTTAAAGAACTTTATGCACACCCTGACGAGTTTAAGGGCAAGACGATAAAAGAATTAACAATGCAGATTGTAGCCGTAGATAAAGTCCACGGGGAGATTCATCTGCAGGGATATGAGGACTTCGCCAAGCAGGAGCACCCAACAGTTGTAGTTGTATCCGATAATAAGGTAAAGTACGAAAATGGCGAATATATAAAAGTAAAGGGTAAAGTCCTTGGCAAAGCGCAGGTCGTTGATGCGGAATCGACAGAAATGACGGCTGTTAAACTCGAAGCAAAAAAGATTCAAAAGATAAAATCAACTGATGCTATTCCATCAGAGGAGACTCTGGATATCGGATATGATGTTAAGGTTAAGGGCGTTTCAGCTACTGTTCAAAAGGTTGATTTAACAAGCAATGAGACGAGAGTTTACATTAAGGTTAAGAATGGCACTAAGAAAAATATCGAAATATATCCAGATCAAAGCATACTTAGTCAAGACGGCAATGATTATGAGTCTGACTTAGAGAATTATCTTTATGACGATGTTCATATGCAAAAAAATATCAAGGCTGGAGCGAGCATATCTGGAGTGATCATATTTAAGAGGATAGATTCAAATCTTCCATTCAAATTTACATTAGAAGGCGCTGATAATGAAGGTAATGAACTTGAATTACCTTTCTCATTCGAGATGCAGTAATCCGATGAATATATAAAAGAGCAACGCATTCAATTGCTGAACGCGTTGCTCTTTTAAATCTATGATTTGTATTTTTTGTTAGGCTATGTAATTTACCATTTTTCGTTATGAACCTTATCTGAAGGAAAACTTGGCAGCTCATGAGCCTTAGGCTGTTCATCAATATGACCTAGCACTAGTAGAGCTTCCACCTGCATGTTTTTAGGTGGGTTAAGTCTTGCATTTACAAATTCTTCAGCTGTAACACCCTCCTCGTTTGAAGGACGTAACCTAATCTGAAGCCAAACTGCGCCTAAGCCAAGATCGGCTGCCTCGAGTAGCATGTGAGTCATGGCAATTGAGCTATCCTCTGTATATGTATCAGTCTTATCTGAATCAGAATAAACCGCAATGGCAACATTAGCCGTCTCGAGCATCTTTGCGCCTCCCTTGCGGCAGTTCATCAATTCCCTAAGAGTATCCTTTTCTCTGACAACTACAAATTCCCAAGGTCTAAGTCCTTTACCATTTGGAGCGAGTAGGGCTGCTGAAATAATATCGTTTAATTCCTTCTCTGTAACAGGTTCGGTGTTATACTTACGAACACTGCGTCTCTTCTGCATTGTTGTTAGTAGACTCATTTCAAATACTTCCTTTCGTCTTAGATATACACATTGTACCACAAAATTAAAAAGTGGTTGAAACATAATTAAATATTTAAAAAAATACTTGTATTTCAACCACCGATAACATATTAAATTTTAGAAAGATGTTTCATGCTCCAGAAATATTCCGGTTAACGTATCTATACCAGATGTATGACCTATATCTAGAAAACTGTCTAACAAATTATCTATAGATTCTTGTCCAATATCCGATAACTGTACATTATCTAAGCATATTGAATCATACAGATCTATGATTGCTTTACTAAATTGACCTCTTAATGCGCTGTCGATGAATGTGCTGCTTATTTCGTTAGTATTGTTTCGTCTACTACATACTGAGTTAGATAGAGCTGAAATCAGTTTGTGGTTAAAGCATTGCGGAAGTGCTTTAAATGTTGAAAGTACCCCCGTCATAAAGTCGTCACCGCTAGGTGTAAGGCCAGTGCCAACACCTATCAGACCTGATAGTAAATCACACAATTTATTAAGCTGATGTGATTTAGTTGGTTCATCTGCTGAATTCCCAGACGCCATAATGCTACATATCGATTCCGCATCAATTAGTTTTTTCTTGGCATATGAAAGGGCAATATCATCTGGAGTGTTTTGAGATTTTACAAGGGTTGAAAAGCCATCTCTACCAGAGAATAAGATAAGCTCCCACACTACATCCCTTAATGATGAGGAAAAGGTGTGCTCATAGAGCGTGTCATCATAAACATCATATGCGCGATCTAGTGAAATACTATTTTTCCCTACTAACAAATTTGCACCATCTATTGATACAGGGCTCTTAGATTCTATTTTCAGGTTATCTAGACCCGTTTCGTCCAATGGCAAAATGATGCTTATAGGAGAAACTGGAGAATCAGCAATCTGCAGTGCTATAAGCTGACCATCGAGCATTAGATTTATAGTGCGTTCATATATTGAATGAACGTACAAGTCTATGTTTGGTCTAAGTTTAGCTGATTTCAGTCTATTGAAAGTTTTTATTGTGTACATAGATGTTTGCAATATGTCCATCTTTACTACCCTCGATTTGGAATTATTAACACTATTATAACAAAAAACTAAAAAAAGTATTTTAGTTTTTAACGTACAACTTCAACAAACAATAAAAAAATTTTTAATTAAAAAAAGACAATCAATCCGTATTTAAATAAATAAGGATATTGAAGATTTTTAGCTACTAATGTAGTATATATCCATAGAAACATTGAAATTGGTTGACCACATTTTTTTAATAAAGTGAGTGTATCTAATCAATTTAATTAATTACTTCACATTTATGGTCTAAAAGGCTATAGGGAGGGGATTATATGTATGATTTATTAATTAAGAACGGACAGGTAGTTACACCTGATCTAGTTCAGGATGCAAATATTGCTGTCAAGGATGGCAAGATTGCAGCCATCCTAGCAAAGGGTGATGAACCTGAAGCGGCTAAAGTAATTGATGCAGCTGGCAAGCAGGTTTTTCCTGGAGCTATTGATACTCACGCACATCTTAATGATCCGGGCTACGAGTGGAGAGAAGACTATGAACACGGAACTGCAGCAGCTGTAGTTGGTGGATATACGACTATTATCGATATGCCACTTCAGAATGAACCAGCGCTCACCACACCTGAGATTTTTGATGCTAAGCTAGCAAAGGTTCAGCCTAATGCGTATTCAGATTTTGCATTCTGGGGAGGACTTGTACCTGGTAACCTTGATCAGCTAAAGGGCCTCGATGAGCGAGGCGTAATAGCTTTTAAGTCATTCTTAGGACCAGTATCACCGGACTATTCGCCGCTAACATATGGACAGGCATATCAGGCTATGAAAATCATCAAGGAATTTGGCGGCATGGCTGGATTCCACTGCGAAGATTTTGCGATGATTAAAGAAGGGGAAAAGGCACAAAAGGAAGCTGGTAATCTCACATGGAGAGGTTTCCTCGACTCAAGAACTCCAGCATCTGAAATCGTAGCAACAGAAACTGTAGTAGAAATTGCTAAGGAGCTTGAATGCCGTGCACACATCTGTCACGTAAGCCATCCAGCAGCTGCTGAGAAGGTGTATGAGGCGCAGTGTGAAGGATATCAGGTTTCTGCAGAGACATGTGGACATTACCTGTCATTTACAGAAGACGATGTGTTAGAAAACGGTCCGCTATTCAAGTGCGCTCCTCCGCTCAGGACGAAGGCAGATGTTGAAGGCATGTGGATGTGTGTAGAAGCAGGTGTTTTCGCCGGGCTAGCATCAGATCATTCGCCTTGTACATATGATGAGAAGTTCAATGAAATTCTAGGACAGAAGATAGAGAATGTATTTGACGTATGGGGTGGAATAAGTGGCATCCAGAGCTGCGTTCAAGCGATTTACTCTGAAGGAGTTGTTAAGCGCGGAGTTGACCCACGTGTCCTTGCTAACTCATGGGCTAAGCTGCCTGCTGAAGCATTTCACATTTATGGAAAGAAGGGTGATATTAAAGTTGGCTTTGACGCTGATATTGTAATAATTGACCCTGAGAGAGAATGGGAGATTACAGCAGATTCTCTATACTATGTAAATAAGATTTCTGCATTTGTAGGAATGAAAGGTAAGGGTTTACCTGTAGCTACTTTCGTAAGAGGGGAGCTAATGGCAGAAGACGGTAAGCTTGTTGGACAGAAGGGTACAGGCGAACTGGTTAAGAGACTATTCTAAACGAAATTATTTGAAAAATTAAAGGAGAATATTTTAATGAGTATTGTAGATAACAAAACACTTGATCCGAATCTTGTTGTCGGAGTCAATGAAGACCTACAGCCGACAAAGAGTCGAATCATGGGATCGCTATCTTACACAGCATCATTTCTAGGTGGTTGTGTATCCATCGGTACATTCTCGATGGGATCAGCACTCATAGGCACACTTACAATAGCGCAGGCTATTCTAGCTATGACGATTGGTTGCCTTGTAATTGCAATTGCGCTAGTGCTTATCGGTAATGCAGGACATAAGTATGGTATGCCATATGTTGTCCAGCTAAGATCAAGCTTCGGTACAACTGGTGTAAAGATTCCAGGAGTTCTTAGAGGTCTTCCGGCTATCGTGTGGTTTGGATTCCAGTCATGGGTTGGAGCAGGTGCTATCAACAGCTGCTTCAAGATTCTGTGGGGATTCGATAACCTCCCAGTTGTATTTGGCCTCTTCACGCTTCTGCAGGTTGGCCTTGCTGTCAAAGGCTTCCACGGAATCAAGTGGCTTGAGAACTTCTCTTGCGTATTCATCGTAGCAATCCTCGCATACATGCTATACGTGGTAAAGACGAAGTTTGCCGTAGACATCAGTGCATCGTTTGCAAATGTTAAGGGTACATGGGGCATGCCTTTCTGGGCTGCGACAACTTCGTTCCTCGGAATCTACTCGACAATGATCATCAACGCATCAGATTACTCGAGAAACCTTAAGGAAGACATAAAGCCAGTTAAGACTGGTTCGATTTATACAATCGCTATCCTGCCAGTAACGCTGTTCATGGGACTCATCGGACTTCTCGTTACTGCAGCAACAGGAAATTCAGACCCAGTAGTCGTATTCTCAACAACAATGGGAAGCAAGTTCCTCACAGTTATCACGCTGCTGTTTATCGCATTTGCACAGGTTACAACTAACGTGCTCAACAATATAGTTCCTCCAGCATATGTTTTGATGGAGTCATTCAAAATGAAGTGGTCACATGCGACAGTGCTCGTTGGTATACTATCAGTATGCGTTATGCCTTGGAAGCTCGTTACTGCTGACTCAGCTGCAGGACTATCTCTTTTCACAAAGGTATACTCCGCATTCCTAGGCCCTATCTTTGCTGTAATGGTTGTAGATTACTACTTCCTTCGTAAGAGCACACTTGATATCAATACTCTTTACGATAAACAGGGTCCTTTCAAGGGAATCAACTGGGCAGCTATAATTTCAATCGCTGTTGGAGCTCTCGTATCAGTATTCGTTGTAGACCTATCGTGGTATGTCAGCCTCATCCCAACAGGTGTTGTTTACTATCTACTGATGAAGCACATGCCATCTTCTAAGAATTTCAGAACTGGAACAATCTTTGAAGACTAATAATAAATTCAGTTAGAATTTTATGTAATCATTCATTCAATAAAGAAGCGGAGAGGTGCGATAAGCATCTCTCTCCGCTCATAATAAGGAGGATTAGACATGTATGATCTAATTATCAAGAACGGTAAATTGGTTACACCAGACCGTGTCTATGAAGCAGATATTGCTGTAAAAGACGGCAAGTACGCTGCATTCCTGGCTCCAGGAACAGAAGCTGAAGCTACAGAAGTTATTGATGCAGAGGGAAACCTAGTATATCCGGGAATCATCGATTGCCATGCTCACCTAAACGAGCCTGGATTCGATTACAGAGAAGACTTTGAAACGGGTTCAAGAGCAGCTGCTGTTGCAGGCTGTACAACTCTTATCGACATGCCTCTTAACAATGACCCATCGCTCATGAATAAGGAAATCTTTGATCTCAAGATGAGTAAGGTTACTAAACATTCATACATCGATTTCGGTCTATGGGGTGGAATTGTAGGAGACTTCGATGACGATCCAGACTCAGTTCACAACAATCTTGCTGATCTAGAGGATCTTGAGAAGGCTGGCGTAGCTGCATTTAAGGGATTCACATGCCCTAACGGACCACTTTTTCCAACCGTGAATATGGGTAATGTTCGTGAAGCTCTTGAGATTCTAAAGCCATACAAGGCTCTTTGTGGATTCCACTGCGAAGAATACGGACAAGTTCTCGAGAGAGAGAAGAAGGCTAAGGCTATGACTGGTCTTTCAAGACAAGAGAAAATCAGAGCTTTCCTCGATTCTCACGATGTATGGACAGAATATGTAGCTACTAAGAATGTAATAGATATGGCTAGAGCGACAGGCGGTAGAGTGCATATCTGTCACGTAAGTCATCCTATGGTTGCACAGGTCGTTAAGGAGGCTCAGTACGAAGGGCTACCAATAACTGCTGAGACGTGCCCTCACTACCTAGGTTTCTCAGAAGATTTCGTGTTTGAAAAAGGCGGACCAGCTAAGTGCACACCACCTCTAAGGACTAAGGAAGATGTAGAAAAGCTTTGGGATTATGTACTCGATGGAACTTTATCATGCGTTGGCAGTGACCACTCACCAGCAGCGGACGAGGAAAAGGATAATGAGTCGAGAGACATTTGGCAGGCATGGGGCGGACTCAATGCTATCCAATTCTTCCTTCCTATGATGTTCGATATGGTAGTACATCAGAAGAAGCTTTGCCCAAGCCTAATAGCTAAGGTTATGGACTATAATCCGGCAAAGGTATTCGGTTTCTATGGACAGAAGGGTGCATTTGAAATTGGGTTTGACGCTGATGCGGTAATTCTTGATCCAGAAAAGCCTTGGAAGGTTGAGCAGGAAAAGCTCTTCACAAAAGGACATGTAACTTGCTTCGACGGGCTGGAAGGAAAGGGTGCACCAACCTGCACAGTTATCCGTGGCCGCGTTGTCGCTAAGGATGGTATGTATGTAGAAGAAGCTAAGGGCTTTGGAAAGTATGTAACACCAGTTAGATAAAGGTGCTAAATAATTAAGGGAGAACAATATGAGTACAGAAAACAAGAACGTAAATACCTCTAATAATGAGGGCGAGAGCATCAAACCGATTCCGTGGGAAAAACGCACCATGAGCTGGGGCTCGAACACTATGCTTTGGCTCGGTGGCTGTATCTCAATAGGAACTCTGGCAATGGGATCCGCTCAGATGGAGACAGGTCTCAATTTAATACAGCTATTCCTAGCAGTGCTGCTTGGCTCAACGATCCTAGTAGTTGGAATAGCTATGAATGACCAGTTCGGTTATAAGACTGGAGCACCATATTCCATTCATCTCAAGAGTGCATATGGTACTAAGGGGAACGTACTTCCATCTATGATAAGAGGCCTTCCGGCTATCGTATGGTATGGCTACCAGACGTGGCTAGGTGGAGCTGCTATCAACAATATTTCGAAACTATTATTCCACTATGATAATATCTGGCTATTCTTCATCCTCTTCCAGATTGTGCAGATTCTGCTCTCAATCAAAGGATTCAAGGGTGCAAAGTGGGTCGGAAATATCGGCGGAACAGTAATTGTAATAGCAATGTTCTATCTGCTTTACATATGCCTCACAACTCAGTGGGATGCTATTTCTGCTAACCTAATGCATAAGAGCGGTACATGGGGACTTCCATTTGTTGCTTCTGTAATTGCTTTCTTTGGAAACTCAACCACAGTAATGCTCAATGCATCGGACTATTCTCGTGAGATGAAGCAAGGATACAGCGCACCTGTAAGAGGTTTCTCGTATTTCATGGCTATGGTTCCAGCGACAGTTATGCTTGGAATTATCGGTGCTATGGCCTCGACAGCTACTGGAATTGCAAATCCAATCAACGCATTTGCAGAGATGGTAGATAATAAGATTGTACTAGTTGTTACGCTGGCATTTATCATATTTGCACAGCTTTCGACAAACCTTGCAAGTAACGTAATTCCACCAGCATACGTATTCATGGATACATTTAAGATGAAGCACAGAACTGCTGTAATCCTAATCGGAATCCTTGCAGTAGCAACTTGCCCATGGATCCTAACTAATGATAGCTCTGCAGCAGGTCTATCGCTATTCGTTAAGATTTATTCGGCGTTCTTCGCTCCAATCTTCGCTATCCTTATTGTTGACTACTTCATTCTCCACAAGAGAAACTTCACTAAGGAACAGCTAGACGATCTATATGATCCAAATGGGTCAAAAGCTGGTGTAAACATGGCGGCTATCATTGCAACTGTAGTAGGTGCGGCAATCGGACTCTACAAGGTTGACCTTTCGTTCTTCACAGCTACGATTCCTACAGGGGTTATCTATTACCTGCTAATGAAGAATATGAAGTCTTGTGAGAACTTCAGAAAAGGAACTACACTCGAGAAATAAACGAGTAGAGATCATATTACGGGATTTGCGAATAACTTTTCCTAAGATAGACTAAAATGCATCAAACCCATTCACTCAAATATTGAGTGAATGGGCTTTTGTTTTGGTATAATATCTTTAAGTTGTGAAAGTGGGGAAAAGATATGAATGAAAAGATGACACAAGCTGAGAGGTTAGATTTTCTAGTTGAGCAATTTAAAGCGGATTCTATAGATTATAAGGATTTGCAAACGCCAGGGGACGTTGTTGGAAAAAGGCGACTTCTTCGTTCGCTTATGAACATCCGCAGCCCTCGTCATATCGACGATTTAATTTTGAGAGTTCAAGATGAATATTTAAAAGGCGTGGCAGATGAGCATGGAATTATTGAAGTAAATGATATTCCTATTAGAAGCGAATGTCTTTCAATCTGGCAAGGGGATATCACTAGGCTATCTGTAGATGCAATAGTAAATGCTGCCAACTCACAGATGCTAGGCTGTTTTATACCTATGCATACTTGTATAGATAACTGCATTCATACATACGCAGGAATACAGCTTAGAGAGGAATGTAATAGGCAGATGAATCAGCTAAGAGCCAAGTTTGGAGCTGACTATGAGCAGCCAACGGGAATCCCCATGCTTACAGACGGATATAACTTGCCGGCGAAGAAAGTTATCCATGTTGTTGGACCTATCGTGCAGTTCAGTCTTACTCATGAACTTGAGCAAGACCTTGCAAATTGCTATATCAACACACTAAATATGTGCATGGAAAACAGTTTAAAGACAGTAGCGTTTTGCTGTATCTCGACAGGGGTATTCCATTTTCCTAATGAGCGCGCTGCAGAAATTGCAGTTAGTACTGTAAGAAGCTGGCTCTCGGAACACCCAGGGGTTATGGACAGAGTGATATTTAACGTATTTAAGGACGAAGATAGAGGGTATTATGAGAGACTTGTTTAGAGATAGACCTAATGGATATATAGAGAGCATAAAGAGAGGGCAAGCGGTTATGAGCTACCTCAATGGGCAGATGGTTTATGGTGAAGGCTCTATTCAAGAAAGAACTGAAAAGCTGGCGGTAGCCATAGAGTCAGCCGATGCTGTAATCATCGGAGCAGGGGCAGGGCTTTCAACATCGGCGGGTTTTACGTATAGCGGCGAACGATTTGAAAGATATTTTTTTGATTTTGCTGAGGAGTATGGAATAACCGATATATATTCAGGAGGTTTTTTTCCATTTCCTAACGATGAAACTCGCTGGGCATGGTGGGCAAGGGCAATTTATTATAATAGATATATAAAGGCTCCTAAGCCTGTCTATGAAAATTTACTTAAGGTTGTTAGTGGAAAAGATTATTTTGTAGTAACTACGAATGTTGATCACCAGTTTCAGAGGGCAGGTTTTGATAAAAAGAGACTATTCTATACACAGGGGGACTTCGGGCTGTTCCAAAGTGAGAATGGTAAGGATGGCATTACCTTTGACAACGAAGTCTGGGTCAATAGAGCTATGGAGGCACAGGGATTTATACGTGATGATTCTGGCGAATTCGATGTTCCTAGTGATAAGTCAATCAAGATGCAGATACCTTATGAACTAATTCCTGTTATGCCGACCACAGGAGGACCAGTAACAAATAACCTTAGAGCTGATGGGACTTTCGTCGAAGATGGTGGCTGGCGAGATGCTTCGGCAAGATATTCGGATTTCCTGCGCAGACACGAGAACATGAATGTGCTATTTCTTGAGCTAGGTGTCGGTGCAAACACACCGGTGATAATAAAGTTTCCATTTTGGCAGATGGCGATTACAAATAAGAACTCAACTTATGCGTGTGTCAATTACGGTGAGGCTTTCTGTCCAGCAGAACTTGAAGAGAGAAGCATTTGTATAAGCAGCGATATAGGTGATGTGCTTGAAAGAGTATTATAGTTATAACTAATCTTAGGAGAAGTTGAGTTGTATGAATATCTTAATTGAAAAGGGCATAAATGATGCTAATGCATTGTCTTTATGTGAATGGTCTAATGATAACGGGAAGGATTTTCAAGAACAATGGATGGGGAACAAGGTATCTTATCCACTTGATTGTGACAAAATAAGAAAACTTGAAAATGCTTTTTCAATTTTTCAATGATGATGAGTTTGTCGGGATAATACAAGAAATAAGGTCAAGTAAAGATAGTATCCACATCGGTAGGTTTGTAATAAATCCTGAAAAAACAGGTATGGGCTTAGGTTCAATGGCATTAAAAGAATTTCTAAAATACATTTTCGGTAATAAAGACGTTAATAGCATTACCTTATCAGTTTTTGATTCTAATAAAGTTGCTAAGAACCTATATGAAAAACAAGGGTTTATAATAGAGAAAATAATTGAGAAACCAAAGTTAAAATATATTATGAGAAGATTCCGATGAATTTTCATACGGAATCCCTCATATTATCTAATTATATTTAAATATTATTAGATATAAATGTAATAGTCTTATTAATAAGTTCAACTGTCTCAGGTTCATTAGTATTCCTGTCGAAGTCATGTTCAGGTATAGAGGCAACGAATTTATCCGGATGATATTTATTGCATAGGGAGATGAATTCGCTATATGGAACATCTGTGTCACCTGTACTATGTGTAGCAAATAAAGGCGCCGGAAGACTATCTACGGCTCTTAACGTGTATAACAAAAAGAAATATTTATCGCGCCCCTCGTATATTAAGTCTTTCCATTTCCCAGTCTGCCTTGCATATATATATGTGCTGAAATAGTTAGCTATATCCCCTCGATATACGATTTCTTTATCGTGAATCCTTGTAGAGGCTCCTTCAACAATAGGAAGGTTCATATAGTATGGGCTTGGCGTGTCATACCAGCTGTCACATAGGAATCCATAACCGTAGTACGAAATTATTCCGTTTAATTTAAGGTGGAGCTTATCGCTAGCAGATGCGAGCAATGCGAGGTAAGCGCCTGCAGATCGCCCCCAGACGAATAATGGGAGATTGCTTCTAAGTTCAGTTAGCTCAAAACAATTATTTATAGAATCAATAATGTCTTCTAGAATATCATCAATCTTTACCTGCGGAGAAAGAGGGTAATCAATAGCTAAAATAGCGTATCCCTCGTCTGTCAATCTCTCTTTATGAAGTTCCGGCAAATCCTTTGCATTACCACATAGCAGTCCGCCTCCGTGTATGTATACGATTAAAGCGCGTATAGAAGAATCGCTAGGATAATAAAAAGTGAATCTTCTTGACGAGTTAATAATGTTTTCTTTTGAAACCGTAATATTCTTAGTAGCTAACATATTTTTTTAATAACTCCTTCGCTTGCTATCCAAAAAAATTTTTATGTTAAAAAAATAAAAAAATTATCTAACCAATGAATTACAAATTAATGAATACAAATAGATATTGTATATTTAAATATCATTGAATTATAAAAATATGCAAAAATAAATATAGCTTAGAAAGCTTGAAAAATACATGATAAATACAATGAAATCATATAGAATTATATAACACTATTAGATAAAAATTCAAAAAAAGCAATAAGGTCGATATTTAGAACATAAAAATTTCAAACTAACACTTGAAAAAAAGGTTGAAAGATGATTAAATTGTTATAGAAAATTGGTTGATAAGTTTCACCAAGTTAAAAGTCTATTATTATTAAACATGAGGAAGAGAGGTAAACTTCATGAGTTATTTAAACAATAATACTGGTTACAGAGAGACACTGCTTTCGACAAGATCTGTTTATAAGAAGGGTAAGTACACTATTCTTGAGCCAGACGGCATCGTTAAGAACGTTATTCCGGGCTACGAGAACTGCGATACAACTATTCTAGGTTCACCTGCTATGGGTGCATCATTTGCTGATTATATTTCAACAGTTCATCCAGGCGGAAAGAACGATAAGATTGGTGGAGATGGAATCGAATCTTTCCTATATGTAATTAGTGGAGAGCTTACAGTAAAGAATGCTGACAAAGAGGCTGATTTGACAGAGGGTGGTTACATTTATTCGCCAGCAGATAAGCCATTCAGTTTCGTAAACAATAGCGATAAGGACGCTTTCGTTTATATCTACAGAAGAAGATACAATCCACTTCCTGGAAAAGAAGCTTACACAGTTGTTGCAAATATTAACGATACACCTTGGAAGGATTACGAGGGCATGACGAACTGTCAGAGCAAAGACTTCCTTCCTGCAGCAGAGGATTTAGGATTTGATATGAACATGCACGTGCTGAAATTTGCTCCAGGTGCATGCCATGGATATATCGAAACTCACATTCAGGAGCATGGCGCATACTTCCTACAGGGCAAGGGAATGTACGTGCTAGATGATGAGTGGGTTCCTCTACAGAAGGGTGACTATGTATTCATGGATTCATACGTACCACAGGCTTGCTACGGTGTAGGTACTGAAGACTTTATCTACATCTACTCAAAGGATTGCAACAGAGACGTTGAGCTGTAAGTTTAAACAATATTAAGAATTGTTGGTAACAGGTTCGCGTCATAGATGCGGACCTGTTTTTATAGAAAGAATTTGTATATACAGGTTCATGGAGGAAAAAAAGTGAAATTATCTAGAGAAGAACTAAAGGGACTGATGAAAGATAAGCTCATGCAGGCGGGACTACATGCTGATGACGCTGAGACTACAGCAGAAATCCTTACTTGGGCTCATGAAAGAGGTTACTATTCTCACGGTGCCGTAAGAGTTGAGTATTATAGTGAGAGAATTGCTAAAGGTGGAATCACGGTTGAGCCAAACATGACTTGGAAGGAAACTGGACCATGCTCTGGAATCCTTGATGGAGATAATGGAATAGGTTTTACTGTTGCTAAGGTAGGCATGGAAAAAGCTATTGAGATGGCTAAGAAGAATGGAATCGCTGTTGTGGGAATGGCAAACCTGTCACACTCGGGATCCATTGGTTACTACACCGAGATGGCTGCGGATGAAGGGCTACTAGCAATTTCGTTCTGCCAGTCAGATCCTATGGCAGTTCCTTACGGTGGTGCTGAACCATATTACGGAACAAACCCTATGTCATTTGCAGCTCCAACCGCCGATGATAGAAAGGTAGTATTCGATATGGCTACTACAGTTCAGGCTTGGGGAAAGATTTTGGATAAGAGGTCTAAGCATGAGGAAATTCCTGCAGATTGGGCGGTAGATGAGAATGGTGCTCCTGTAACAGACCCACATAAGGTCAATGCGCTTAACCCTATTGCTGGAGCTAAGGGGTATGGACTCATGATGCTCGTTGATGTCTTATCTGGAATTCTTCTTGGTGTACCATTCGGTGGTCATGTTAGCTCCATGTATCATGATCTATCAGAGGGCAGAAGACTTGGTCAGATGCATATCGTAATTGACCCAGAGAGATTTGTTGGCGCAGAAGCATTCAAGAAGGCTATGAGCCAGTGCCTAGACGAACTTGATGCAATGAAGCCTGCTCCAGGATTTGATAAGGTAAACTTCCCTGGAGAGAGAGCTAAGAATAGAATGGAAAAGGCTTATGCAACAGGTGGTTTAGATGTTGCAGACGAACTAGTCGAGTATCTAAAGGGTGAACCGGTTCACTTCAATAGATATGATCACAAGAATAGATTTGCTGACTAATATAAAAGGGAGAGAATAAATGCTAAAGACAATTGTAAAAGCAGGAAGTTATCATGATTCTGTTACCCTAATGCTACTTACCAATGCGGTTTCAACAGTTGATGGTGTAAACAAGGTATCCATCATGATGGCAACTCCAGCTAACAAGGACATTTTTAAGCAGAGTGGGCTTGAGACTGAAGAGCTAATGAATGCAACTGCCAACGATATGGTAGTTGTTGCTGATGTAACAGAAGAGAGCGTGCTCGATGCGCTTATGGATAAGGTTGACGAGTACTTCGCAAAGGAAGCAAATGCTGATAAAAAAAGCGAAGGAAATAAATCAGCAAAGAGCTGGGATCAGGCACTTAAGCAGATGCCAGATGCAAACCTAGCAGTAATCTCCATTCCAGGAGCTTACGCTGCACTTGAGGCAGATAGAGCTCTCGACGAGGGTATGAATGTATTCATGTTCTCTGACAATGTAACGATTGAGGATGAGAAGAAAATCAAGGATAAGGCTCACGAAAAAGGGCTCGTGGTAATGGGCCCAGACTGTGGAACTGGAATCATTCAGAGTGTGCCAATTGCATTCACAAACACTGTAAATCCCTGGTTCAATCGGCATAATAGGTGCTTCAGGAACGGGTATTCAGGAGCTCACAACTATTATAGATAGACTGGGTGAAGGTGTAACAAATGCTATCGGTACCGGTGGACGTGACCTCTCTGAAGAAGTTGGTGGTACCACTATGATGGATGTCATCGACGCTATGGAAAAGGATCAGACAGTTAAGGTGCTCGTAGTTATCTCAAAACCACCAGCAAAGTCAGTAAGAGATAAGATTGCCGCAAGACTTAGCGTTTACAGCAAGCCTGTAGTTTGCCTATTCCTAGGTGAGAAGCCAGAGTATTATGAAGAAGGTCTATATCAGACTTATACACTTGATGAGTGTGCTCGTCTTGCAGTCAGTCTAGTAAGAGGTCAGAAAGTGGCTGAAGGGACTGTTGATTGCGACAGGTCTAAGTTCTTCAAAACTGAAGATAAGAAGACAATCAAAGCATATTATTCCGGCGGTACATTGGCAGGCGAGGCCGCTATGATGATTAAGGATGCCCTTAAGATTACTGATAATACGCATGCAGATGGATTTAAGCTAAATCACGACGGTCACGTTGTAATTGACCTAGGTGATGACATGTATACTCAGGGTAAGCCACATCCTATGATTGATCCTACAAAGAGAGTGGAATGCATGGAAGAGGCTATGGACGATCCTAGCACAGGTGTAATCCTATTTGACGTTGTTCTAGGATATGGTTCTCATGACGATATGGCAGGCGCCCTTATTCCGGCTGTTGAGACGCTAAAGAATAAGGCTAAAGCTCAGAATAGAGAGGTTTTCTTCGTAGCAGAGGTTTGCGGAACAAGAAATGATTATCAGGGTTATGACGAATCTGTTAAGAAACTTCAGGATGCAGGTGTAATCGTTGCAGAGACTAACAAGCTAGCTGTTGAGACAGCTATCGAAGTTGTAGGATATAAATTTACTGAGGAGCCAAAGGAAACAAGACCTAAGGAAGTAAAGGAATTTACTCCAGCTGAGCCTTCAGAAAAGCTTTTATCGATGCTTTCACATAAGCCAAAGGTAATTAACATCGGTCTTAAGAGCTTTGCAGAAGTTACAGCTAAGTTCGGATGCGATGTAGTTCAATATGACTGGATGCCACCAGCAGGAGGAAATATTGAGCTCATTAAGGCTCTTAACTTCCTTAGAAACTACGAGGGATTTGATATCGACGAAGCAAACCGCAAGGTTATCGCTAAGGTTGTAGCTGCACAGCCAGTTCTGAAGGATAATGTTCCAGCCATGACTGTTATTCCAGAGCTCAACGAGAACAATGGAAGAGTAATACTTCACGCCGGCCCTCCTATTGAGTACAAGGATATGCCTGCTACAGTACAGGGATCTTGTGTAGGTGCAGTATTGTTCGAAGAGTGGGCAGACAACGAAGCTGATGCTCGTAAGCTCCTTGAGTCTGGAGAAATTAAGTTCATCCCTTGTCACCACTGCAATGCAGTAGGTCCTATGGGAGGAATTACTACTCAGCATATGCCAGTATTCGTAGTTCAGAATGAAACTGACGGTAATTATGCATACTGCCAGATGAATGAAGGAATAGGAAAGGTCCTCAGATTCGGTGCATATTCAGAAGAGGTTGTAAACAGACTAAGATGGATGAGAGATGTTCTTGGTCCAACACTTGGAAGAGCTATAAGAAGCATCGAAGGTGGACTGAATGTTAATCCATTAATTGCTAAAGCAATTGCTATGGGTGATGAATTCCACCAGAGAAATATCGCTGCTTCTCTATGCCTCCTAAAGGAAATGGCACCGATAATCTCTGATATGGATATGCCAGAGGATGAAAAGTCTCAGGTAATCAAGTTCCTGTCTGATACAGATCAGTTCTTCCTAAATATAATGATGGCTACAGGAAAGTCAATCATGGATGGAGCTAGAAGACTTACAGAAGGAACTGTAGTAACTGCAATGTGCAGAAATGGTGTAAATTTCGGAATCCGTATCGCAGGTATGGGAGATGAGTGGTTCACTGGACCAGTTAATACACCTCAGGGACTCTACTTTACAGGATATGACGGTGAAGATGCTTGCCCAGATATCGGTGATAGCGCTATTACAGAAACTGTTGGAGTTGGTGGTATGGCTATGATTGCTGCACCAGCTGTAACAAGATTTGTCGGTGCTGGTGGATACGAGGATGCTCTAAATACATCAAATGAGATGACGGAGATCACAATCGATAGAAACCCTAATTACATAATTCCAAATTGGAATTTCACCGGTACTTGCCTAGGAATAGACGCAAGACTTGTTGTTGAGAAGGGAATCACTCCTGTAATCAATACAGGTATTGCTCACAAGATTGCTGGATTTGGTCAGATAGGTGCCGGAACAGTGCACCCACCAATTGAGGCATTTGAAAAAGCAGTTCTTGCGTATGCAAAGAAGCTTGGTTTCTAGAACGTATAGAAATCTTATAAGACAAAACAACGTAGCGGCCTGAGAAATCAGGTCGTTACTATTATTAGACGATATCAAGGGGGATATAAATATGGCAAAGAAGATTGTCATCGCACTAGGCGGAAACGCACTCGGTAACACAGTTGATGAGCAGCGTGAAGCTGTTGCTCATACTGCGAAAGTAATCGTTGATTTGATTGCTGAAGGTCATGACCTTATAGTTACACACGGGAATGGACCTCAGGTTGGAATGATTCAGAATGCAATGGATGCTCTTGCAGCTACACACCACGGATATGGTGCGGTTCCGCTACCTACAAGTGTTGCGATGTCACAGGGATATATCGCAATCGACCTTCAGAACGCAATAAAATACGAGCTTAAGAAGAGAGGAATGGATAAGAAGGTATCATCGATTATCTCACAGACACTCGTTGATCCTGCTGATGAAGCATTTAAGAATCCAACTAAACCGATTGGAAGCTTTATGACTAAGGAAGAAGCAGACAAGCTTGTTGCACAGGGTATCTCAGTAGTTGAAGACTCTGGCAGAGGTTACCGCAAGGTGGTTGCATCACCAATGCCATTAAGAATCTGCGAGCTAGGAACTATTAGGACACTTGCTGAAGCAGGTCATGTTGTAATCACTTGTGGAGGTGGTGGAATTCCAGTGTTTGACGAAGGTGGTAAACTCGTTGGAGCAGAGGCTGTAATAGATAAGGATAACGCTTCGAGTCTTCTTGCAAGGGAGATTGGGGCTGATTATCTCGTAATTCTTACAGCTGTAGAAAAGGTTGCCATCAACTTTGGCAAGGAAAACCAGGAATGGTTATCAAGATCTTTCAATTGATCAGGCTAATCAGTACATTGCTGAGGAGCAGTTTGCAAAAGGTTCAATGCTACCTAAGGTTGAAGCGGCTATTCGCTTTGCAGAATCTGGAGAAGGCAGAAATGCGCTTATCACACTACTAGAGAAAGCTAAAGAAGGTATAAACGGAGAGACGGGAACAGTTATTCATAAGTAATTCATCCCCCGCATAAAATAGTTGTCCGTATAATTCATAGGAGTTATTAAGAAAATGAACATACCTGTTAACTTTGCGATGTGGGGCATGGCTATCTTGCCAATCATCGTATTAATCGTATTAATGATCAAATTCCGCTGGGGTGCTACTGAAGCCGCTCCAGTTGGATTGATTGTAACAATTGTATCTGCAATGACGTTTTACAAAGCGCCAGCCAATCTTGTTGCCGTTGAGAGTGCAAAAGGTGTATGGAGTTCTTTGGTAATACTCTTGATCATCTGGACGGCGATATTACTATATCAAGCAGGTCAAGAAGCGAACGCTTTTCTTGTTATCAAAAATGAGCTTAGTAAGCTCATTCCAAATGAGCTACTGCTGATATTGGCTCTCGGTTGGGTGTTTGTAAGTTTCCTACAAGGAATTACTGGATTTGGCGTTCCGGTTGCAGTTGGAGCACCGCTATTAATAGGAATAGGTGTGAGACCGATATACGCTGTTGCAATTTCTCTTCTAGGTCAGGCATGGGGAAATACCTTTGGCACATTGGAGCAGCGTGGGATGCACTTGCTGATTCTGCTGGAATTAAAGCTGGAAGTGATGAGTATTTTAAAGCAGCTTTTTGGGCAGCGGTATTTCTATTAGCATGGAACCTTGTTACAGGCGTTATTATTTGCTGGTTCTATGGAAAAGGTAGAGCTGTTCGCAAGGCATTTCCTGCTATTCTTATTCTGACCCTTGTTGGAGGAGGCGGACAACTAGTTCTTAGCCAGATTAACACGACGCTGAGCAACTTTATTCCTGCGGTTCTAGCTCTTGTTATAGTTATGCTTCTCGGCAGGATGAAGATCTATAATACTGGTTGGAAAATCGAAGAGTCTCCAATCATGGACAGAACGGAAAGAAGCGACAAAGCGGAAGTTGAAATTCCTGATATGACACTATTTCAGGCATTCTTACCATATTTGCTTTTATCAGCTATGACGATTGCAGTTCTAGCTATAAAGCCTGTTAATGAAGCTCTTGGTCAATTCAAAATAGGCATCACAGTTCCAGAAACTCGTACGGGATACGGGATTGTAAACATGAGCAGTGACAATTATTCGCCAATTGCGATATTTACACAGGCTAGCATGTTTCTTTTCCTAGCGGCCATAATAGCACTTGCGTACTATAAGAAGAAGGGATGGATAAAAGAAGGGGGCATAAAAACTGCATTTGCAAACTCCATTTCTATGACCATGCCTTCAGGAATGGCAGTAATCGGACTTGTTATAATGTCAAAGATAATGGGCGGCACCGGCCAGACAATAGTTCTTTCGCAGGGAATTGCGAATGTACTCGGAAGCAAGTACCTGCTACTCGCTCCATTTGTTGGTCTTCTCGGAACATTCATGACGGCTAGCAATATGAGTTCAAATATATTATTTGGCGGATTTCAGGTTACTACTGCTAACCTACTGCATGTTTCCACTTCCGGCGTACTCGGGGCTCAGACTGCGGGTGGTGCTATTGGTGCTGCAGTGAGTCCGAGCAAAATTATTTTAGGTACGACTACGGCGAATATTCTCGGCAAAGAGGGTGAAGTGCTAAAGATTTCTGCTCGCTATAACAATTCCAGCAACGATATTAATCGGTGCTTTCTTGTTCGCAGTATTTGGAATATAGGAGGTTCGATATGGATAAAACAAGTTTCTGGAAGACAAAGGCTGGGGCACTGACTATAGGTTTTATACTCGCAATGGTAAGCTTTATAATTATATTAGTTGGGATTAAGATGAATTCTCTGAGTATCGAGAATTTCGGACTAGCTGTGGTAATCGTTGCAGTCTTAATTTCACCTATAAAAGTTTTTATACTCGATAAATGGAGTAAAAAGGAGGACTAAAGATGGAAATTGAAATGGTAACAGGAAGAATTGCTCAGAATCTAGAGCATCTAAAAAGATTTACTTCTACACCTAACGCAGGCTGCACTAGACTTCCTTTTACAAAAGAGACCCGCGACGCAGTTGATTACCTCAGAAAAGAGATGGAAGAAATAGGTCTAGAGGTTAAGGAAGATGCTGCTGGAAATATCTACGGAATTCTTAGAGGAACAGATTCGTCTCTTCCTTGTGTAATGACAGGTTCGCATATCGATTCAGTACTTCATGGCGGTAACTATGATGGTATCGCTGGAGTAGTTTGCTCGCTTGAAGTTGCAAGACAGATTGTTGAGATGGGACTTGAACACAGGAGAGATCTTGTTGTAATCGGTTTCATGGATGAAGAAGGAATGAGGTTTGGTACCGGCTACTTTGGTTCAGGAGCTATTCTAGGACATAGAAATGCAGAATACACTAGACAGTTCTCCGATATAAACGGTGTCACTATAGCTGAGGCAATGAGAGAATATGGACTTGATCCTGATAAGGTTGAGGATGCTGCATAGCCAGAAGGATCAATTGGAAACTTTGTAGAGGCACATATTGAACAGGGACCAGTACTGGATCAAAAAAATATTGAAATCGGATTAGTTACTGGAATCGTTGGTATTCAGAGATACATGGTTAAAGTGTATGGAAGAGCTGACCATGCTGGCACAACACCGATGGATATGAGACTTGATGCAGCAGATGTAGCAGCAAAGGTAATATCCAAGATTGCTGACTGGGCTAGAGAAAAAGCGGACGGAACTGTTGCAACTGTCGGACTGATTAAGGTTCCTAATGGTGGAATGAATATCGTAGCTGAAGAGGTTGAATTTACTGTTGACATTCGTTCGATGAACAATGACAATATAAATGATATTGCAAATAGAATTAAAGCAGCATTAATACGTGAGTGCAAGATAATGGGCGGATCATTTAAGATTGATACAAAGCTTGTTATCACACCAGTTGAACTGAGCAAGAGCATGCTTGATAAGCTTGAGACCTCGTGTAAAACACATGGTTTCTCGTATATGAGAATGCCAAGTGGAGCGGGTCATGACTCCCTTGAAATCGGTCAGCAGCTACCTACTGTGATGGTGTTTGTGCCTAGTAAGGATGGAAGAAGTCACACACCAGTTGAATTCAGCAGATATAGCGACCTTGCTAAAGCTTCGGTACTGATGACAGACCTGATTGCAGATTTATTGAACAAGTAATATTAATAATGGATGGTGAAAGCTATGGTGGATGGTAGATATAATTCTGCCTTCAAAAGGAAAAACATTAGACAACTGAGACGTGCGCTAAAGATGACACAAAAGGAATTTATAGATTACTTTTTATCAAATAGCGACAATAAACCATCGATGAGCATTGCCACACTCTCCAACCTAGAATCAAGGGGGGAGAGCGTGTCAATGAGGTTGTTAGCTCAGTATGTACAAAGCTCCAAATCGATACGATGTTATTCTCGCTGAGCACAGAAGAATTTATTAAAGAGATAGAGAAATATCTTGCTGAGCATAAGGATAACGAAGAATTAGTGCGGGGTATAGAAAAGAAGGGCAGCATTAGCAAAGCTAGTGAACAGGCTTACTATGTATTTTGCTGACGAGATGCTTGAAGGTAGGCTTAAGCGTGGAGATCAGATCGAATCTGATAGAGAGCTAGCTAGGAAGTTAGGTGTAGGGAGATCAGCAGTTAGAGAATCCCTTAAGGTGCTTGACGTACTTGGAATGATTGATATTAGACTGGGGCAAGGAACTTATATTTCTAGTAGAGAAACTAATTTCTTCTCCATCCCTTTATCTTGGTCTCTGTTTCTTGATGGAGATCAGGTTGATAGTATCTTAACTGTAAGAACTATTCTTGAAATTAAATCAGCTGAACTTGCTGCACAATGCGAAAATCAGGTCAAGCTAAACAGGTTAACCGATATCTATAATAGGATGGAGCATACATTTGCTAGTTATGATACCACGGATAATGTACAAGTTGCTCTCAAGGAAACGCTGGATGAAGATATCGATTTCCATACTTGTATTGCAGAATGTTCGGGTAATCCAATAATTATATCTATGCTCAGAACAATCAGAAACTTCTTACAGAGAGTAAGTGGTACCGGAATGGTTGAGCCGAAGCAGATATCTGCAGTTCTTGTGGAACATAAAAACCTTTATGAGGCGATCATGTCACATGACCCTGATGTAGCAGCGCAGGCGATGAAAAATCACCTCAATGAATCGAGTCTGCGTTATAATCTATAATTAGATTAACTTGTATAAAAATTGAATTAAACTTAGTGAAAAATTGGTTGAAAACTAGCGTGAAGCTGTGGTAAAATATATTCAACCAATTTTTACTTATGTTGACACTATTAGATGCGAGTAGTATAAATATATGTAAGGCTTTATTAATAGGGCTTTTAGTATTATTTATTTTTATTCGTGCGAATGACTTAAGACGCATATAAACTATTTTATATAACTATAGTCGTATTAACTTTTTTAATATGGAGGCAAAATGTACAAGATAGTTAGTAAAAAAATCTTGAACCCGGCACTTGGACTTATGGAGATTCATGCACCATTTGTCGCTAGAAAGTGTGAGGCAGGTCAGTTTATCATTCTAAGAGTTGATGAGGATGGAGAGAGGATTCCTCTCACGATTGCCGATTTCGACAGAGATAAGGAAACTGTTACAATCATATATCAGAAGGTTGGATATTCCTCAAATCTGCTGGCAACAAAAGAAGAAGGGGATTACATTGAGGACTTTGTTGGACCGCTAGTGTCCCATCACCTCTTAAATATACCGATAAAAAGATTATCGGCGTTGCTGGAGGACTCGGTGCTGCACCAATCTATCCGCAGCTTAAGAAATTAGCTGAGATGGGCGTTAAGGTGGATGTTATTCTAGGCGGAAGATCTAAGGAATTTGTAATTCTTGAGGAGCAGTTCAGAGAATTCTGTGACAACATTTATGTCTGTACAGATGATGGCTCATATGGAGAAAAAGGCTTTGTTACAGTTGTGCTTCAGGAGCTTCTGGATAAAGGCGAAGAATACGAAGAATGCATTGCTATAGGTTCGCTAGGCATGATGAATGGTGTGGTTAATGTTACCAAGCCAGCAGGTCTTCATACAATGGTTTCGCTTAACCCTCTTATGATTGATGGTACGGGTATGTGCGGATGCTGTCGTGTAACAGTTGACGGTGAGATGAAGTTCGCATGTGTTGACGGACCAGACTTTGATGGATTTAAAGTAGATTTCAAGGAATGCATGGAGCGTCAGAACTTCTTCAAGGATAAGGAGAAGGAGATGAATGATCACGCATGTAAGATAGGAAGGGGTTAAGATGGCTATTAATAGAAATATGAGTCTTGAGAAGGTCAAGATGCCTGAACAGGATCCTAACGTAAGAAATAGAAACTTTGATGAAGTTGCACTTGGATATACTCCAGAGATGGCTATAGAAGAAGCTCAGAGATGTCTACATTGCAAGCACAAGCCTTGTGTAGGTGGATGTCCTGTAAATGTTCCAATTCCAGAGTTCATAGAGAAGGTTGCCGAAGGTGACTTCGACGCAGCATATGAAGTTATCACAAGAGAGAATGCACTTCCTGCAATTTGCGGACGAGTATGTCCACAGGAGGATCAGTGCGAGGGTAGGTGCGTTCGTGGTATCAAGGGAGAACCAGTTGGAATTGGCCGTATGGAAAGATTCGTTGCAGACTACCATATGGCTAAAGGTGATGCATCTGAACCGGTTGTTGAAAAGAATGGAATTAAGGTTGCAGTTATCGGCTGTGGTCCTTCAGGAATAACTTGTGCAGGAGAGCTTGCTAGAAGAGGCTATGAAGTAACTGTTTTTGAAGCACTTCATAAGCCAGGTGGGGTACTAGTATACGGTATTCCTGAATTTAGACTTCCTAAGTCATTGGTGGCAAAGGAAATTGAAAATGTTGAGAAACTCGGTGTAAAAATTGATACAAACGTCATCGTAGGTAAATCAATTACAGTTGATGACCTAATGGCTGATGGATATAAGGCTGTATTTATTGGAAGTGGAGCAGGATTACCTAAGTTCCTTAACATCCCTGGCGAGAATCTTCTCGGCGTTTATTCGGCTAATGAGTTCCTCACAAGAGTTAATCTCATGAAGTCCTTTAAGTTCCCAGAGGTTCCCACACCTGTTAAGGTTGGTAAGAAGGTAGCTGTAGTAGGAGCAGGAAATGTTGCTATGGATGCTGCAAGGACTGCGAAGAGACTAGGCGCTGACGAGGTGTATATCGTATACAGAAGAAGCGAAGCAGAGTGCCCAGCTAGACTTGAGGAGGTTCATCACGCTAAGGAAGAAGGAATTATCTTCAAGTTCCTCAATAATCCGTCTAAGATACTCGGAGATGAGAATGGATATGTAACAGGTATTGAAGTTGTTGAGCAGGAGCTAGGAGAGCCAGATGCATCTGGAAGACGTAGGCCAGTTCCTATCGAGGGCTCAAACTATGTCATAGATGTTGATTCGGTTATCATCTCTGTAGGAACAAGTCCAAATCCTCTGCTTAGAGCGACGACTCCAGGACTTGATACACAGAGCTGGGGCGGAATCATAGTTGATGAGGCTACTATGGAGTCGAGTAAAGAATACGTATATGCAGGAGGAGACGCTGTAACTGGTGCGGCTACTGTAATCCTAGCTATGGGTGCTGGAAAGACTGCAGCAGCAGCGATTGATGAGAAGATTAAGGCTCATAAATAAGATATGTCCAGGTTCGAAAGAGCCTACATATAGATACATTACCTCATACTTATGGATAATTGATTACATGCTGATGTATAAGATTGTTCAGAAAAACCCGCTAACGACCTTACCTGTTGGCGGGTGTTTTTATGGAAATATTTAGCGATGAGTGCGCATAAATTATATTTGAATTCATTGCAGTTCCCGTATTTTATCACGCTTATTTGGTAAAAAAGTTCGTAAATTTGGCTTATAAATGATTTATAAAGCCAACATTAATGATAATTTTTTTCCAAATCTTTTATTAATTATTGAAATTTAAATGTTTAACAGATAAGCTATATATGAGAAATAGTGAAATCTAGAATAACTAGATAGATGGAGAAGACAATGGAAAGAAAAGTAGGCACGATATCAAGAGGAATTAGATGTCCTATTATTCGTGAAGGCGATGATATCTCAAGTGTTGTGGTTAACTCTGTACTTGAAGCTGCAGAGTCTGAAGGTTATGAAATCAGAGACAGAGACATTGTTGCTGTAACAGAGTCGGTAGTTGCTAGAAGTCAAGGTAACTACGCTAGTGTTGAGGCAATTTCGAAGGACGTTAAGGCTAAGCTTGGAAGTGATACGATTGGAGTAATATTCCCGATTCTGTCGAGAAATAGATTTGCGATTTGTCTACGCGGTATATCGATGGCTGCTAAGAAAATAGTTTTGATGCTTTCATTCCCAAGAGATGAAGTGGGTAATCAGCTTCTAACTGAGGACCAGCTCGACGAGGCAGGAATCGATCCATATTCAAAGGTTATGTCTCTTGAGGAGTACCGTGAACTTTTCGGAGAAAATAAGCATCCATTTACAGGAGTAGATTACCTCGCTTACTATGGAGAGGTTATAGAAGCTGCAGGCGCTGAAGTGGAGATTGTTCTCGCTAATCATGCGACAGAGATTTTGAACTACACCGACAAAGTTATTAACTGTGATATTCATACTAGAAAGAGGACTCGCCGCATACTAAAGGACGCTGGTGCAACAGTGCTTGGCATGGACGAGATTCTAAATGCTCCAGTTGATGGAAGCGGATTCAACAGCAAGTATGGACTGCTAGGTTCCAATAAGAGCACAGAGGACAGTGTTAAGCTTTTTCCAGAGAGCTGCGAAGATGTTGTACTAGGTATCCAGAAGTCAATACTCGATAAAACAGGTAAGTGTGTAGAGGTGCTCGTTTATGGTGACGGAGCATTTAAGGATCCTGTTGGTAAGATTTGGGAGCTTGCAGACCCAGTAGTATCACCTGCATACACTCCGGGGCTTGAGGGCACACCTAACGAACTTAAACTTAAGTATCTAGCTGATAATGATTTTAAGGAACTAAGTGGCGAAGAGCTAAGAGAAGCAATCTCTGCTAGAATCAAGGAGAAGGATGACAACCTTGTTGGCAAGATGGAGACAGAGGGGAACTACACCTCGTAGACTGACTGACCTCATCGGTTCGCTTTGCGACCTAACAAGTGGTTCTGGTGATAAGGGAACTCCTGTAGTGCACATTCAAGGCTATTTTGATAACTATACAAATTAATATAAGAAACTATAAAGGCTCGGATTGTTTCCGGGTCTTTTCATGTGATAAATATCTTTTGTATTATATGAAATTCGTGGCAAATCCCCTTTACCGATTGTGTAAAATCGAGTAGAATATACGCGGGTCAAAATGAAAGGAAGGAATATGGGAAAGAAACAAAGTCTCAAAGAACGAATTATAGAAGTGTCGTGGGAACTATTCGAAGAAAAGGGCTACGAAGCAACAACGATGAACGACATCATCGAGAAAGCACAGGTGGCGAGAGGCTCTTTTTACTATTACTTTAAAGGGAAAGAGAGTTTGCTTGATACGCTCGCTACTGTTTTCGATAACAAGTATAGAGAAATTATGAAGGGAATCCCAGCGGACACTAGTGTGTTTGATACGCTGATGATCCTCAATTTTGAAACTCATACGTTTATCGAGAAGCATATCGATCATGAGCTTCTAGGCAATATGTATGCAAGTCAGCTAACCAACACTGCTGCTAGTAAGCTGCTCGATAAGGACAGATATTATTTTAAGCTCCTCGGTGAATTGCTCAAGCGAGGACAGGAGAACGGGGAGATAACTATAGAATTCAGTGTGCCTGAACTGGTTAATAATTACGTAATACTTGAGCGTGCACTCGTTTCTGACTGGTGCATGAAGAATGGTTCGTTCTCACTAGCTGAGTATAGCAAGAAGTATATGCCACTATTCTTTGGGGAGTTTAGGGTTAAATAATTTTTGTAAAAATTGAAGATGAATGCAAATTGATTAATTTAGCGGAGGAAAGCTCCGCTTTATTGTATAAGTAAAACCACGCGTTGGACGCGTGGTTCCGTAAAGGCTTTGCCTATGAGCAGAAATTGAAAATGAAAAAACCTTCTGCTACACTTTGAATGCGGTCTGTCAGCTGCAAACAAAGGAACAGAAGGAGGTGCATTCACATGGGAGTGAATGACATAAATAGTTTAGCGCATTCAAAGTGGAACTGCAAATATCACATAGTTTTCGCACCCAAATATCGAAGAATGGTGTTTTATGGACAGAAGAAGCATGAAGTTGGAAAAATACTTAGAAAACTATGTGAGTGGAAAGGAGTAGAAGTTCTGAATGCGGAAGCGTGTCCAGATCATATTCATATGCTATTATCTATACCACCCAAATATTCAGTATCAAAATTCATGGGATATCTAAAAGGGAAGAGCAGTACAATGCTGTATGAACAGTTTGGGGAATTAAAGTATAAATACAGAAACCGAGAATTTTGGTGCAAAGGATATTATGTAGATACAGTAGGTAAAAAAATGAAGCAAGAATATCCGAGTATATATCAAAACAACTGGAAGAAGATAAAATGGGAGACCAGCTAACCATGAGCGAAGCTGGAGCATTCAGGAAAAAGAAAAAGTAGGTTAAGGCAAAACGCAACTGACAGATCGCGTTTACGCGTTCGACGCGTCCGCGAGGAGCAGAGGGCTTTGCCCGCCTACTTAACAACCACGCGTTCGACGCGTGGATGGTTTTTTTTTTTGCAAAATTTTGAAAATATTTTAACAAAATAGATTGACAAGGTTTTATCATGATGATATGGTTATATTAAATTTAGAACGCAGTCTAAAAATTATTAAAGGGTGATTGAGACATGAAAGCAATTACTAACATTCAGAAGTTTTCAATACATGACGGAGACGGCATCAGAACTACCGTATTTTTCAAAGGCTGTCCGCTTCACTGCACTTGGTGTCATAACCCTGAGACACAGTGCTACAATCCAGAGGTTGAGTTCGACAGCGAGAAGTGTGTAGGGTGCGGTTTCTGCATTGGAGCTTGTCACGCTGAAGCAATCAGTATCGTAAACGGAAAGGCGTTTACGGATTCTAACAAATGCGATCGCTGCGACAAGTGCGGCAAGATGTGTCCAAGCTCTGCTAGAAGGGTAATGGGCAAAGATTACGAACCAAAGGCACTTGTAAAAGAGCTGATGAAAGACCTCATGTTCTACGAGGAGTCAGGTGGTGGCGTAACACTCTCAGGTGGCGAAGTGATGATGATGGATATAGACTATCTGCTCGCTATAGCTAAGGAGCTAAAACGCAATGGGATTTCGCTTTTTATCGATACATGCGGATATGTTCCATATGAGAGGCTAAGCAAAATCCTTCCATACACAGATACGTTCTTATACGATCTCAAGTGCATGGATGATGATCTCCATAAGAAATACACTGGAGTTAGCAACGAGAAGATCCTCGATAATCTCGCAAGACTTTCTAAGGACGGAGCAAGGATCTATGTAAGAATCCCGGTTATCAAAGAAGTTAATGGCAATGAGAAAAACATGCAGGATACTATAAAATTCCTGCAAGATAACGGAATACATCCTGCTAAAATCAACCTTTTACCTTATCACGACGCAGGTGTTCCGAAGTATTCGAAGATTGGAATGGTGTATGAGGGACGTGAACTGCATGCGCCGTTCAAGGAAGAGATGGAAAAGTTCGCTGAACTATTTATAAAGCTGGTTTTATTAATACCAAGATAGGAGGATAGCAATGGCAACACATGGTATGAATGATAGGATTCAGAAGTTAAGGGACATCAGTGTAAACACACCGGTACACATCGATCTCGAAAGAGCTAAGATTGAGACAGACTTCTACAGAGAGAACGATGGAAAGTACTCGATTCCTGTAATGAGAGCTATGGTTCTCAAAGAGTATTTCTCCAAGAAGACGCTTTACTTTGGAGATGGAGAGCTTATCGTCGGTGAGAAGGGTAAGGACCCTCAGGCATCACCTACATTCCCTGAACTATGCTGCCATAGTGAAGAAGATATGATTGTAATGAGCGACAGAAAGCTCGTTTCATTCCATACTACAGTAGAGGATAGAGAACTACAGAAGAAGGAAATCATTCCTTTCTGGGAAGGAAGAACTATCCGAGAGAAGATTCTAGCATCGATGAAGCCAGAGTGGCATGAGTGCTACGAAGCAGGTGTATTCACAGAGTTTATGGAGCAGAGAGGCCCTGGACACACTTGCGGTGGAGAGCAAGTATTCACTACTGGATACATGGATTATAAGGCTAAAATTAAGGAAACAATGGATAAGCTAGACTGGATGAACGATCCTGAAGCTTATGATAAGAACGAAGAGCTAAAGGCTATGGATATCTGCTGTGATGCAGTAATCATCCTCGGTGAGAGATATCACAAGCTTGCCCTCGAGAAGGCTGAAGCAGAGACAGATCCAGTTAGAAAGGCTGAGATTTTGCAAATTGCTAAGAACCTCGAAGTCGTTCCTGCACATGCACCACAGACTTACTGGCAGGCAATCCAGCTATACTGGTTTACACACCTAGCAGTTACAACTGAGCTCAATCCATGGGATGCATTCAGCCCTGGCAGAATGGACCAGCACCTCATCAAGTACTATGAAGCAGATACTGAAGCGGGCATTCTCGATGATGAGAAAGCTCTTGAGCTTCTAGAGTGCCTATGGGTTAAGTTCTATAACCAGCCAGCTCCAGTAAAGGTAGGAATTACACTCAAGGAGAGTGCAACATACACAGACTTCGCTAACATCAACACTGGTGGAGTTACACCAACTGGAGAGAACGGTGTTAACGCAGTTAGCTATCTAATCCTTGACTGCATGGATGATATGAAGCTTGTACAGCCTAACTCAAACGTAACAATCAGCAAGAAGACTCCCTCAGAGATTCCTAAGGAGAGCTTGTGAGATTTCAAGAAAGGGTTGGGGACAGCCAGCATTCTACAACACAGAAGCTCAGATTATGGAGCTGATAAATGCAGGAAAGACACTCGAAGATGCTCGTCGCGGCGGTTCTTCTGGATGCGTTGAGACTGGAGCATGGGGAAGTGAAGCATATATCCTTACAGGTTATATGAACATTCCTAAGATATTCCAGATGACACTGTTCAACGGATATGATCAGGTGTCTGGCAAGCAGCTAGGTCTAAAACTTGGCTATGCTAAGGATTTCAAGACTTACGAGGAGCTATGGGATGCATTTAAGAAGCAGCTAGAGTACTTCGTAAACATCAAGATATACGGTAACAACATCATTGAGAGAATCTATGCTGAGTTCATGCCAGCACCTCTACTTTCTGTAGTAACTAACGATTGTATCTCAAATGCTAAGGACTACAATGCTGGTGGTGCTCGTTACAACACAAACTACATCCAGGGTGTAGGAATCGGAACAGTTACAGACTGTCTAACATCTGTTAAGTACAATGTATTTGATGAGAAGAACTTCACTATGGACGAGCTCATCGAAGCTATGGAGCACAACTTTGAAGGATACGACTATATCTATAGCCTCGTAACTGAGAAGACTCCTAAGTACGGAAATGATGATGACTATGCTGATGATGTTATGAAGCAAATCTTTGACCTATATCACGATACAATCGTTGGCAGACCAAATATGAAGGGCGGAAAGTACGGAATCGACATGCTTCCTACAACCTGCCACGTATACTTCGGTGATGTTATCCTTGCAACTCCAAATGGACGTAAGGCACATAAACCAGTATCTGAGGGAATTTCACCAGAGAAGGCTGCCGATGTAAACGGTCCTACAGCTGTAATCAAGTCCTGCGCTAAGATGGATCACCTCGCAACAAGTGGTACTCTTCTAAACCAGAAGTTTACACCTGATGTAGTGGCTGGTGAAGAGGGACTAGCTCACATGGCTGATCTTGTTCGTTCATACTTCGCTATGGATGGACACCACATTCAGTTCAATATCATCGATAGAGCAACTCTGATTGAGGCTCAGAAGAATCCCTGAGGAATACAAGGATCTAATCGTAAGAGTAGCTGGATACAGTGACTTCTTCCGTAACCTTGATAAACCACTTCAGGATGAGATTATCAATCAGAACTGAGCAATCGTTCAGCTAAAAGGGATAAACCGTGTATAGAAGAAATTTCGATGTATAATAAATACATGAAGCGACTATGCGCAGTGTATCCTAAATAATTACACCTTGACTGGATTGGCGTGAGACTGCGCCAATCCATCTAATATCACTTTACTTATAGTATTTGCGTGCGTTAGGAGGCAGAAATGAAAATAGGCTTTATCGGCACAGGGAGTTATGGCGAAATGCGATGATGGGAGGTATCATCAGCGCTGGAGTCTGCAAACCCGAAGACATCATCGGTGCAGATCCAACTGAGTTTGGAAGAACTAAAACTAAGGAACAGAATGGAGTAGAGGTTACTGACAATAATCTAGATGTACTTGAAAAATGCGACTACGTATTCTTAACTGTAAAACCGCAGTATTATGCACCGGTAATCGAGGGAAATAAAGGATCACGTAAAGGAAAATCACGTGTTCATCTCGATTGGAGCAGGTGTGACACTAGACTATCTTGGTAAAGCTTTCGGTGACAAAAACGTAAAACTCGTTCGCGTAATGCCAAATACACCAGCTCAGGTTGGTGAAGGCATGTCGGCAGCTTGCCCAAATGAGTTCGTAAGTGAAGAAGAAACTAAGACTACTCTTAGTATCCTGTCTGCCTTTGGAAAGGCTGAAATTATACCAGAAAATCTATTTGATGTGGTTACTGGAATTAGTGGCAGTGGACCAGCTTACGTATTCCTATTCATCGAGGCTCTTGCTGATGCGGCAGTGGTTGGAGGCATGCCTAGAAGACAGGCCTATGAATTCGCTGCACAGACAGTATATGGTGCGGCTAAGATGGTTATGGAAACTGGCAAGCATCCGGGTGAACTTAAGGATATGGTGTGCTCACCAGCAGGAACTACTATTGCGGCTGTTCGTACACTCGAAGCAAACAACTTTCAGAAGCGCAGTAATCGAAGGTGCCAATGCAGCTACGGAGAAGTCAGCGGCTATGAGAGGTTAGAGCTCGATTCACAAAAATATCTAGCTGATACTAACATTGACATATATATGTATAGAATATTGTTGCATAAAAAGAACTCGATTCAGCTGAATCGAGTTCTTTGCTTACTATTTGTCTTTCTTAGACTTCTTATCTTTCTCGTAGTAATGAGAATAAGTCTTTTCAATCGCATTTGCTACGGCTTTTGCGTTTCCTTTTAAATTTTTGTCAAATAACTTGTTATCGTGCTTATTGCTGATAAATCCAATCTCAACTAGGCAAGAAGGCATCTTATTGACACTGAGTTCTTCGTACTCGTTGTTTTCGCTAACGAGTGTTCCTGAACGCACGCGTCTTTTTGCAAAGCCTTCATCATGTAGCTGTTTCATAATCTGTTTGCCGAGATATCGGCTTTTTGGATTATCATCCTTTGGAAGAAAGACCTCTACCCCTTGAGCTCTAGGGTCTCCGGCTTTGTTTCTATGAATTGATACCATAAGCTTGGCTTTTTTTCTGTTAGCCATTTTTCCAATTTTGATCCTCTCGGTAAAGCGATCATTCTCACGAGTTAGGTAGACCTTAAAATTTCTTGTTAAGTTCTTTTTTTATTTGTAGTGCTATACGAAGCGTATCATCTTTTTCTTTTCGAGACTTGGTTTGAGAACCTGGGTCATGTCCACCGTGACCAGGATCGATGAAAATTACTCCGCGATCAAGCTTTGGTGGTGCGAGTACGTCTCTATTACGGTATAGTCCGATCACAAAAAAAAGAACTAAGAAGAGCGATATGAAAAACTGTATATTTGCGTCTACGACGTCTACGCATTTTTTTCTTGCGCCTGTCTGCGATTATTATCTCGCGCATCTGCTGCTCTGTAAGTGCCAATTTCTTCTCCTGCTTCATTGTTAATATATGTAACTATGCTACTATATTGCATAAAATTTGTAAATATTACATATTGGGCTCCTTAGAAATATTGAAGGAGCTTTGTTAAAATGCTATAATTTACGCAAACTATGTCGTAATAGGAAGAGGGGCTTTTATGTATGCATTGACGGCGAAGGCTATGCGTTACATGGATGAATATACGATTGGCAAGGGGATACCGAGCGCAGTTCTTATGGAGAATGCTGCTGGGGGACTTGTTAATGAGATTATTTCTCGTTTTCTGACAAGGACACCGAATTGCTCGTAGTCGTTGGTCATGGCAACAATGGTGCAGATGGTCTCTGTGTGGCTAGATGGCTAATTCATCTAGGCTATGTTGTCAATGTCTACTTTGTTGGAGAAAGAAGCAAGGTTTCGCGTGCGTTCACTGACCAACTAAGAATTTTAACGTCTATGAGCAAATCCTTTAGGTTGTACGGGTTGGGTTCAAGAGATGATCTTAAGATTCTACAGCAACGTTACGATGTAATTATAGATGGTATTTTTGGAATTGGGCTAAATAGGAGATTTGGCGCTAACTTTGCTAAGTTTATCGAGTATTTAAATACGAAGTCAGGCTTCAAGGTTGCTATCGATATTCCTTCAGGACTTAATGGCACGACTGGTGGCATCATGGATGCTGTGTTTAAGGCTGATCTCACAGTGACATTCGGAAACTACAAGACAGGGATGTTCTTTGGCGATGGAAGAGCCGTGTCTGGTGAAGTTAAATTAATAGATATTGGAATAATCAAATCCGGTTATTCTACAATCGAGGATAAGCTTTTTATATGCGATAAGAAGTTTTTAGATGATACAAGGCATCTTGCTCTAGTTCCGCGTGAAGAACGCTCTCATAAAGGAACCTTCGGTTCGGTTGGAATTGTGGTTGGACCTAATGCGATGATGGGAGCTAGCATGCTGGCGGCCAAAGCGGCCTACAGATGCGGATGTGGCCTGGTTAAGATATTCTGTCCTAATAAGTACGTTGGATATTTCAATGTTGCGATACCTGAGGCTGTAGTCGTTCCGTATAAGAACGATGATATAACTGGTGCTATGACAGAATTTGCCAGTTCCGTTGATGTTGTCCTTATCGGACCTGGTCTAAAAGAAGATTCGACAGGTAGGATTCTAGTTAAGCAGCTTCTTGCAATGGAGATAAAGCTGGTAATCGATGCAGGTGCACTTAATATTATCGCGCGAAATCTCAAACCTTTCCGCAAGAGAAGAGCCGGCTGTGTCATAACCCCGCACGTTGGAGAGATGGCAAGGCTGTGCGATGAGGATATAAAGGTCGTTGATAAGAACAGAGTTGGATTTATCAAAAAGTTCTCACAGCACTATAATGTGAGTATGGTGGTGAAGTCTGATGTGTCACTGATATCGCTTTTGAATGGTAATGACCAGAGACTTTTCCTAAACACCCTTGGTAATTCAGGGCTTGCTACTGCAGGTTCTGGAGACGTTCTTGCAGGTACCATTGCTTCGCTTGTAGCGCAGGGCAATAGTCTTAATAACAGCTTGCTGTACGGAGTTATGATTCATGGCAATGCTGCAGATAAGCTCGACACTGGTGAAGATGCTAGACGAAAGATGATGGCTAGCGATATAGTGGATAATCTTTTTTAGGAATCTATAGGTAATTTGAATAATTGTGGAAGCCGCTTGCATAAAGTCCAGTCTAAAGTGGCTTCTGCTTTTTTTATTTCTTGTACTAAGCCAGTGAAAATGTTATAATCAAATCCGTTATGACGAAGCTTGTCCATAACACTCTGAAATGGCAGGAGGTGAATTAGTAATATGGCACAGGTTACCGTTAGAGAAAACGAGAGCTTGGAGAGCGCGCTCAAGAGATTTAAGAGATCTTGTGCACGTGATGGAGTAATGTCCGAACTCAGAAAGAGAGAGCATTACGAGAAGCCAAGCGTAAAGCGTAAGAAGAAGTCTGAAGCTGCCAGAAAGAAGGCAAGAAAGTTTTAAGTCTTAGGAGGTGAAGAGCGTGAGTTTGAAAGAACAGTTGATGGCTGATTATAAGACAGCTATGAAGGAACACGACGTCACCACCAAGGAGACCGTCAACCTCGTTAGAGCCGCTATTAAGCAGCACGAAGTAGATCAGAAGGTCGCACTTGAGGATGACGCCGACATCGTTCCAATCATCAAGAAGCAGCTCAAGATGCGTAGAGATGCGCTAGCTGATTTCGAGAAGGCTGGAAGGACAGACTTGTTAGATGGTTATAAGAAAGAGATTGAGGTTCTCGAGAGATATCTTCCCGAGGAGATGTCTGAAGAGGAAATTCTTGCTGCAGTTGAAAAGATTGCAGACGACGAGGGTATAGAACGCAGCATGAAGAGCATGGGCGTTATGATGAAGGCGGCTATGGCTAAGCTACATGGCAAGGCTGATGGCTCTCTCGTATCTAAAATGGTTAAGGAATACCTCAGCAAATAACTATCAATATGTAACTAACAGGGCATATGCCCTGTTTTTTTCTTTTTATCTCATTGAAATTACAAATGCTTGTTAAGTATCATTTCGTTGTAATAAGTAGTTAAAAAAGCTATAATAATAGTTAATATTTACAAAGGAAGAGTGAATGGATAATAGTAAAGATATAGTTAGATTTGAGATTCCAGAGGATATTAATAGAGAACAGCTTTTTGGCACACTTGATGCTAATATCAAGCAGGTCGAAAAGGCTACAGGGCACGTCAATCGTAATGCGAGATGACGGGCTTTTTATTAAAGGAACGGAGAACCTGAAAGCTGCAAATATAATTAATAGAATGGTTGAAAATCTACGAGTTGAGCCAGAAATCGATGCGCGCAGGGTTAACTACCTGATTGATCTTGAACAGAAAGGCGAGAGTTTTGATGCTAGAGAGCAGGTAAATGATGTAATCTGCTACACGCATAGGGGGAAGCCGCTTAGGCCGAAGACCAAGGGGCAGAAACGATACATCGACACCATTCGAAGGAATGACATGGTTTTTGGCATCGGTCCAGCGGGTACAGGAAAAACGTATTTAGCATGTGCTCTTGCTGCTAATGCCCTTAAGAATAAAGAAGTAGAGAGAATAATATTGGCTAGACCTGCTGTAGAGGCGGGCGAAAGCCTCGGTTTCTTGCCAGGAGACCTTCAGGATAAGGTTGACCCATATCTTAGACCTCTATACGATGCTATATTTGAGATAGTTGGGCAAGAGACGGCTGCTAGGCTCAGGGAAAGTGGGGTTATCGAGGTTGTACCTCTAGCTTATATGAGAGGTCGTACACTCGACAATTCATTTATCATACTCGATGAAGCGCAGAATACTACGCGTGAACAGATGAAGATGTTTTTAACTCGTATGGGCTTCAATTCAAAAGTCGTTGTAACAGGTGACATTACGCAGATAGATTTACCGAAGGGCGCGGGGTCCGGTCTTGTTGAGGCAAAGCGTGTTCTATCTGGTGTGGAAGGTGTCGAATTCAGCTACTTGACTGAGGTGGACGTAGTTAGGCACGAGCTTGTTAAGCGGATTATAAAGGCTTATAGTGATTATGAAGACTCGAATAATTCCGGAACGAAATGTCAGACGTGGTGGGAGTAAACGATGATTTTAGATATCAACTACAGTGATGCTATATATGGTGATGCTGATATAGATGAACGCATCGATAAAGATTTGATTCATGAGGCCGTAGTCTACCTAATATCCTCAGAGCTGCTCGGTGAGATGGGTGAAGAAGCGCTTGATAGAGCGTCGGAGTTGCCACTATACATTGGCGTGTCCCTTGTTTCAGAGGATGAAATAAAGGACATTAATAGAGATTTTCGTGGCATAGACAAGGTCACTGACGTGTTGTCATTTCCGCAGTTCGAAAGCACTGATGAAATTCTTGCGGAAATAGAAGGTGATGAGGCACTCGTAGATATTCCGCTAGGTGATGTGGTTATTTGCCTTGACCAAGCAGAACGTCAATCGAAGGAGTATGGAACATCCATTAGACGCGAAGTTACATACCTCTTCGTGCACAGTATACTTCATCTGCTAGGATATGATCACATGGAGGAAGAAGATAAGTCATTGATGCGGGCACATGAAGAAAAAATCATGACGGCACTAGACATCTTAAGATAGGTGATTCTTTAATTAAGTTACTAAGCAGTAAGTTTCTGTGTTCTCAAAAACATAAGAGAACTGGAATTATTGCTATCAAAATGAATGGAGAACTAATGAAATCAGGTTTTATTGGAATAATCGGAAGACCTAACGCAGGGAAATCCACACTTCTTAATAATGTACTAGGTGAGAAAATTGCCATCACCTCGGACAAGCCACAGACGACGAGAAATAGAATTACGGGTATTTACACGGATCTCGAGTACGATGAGGGAAGTGGCATACAGATGATTTTTCTGGACACACCTGGGATACATAAGCCTAAAAATAAACTGGGGACAGCGATAAACGAGACTGCGATTAACACTATGGGTGGGGTTGATGTGGTCTTACTTATCGTAGATGGGACAAAGAAGTTCGGAAAGGGAGACCAGTATATTTTAGACATGCTAGCTCAGTCAGATAGCAAGAAACTGCTTGCGATCAACAAGATGGATTTACTTAGTCCCGAGGAATATCTTGAACTTTATAATAGATATGATGAATGTGGACTGTTCGATGAGATTTTCGGAATCTCGGCACTTAAAGGACACTAACGTAGACAAACTCATGAAATGCCTAACGAAATATATGGCCGAAGGACCAATGTATTATCCTGAAGATATGGCGACTGATCATCCTGAAAGATTCATAGTAAGTGAGATAATTAGAGAAAAACTACTGCAATATCTAGATCAAGAAGTACCACATGGAATCTTCGTTGAAATTGAGTCATATGAAGAGAAACCACACATCACGGAAATCGGTGCAGTCATATGCTGCGAGCGCACATCGCACAAGAGCATTATTATCGGCAAGGGCGGACGCAAACTCAAAGGGATTGGAAAGAGCGCAAGGGAAGAAATTGAATTGCTGCTTGGAACCAAGGTGTTTCTGTCGCTTTGGGTAAAGGTTAAAGAACGGTGGCGTGATTCTGACAGGGTTATTAGAAATCTTGGATATAGGGATGAGTAAGAATGCTTATTAATACAGAAGGAATAGTGCTTCGTCAGAGCAAGATTGCCAATAACAGACGGATTATTACGCTTTTCACAAGGCGATACGGTAAAATAACTGCGGGGACAAGTATTAACGAGCGTGCTAAAGGAAGGGCGGCGCTTGCTATAAGACCTTTTACATATGCGGAATATGACATATTTAAAGGGCGAAACTATTTCAATATCAATAATGCGGATGTAAAGAAAAGCTATTACTCAATCGGCGAAGATATAGATAGATATATGGTTGCTTCAAAGCTTCTTGAGTATATAGATAAAACAACTGAAGAGGAACAGCTTAGGCCTAGACTTTTTGATTTATCAATTGAGTTCATGGAGTCAATCACCAATGCTAAGGGGAGTTACGTGACACTCCTTTATGCGTTTGTTGTAAAGTCGCTATCGCTTAACGGAGTGATGCCAGAAATAAAGCAATGTGTGAGCTGTGGTAAGTCGCTTTCTGATATCAGAAAAGAGGGAAATGGTAAGGTAAAGTACTTTTCTGTGACTGGTGGTGGCATTCTGTGTGAGGATTGCTACACAAGGCTTGATGCGCAAGATGTTTCGTTGATTTTCAAACCCGATTTTGATATAGTTGAAGTGTTAGATTACTTTGCAAAGAAGCCACTCTCGAGTTTTGAAAAAGTAGCTCTCAAGCCCGCAGTATCAAACGGATTGCAGAGAATTTTATCTGAATACTTGAAGTATTATCTTGATGTTGATATTTTCGATAATGACATTAGCTTATAGAGTTAGTTGCAAAGTTTAAAAAGGAGGATGCTATGGAAATCACATTAGAAAAGATTGAATTAGTGAAAGACAGGACAGGGGTTAGCTATAGAGAAGCAAAGAGTGCTCTTGAAGAAGCTAATGGAAGCGTGGTCGATGCTATTATTCTCATTGAGGAGAATATGGGGACCGAGGATTCAGCTGATGAAAATCTGTACGGCAATGAACTTTTCGCTCGTCTTAAGAAGACTGCTGAAAAGGGGAATATGTCACGAATCATCATCAAGAAAGGCGATGAAGTGCTCGTTAATCTACCACTTACAGTTGGTATTTTAGGTGTTGTTATCGCACCTTGGGGAATGATACTAGGTCTAGTCGCTGCGGCAGGATTTAACTGCAATGTCGAGTTTGTAAATGACAAGGGAGAAGTTACAGATGTTAACGGCAAAGTTAAAGCTCAGTATAGCCGTGCAAAGAGTGCTGGCACCGAGACTGTAGATAAGATTAAAGATAGCGAGCTGTATAACGATATTAGAATCAAGGGACAGGATAAATTTGAAGATTTAAAGGATAAGGGCCTCGATAAGTTTGATCAGGTTAAGAGCAATGTCAATCTCTCTGATTTAAAGCGCAAGGGCAGTGAGATTCTTAAGAAACGCAGCAAAGACGACGAATTTGATTTTTCTGAAAATGATATAGCTGATGATGTTGATGGATACTATGATTTGGATATTGAGAATCTAGGACCTGATCAGCCAGGAAACGTATTTGTTGACAATGAGGAAACTCATAAAGAAGATACAGAAGAAAAATAAATGCTTGCGCTAAGCTGCGCGAATAGTTAGAAATTTTTAGATAGGACAGGTATAGACAGATGGCAATTGATAAGAGTGTAGTTCAGCCAGATAGAGTTGTAACTATGGATAAGATTACTGCTCTGGCGAAGAACAGAGGTTATATTTTCCCCGGATCAGAGATTTATGGTGGCTTAGCCAATACATGGGATTATGGACCTCTTGGAGTTACATTCAAGAACAACGTTAAGAAGGCTTGGTGGAGCAAGTTCGTCCAGCAGTCAAAATATAATGTTGGCATTGATGCTGCTATCCTCATGAATCCAGAGACGTGGGTAGCATCTGGACATGTGGGTGGCTTTTCAGACCCACTTATCGATTGCAAGAGCTGTAAAGCAAGGTTTAGAGCTGATAAGATTATTGAAGACTACCTTGCTGAAAAGGAAGGCAAGCAGATTTCGTGTGACGGCTGGAGTAATGAGGAGATGGAAAAATATATCTCTGAGAACAATATTCCGTGCCCAGAGTGTGGTAAGTCTGACTTCACAGGAATTCGCAAGTTTAACTTAATGTTTAAGACTTTTCAGGGTGTAACAGAAGATTCAAAATCAGAAATCTTTCTAAGGCCTGAGACGGCACAGGGCATATTCGTTAATTTTAAGAATGTCCAGAGAACTTCGCGCAAAAAGATACCGTTTGGTATAGCACAGATAGGCAAGTCGTTCCGTAACGAAATTACGCCTGGAAACTTCACTTTCAGGACTAGAGAGTTTGAGCAGATGGAGCTAGAGTTCTTCTGCAAACCAGGAACTGATCTAGAATGGTTTGAATATTGGAAACAATATTCAATCGATTTTCTTAAAAATCTTGGCATGAACATGGAAATATCCGTGTTAGAGATCATGAAAAAGAAGAACTATCGCACTATAGCAATGCAACTTCAGACCTAGAATATTTATTCCCGTTCGGATGGGGAGAGCTATGGGGAATAGCGGATAGAACAGATTTCGACCTCACTAGACATCAGGAGCACTCAGGACAGGATATGAGTTATCTTGACCCTGAAACAAACGAGAGATATGTTCCATATTGTATAGAGCCATCTCTTGGGGCAGACAGAGTAGCACTCGCATTCCTAATCGATGCATATGATGAGGAAACTGTGGTTGATGGAAAGGGCAAAGAAGATACTAGAGTTGTCCTTAGGCTTCACCCTGCACTTGCTCCTTACACAGTTGCAGTTCTGCCACTATCTAAGAAACTAGAAGATGTAGCTTTGCCTATTTACGAGGAACTTAGTAAGCATTTTAACGTTGAATACGATGCTGCTGGTTCAATAGGCAAGAGATATAGAAGAGAAGATGAGATTGGAACACCTTTCTCAATCTGTGTGGATTTCGACACAGAAACCGATAAATCAGTCACTATACGCGATAGAGATACGATGGAGCAGATTCGTCTACCTCTGTCTGACGTTAGGGAGTATATAGAAAACAAATTGCAGTTTTAACTAAGGAGAAATGCCATGGAAAAATTTGTTTATTCTTTCAATGAAGGCTCTAAGGATATGAGAAGCCTTTTAGGTGGTAAGGGTGCAAACCTCGCTGAAATGACTAAGATTGGTCTGCCAGTACCGTTTGGATTTACTATTTCAACGGATGCTTGTAAAGACTATCTCGACAAAGGCGGAGTTTTATCAGAAGATATTGTTAAGGAAGTGTATGACCATCTTGCGGAACTTGAGCACGTAATGGGAAAAACTTTTGGAGACGTTGAGAATCCGCTCCTCGTATCCGTTAGATCTGGAGCTCCTGTATCGATGCCTGGTATGATGGATACTATTCTCAATCTTGGTCTTAATGACGAGTCTGTAAAAGGGCTTGCTGCAAAGACTGGAAACGAAAGATTTGCTTATGACAGCTATAGAAGATTTATCCAGATGTTCGGAGATGTAGTTCTTGAGATACCAAAAGCTAAGTTCGATTTTATCTTCGACGGCAAGAAAGAAGCAGTTGGAGCTGAGTTTGACGTTGATCTATCTCCAGAAGATCTTAAGTCTATTATCGAAGACTACAAAGCACTCGTTAAAGAGGAGCTAGGAAGAGATTTTCCACAGGATCCTAAAGACCAGCTGATGGAAGCTATCCAGGCTGTATTCCGTTCGTGGAATAACGACAGAGCTATTTTATACAGACAGCTAAACAACATTTCCGCATCTCTTGGAACTGCGGTTAATGTACAGTCCATGGTATTCGGAAATACTGGCGAAACGTCAGGAACAGGTGTTGCATTTACAAGAAGCCCTGTAAACGGAGAGAACAAGATCTTTGGTGAGTTCCTTGTAAACGCTCAGGGTGAAGATGTTGTTGCCGGCATTAGAACGCCTCAGCCAATCGCAGAGATGGAGCAGGCTTTCCCTGAAGTATATGCGAAGTTCGAGTCTGTAGCTGAGATTCTAGAGAAGCATTACAAAGATATGCAGGACATGGAGTTTACCGTTGAGGATAATAAACTATTCATGCTCCAGACAAGAAATGGTAAGAGAACTGCTACTGCAGCTGTTAAGATTGCAGTGGACATGGTTGAAGAAGGGTTAATCGATAAGGAAACTGCTATACTTCGTATAGAACCAGATCAGATTAACCAGCTACTTCACCCTACATTTGATAGTGCGGAGCTTGCAACTGCAACTGCTGTTGCTAAGGGGCTTCCAGCTTCACCAGGAGCTGCTTGTGGTGAAATCGTATTCAGTGCTGACGACGCTGCAGAGGCTGCTGCATTAGGTAAGAAGGTTGTACTTGTAAGAGAGGAAACTTCGCCAGAAGACCTGGCAGGTATGGTTGCTGCTCAGGGTATCCTTACTGCAAGAGGTGGTATGACTTCTCATGCTGCTGTAGTTGCTCGTGGAATGGGTAAGTGCTGCGTTGCTGGTTGCAGTGAGGTTACAGTACATGAGTCTGCGAAGAAAATGGTTGTAAACGGCAAAGAGTACCATGAAGGAGATGTAATTTCTATCAATGGTACTGATGGAAGTGTTTATGATGTAGCTATTAAGACTGTATCACCTGAGCTATCGGGTGACTTCGGCACTATTATGAAGTGGGCTGATGATGTTAGAAATCTCGGAGTTAGAGCTAATGCTGATAACCCAAGGGATGCTAGACAGGCGCTAGAGTTTGGAGCTGAAGGAATCGGTCTTTGCAGAACGGAGCACATGTTCTTTGAGGATGAAAGAATCCCTAAGATCAGAAGAATGATACTTGCTGATTCTGAGTCTGAGAGAAGAGAAGCGCTGGCAGGTCTACTTCCATATCAGAAAGGGGACTTCAAAGGTCTATACGAAGTAATGGGTGAGAGACCAGTTACTATTAGACTTCTAGATCCACCTCTACATGAATTCCTTCCTAAAACTGAGGCTGATATCAACCAGCTTTCAGAACAGTTTGGAATTTCTAAGGAGGCTATAGAGAAGAAGACTGTTGAGCTTCATGAGTTCAATCCTATGCTCGGTCACAGAGGTTGCCGTCTGGCAGTTACCTATCCTGAAATAGCTGAGATGCAGACAGAAGCTATTCTAACTGCTGCACTTGAAGTAGCAAAGGAGAAGGGATATAAGATTAAGCCTGAAATCATGGTTCCTCTGGTAGGAAATGTTAAGGAACTGCGTTTCGTTAAGAATACAATTGATGAGACAGCTAAGAAGTGCTTTGAAAAGGCAGGAATGGAACTTGAGTACATGGTAGGTACTATGATCGAGATTCCAAGAGCGGCTCTAACTGCAGATGAAATTGCTGAAGAAGCAGAGTTCTTCTCGTTTGGAACTAACGACCTAACTCAGATGGGATTTGGATTCTCTCGTGATGATACTGGTAACATCATTAAAGAATATATCAATGATGGCATACTTGAGAGAGATCCATTCCAGTCCCTAGATCAGAAGGGTATTGGAAAGCTAGTTAAGATGGCTTGTGAAGGCGGAAAAGAAACTAGACCAAACATCAAGCTAGGGTGTTTGTGGAGAGCACGGTGGAGATCCTGATACTATTGAGTTTATGTACAAGACTGGACTTCAATACGTATCTTGCTCACCATTTAGAGTTCCAATCGCAAGACTTGCTGCTGCACAGGCAACAATCAAGAATCGTAAATAGTATCTATCGGTGAAGCATCCTTTTTGGATGCTTCACCATAAATTTTTTGAAATGAACTGGTTTAATAAATTTGAAGATAAATGGAATGGATTATCAAGTACAATACTGATAATCCTAGGGAACTTAATCTATGCGTTCAGCATAAACCTTCTAATTACACCGATGCATCTTTATAACGGTGGCTTTCTTGGAATATCCCAGATTGTAAGATATTTAATTGTCGCTAATACTGGCGTTAGAACGATATATGGACTTGATTTCACGGGTATTATCTACTTCTTGATAAATATTCCCTTATTTTTGTATGCGTACTCATCAGCTGGCTTTAAATTTGCGACAAAGACCCTGATTTCAATAGGTATATCGTCGGTTTGCCTTACGCTTGTCCCAGTACCAAAGGTCCCTTATATTGATGACTACCTAACTGCGTGCGTGGTAGCAGGTGTTATCGGAGGAATAGGAACCGGAATGATTTTAAGGGGTGGAAGTTCCACTGGTGGCCCAGACATCATTGCAGTGTGCATGGCAAAAAAGAATCCAAACGTTAGTGTAGGGATGCTTAATAATGTTGTGAATTTTGCTGTATATGGTTGTTGCTTATTGCTATTTAATGTAAAGATAGCAGTTTATTCCTTCATTTACTCTGCTATCAAAGCGATGTTTATCGATAGGATGCACACCCAAAATATCAAGACAGAGGTGCTGATTATTACTAAGGAAGAAGGCATCGAAAAAATTCTTACTGAAGAATTAAACAGAGGTGTTACTAGCTGGAAGGGAACAGGAGCTTATACAGGAGATGAGGTAAATATAATTCTAACGCTCGTCTCAAAGTATGAAATTGAACATCTTAAGGGAATCGTTCACGATATTGATCCTCATGCATTTCTAATGATGTCAGAAGGAGAAAATATAGTGGGGAATTTTAAGAGACACATAGGGGTCGGCGAATAGCAAAAGCCTGCGAGCATTGGCAATTAGTTTCGCTTACTTGACGAATTATACGAATACTGCGTAACTTGACGTGATAAAACAATACTCGCATTCGTTAATTCGTAACTGCGTAAGCCTTTGAACTTGCCAAAACCTCGCAGCCTTTTGTATTCGCCTCCAGCTTCTTGACTGTGATGACAGACCAAAAGGTAGCCTGCGAGCATTGACAATTAGTTTCGCTTACTTGACGAATTATACGAATACTGCGTAACTTGATGTGCTAAAACAATACTCGCATTCGTTAATTCGTAACTGCGTAATCCTTTAAACTTGCCAAAACCTCGCAGCCTTTTGTATTCGCCTCCAGCACCTTGACTGTGATGACAGACCAAAAGGTAGCCTGCGAGCATTGGCAAATAGTTTCATTTACTTGACGAATTACATTAACACTGTGTAACATGACATTATTAGAAAAGTTTTGCAAACTTTACTATATGAAGATAAGAAAAGTGAGAATTAATCTATGCGTTTTTTAATCGAACACCCCTGGATAGTAATAGTGGCGTTGTCGGTATTGTTCTATATAAGTGTGGGTATATTGCATTATAAGAACACTAAACGGCGGAAAGCATTTAATACTATTAAGAGCATGAAGCGCGACAAGGAGCTGTCGAAGGTATACCTTAGAATCGATAACGGTTATGGTGAATTCTATGATATGTCATTTTCAGCTGATGGAGATAACTGGTCATCTGGAGTTTTATTTTCAGATGAGTTTTTAACGCCGTCTATTTTGATGCCTCCAGGAGAGTACGAGATAAGATTCTCAATTAAAGCCCGCTCTGGGATATCGGCGTATTACAAGAAAAAAGGACCTTTTTACACGGCGGTCTTAGTAAAACCGTTTACTGATACGATGATCGTGTTTGATAATGATACATTAGCTAGTTGGCAAGAAGATTTAAAGGAGTAAAGTTACATGAGTGATCTAAGAATCAATTTTATCGACAACTGGGAGAAGAAGGACATAGACTTAGAAGAGCTAAAGCGCGCTCTTGAGGATGGAAACTCATCTGTTTACAATGATGCAAGCCTTAAGAAGGTGTCTGCTAAGTGGAAGAAGTTCAAGGAGAGAGGTGTATCTAATCTATACCTTCTAAAGGAACTAGATGATGATGGTGTTGCGTGTGCAATGTATGCTTATTCGATTGCTGATGGAGTTATAGATGATGAGACGCTAGAGAAGCTAAGAGAAATATGCGCTCAGAATCTATCTTCTGGCGAAATGAGAGCTGATGGCTCATTCTCGAAACCAAATGAGTGGTGGGATACAAATCCTGGACGTTCAATCAAGGCGGTTGAATCAGGTTATGCGGATAGCTTACATCAGTATCTAGGTGCTGAACTATATCCGAAGGGTATCGTGTTAACTTCGAGAACTATTAAGTCAAAGAATGCTGATGAACTAGCTTGTTCAGCTATCGCATGGGGCGTAAGTACATCGATATTTAAGAAGGGTGCATACATGAGCGTTCTAATTCATAATGATGCGCTATAAATATTGATTTTAGGGTTTATTAGTTTTAAGTAAATAAGGTAGATGTGGTCAACATCTACCTTTTACTTTTATAAATTTACAGTTTTGTTATATACATAGGATTATTGATTGAAAGCCTATGTGAGTATTTGATACATGTAATAAAATGAATACAGTTAGACCGGAAATAGTGACAATAAAAAGCAGTGCTAAACAAATTAGAAGAATGATTTTAGGTCTATCTTCAGGGTTTCTCCAACGTGGTTTTTCCTTCAATGTAAATACCCTTAATAATATTAAAAATGCACTTCCTAATGAAATTGATGCCGTTCCTAATACGATGAATGTTATTAGACAGATAACAGTTAAAAATAAAATACCACAAAAGAAAAACAAAACTATAATACTCATTAATTCCCTCCACACATCTTATGAATAGATGATTAATATTTATTGTACATTTATGTTGATTAACTGTCTACACCAGCGCCTGTTCCAGCGTGCCTTTACCCTGCGCACATGTAACTCTGCCGTACGCACCATTTATAACTGTAAAGCATGGCTTTACATGGCCGATATCAGCATTCCAAATGAATGGAATATCCGGAATAGCTTGACGTAGCTGTGCTATATATTCCTCGTCTGATTTGTCTCCGAACATAGTTCTCCCAAACACTATCACTTTGGTGCCTTTAAAGTAACCGCAGTACTTCATCTGCATAATTGTGAGGTATAGGTCAAATGAAGTCATCGCAAAATTATCTAGGAACCATATTTTATGAGGATATTTCTTTACAAATGACTTGGTGCCATCGAAAGGAGTTCCTATTAGTTTTGCGATGCAATCTATGCATCCTCCTATAAGTCGCCCCTCAGCTATTAGCCTTGGTGAATCAGCGGCGGATGATTTATCTATTACCATATCTGCACCTGGAATTGATAACATCCAATTTACGTCACCGTCAAGAACCGTATCCTGGACACTAAAGTCGGTGTTAGAGTCGTACTTATCGAATGAGTATTGTTTTATAGTGTTGCCAAGCATAAGCTCGAGTGAATTCTTCTGGAACTCGTGAAGTGTGTCCCAGTCAAAGCTACCTGCATTAAAACCGTACATCGTAGCTATGTCGAGTTTAGTAGTTACGTAGTACATAATGTTAGTGGGATCGCTTGCACCGGCAATCCACTTGGGGTAATTAGCCAACGTCTCTGTATCTAAGTAAGGTAATATTTCGATGTTATAATCACCGCCCGCTGCGGAAACAATCATTTCGACATCAGGATTCTGTACGAGAAAGTTAAACTCTTCACCGCGAGTCTTAGCATCAGCAGATCTTACATTGTCATTTCTAACACTAGCTGTCTCTATGATGTCAAAGCCCGATGATTTTAAGGCTGCTAATGATTTGTCAAACAATTTAATTTTGTGACCAACTCCAGCACTCGGTGCACAGATTCCAAGTGCAGAGCCTTGTTCAGGAAATTTAGGGAAAATCATACAGTCCTCCTTGTATATGCTAAAATGCACCCTGTAAGCCGCTACTATAAAGCTTTCCACAGGTTACGTACATCGAGAAAGTTGAACGAAGTAACGTGATTCCTAGTGAATTTGCAAGAGCCACAAGGGATGGCTCTGGTTCGTAGATGCCAATCAGAATAACGCACTGAACGCCTTTCATTTCAGCGGTTTTAAGAATCTGAGGGTTATATACTGCAGTAATTAATATCGATTTATCACTTGCATACGTTACGATATGACTAATTACATCAGATGAAAAGGCATTAACTAGCTCAAGATTTAAATCTGGATTTTTGGTTAGGATCTTTCCTTCTATAATAGAATTTATTTCAAGTAGTGTCATTTTGTCCTCCCTAGTCAACGCATGTGCAGATACAATTATGCTTATATTATACGTTACACAAATATCAATTGCGAGTGGATTTATCGAAAAAGCCGTGGATAATTACAGCGAAAGAAACAGTGAAATGAATGGTTTCATCACATAGACAGATTCGTAACTATCATTGAAATAAATTTATTTAATATATATAATAAATTAAACATATGATTTAATTTTGTTAAATATCACTAACTAATTTGGTTGAAGGAGGTTCTAGGTATGAAGGTTTCAAATGTCCCATTCAAGGGCACACCTGAGCAAGAGCAGCAATTACTAAAGGTTATTGACGAGCTTAAAGGTGAGAAGGGCTGCTTGATGCCAATCATGCAGCATGCACAGGAGATATACGGCTATCTTCCATATCAGGTTCAGAAATCATTTCCGATGAAACGGGTTTTCCTATGGAGAAGGTATATGGTGTAGCTACATTCTATGCTCAGTTCTCAATGTCACCTAAGGGTGAACATGAAGTTTCAGTCTGTCTAGGCACTGCATGCTATGTTAAGGGTGCAGGAGATATATTTGATAAGTGTGTTGAGGAACTCAAGATTGGTGATGGAGAATGCACACCGGATGGAAAGTTCTCCTTAGATTCATGCCGCTGCGTTGGGGCTTGTGGACTTGCTCCAGTAGTTATCGTTGGCGGAGACGTGTACGGCAAAATGACTGCGGATAAGATCCCAGAGGTTCTTGCTAAATACATGTAGTTTTCGGTTGTAAATGATACGCTTAGCAGCGTTGTGTAGACTATGGAGGTTATTATGAAATCGCTTAATGAACTTAGAGCCATCAAGAATAAGATGATGTGCCAAGTAAACCTCAGGCTAGGTGGTGAAGCAGCTATCCATGCTGAGGCTGAAGGTGCGCAGGTTCATAAGAATTATATACTTGTGTGCGGAGGGACAGGATGTACATCTAATCACAGCTTAGATGTAGTTAAAGCTTTCGAGACTCACCTCAAAGAGCATGGACTTCAAGATGATGTGAAAATCATCCAGACAGGATGTCTTGGTCTATGTGCTAAAGTCCTGTAGTTGTAGTTCATCCTGGCTCTGTTTACTATGAAGAAGTTGATCCTGAGAAGGTAGAGGCAATTGTCAACGAGCATATCGTTGGTGGTGTTCCGACTGACAAATACATGCTCAAAGAGGAGACTACTGATGGAAGTCCTGCAAAGACAATGACAGAGTCCGACTTCTATACTAAGCAGGAGAGAATTGCACTTAGAAACTGTGGAGTTATTGATCCAGAGAATATTGATGAATACATCGCTACAGGTGGATATGAGGCACTGGGCAGATGCTTAACGGAGATGACCCCAGATGAGGTTATCCAGACTGTACTCGACAGTGGCATTAGAGGCCGTGGTGGTGCAGGATTCCCAACAGGAAAGAAATGGAAGTTCGCATCTGGCAATAGAGGAGAAGTCCAGAAATACGTATGTTGTAATGCTGACGAGGGAGACCCTGGTGCATTCATGGATCGTTCAATATTAGAGGGGGGATCCACATTCAGTTTTCGAAGCTATGGCCATTGCAGGATATGCAATTGGTGCAGATCAGGGATACATCTATGTTCGTGCGGAGTATCCAATTGCCGTTAATAGGCTAGAGATTGCGCTTAAGCAGGCTAGGGAATATGGCCTGATTGGCAAGGACATATTTGGTACGGGATTTAACTTTGATATCGACTTAAGGCTCGGTGCGGGAGCATTCGTCTGTGGAGAGGAAACTGCTCTTCTAACTTCTATCGAAGGAAATAGAGGTGAACCACACCCTCGTCCACCGTTCCCTGCTGTAAAGGGATTGTTCGGATGTCCAACAATCCTTAATAACGTTGAAACCTATGCTAACATACCAGTGATATTTAATAAGGGACCAGAGTGGTTCAGTTCTCTCGGAACGGAGCTATCCCCAGGGACTAAGGTATTCGCGTTAGGTGGTAAGATTAATAATACAGGGCTTGTAGAGGTCCCAATGGGCACAACTCTGCGTGATGTAGTTGAAATATCGGTGGCGGAGTTCCAAACGGTAAGAAATTTAAAGCTGCCCAGACAGGCGGTCCATCTGGCGGATGCATACCTAGCACATACTATGATATACCTATCGACTTCGAGAACCTAAAGAGCATCGGATGTATGATGGGCTCTGGCGGTCTTATCGTAATGGATGAAGATAGCTGCATGGTAGACATAGCAAAGTTCTTCCTAGAATTTACGGTTAGTGAGTCCTGCGGCAAGTGTACACCTTGCAGAGTTGGAACTAAGAGGATGCTCGAAATACTAACGAGAATCTCCGAGGGAAAAGGTGAGATGGAAGACCTTGAAAAGCTCGAGGAATTGGCTAACTTTATTCAAACCAACTCGCTATGTGGACTTGGTCAGACGGCACCAAACCCAGTTCTTTCGACGATGAGATTCTTTAGAGATGAGTACGTTGCACACATAAAGGATAAGACTTGTCCTGCAGGGGTCTGCAAGAAGCTGCTCAAGTACAGCATCATCGAAGAGAAATGTAAGGGATGTACTCTCTGCGCTAGAAACTGCCCAGTTGATGCTATCTCTGGTGCAGTTAAGACACCTCACGTAATTGATACTGCTAAGTGTATCAAGTGCGGAGCATGTATGGATAACTGCAGATTCGGCGCAATAATCAGAAAGTAGTGGAGGAAACGAGATGTCAGATGTTAAAGTAACAATTGATAACATAGAGGTTAATGTTCCTGAAGGTTCTACGCTACTTGAAGCAGCGCACATCGCAGGAGTTGATATTCCTACGCTATGTTATCTAAAGGATGTAAATGAAATCGGTGCATGTAGAATGTGCCTATGTGAAGTAGAGGGTGCTCGTGCACTTGCGGCAGCATGTGTATTCCCTGTATTTGACGGAATGGTTGCACATACTAATACACCGAAGATAGTTGAGTATAGAAGAAAGAATTTACAGCTTCTATTATCAGATCACAACATGGACTGCCTAGGTTGCTTCAGAAGTGGCAACTGCGAGCTTCTAAAGCTATGTAGAAGGTACGGGGTAGATGATACTGAGTACTACAAGGGTGCAAAAAATCATTCCGTAATAGAAGATAGTTCGAAGTCAATAGTCCGCGACAACAGCAAGTGTATACTATGTCGTCGTTGCATAGGTGCATGTAATAACCTTCAGAGTATCGGAGTAATCGGTGCTAACAAGAGAGGATTTGATACTTACGTTGGGACGACTTTCAATATTCCTTTAGCTGAGACTAGCTGCGTAAATTGTGGACAGTGCATTGTTGCTTGTCCAGTAGGTGCTCTATATGAGAAGGATTCTATCACGCAGGTTAAGGAAGCGATTGAAGACCCAGATAAGTTCGTAGTCGTTCAGGCTGCTCCTTCTACCAGAGTTGCGCTCGCTGAGTGTTTTGATCAACCGATAGGTACGGAAGTGGAAGGTAAGTTGTCGGCAGCTCTACACAGGCTTGGCTTTGATAGAGTATTCGATACGAATTTCTCGGCTGACCTCACCATCGTTGAGGAGGCAAATGAGCTTGTTGAGAGAGTTAAGGGGGGCGGAGTCCTTCCTATGATTTCATCTTGCTCTCCTGGATGGGTTAAGTTCTGCGAGCACTACTACCCAGAACTAATTCCTAATCTATCTACATGCAAGTCGCCACAGCAGATGTTCGGTGCTGTGACAAAATCATACTACGCAGATGTTATGGGTATCCCGGTAGACAAAATAGTATCTGTAAGTGTCATGCCATGTACAGCGAAGAAGCATGAGCTCGGAAGAGATGATCAGGGAGCTGATGGATATCAGGATGTCGATTATTCAATCACAACTCGTGAGCTTGCAAAGATGATCAAGATGGCTGGTATCGAGTTTATGAAGCTTGAAGATGAGCCATACGATAATCCACTGGGTGAATACACTGGAGCGGGAGTAATCTTTGGTGCTACTGGTGGTGTAATGGAGGCAGCACTCAGAACAGCTGTCGAAAAGCTTACAGGCGAAGAGCTTATAGACCTTGACTTCGTAGATGTTCGCGGTGTAAAGGGCGTAAAAGAAGCCGAATATGACCTGCAGGGCAAGAAGGTTAAGGTTGCTGTTGCCAGCGGTCTGGCTAACGCTAGGATTATTATGGATAAGGTAAAGGCAGGAGAAGCTGACTACACCTTCATAGAAATCATGGGATGTCCTGGAGGCTGTGTAAATGGTGGTGGACAGCCACATGTAGACTCCCAGGTTAGAAACTTTATCGATGTCAGAGCTGAACGAGCAAAAGGGCTATATACCTTGGATAAGAATGCTCCAATTCGTAAGGCTCATGAGAATCCAGTAATTATCAAGATGTACGATGATTATCTCGGAGTTCCAGGAGGCGAGAAGGCACATCATTTACTACATACTTCATATGTAAATAGAGGTGTGAATAAGCAGGCTGACTAATTATTGATTAAGATTACAATACCCCGTCTCCTATGGAGACGGGGTATTATTCGTAATTACCATTATAGTAGGTATGACATGTATGCAGTTGAAATTTATCTCTACAATTCGCAGTTCTGATAGATAGATCAGCGTTTTTGAGACTACGCCTCTATAATAAACGCCTTATATCCCTTGTATGCTTCGTATACGTCAGACTTGCTAACCGCTTCGTATGGAGCATGCATGTTGAGTACTGCGATTCCGCTATCTACAACTTCCATGCCGTAAAGTGCCAAGATATACGCAATAGTACCACCGCCACCGACATCTACTTTGCCGAGCTCAGCTGACTGGAACATTACATTGTGCTTATGCATGATCGCTCTGAGCTTGCCGAGATATTCGGCATTAGCGTCGTTAGAACCACCTTTTCCTCTGCTTCCTGTGTACTTGTTGAACACGATTCCTCTACCGAAGAGAGCAGCGTTTCTCTTGCTGAACTTGTCTGCGTACATAGGGTCGTAAGTTGCACTTACATCGGATGAGAGCATGCGAGAATTTCTCAGAACGCGAGCTGCATTTAGCTCTGTGTAAATTCCTAGTCTATCTAGTAGTTCTCTAACTATATCCTCGAAGAAGTGAGACTGCATACCTGTAGCACCGTAGCTACCGATTTCCTCTTTGTCTACAAAGAGTCCACAAGTAGTGGTCTTTGGATTTTCAACCTCGAAGAGAGCAACAGCAGAAGTGTACGCACAAGATCTATCGTCGTGCCCATAACCGAGAATTAGGCTCCTGTCTAAACCTGCTTCTCTGGCTCTTCCAGCTGGCACAGCCTCAATCTCAGCCGACCAGAAGTCGTCTTCTTCGATACCGTATTTATCCTTGAGTAGCTTTAATACGTTAGCCTTCACTGCGGATTCACTCTCGCTGTCAAGTGGCTGCGTGCCGAATACGATATCCATGTTTTCACCATCGATCAGCTTGGCTGCGGTAAGCTGCATCTGGTCCTGAGCCAGGTGAATTAATAGGTCGCTGATGAAGAAAACTGGGTCTGATGGATCCTCGCCTATATTTACATTAACAACGGTTCCGTCCTTTTTGGCAATTACGCCGTGAAGTGCAAGGGGCATAGTAACCCACTGGTACTTCTTGATGCCACCATAGTACTGTGTATCTAGATAGGCAAATTCATCAGTCTCGTATAGTGGATTCTGCTTTAAATCAATTCTAGGTGAGTCGATGTGCGCCCCGAGGATGTTCATACCGCGATTAACGATGTCTTCGCCTATGTTAAATGTAATAAGACACTTATTCATGTTAACTGCGTAGACCTTGCTACCTATGCTCAAAGTTTCATTATTTTTAATCACCTCATTTAGGTCACGATATCCATGAGCCTCTGCCATCTTGACTAGAAGCTCCGTGCACTCGCGTTCAGTCTTCCCTTCTGAAATGAAATCTATGTATCCCTTGTTTAAATTCTCGAGAGATTTAAGCTCCTCTGGAGAGTAGTTATTCCATGCGTTTTTATCTTTCATAATGTACCTCCTATAGTATGTAAATGGTAGCACAAAAGGTATTTTAGTACAATCAATCTGTGTGAGGGTATTATGAATTGATAGAGATATCGGCGTATGCTACAATAAATGGGTTAAATATATTATATAAATATCAATCAAATCTAGAGAGTATAAATTTACAGGTATTATTTTTCAGCTATATAGTAACTGTGAGAAAGGAAGGGTAGATGCTAAAGACGTTTCTTATGGCGATGGTGCCTATTATAGAGCTGCGTGGTGCAATACCGTATGGTGCTGGAATTGCAGGACTGCCAATCTGGCAAGCGGCATTAATTGCGGTGCTCGGCAATCTGCTACCAGTTCCGTTTCTCGTCGTTTTTACAAGGGACGTATTTGCGTGGATGCGCAAGAAGTCTGATAAGCTCAACAGTATAGTTTTAAGGATGGAGCGAAAAGCTGATAGAAATAAAGATGTTGTTCTAAGGTATGAGTTCTGGGGACTAATGATTCTCGTAGCGATTCCACTTCCAGGAACTGGAGCATGGACAGGTGCTCTAGTGGCTGCGATGATGGATATGCAGCTCAAAAGAGCGTTCCCTGCAATTGCCCTAGGTGTAGTCGTCGCTGCATTTATAGTTACATGGGTAACGTACGGAGCATCGATGTTTTTTTATAGGGGTTTAGTGTTTCTTGCCTAGATAATCTAGTTCATAGCGACTAAGGTCTGGTTGATCATGATCAATCAGGCTTTTTCTTATGTATTCGATTTCGGAAACAGCCTTATCTATGGCTATTTCGTACTTCTTCCAAATTTCCGCATTGCTCTCCGCCGAACGAGGATCGTAGTCGTGAGATGCTACCATGTCACACTGCTTCTTTGTTGCTCTATTAGAAGCGAGGATCGAGAGAAGCCTCTTTCGAAGGAAGTCATTCTTTGTACCAAGTATTAGAATAGAACGCCTCATATCTCTAGTTGCTAGCTGCATCTGGCTAGCGGTAGGGGTTTCATAAAAAGGTGCCATTATAGAACCGAGATTTTTTCTCACCGGAGCAACTAGCTTTAACTGAGTAGTAAATGGTGTAAGGTCATGCTGCTCTAGCACATAGTGATCAAACTCTCTTTCGACTAAGCTGTGTGACATACCAGTTGTTTTTACATAATTATTAATAATAGGGTGACATAGAGAATCGAGTATATAGTGACACATCGCACCGTATAAATAGCTAATTTTCTCTACAGTAGGAAATTCTTGAACAACCTTAAAGGCATTTTTAAAGAAGTATGAACCAGGGCTATGATGAATAGTCGCACCTTCTTTATTAAGAATACTTGGGAATATAGGTCTATAAAATGCAAGAATATCAGGTCCTTGGAGCCCGAAAATAAATGCTGCATATGAATCAGCATTAGTATTTATTAACCTTTCAGTGTCAGAAGGTAGTTTCCTTAAAACAGTTCTTCCGAACAGATAGTGTGCGTTATGTGCAGGCATGATGACCTCCTATATATCTTATAAATAAATAAGCCGTGGGCTATCATAATGCTCACGGCCAATAAAATCTTAAGTCGGTAAAGTACTAAACTTTAAATGTCTGGAATTTATCGTCTTCGTTATCCTCGTCAAACTCATAATCTTTTCCAGGGAGTAGCATATTAGCTACAATGCCAACTATAGCTGCAATGGCGAGTCCAGAAAGAGTGATTTTTACGCCAAGAACTGTAAATGTAATACCGCCAATCTGGTTAAATCCTAGAGAGCATACGAGAATGAGAGCAGTGATTATAGTATTTCGGGTGTTTTTGTAATTAACCTGGTTTTCAACAAGATTCCTAATGCCGACTGCAGAAATCATGCCGTATAGTATCAGTGAAACACCGCCGATTATTGCTACTGGAATGGTTTCTATGATAAATGCAAACTTTGGTATAAACGAGAGTATTATCGCAAAGCATGCGGCAATTCTTATTACTAGTGGATCATATACCTTTGTTAGTGCAAGAACGCCAGTATTTTCACCGTATGTTGTATTAGCAGGTCCGCCAAATAGAGAGGCGAGCATAGTTGCTAGTCCGTCACCGAGAAGCGTGCGGTGTAGACCTGGGTCCTTAATGTAGTTGTAACCAGTTGTAGCGCTGATGGCGGATATATCTCCGATATGCTCCATCATTGTCGCTAAGGCAATTGGAGTGATTGTGATAATTGCGCTTATATTAAACTTAGCCATCATGATGGGAGGGAAGGCAACAATTGACTCTTTACCCATACCCGAGAAATCAATCTGTCCCATCGCTAGAGCTACTAAATACGAGATTATTACACCTAAGATGATAGGTACAATCTTGGCCATGCCACGGCCCCACATATTGAAGAATATGATCGATGCTAGGGCAACAATGGCTAGAAGCCAGTTAGTTTGTGCATTCTTGATAGCAGATGGCGCGAGTATTAAACCGATTGAAATGATGATCGGCCCTGTAACTACAGGAGGAAAGAATTTCATGACCTTCTCAATCGTAAATAACTTTATAAGTGCAGCAAGTATTACATATACAAAGCCTGCAACAATTACTCCACCGCAAGCATATGGGAGCATTTCTGTATTGGGGTGACCATTCTGAAGCGGTGCTACAGCTGCATAACCACCAAGAAAAGCGAATGAAGAACCGAGAAATGCCGGTACCTTACCTTTAGTCAGCAGGTGGAATAAAAGTGTTCCAAGACCAGCCATCAAAAGCGTAGTGGATATGCTAAGACCTGTGAGAAGTGGTACTAGCACGGTTGCACCGAACATGGCAAATGTATGCTGAAGGCCTAGTAGAATAGTTTTCGGCCAACCGAGTGTTCTTGCATCGGTTATGCCGTTAGAGTAGTGATGTTCGTTACTCTGTGTCATCGTTTCCTCCTTGGGTACGTATAAAGTGAAATATTAGTTAAAATATCTGAAGACTCCCTTAACCTTGCCGACAATCTTACAGTCATCGACAATTATAGGCTCCATGAAGTCGTTTTCAGGCTGTAGCCTTATGTGTCCTTTTTCTTTATAGAACCTCTTAACTGTCGCCTCAGTCTCAAATGCGCCGTCTATCATCGCAACAACAATATCGCCGTTAGATGCAGTCTGATCTTCTTGTACGATTAAGTAATCGCCATCATTTATTCCGACATTAACCATACTGTCACCGTGTACTACCAGCAAGAAGTTATTTCCATTACCGATAAATCGAGCAGGGAAAGGGATGTTATCCTCAATATTTTGCTCGGATAGAATCGGAACACCTGCGGCAACGTTACCTATTACAGGAAGCTGTACCATGTTGATGTCATCCGCTTCAAACATAGGCTCCTTCGCATCTTTACTAATTGAATCTACAATTGCCAATGCACGAGGTTTGCTAGGGTCTTTTTTGATGAACCCGTGGACCTCTAGTGCTTTTATATCGCTATAAACCGTTGAAGTTGATTTGATACCTATAGCGTCACAAATCTCCCTAACGGTTGGGGGAAATCCTTTTAGTTTTATAGTTTCCTTCATGTACGCGAGCACCTGCTGCTGACGTTTTTCGCTTTTTTTAACCTTTGTCATGTCAAATCCTCTATAAAGTAAGTGAATTGAGTGTCATCTCTTCGCCGTAATTATTCCAATCATCGTATATCTCACCAGTTTGTCTGATGATAATATCACCGACTTTACCATTGATTTTGCTGTATGGAAGCGTTTTGTGATAAGTGATTCTGCTGTCTCCAAGCTGAAATAGGAAGCCAGTACGGAACAGTTCTTTTTCAAGCTGTCCCTTGTATTCAGCGATGGAATCGATTAGCTTGAATAAATCGTCATGCTCTGTATCGAACACGTTATCAAGTGTCAACTTAGAGTAGTTAGCTCGAAGTTGTATCTCATGACCAGAGAATCTATCTAGAACCTTGAGTAGTTTTTCCTTTGTGTCAGCTTCAGTTGCATCCTGGAAAATAACGCAGTTAATGCGATGTGGGACTTCAAGAAGCTCGAAAATCTCATCAGAGCATTCCTTGACGTAATGCTTAAGGTGTCTTGATACATTAATGCAGCTAATCTTATCTTTATTTTTGTTAAGCACTGCTGCAACTCTATGAATATCTTGATTCTCATTGGTTGGCAGTGTTGTGTTGATGTACACATGATGACCGTCCTTAATGTGATCAAGTATGTCCTGAAGCGCATCAAGATCTGCAAGAGGCTCACCTCCGGTAAGCACTATATCGTTATGAGGTAAAATCTTGTCTAGTAAGTCTAGAGACCTGTAGCACCTATCGAGATTAAACGAAGATGTGTCTCGATAGTCTTCTTTATTTACACAGAAAGGGCAGCAATTGTTACAGTCGTATGGAACGAACATGGTAACAGTTTGCCCCTCTTTGATAAAATCTTTCATTCTAGTTTATCCCCCTATACTAAATCATTAAATTATACCATTTCGAACAGTTGTTTGCAATTGAAATGACAACGAAATACAGCGTTATGACCATTTTTAAGACCAGAAACATAAATAATACAATTATGTATGGTTAATAGAACAAAAGCCTTTAAAGGTTGTCAATAATAATGTATACTAAAAATTAATGTTATCAATTCAATCAATTTTATATATGAAAGGTTAAAAGCAAAGATGAGGGAATTCTTTCGCGACCGGCATCTAGCTAGCAACCCGTACCTCAATTTCATCGAGGTTTATGGTTTGTTATTGCTTCTCTGGATTGTGATGTCAGGAATATTTACAGTTAAATTTATAATTTATGGATGTGTTTCCTCGTTTTTGATTTCATGTTTCGTAGTGGGCTCTCTGCGCATCGGAGGGCTTAAATCTAACCGAACATATTTTATTCTTCATGCTAATTATCCAAAACTGCTAATCTATTTTCTGTGGCTTATCAAAGAGATCGTTAAGAGTGCAATAGACGTTTCTAAGATTGTATTGTCTTCTAAAATGAAAATTGAGCCTCTCGTAGTATGGTTTAAGGCAGATTACGACAATCCGGCAGCAAGGGCGATTCTTGCAAATTCAATCACATTGACACCGGGAACTGTAACTATAGATATCTATGATAGCGGTGTTTTCTCCGTTCACGCGCTAAATAGCGAGTTTGCTGATGGACTTCTAGATGGATCTATGCAGATGCGTGTTGCAAAACTTTACGGAGAGACTATAGATTACAAGGTGGTCGATGTGGTTACTGATTACGATTTCACCGAGAAGGAAGTCGTTGAACTGACATCAAAGCGAGGCAAGAGAAGGAGGAAGAAGTCTAATGCATAATTATTTTATCGCGCTTCTTGCTGGTCTGCTTGCAATCGTCATAGTAATGGTTATAACGATGTTTATAGGTAAGACGGTATATGACAAGCTCAATGCTTTATTCGTCATAAATACGAATATCGTTATGCTGATTTTAGTCGTTGGCTTGATTGACAACAGAATGGATATGCATATAGATATCGCACTTAGTTATGCGATTCTAGGGTTCGTAACAACTGTTATTCTCGCTAAATTCATAGGAGGTAGAAGGTAATGAGTTTACAAAACATCGTGGCGATTACTATTATTTCCTTCGGTTTTATGTTTATGGCTTTAGCAGCAGTTGGAGTAATAAGATTTCCTGATTTTTTTACAAGGCTTCATGCTTCTGGTGTAGGAGAAACTTTCGGAGCACTGATGATGACTATAGGAATAATGGTGTACACAGGATTGACATTATTATCAGTAAAAGTATTTATCATATTCTTTCTACTACTACTTACAAATCCTCTCGGAACTAATTTGATTATGATAACATCGGTTCATGCCAAGAATTACCAGGATTATAATCACAAGAAGCATATTGGGGTAAGTCAGGATGATAGTGCAGATGAAAAGGAGGGGAGATAGATGAGTTCATTTCTTGTAGAAGCGCTTCTACTTCTCACTTTAATATCTATTACTCTCGTGATTATATTTGATAAAGACCTCGTGTCAGTTGTCGTAGTGTACTGCGCATTTAGCTTTGTAACGATGTTTCTGTACATTATCATGGGCGCACCTGACGTCGCCTTTACTGAGGCCGTAATTGGCGTTATTTCAACTATTTACTTCATAATGACACTGAAGAGTATAGATAGGCGGTGTAAGTAATGCGCAAGTATATTAACGTGACATTTTTGATTGCGGCGATACTGCTACTCTTTGTTATAGTAGCTAAGATCGATGTACTCCCAGCAATTGGGGATATCGACTCTGCACCAGCACTTCATGTTTCAAAATACTATATAGAGCATTCCGTACAGGATACGAATTCTCCAAATATGGTTACTGCTATGATTGTAGACTACCGTGCATTCGATACAATGTTCGAGACGACAGTTATGTTCCTAGCTGGAATAGGGGTAATCATGATTCTGGCGGGTAGACCAAAGGCAAAGAATAGAATTGTACAGCCAAAGAGATATTTTGGTCACCGTTATAAGCTCGGAGATCCTGCATACAAGACTATCAATAAGGATGTAATGATCACGCTCATTGAACCGCTAATCTTGATATATGCATTCTATGTATTATTTCATGGAGAAGTCAGCCTTGGTGGAGGATTCCAGTCTGGAGCGCTCATTGCATTGACGTATATCATTGATATTCTAGTAATTCCCGATAAGAAAAACTTGTTTATGATGACAGGCAAAAATTCGGCGAGTATTGCAGGCATTGGTGTTTTGATATATGTGATGACAGGAGTTGTTCCGATGTTCAACGGAGGCTCATTCATGGATTACACCTATCTGCCAATTCCGGTTCACGCTGCAGAACGACATGCGATTGGAATTCTGCTCGTTGAGATAGGCGTAACTATCGGAGTAATGGGCACTATTATCACGATTCTCAATGCGATTATGAAGAGGGTAAGATTTGATGATGACACAGATAAATGGACTTCTGGCAAGTAAAGGGATTTATTTTTTAACTTTACTACTTTGCTACTTGGAGTTTATGGAATGGTTTCTTGTAAGAACTACATGAAGAAACTCATTTGCATGAATATCATGCAGGTTGCAGTAATATTTTTCTACCTATGCTTTGCTCAGAAGAAAGGTGGAACTATTCCTGTTGCGCTAGATACAATAGTTAATGCTGATAAATACGTTAACCCAATTCCCCATGGATTAATGCTAACAGCAATCGTTGTAAGTTTAGGTACTACTGGTGTTGGACTTGCGCTACTAACTAGAATTAAGGAAAAGTATGGCAGCATAGAAGAGGACGATATAATAAGAAGGGAGAACCGTTTCAAATGAATGATCTTCCAATAATTATTATTTTATTTCCACTAATAAGTGCGCTACTGTCACTCCCACTGTCCAAGATAAATAAACACTTAGGAAGAAATGTGGTTGCAATTTCGATATTTGCGGCCTTTGTTTGCTCGGTAAAGCTTCTAGCTGAAGTTATACATGATGGCGCAATTCGATATACATTTGGAGGCTATAAAGCACCGTACGGTATCGAATTTTATATCGACTCAATCGGTGCAATTATCGTTTTGATAATTCTGCTCCTCGGATTTATTACAGTACTATATACCATGAATTTTGAAGTTACCAATGAACGCAAGGTTATAGGCGGAGCATATGCTCTTATAGGCTTGTTAATAGTCGGAATGTGTGGTATGACGCTAACTGGCGACGTATTTAATCTATACGTATTCTTAGAGATTACTTCACTTTCTGGTTATTGTTTAATTGCTCTAGGTGGTAGCAGGGGAATAGTAGCGTCTTTTAGATATCTTCTAGTGGGTACAGTTGCAGCTACCATGTACTTGCTCGGTGTCGGCATACTATATGCATCAACAGGGACGCTAAACATGACTGATATGAGGAGCATTCTGGATTCACAGGACTATACAGTCCAGATGACTGTCTCCATGTGTCTTTTTATCGGTGCTTTTGGCATCAAGATGCCAATGTTCCCGTTTCACGGCTGGCAGCCATCGGCATACGCACATGCTGAACCAGGTTCTAGACCGCTGATCGTCGGAATAATGGGTAAGATTCCAGCTCTCGCTATGTTTAGATATCTGTATATTATCTATGGCACAGATTTCAAGTATTTTAATCTATTTCTAACCATAATCGGTGTGCTCTCTTGCATTGGTATTATCTATGGATCGATTAGAGCTATGGCACAGGAGGATATCAGAAAGATATTCGCATATTCATCTATTGCTCAGATTGGGTACATAACACTCGGTTTTTCCATAGGTAATTCATATGCACTAGCTGGAGCCTTCTTGCATTTGATTGGACACGTATTCATGAAGAGCGGGCTTTTCTTCAGTTCAGCTGCAATCAGATACAGATTCGGAAACTTCGAGCTTTCGAGTTTCGGCAGGATTTATAAGAAGATGCCTATTACATCAGCTCTTATCGTTTTGGCCTCACTTTCGATGATCGGAATACCGCCAACTGTAGGGTTTTTCAGCAAATGGTACATTGCGCTAGGAGCTGTACAGAATCATCAGTTTGTGTATTTAGCCGTATTAGTGCTTAGCAGTTTGCTAAATGCGATTTACTTCTTCAAGTTAATTGAGAAGATCTTTATTAATAAACCGACAGAGCTTAACGATAGACGAGAAGGAGAAGTGCGTGAACTTCCTATATCTATGCTTATTGCGATTGTAACTTGTTTTGTAGCAATAATTGCTATAGGAATACTTAACGTAAGCGTTATAGATGTGATTATGATGACTGTGAAGGGGGTAGGAATATGAATTTAATTTCTCTAAATATCCGCCCACTTCTTGCGATATTAGTTTCGCTATGTGCATCTGGGCTTATATATGTGCTCGGCGATCATATAAAGGAAAATGCAAGAGAAGCTATAACCTTTATAGCTGCAATTATTAAAATTGTTCTCGTATATTCAATGGTACCAGCTGTTTTGGCTGGCCATACTATAAGATTAGAACTATTTAGGATAGTGGATGACGTAGATTTCACTTTAAATGTGGATACAGCTGGAATTGTTTTTGCATGTAGCGCATCGACGCTATGGCTATTAACATCTATATATTCTGTTGGATACATGAGAGGGCATGGCGAGAAAAATCAGACCGGATATTATGCATCTTTTGCAATGTGCCTGTCAGCGGCCATGGGAATTTGCTTTGCAGCAAACATGATAACATTTTTCATATTCTTCGAAGTGCTGACTATTGCGACTTATCCGTTAGTTGTGCATTATCGTGATGCCGAAGGTACTAGATCTGGAAGGAAATATCTAGCATATACGCTAATCAGTGGGCAGATATTCTTTGCAGCTATGGTCATAGTTTACTCTGTATCAGGTAACATGGAGTTTAAACCGGGTGGATTCCTGGATAAAGCATGCTACCAGCGCCTTGGGCACTAGTTGTATTTATGATGATGATAGGAGCAGGAATAGTTAAGGCAGGTGTTATGCCTCTCCATAGTTGGCTTCCTGCGGCGATGGTAGCGCCTACTCCTGTAAGTGCGCTCCTTCATGCTGTAGTAGTCGTAAAGGCTGGAGCATTTGCAACACTCAGGGTGGTGCTATATGTATTTGGACCTAAGCTAGCTAGAGAGTGCGGTGGTGCAACTATACTAGCTTGGATGGCAGTAGCGACTATTCTAATATCATCACTGATAGCACTTAAGAAAGACAATCTAAAGGCTAGGCTTGCATTTTCAACTATAGGGCAGCTGTCTTATATCGTACTCGGAATAGCTATTCTGTCTCCATTAAGCACAGCGGGAGCTCTATATCATCTTGTTGCTCATGCATTTATGAAGATTACACTCTTTATGTGTGCCGGTGCGATATTTGTGACTACTCACAAGAAGGATATCAGTGAAATGGTTGGACTTGGCAGGAGAATGCCCGTTACTATGAGTGCATTTACGATTGCTTCGCTTGGTATTGCAGGATTCCCATTTTTCGTGGGATTTGTAAGTAAGGCAAATATCATCATGGGTGCACTCAAGACAGGGCAGCTGCTATTTGGTGCTACACTTATTGTAAGTGCAGTACTGGCACTTACGTATCTGATGCCAGTTGTACTTATTACTTTTAAGAGAGAACCGGTGAATCCAGAGTTCAATACGTACGGTGAAGCTAGCAAGACGATGCTAGTTCCGCTGCTTATCACAGCGACTGTATCTGTGATACTCGGTGTGGCTCCAAACTTCGGACTTCACCTGCTAGACCTAGCGATGAGCACGGGTGAAGCGGTGTTTGCCCATGTGGGAGGTGTGATATGTTAAACGAGATATTACATTTTACCGTACTCTCTCTTGTAGGCTCGTTGGCGCTTGTATTTATAAGTAAGGTTATCTTAAATAAGCTTTTACGCCGTAATGTGAATTACTACGAGGGCACAGAAATAAATGAAGAAATGGAACTTATTCAGCATGCTGGATTAGATGCGTCTTATTTGGAAAGGAGGACTGATGATGATAAATAGTTTTCACCCTGGACTCCTTATGATTCTGGTTGGAGCGTTAATCCTCGTTCTACCAGATAGATTTAAAAAGCCGTGTTCAATTGTTGCAGCTGCATCGGGAATTCTTGGATTATTCACGCTAAATAATAGCAGCCATTTGGTGTATCGGATTACACCAGATATCAAGCTGCAGATGATTCATGTTGATAGGTTATCAATGATATTCGTAATCATCTTCAGCATAATTATGGTCATCAATTCCGTTTATTCATTTGACATACAGGACAAGTGGGAGAAGGGTATTTCAGTTATCTATGGAGGCAGCATTATAGCTGCAACTTTAGCAGGTGACATAATTACCATGATCGTGTTCTGGGAGGTTGCTGCATTTAGTGCGGCATATCTGATATATGCTAAGCACACGAGGCGTTCGTCAAGGTCCGCGCTTAGATACCTTCTGATGCATGCATTTGGAGGAAACATGCTTCTAGTGGGTTTCTTGCTGCACGCAGCACAGACGAATTCTCTTGGAATTCCTAAATTTACCGCACTAGGTGGTTCAGCTGCATTCTGGTTCGTTCTAATTGGAGTTGGGGTAAATGCATTAGTTCCGCCGTTTAGCTCGTGGATTTCGGACTCATATCCTGAGTCTACTATTGCAGGAACAGTTTACATGTGCGGATATACTACAAAGCTTGGTATTTACGCTATGATAAGGATTTTTGCCGGCACTGAAGCACTTGTGTATGTTGGCGTATTTATGGCGCTATATGGCGTATTAATGGCTTTATTAGAAAATGACCTCCGCAGGCTATTCAGCTATCACATTATGTCACAGCTGGGCTATATGGTTGCAGCGCTTGCTATAGGCGGAGCATGGGGAATCGATGGGGCGTCATCTCATGCGTTTAACCATATACTATACAAGGGTGTACTTATGATGTGCTCAGGGGCTGTAATAATGGCAACAGGTAAGCGAAAAATTACAGAATTAGGCGGACTAAGGAAGAAGATGCCTATTACAGCATGGACTTTTCTCATAGCCTCGCTATCCATTGCAGGTATGCCATTTTTGAATGGCTTTGCTTCCAAAAGTATTATTATGCACGCAGTCAGTCTCAGTGGACATGAGACAGCAGCTCTGCTACTTACCGTGACATCAATAGGAACATGGCTCTCTGTAGCTCTAAAGGTGAACTGGTTTGTGTTCTTCGGCAAGGCTAGAAGTGAGTTCGAGGTAAAGCCTATACCTGTGAGTATGAAGACGGGTATGATTCTAGGTGCTTCAGGATGTATAATTCTGGGCGTATATCCATCTCTTCTATATAGGATTATGCCGTACAAAATATCAGTGAATCCGTTTAACATCAGTCATATCGCGGAGTATATAATACTGTTTGTTGGGGCTACACTAGTGTTCTGGATTTTCAGAGTTAAGATGCTTCCGCACGATGAACTTTCATTAGATTTGACTGGTTCTTTAGGAAGCCACTGGCAAAGTTCGTTAATTGCGTTTCACTCGGGCTGAATAGATTTACTGCGTGGGCAGATGGAAAATCCCTGAACTTCGTCCATTTCTTCGGCGAGAGACTAGGAAATCCATATAAATGGACAGAGAACTCAAGAAATAGTGCTATTAGAAATATTTCATTTGAGAATGAAGATCGCGATATCGGTCTAGTAATCGAAATTTCAGTATCAATGTTTGCACTGATCCTAATGATTGCGATGATTTACATTAATTAGATTAATTGGATAGTAAAAACCAGTTGCTTTGCGAAGCAACTGGTTTTATCTTTGATGGTGAATGGTATAGGATATTTTCATTCAATGTGAAGTCTATTTTTGGTCAGTATTATTAGATAAGAAATACATTGCCAAAAATAAGGCAGGCAATTCGTATACTCCATGCAAAAGTTCGTAATTCTACTTATAGAGAATTTCATCGGTAGTCACATTAATATGATCTGAGATAAATGTGCTTATTGGTGTAGAAAAGCAAGCAAATGCATACAAGTCCTATAAATTAACTTTAAATTGTCCTTACGCATGATTTTCCCTTTCTTAGATATTAATTAGATTATTTATATTTAACTAAATATTATCATATTGTATGGGGCATATCTTAGACTTTTTTTAATCAATAAAGGATGACCTATTAGTAATTGTAATAGTTTAAACACTAGTTTTTTATTGACAATAAAACTCAGTCACTTATAATTAAAGATAGAGTATGCAAGGTCATACGAAGGGGTACACCACCTTGGGTGTAAAACTTCGTATGACCTTTTTTTGTTGCCGTATAGGCACTTAACTTATGACAGCAGCTAATATACTAATCAAGGGAAAAAGACGAATTATAAAGTCCATTATGAAAGGTGGTGAGAATTTGATTAAGGTAAACGGTAAGGAAATTGAATATACATCTGGCATGACAGTACAAGACCTTGTGATATCGCTCTCGTACAGCACATCTCGTATTGCGGTAGAGAGGCTTGGTGAGATCATACCTAAGAAGAATTATGCAGACACTCTAATAAACGATGGTGACAAGATAGAAATAGTTTGCTTCATGGGAGGAGGTTAAACGATGGACAATTTAAATTCTTCTACTAAGAAGTTTCCTAGTGCCAGTGAGTTTGATAAGGCTAAAGACGATAGATTTTCACAGGCTGTCCATCAGAAACTAAAGATTGCAAGTGTAGCCGTTGCAGGTGCGGGTGGTCTCGGTTCAAATATCGCAGTTATGCTCGCTAGAAGCGGTGTTGGGCACCTCCACATAGTCGACTTCGATATCGTAGATATAACTAATCTGAACAGGCAAGTATATACCGTTAGGCATATTGGTTCACGAAAGGTTGATGCCATAAATGAAATTCTCATGGAGATAAACCCTTACATGAAAGTAACTACCGACTGTGTTCGAGTAGTGGCGGATAACTGTGAGGAGATATTTAGAGGTTATGATATTGTGTGCGAGGCATTTGATGGAGCCGAGTCTAAGGCGATGCTTATAGATTCACTCCTAACGGCTGAAGATGGACCAATTGTGATTTCAGGATCTGGCATGGCTGGGTATGGGAGCGCAAATGAAATAAGGTCAAGACGCATTACGGATAGATTATTCATATGCGGTGATGAGGGTACGGATATAGGTGACGGCATTGGACTAATGGCTCCTAGAGTTGCTATCTGTGCAGGTCACCAGGCAAATCTCGTGATAGGGCATATTCTAGGAGTGGATAATATTTAATCGATATCTAATGTGAAAACGAGATACATTGAGATGTAATTGGGATAAAGGGATTTTGGTTACACGCATAAACAGGAGTTTTAAAATATAAGGAGCACATAATGAATGATAAATTAGTGATTGGTGGTCATGAATTTGATTCCAGATTCATACTTGGTTCTGGCAAATACGATGTTGAGCTGATACAAGCTGCCGTTGAACAGGCGGGTGCCGAGATGATTACTCTCTCGGTTAGAAGAGCTAATACAGACGTTCAGAATATCCTTCAGTACATCCCAGACCACGTAACTCTGCTTCCTAACACATCTGGAGCAAGGAATGCCGAAGAAGCGGTTAGAATAGCAAGGCTCGCTAGGGAGCTGGGCTGCGGCGACTTCATTAAGATTGAAGTCATAAGTGATTCTAGGTACTTGTTTCCCAGATAATTATGAGACTATACGTGCAACAGAGATTTTGGCAAATGAAGGATTTGTCGTGATGCCGTACATGTATCCGGATCTTAATGTTGCAAGAGCTCTCGTAGATGCAGGCGCTTCGACTATTATGCCACTAGCTGCACCAATTGGTTCAAATAGGGGATTAGTAACTAAGGATATAATCAAGATTCTCGTTGATGAGGTGGATATCCCAATCATTGTAGATGCCGGTATAGGTTCACCATCTCAGGCTTGTGAAGCTATGGAAATGGGTGTAAGTGCGATTATGGCTAATACGGCAATCGCTACGGCAAATGACGTAGCAGGGATGGCAGGAGCATTTGGAAGTGCCATTAAGGCAGGTAGAGCAGCTTACCTTGCTGGTCTTGGACGCATCGTAAGAGATGGCGGAGTGGCATCGTCACCGCTTACTGGATTTCTGGAGGATTAAAACATGAATGATGTGAAACATATGGAGTCATCTGGTAGTGAGAAAATGATGCTGCGCACTGACCATATGGCTTATATGGATGGAATGGAGATTATTCCTCATGATATTTTTGATAGAGTTATAGCCGAAATTAATTCATATAACCCTTTGGAATACAGCGAATCAGATGTAGTGCGTGCTATTAAGTCGGATAGATGCAGTATCGATGATTTCAAGGCACTGCTATCTCCAGCAGCTGATAAATACCTAGACCAAATCGCCGAGAAAGCAAGTCTTGAGAGGAGGAAACATTTCGGTAATGTTGTAAATTTATTTACACCTCTCTATATATCGAATTACTGCGAGAATTACTGTGTGTACTGCGGCTTCAACTGCCATAACAAGATTCATAGGGCTAGGCTTTGCTCTCACGAGATAGAGAAGGAGATGAAGGCTATCGCGAAAACCGGGCTTGAAGAGATACTAATTTTAACAGGGGAAAGTAGGAGTAAGTCAGATATAGAATACATCGGTGAAGCGTGTAAAATTGGCAGAAGATACTTCAAGAACATCGGGATTGAGGTATATCCGATGAACTCGGATGAGTATGCGTATCTAAAGTCGTGCGGAGCTGACTACGTAACTGTCTTTCAAGAGACGTATAATTCCGATGAATATGAGAGGCTTCACCTAGCTGGACACAAGAGGGTTTTTCCATATAGGTTTAATGCCCAGGAGAGAGCGCTTATGGGCGGTATGAGAGGAGTAGGATTTGCGGCACTTCTAGGACTTGATAATTTTAGAAAAGATGCTTTAGCGACTGGTCTTCATGCATATCTAATTCAGCGCAAGTATCCATGGGCAGAGATTTCGCTTTCATGTCCAAGACTGAGACCAATCATCAGCAATAACGATGAAGGGGCGATGTTCACACCGAATCAGAAAAATGAGAAGGTGAGGGAGCGCCAACTGCTTCAAGTTATCTCCGCATATAGGATTTTTCTTCCGTTTGCAGCGATGACCATTTCAACTCGTGAGCGAGCTGGATTCAGAGATAATGTCATGGGTATAACTGCCACAAAAATCTCTGCAGGTGTGGATACTGGAATCGGTAGCCATAGCGATGATGAAACGAGTTCTGGTGATAATCAGTTTGAAATAGCTGATGGAAGATCCGTCGATGAAATCTGTAAGGCTCTTAAGGAACACGGCATGCAGCCGGTTATGAACGATTATGTGTATGTTTAAAAAAGTCTGTGTAACGAACCGCCACTTAACTGATAGACCGCTTTATGAACAGCTTAAGATAGTATTTGCAATTTCGAAGCCAGATGTCGTGATACTTAGAGAGAAAGATCTTTCTGAAGACGAATATAGGGAACTAGCTTATAAAGTTAAATTGCTCTGTGATTTATACTCTGTAAGACTGATTGTGAACAAGTACTATAAGGTTGCGCGTGAACTCGGTACAACCGTTCAATTATCGATTAATGATTATGAATCCAATGTTAGAAGCTTAAATGGATTATCGGTTTGGGTTTCAGTTCATTCACTTCAAGAAGCTATTAGCGCTGAAGAGTCTAGTGCCAATGCCATACTTGCTGGTCATATCTATGAAACTGATTGCAAGAAAGGGCTTCCAGGACGTGGTATAGACTTCCTGACAAGCATAGTAGAGCAAGTTGATGTACCAGTATATGCGATAGGTGGAATCGACGAGTTCAATATAGAAGAGGTTGCTTCGACCGGAGCAAGTGGGGCATGTCAGATGTCGTATTTATATGAAAGCTATAAAAAGTGGGGCTAGCATATGTAATATGCAGCCCCATTTACATTGATGTTATTTATTAAGTTCGCTGATTATCCTATTATAAGGTAGCCCAACGACATTTTCGTAATCGCCTCTAAACTCTCTGATATATTTTCTAAAACCGCCTTGGATAGCGTATGCGCCAGCTTTGTCAGCCGGTTCACCAGTCTTTATATATGACCATATATCTTCATCTGTATAATTACCGCATATGATCTCCGTGACTTCGGCAAACGAGCATATGTCATCGATCTGAGGAACTCCGTCAATAATGTCGATGAGTGTGACACCAGTAGCCACATAATGGGTATCATTTCGTAGAGATGCCAGCATATTAAAAGCATCCTCGTTATCGTGTGGTTTGCCCATGATAATGTCTTTATAGACGATAGTGTCCGAAGCTATAAGTAGCGATTTGCCTTCAAGTACTAATATATCTGGAAGTTCTAATGCTGCCATAGCTTTTCGCTCGGAAAGCATCGTTACCGCATCTGTAAATGATATACCCTCTGGTAGTGATTCGTCAGCATTTCCAGGTTTTACAATTGGTTCAACGCCATGATCTCTCAAGATATCTAATCTACGTGGTGATTTCGATGCAAGAATAACTCTGTCATATCTTGATAACAAAGGGTTATCAAGCTTAGTTTTCATTCTTAATCCTCTCAAATATGCTCTTAACAGGTGGCATGTTAATTACAACAACCGTTATTGCAGCTTCAACTGCTAGGTAAGTGAAGTTGTACCAAATCGACCATGTAACTGCGTGGAAGCCCTTTGGCGCATACGCTCCAAAGAAGATTATGCCCGATGCCACAGCACAGAAGTATCTCGCAAATACACCTGTAAGGTATACTTTTGTGAGCCCGTTCTTTCCGTCGCGCAGTGCTCCGCCAAGACCGAGGGCTCCGAAAGCAATCGGATAGTCGAGAAGTAGCTGAACCGGATGGATTACGTAAGGTCCAAAGATTAGATTTACAAGACCGAGCGCAACTCCGGCAGTTACTCCGCGCTTCGTTCCGTACAGGTATGTGATTACCGCAATTGGAAGAAGTGAGAGTAGGGTGACAGAGCCTCCTTGAGGCATGGTAAATATCTTAATGTTGGATAGCACCACAGCTATTGCAATTAGAAGTGAGGAAATGGTTAATGCTTTAACATCTATTTTCTTGTTATCGCTCTTTGATTTTCCGCTAACTGTTATTAAGCATAGTAACAGGATGATTATAAATACAATCAATACCTGACCAACTCTTGATTCAACAAAACTCTGTAAAGTCATAAAAAAACCTCCTATAATGCAGGAGGGGGTGCTTTTGTATTTCTAGCCAGCTTCCCGCTACGGCATTATCCGCATGGGTAGAAGGGTCTCGCTTCATCTTAGTGTATAAAATGACCAATTTCACACGTAAGTGAAGCAACTCTCAGCTATCGCTCCCCCAGCAATATTTCATTTATTAATTGTATATTGTTAAATGTGATATTGCAATACGATAAATTTTATCAGTGTGACCATTGATTTATGTTATTGTATTTATATGATAAATTCTTATTATAAATATTGAACACATTAGATCTTTAAAACAAAGTAAAGACCTTACTCTACAATCCTATAAAATATACTACTTTTTTCTTTATCAAAAGTTTCAACGATTCCTTCGGTTCCCCAGATTAGTGGAGCTTGATAATTTTTTTCGCCAAATTCTATATCACTACGGTAAAATGTATTTGATTCGAGATTTTGTTCATCGGATTCTATCATCCGATATGGCCAAGGATGATGATGCCCTTTGCTTTTTTTGCAATGGTCGCATGTCCCATTGTCGATAACTCCATAAGTGACTTTTCCCTTCATATTCAACACGTATCTGTTTTGCTTTTTCAAGATCGAAGGATACAGTATTGATGAAGTTGCAAATATAGTAGCCTTCGGATTTTTTAAAAGGTATAAACTCGATGCCTTTCATTTCATAATTTTGATATATATCGTAAAACTGTTGGTTCACAATGCTTACACCGTCGTATGTGGTAGCAAAGAAAGTCTTGTTTCTCCATTTTAATGTTGCGGCGGCTTGAGATACTAAAGCTTCGCGATTAAGAACCATCCCGCAATATGGACAGAACTGTACATTAAGTTTCGAATTTCTTCCTAAGTATAAATAATCAGTATCATCCAAGCAGATGTTGTAATACTTCATTTATTATTTCCTCATTACTATATAAACTAAAACATTAGGTACTATGATTGTAACATTA
>BNJU01004143.1_pt1 | contig 164292 bp, 194 predicted proteins | sample 8539281 | NCBI WGS metagenome assembly BNJU01 (sample SAMD00202456, study PRJDB9452) | human saliva metagenome | isolation source: human saliva | place: Japan | reverse complement strand
TTAGCCCCGCCTATCGCCCTTTCTCCTGCTCCATGTGCGGGAAATATAAAAAAAAGTGCAGGATACAAGAGAATACTAATGATCTGACAAACTACGATGTACAAGTCCTAACGCTTTACTAAACATGGGTGCCTTGTCGTTTGCAGCATCCTACGAGACAAGAAATCAGTATGCGTTGTAGCTATCTGTAATTGTACAGGCAAACAGAATGCGCTATCGTCACTGACAATGAAAACAGCAACAGTTCGTAGCGTAAAAGTGCTGCGCTAAGTGATACCTCCAAAAGGTAGAGCGTTGCGTGAGATTGTGAACAGTATATGGCTCAAAAGCGATAGGCATGTCGACGTGCTACCAGCCCTTCGTGCCACTTTGTCACCCAAGAACCACACAACAAGTTTATCGCCACCTAGGACAGATACAAAAGTGGTTGGACGCGAGACAACATGAGCGTGGCGTGACTACTTTTGTAACATGTTTGATTTTGTCCACTCAGTCTTCGGTGTCACACAGTCTTTGATAATACACCCTGCCCACGCCGACCCGACAAACGACGATTGGCAAAAGTAACAGTTGAAGTATGATGGAATGGCAACCGATGATGCTTTGGCTGAGGCGGATGGGATTAACACGGTAAGTTAGATACGGCAGAACGACAATGCCGCTTTCATGAGGGCGTCGCACAATGGAAACTTTTGTTCTCGAGAGCTGCACCTACTCATCAGAAGAAAACGAAATGGGCGCGTTCCAGACATCTTAATTTACCACTCAGTGACAAAAGCGACGAATAAGGCTGTTATTACGCCTGGGCAGAACTTTCGTACTAGCAGTCCGTCGTTGGCAGCAGTTAGGCCGTGACAGTTCCAAACGCAATACGGAAAAAGCCCGCGGGCCACCCTGGATTAATGTGGTTAACAGACAATGTGGCGTACTGTTCGAGTCGGTTACACTACATTATAGCATACTGTATAGAATAGAATAAAGAACAAGTATACCATTAACAACGTGAACGAGGGAACTATTGAAAAGGAAATGCCCAACGACTTCCCTAATGCAAACGTTACGCTAATCAATCATCGTGGTTGAACAGTGCCGCCAGCAAAAGACATAGGGCACACAATGTCTTTCTTCTCGACGGTCTATCTCTTAATCTGCGCATTTCTCATATCCAAAGAATATAAGACGAACGGTGACAATCGAGCAAGGAAACGAAGACACTACACTCACTCGAAATCTTCTCTCTCGTATGACGCAGAAGAATAGGCGTCTCAGAATGGTAATATGCGCGATGATGATATTACCAAATCGAGCTTAGCATGTTGCGTCAAAAGCTTTGTTCTTCCGTGTGTCGTTTAACTTACCGTTCAAATTGTACTTTGAAGGTGATGTAATATAATATAGTGACGCCTCTACATCAGTTAGCATTTTCTGCAAACAGGGCGCTGAATGAATACCTTAATTCTTAAGTTGAGAGCCTTGTGTACTGATAACAGTCAGCGGAAAATCTCTTATTATTCTTCCTTCCTTGACCTCCGCTCCAAATTTCCCTCAAGACAGGTGTGATATTTCACTTCGCCAGAGCTGTAAGGTAGCAGTAAGTTTTCTCTTCTGTGAAAAACTGCGCCCAATAAGGATGTTCTTTATACGAGTATGGCCTCAACACAGTGTACGAATGTACCAATATAAAACTTTGGAAGACCGATGGAGAACACTAGTGCGTTGAGCTTTGTCATTCTATACCACGGCGAAAGCTCATCCCAACAGTTAGTGCTCTTATGGTGGTCTTTAGTGAGCCATTCAATATATTGTCCCCATGCACATACCGAGATACTTTGTTAGTGCTGCGAACGACGCCAGGGAATGTTCTAAATGTTTCTGCCAAATAACCAGCCTTAGTTGGAGCTGTCGCTTTGTCGAAGATATAATTGGCATCTTTCTGAAGAAGAGGGTCGGGAAATGCAGGCATGAGGAGTGTGCCTTCAGGGTTAGCACCTTCTTGGCAGCTCTATCAGTTCTTCAGCTGTGCCTTTGTAGTTATAAAACTCCATCATTGAGGCGTGTATGCAAACAACACTCCTTTCTTCATTTCCTAACCGTTATCTCTTGCGATGTCATTAGCCGTGTAGGTTTTTATGGTATACCAGTTTTCTATTTCGCCTGTATCTTCTTTTTCAGCAAAGTCCTTGATGCCTGTTATACCTTTAACAAATAAACCCAATCGAGTTATTGTAGAGCACCCTTACTAATCAATTAAATAGTTTGCCAAGTTCTTTTCATAAAATAAAAGCGATTGCACGACAGGCTCAACAACATTATTGTCAGGACAAAAGACATACGCGGGACCTGCTGGTTTTAAGAGGAACTGTAGAAACTTTTAATATGGTGAAAGCAGGTGTCTTCTCTCTTGAACTTTTTGCTTTTTGCCGATTGGGCTAAGCAGTAGTCAGGCGTAGCATATGTGTTAAACTTAAGTTGCATCGTCGTTCTCAAGTCTTCTTCGCTTTGCTCGGAAACTCTCCAATATCAAATCTGTGTTTAGCGTCCGAATAGCTGGTGTATATATACGCGACTTTTCATAAAGCAGCTTTTAGCCTCCACTGCACCAATTCTTTTGTAGTACTCCATGTCATTGCGCGCTTTAGTTGTTTCGACACTCTGTGATGAATGCTTGAAGTTTATTCCTAACAGAATCTGCAAGAGTTTTACAGATTAGGATCTCGCGCTCGTGTCGTGTCAATAACTCCATTCTTCGGAGTCCACATTAATTTAGCTTTACTGGCATGGCGTATTTGTTCCAGTGCCAACACTGTTCAGTTTGTTAAGCTGTAAGGGTTCAGCTGTTTTTCGCACCTCTTCTTTCTTTTCAAGAAGAAGAGCGCATCTTCCACCATAAGTTTGCTTTTTGCCTAGTAGCAAGATAGTCGTCATAGGAGGTGTAGATGAGACTTGTCTGACGTTTGAACCCAATGGTGAATAGGTTCGCACGATACGTTGTCTTCCAACAACGAAGGGTGCTAACAATGTGATGGCGTCTTTGACCGTACATCCGAAAGGTCTATTCCCAGCGATGACGCAATGCTTTCCCAATGCTCATGCCAGGCGTTTCTATGCTGCGGTGCCGAAACTGTCCGTTTCGTAGCCAGATAGCCGAAATATGCTACAGGCAAGAGGATAAAGGTTATTGACAAGACTTCTATTAGCCAGCTTATCGCTTTTAATCCATATCTTTTCCTGAACAACGAACGTAGGTCCACGCCGTTCTTGGTCGTTTTCCACGTTTTCCATATCGTCTATGTGCATCGTTACTTCATCAAATTGCATAATCGTGGCTATCCAGCGTGGCAAGGTCGGCCATCGTTGTTCCTACCGAGAGCGTGAGTGCCTTGCACGTTGTCTCGGGCTTGCGTGGGCTACCTGAATCTCGCAACCAGGGAAGCGCATACGCGTTATGCCCAACGCGTGCCACGGTTCCATTCTATATATAATATAGGGTACACTTCTCAGAACGGTTTCCAAAGCCACCTGCTAACGGTTGATGTACCATGCGCGACGACGCTCTCTCGTAAGCCTACCGTATTGGGATACATCACGTTGCACTCAGTCTTCACCTCCGTTCCGTTGTATTTCCGGGCATCGATAAGCTTATCGCCTTCTGCGCAACACGAGGTCGGCGTCGCCACCTGGTTCGCCTGATGCCTTTTCGTGATCTCGATACCCACAGTGATAGGTGTCGCCAAGGTCTGCAGCGTTTCTTTCACCGAGTCTTTCTTGCCACTTTGCATCTCCGGCCAAGCGCAAAACGGTTTCCGTGCGTAGCCGTTCATCGGGCGTGATGCGGCGTTCTCGATCGCGCACCGCGAACGCCAGCCAAGTCGGTTACGCCGCCAGCGCTTAATGGCATCGCCAAGACGTTCGTTCGCCGTAAGCGTATAGGTTCCTGCGAACATCACCCGACCTTTGCGCGGCGATAATATCTCTCTGCGTGCATTGTGGTAGCCGGGCTCTTTCATTACCGCCCACACCTCGTCGAAAGGGTTGCGGCGTAAATCCTGTTCTCCGTCTGCCACAAACCCGTCTTTAAGGGCAAGGTATGAGGTACGCAGGATGACCGAGTCGGTACTCAGAGTTTCAGGGTTGACGAGATGCGCCGAGCCATCCACCTTAGTAGTAGATGCCGACCTTCTCAGTCCGCCCGCTTGCAGCACCAAGTCTCTCTAGTGTTTCGTTGGCGGCACCGCAGCTATGTCTTAGCATACATCCTCCCCATGTAAGCGGTTACAGTCTGCTGTTGCATCATCTCGCCCTTTGTGGGAACGAAACAGCACGTCGTTCTTTGTGGGCAGGGACGTCGGCCACCTTTACGCGCTCATAATTCCTTCAATGTCAGCAGGTATCACCTCCAAAGCGCGGTCGGGGCGCATGCGATGCATCACGGCGCGTGCCGCAAAGCCTCTTCGGTCATGCCTTCGGCGTATGTTCTATCAGCGATGCGAACGCTGTTGATGCGAGCCGCCAACCCGAGTTACACTCGGGGCGGAACACAGCCTTTTCACTTCGGCCATGTTTGAAAAAGCGCGGCAAAATGGAATCAACGCCTAACTGAATCTTCATCGGTGGCTCGGGTGGAAAGTGCTGGAGGTCGAACTCGTCTACATGCAAACACCGAAGCTCGACGTCCTGTCTTTCTCCACCAGCCTAACCGTCTTGGTGCTTAGGCATCGCCCGGTCAAAGCCGCCAGCGTATTTCAGCAGCGATACCCACCTCTCATTACGTTTCATTTTCATAATACATTGCGTTTCACCTTACCCTGTAATGTTCGCATGCAGTCGTGCGCCAACCACAACCACGTCGTTGTCGGCCAATTCGCACGCTACCCGCTAGTCTGCCATTCAACAGATAGTCGTAGATGTCTCACCACCGTAACAAAGTCTGTTTTGCCGATACACCTGATGTTACGCAGCGTCCTAAGTCGTTTATGCCGCCAGCCGCGTATAAAGGCATGGAAAACCGACGCGAAAGCTACGCTGATAGCGTATAGTGGTGCCAGGTCTCACTTCGCCCATCACGTTCACCATAATGGTGCGCGTTTGACCCATGATTAAAGCGCACACGCGAACTGCTATAACGCGAACTTGGGCGTGAGAGACGCGCAGGCGTGCGTTGGCCTCGCCACGGTAAGAATCCGCTCACCCGTACAGGCCCGAAACCTTCGATAATCACGTCGCCATCGGGCGAGGACAGTTGTTCTGTTCCGACTTCTGCGATGCCCATAGATGTCAATATTAACCGCATCAGCCAGGCCCAGCCGATGGTTTTGGGGTGTGGCGATATCTCGTCGACGGTTCAAACGACGGGTCTTTTTGCGGTTAAAGATGTCACGTCCGAACGCTTTTGCGACGTCCTGCGCGTATATTTTCTTTCAGTTTCTCCTGTTCCGTTGTGTGGCCGGAGTCGGGCAAAAATCGTCCGCCAACTCTTGCTGCATCAGCCTGGCGGTCCAGCCTTGGTGTTCCGTTGTTTTGCTGGCAAGTCGCCTTCTTCTGCTGTGCACCCCTCACCACCGCTGTTGTTCTTCACGTTCTTCTCGTCTTTCTTGTCTTTCGCCGTTGTTCTTCCGCATACGGCCGTCTTCAAGCTTACTTTCCTTGTCGGTGCTATTGACTCCCTTGCCCTAGGGCCCTTATCTTTGGCCACACGTTCGTATGCTAACGCGCCTTAGTTTGCTGAATGTCACCACGCCACGCTGCATCCAGCTTGCGTTACTATTGGGTCTGGCGAGGTACCCGCCTCGTGCTCTTTACTAGCTAAACTGCATCACTTGCGAGGTCGGTCATAGACGAATTGCGCCCTTAGCCCAAGCGAGAGTCGTGCGGTCATCAGCAGCACTTTAAGTAAAAGACCTTTTCTCATCTCCCGTTTTATATTTTACTTCATAAGCAAGTGGTCGTGCCTTTGTCACACATATATAATGTGCGCCCTATTTCTCGGCCGCCACTGCAACACGTAGTTTTTGTTTGTCCTAATTGTAAAAGCCCTTTGGCTTGTCTCTCTTATGTCGGCCTGCCGTTATTAATAATGATGCAAAGCCTTTATTTAAACTCCTTTGTGGGTGTTTTAGTGCATGCCCCACCCATATGTTTGCTTGGCGTCATACTCGCTTTCAGATAACCGTCAAGGCATCTTTGCCTTCATGCTTTTCGCAGACCATGCAGATACCGACAAAAGTTGCTTTCCCTGTCCTTAACTCCGCATTTTGCATTTGTCGTACGCAATGCGCAGTAGCCATGGGCCTGGAAAACTCAACGAAATGCAGCCACATTTGCGTGCCGGAACTTGAAACCATCCGCGAACTAGCTGGGCTTCAATCAATCTTGAAATGCTCTGTTAAGGCTGTTTGCGCTACCATAGTGCAGCAGGATTTCTGCGTTCCTCCGTCGGTTTGTCACCATTCTCGCGGTCGTAAAGATAGGGTTCCGGCAAAGCATTGCGCTGTCGCCTACCTGTCAAAAGCGCAGCAAACATTATTTACATCTCGTCCACCTCCTGCTACAAGCGTTCAAGCAGTTTATGTTAGATATGGCCCCAAAAACAGGCGCTTACCCTGCATCGTATTTACGCCGCCCGTACCAATGCTGTTCTCATCTGTTGCAAACGCCAATAGCCGCGAGTGTTCTTGTTGCGCGGGGTTTTCTATGGCTCGCAACGCTGCCAAGCGGGCCAGCACCATCAGACGCCACGCCAACAAATTTCACCAAGCCCATAGGCCTGCATGTCTTCGTATTCTGTGTCATGTTGTTTGTCTTACCTTTCATTTTACATGCCCTTTCTTAGCCACAGTGAGTTTGTACGCAATGTGCACACCAATATCCGCCCCATGTCTCCGCAACTCACTGCGGCAGCCACATTCCAGCGTCGTTGCGCAGTTCAGCCTGCCTTCAGCATCAAGCTTAACGTTAAGGTGTCTTCTTCTTCTCGAAGGGGTCGGAGTAAGTGCAAGCCCATTTGATGGTAACTGGCAAGGAAACGATAGCTCAGTTCGTCGGTGGGTTTTCCGCCGATGCAGAGATGCGACCATCAAAACGGTTGTTGGCCACGATTGATGTCGCCATTGGTGTTATAAATGGGCGAACGATAAAAGCGGATGTACGCGTACCTGCAATGCCTTGGCCCGCATAGATATAGTGGCTGTATGTAGTTGTCTTGCCCGCCCAAGTGGTCGGCAATGGTGTTGATATTGGTCGTGCAGATAGAACCGCTTTGGTATTTGCGTAAAGGTATTCGAGCACCACATTCGGTAATCCATCGTCCGTATTTAAAGTTCAGTTTCCGCAAGGCATCCAGTCTTTAAGCGTCGTAAACAAAAGAAGCGGCGTTCTTTTCTGCAACTTCATCTCGTCGCCCGTACCATATCCGTCGGAGTCTCGTTTGCAACATCGACGAATGGTCTTCGGAAATACTTGTCGACAATGGACGAAAAACCGCACGCGTCTGCATCGATAGTTCCACACGCGCCAACCATGCGCCCAGGTTGGTTGCCTTCGGCGTTTTGGTGGGATTTGTTTCGCCAGCATCGGCACCGCCGCAAGAAAGCCTTTGCAAACGATTTAAGATCTGTCCTACCACGAATAACCTTCATCGTGCCATCGTCCAGCGGTTCGCATACGTCGCCACCAAAGGTGATGCCATTTCAACCCCAGCTCTAACGACAGAGGCGTGAACCGTTGGGGGTTGCCAATCGCCAGCCATAGCCTGCCTTTACTGTGGTAAAGCACGTTCTCGGTATATGGGTGCTGTTGACCTGGGAAAACGTTTCCTGCACCAATTGTCGGTCGGTTGTTTTCCGTATGCCACGGGTCTTTAAGGTGCAACCATCCATTGCCAAAGGGCGGTACGTCCAATAATCGGGTAAAGCCAAACGCACACCTGCGGAACAGCGCGCGCGATTGATGCCAAGCAACTGCGAACCACTGCTTTAAAGCATTGTTTTTCAATTCCGCAACTGTTGCGCGTCGGCCGCCGATGGTGATGCGCATGCAGCCAATCGGGCCTCGCGCAAAGGCTTGATCTACCACCACTATTCTGCATAGTGAAACCTTGCGTTGAGTGCCACATTCGGCGCCATAACTCCACATGCTATGAACAGAGTCGGTGGATAGCGGGCGTTCGATACCAGCTAGTGCAAAATATCCGTTAGTCTTTTCGCTTGAACTTAGTCCGTGTTTGTTGGCATGTTAGCCAAAGGTGGCTTGACCACTCGATTGCGTGGCTTGCACCTCAACTACTATAGCGAACCCTCGGGCCAAGCTTTATCTTTCCGTGTTCAGCTTGCTTCGCGCCATGCCTGTGCCTGCGCAGTGAATGCAGGCACCATACATGCGCCAAAAGTAGCGGTAAAATAATGTTTCATACTCTCTAACAACGCAAGACGTTTAATATTATTTATATCTCTGCATTTTCTTACTTTGTCGTTATTTTGAGATGCCGTAGTCGCCTTGACTTTATAACCTCAAATCGGTGGTTGGCCTGTGCAGACCTTTGTTTGATTGTTGAGCGTATTGCCTGTCTTATGATTCTTGAAGGCGCAGCGAGCTGCGTCCGAGAATAAGGGCAGGCAAATGAATGCTCTACAACAAACGAGAAAGATGAGCGAGGAAACGTTGGAACAACCTGTACACCATTGCGGGCGTCCTGACGCTCGATTGTCGTTTAATCAAAAATGGAATTTTTGAAAAGATTGAGAGCTGTGGTGCTGTTGCCGGAAGTCGTCTTTGACGTTAATGGCTCTCTAGCAACATTGGTAGGTTTAGCGAGCTCTGTGCTTTAAAAGCTGAGCAAACTCCCCATTCATGTAACCACCGTACTCTGGATAGCAAGTGCGATAAAACCGTGAAATACGCCCCATCTGTGCCTGCTGGCAAACATGTAGTTTATATTTCAGAAAGTAACCCGACGGATGTTGTTCCATACGCTCTCTACCGGTTGAAAACCGCTGCCGAAGGCAAGTTACTTCTGCGTTTGCATGATGCTGCATGTGAGCGGCGTGCCCTGCAGCCCGCTCTGGCGCTAGCCGTCCTGTAAAGCGTACATGTTGATGCCGTTGTTCACTGCACGAGTTTACGGTATAATGAATTTTGTCTAGTTTCTGCAACAATTAACACTGCAGCAATTCTTTTTGTTCACCAATCGCCTGCCTGCTGCAAAAAATCGATTCTCGCGAAAATACCTGACGCAAAAAGGGTAGCTTCCAGAATGCTGTAAAAATGAATTTTATTTAAAAGACGGGTTATTTGCACTAGATTTTGGGCTATTTGCTTCGCCAATGCACTGCATTTTGGTGCTAAACATACCGCGTTTTAAAAGAATACTGGCATTTTGGTGCAAAATGCACCGGAAAAACGGTGCTAAATGTAAGGTAAAGGAAGCAAGATCTAGTGCTATAAATATCCACAGCAATGTATAAACAAACCACAGGAACCATTAAAACATGTATTGAAAGGGCAAATGTTCACAAAAGTGGGATTTTAGAGCCAAATGCCTGTAATTGGTGCAAAAATAATGAGCTGGCAGCCAATCTAGAAAGGCCAAATGGTGTAAAATGCAGGTTTTGTGCCAAAAAAATAGACAAAACAAAAGGGTGAAAAACTAGAAATATGGGTACTTCCATCTACTTTTTAGACTATATTTCGCTAGAACGGAGCGAAAATTAGGCGACGTTATAAAATAAAGATAATAATTTAAGCTTTTGAATTAGTGAGTTTTTGAGCTAATGAGTTTTGAGTTTTTTGAGGTTTGTTGATTAGTGGTTGGGCTGATTATTTCCATCACAGAGCGAACAAAATCCTTGATTATAGAAACATTAAAAGTAAAGACGACTTACTGATTAGCGTGTGCGCTGAACAGGATACAACAAAAATCGCCAACCGCTGAGATATTGTGCAGTAGTTATGAGATGTCTGCCTGTCAGACTTATGTTGTTTTAATCTGATTCTAAACCTGAATATCACCGGGAACACTGGCGATGTAGCGTTTCTTGTTTATAGAATACGTTGCAATTTCGTGAATGCCGTCAATGTCTTTCAGCTTTGTCTATAATCTGTTGTGCTTTCGTTTCACTGTCGAACATCGGCAGCTCGATGGTTCCGTCGAATCACGCCTCGTCTCCGAAACAACAAGTTTACGGCACGTTCGATGTTCACAGTTGATCGGGAAATAACTCGCCACATCGCGCAGTCAAGCCATGCCGTGTCGATGCTGAATCTCTATCGGTCGCCTCGAAGAACATTCCTGCCGCATGTCCCATTTGGCATCGAGAATGCGACGCCGTTAGCCATAGCTTCTTGATTTGAGCCGATTGGCGGCGGGGCGTTAGCGCGTGTGGATTTCCTGATGCGCCCCTCATTGTCTACGTAACCCAAGATGTCGTCGCAGGAAATGGGTGCGCAACACGAAGCGAAAGATGGGGCGCTCACCGATGTTTCTGCGATGATGCAGTGGCAGTTTTCTGTTGAAGTCCTCTCCCACCACAAGCAGGTCTTTGCTTCGTCTTTCCGTTTTGCTGCGGCTGTTTCGCGCGCTCCCATGAAGGCATGCGCTTTCAACCAGCTAAAAGACTAACGTCGCTTTTCTTCTTACCCAGAATTTCGTTCCAGGTCTTTTTCGCCCAAGATAACCGTTCTGTCGCCCAGGTGTTGCAGTGCAGTTCTTCTGGCTCATGGCAGTTCGTGCAGCTCGCAGAGTTTGTCTAGTATAGCTGTTTGTCTCGTTGCGCTTGGCAAGTTTCACCTCTTCAGGATGTTTTCTCCTTGCTTTGCAGAAACTGCGGTTGGCACACGTCTGAGCATGGCCTGTATCTTTACCGCGCGCCTTGGCAGTAGAAACAGTTAACTCCACGATGGGTCAACGTGCTGCGTGACTTTCGACGTTAATACTTTTCCACCTGGTCGCCACTTTGCAGGCGATGACCAAGCGGAACAAGGGCGATGGTTCACCTTGCTGCCGATGCAATGGCTGCGCAGCGAAGCGTGTGCAACTGAAAGGCGAAGTCGAGCGCGGTGCATCCTGCGGGCAACATCTTTATTCTCCTTTCGGCGTGAAACCATCGTAAACTTCGGATGCAAAGAGGGTTCAGTTTTGATGGCATCGAGAAAAGTCCATCGCGTCGGGCTGCGGGTCGTCTCAAACATCCTCCTTGATGGTCTCGCAGCCAGTCGTTCAGTTCGGCCTTCGTCCTCGCCATCTCTTCTTCTCCTTTGTATTTACAGTGCGGGCAGAGCCTTGTTCGGCTATTTCCGTCCATTCGGTTGCTCCTTTATCTGCACTCTCAATCCAGACGTCCTTGCTTGCTCATCAGCGTTACGTGCAGGGCCTGGTAGCCGTCATTTGCCCGGGTGTGGCTGGAGCCAATCGCGCAGTCTGTCGGGGTGAGATTTGTGTAGCTGACTCTATCTTTACGCAGATGTTAGAAACTCTCCTGCTGATTTCGTCCTGGTGTGAAGATGATGCGGTACAGCCAGTAGCGTCGTAAATCTCTTCGAAGCGCCACATGCTTGCTTTTGCATCTTTGTTCCAAATGGAGAAGCGACTTTGATGCGCGCTTTGCCCGTATCGTGGCGCTCCATTTGGTCGGAAAGAGCTTGCCGCATGGGGTCGGTAAACTGCTGGAAAAGAATTTCGCGTTGTCTTTGAAGTCGATGCCAGTTTACTTGCCTACTGAGGCGTATTCTTTCGGGATGTCTCGAACTTGAAACCGAGGTCTGTGCCGTCTTTTATCTTGTTCAGGCCGAGTCTGCAATGAAAGCAGCGCAGAGCAGCGGCTTCGCCCGCCATCTCCGTATTGCTTAAGTGCCGCTTGACCTTTCCGGTAGCGTGCAGTGTGTGCAGGTCGGTCGCATATCTTTAACGAGCATCACGCGTGTTGTCGTCGTCATGGTTAAGCAGCAACTTGAAGTTTTCTTGCTTGTGCCGAGGCCCCATCGCCGAACATTCCACCTGAGATATCTTAGTCAGTCTGTCAACGATTTGGGCCATCTTCGAGCCGAAAATGTTCTCGACGTCTTCAACCGCATAGTCGGTGTCTTCCACCACATCGCGCAAGCAATGCGGCGCAGATATCGGTAGACGTCACCATTTCCTCGCAGGCAATTTGCGCCACAGCTGATGCGCATGATGTAGGGCTCGCGCCTGAGAGCCTCACGCACGCTCTTTGTGGGCCTCTCTTGCGAAGTTGAAAGTCTTTCATGATAACTCTCTTTCTTGCGGGTGCGGCGAGGCTACATGGTTTCCTGAGCAAGTGCTTGACAGCCTTGTTCACCAACCGTTCTTCGTGTTGTTCTTTCGTCTTTATCTCTCGCACCTGGTTTTATGTCTATCGCTGCGAGTTGCGAAAAATGGAGCCAGCAGAGTTAGTGCGCTTGTGTTTGAAAATCGCGTGATGGCTTTACAGTGATGTTAGGGAGTTGTGGCTTTGCGCCCTAGTTGCTGTCCCACCATGTCGCATGCAGCTTTGTTGTTGTGTTCTATTGTTGCTTTTGTTTCTCTTTAGAGAGTCGAAAGGAGTTCAGTCAGACCTGTTGCATAGCGAAAGCCATGTTTTTCCAGGCATCGGTTGTTTAATCTGATCAGAACCTTCCCTTTATATAATCACAGTGTAGCTAAAGCGTTGCTACGCTCATCATCTCACTCTGAGTTTCTTTCCTGCTCTGATGTTCGTGCCGCGATTTTCGTTCAGTTTCTTCAGCTGCTTTTCACGGGTGGTGTAGTTGCGTCGGCAATCCTCAGAGAGCGTGTCTCGTCTTTAATCAAGATGCCTCTGCCGCCGCCATCACGTTCGCGTTCAATCGACGTTTCCGCGTTTTACGCGCTTTTACTCTTTCGATCGGTGGTACTCTGCCACTGCTTCGCTGCAGCGAGCGAATTTTCTGCAGTGCCCGGCCACTCATTACCCACTTCACGCCTTTCTACAGCAAATCGCCGCTGTTGTAGGTACAACATTTCTTCCTTGCTTTGTCGATAAACTTTGTTAACCATGCGCGGGCAAACGGAGCGTGCAGGGGCAGCAGCACCGCAAACGATGTCTTTGCGATATTGGGGATTAAGGCTTTTGAGCTCCGCCAACTCGATGCCCAGCACGCCCGCCAGTTGGTTGAAGTGCATGTCGCGATCAACAACCACCGTATCCGTCTTAACGGGCAAGGTAGCCGCTCGCGGGACAGATGTTGTGCGCACAGTAGTTTCGCGATGAAGTTGATGGCGATGAAAGTCGGCGCATACCCTCTCGTCTCTCGTGGGCAGGTAAGGATAGATTTTCTATCAGTCTTTTCGCCTCTGGCGCGGTGTATGGCTTTGTTGATAAGTTTCTCTGGGCAGCGTTGTATGCGGCGATAACAAGGTTCCAGCCGCCGAAGATGCGGTGGTATAGGTCGCTCACAGGTAGAGTGCTGCGGCGTACGACGACTCTGGCGATGTCGCTGCGCTCGTCGATAAGCGAGTTAACTGTTAGTCCTGCAGTCGCTTTCCCGCGTGTTCAGCATAAATTGCGCAGTCGGCAAGCCAGCCCGGAAACGGCCTTGTTAAGCGCAGATTCGATAACGGGCAGGTATTTCAGTTCGAGCGGCAGGCCGTAAGCTTCGAGTGCCTCTTCGAAAATGGGCATGTAAAGTGCTTGCCAGCCCATGTCAACGCTTAGCCATTGAGCGGCGCAACTTTCCGCTATAACGGCCGATGAAACTTCTGCACCACGTCGTTGGTAGTGCATCTCGATGATGCCGGAAGGTATTCGGCCAAGTCTTTCAACGAACACTTTTGGGAAACTGATTAACGTTAGGCATGTTGGCAATCGGTAGCAGGCCCAAGGTATTTTCCGCATTGTATTGTTTGAGCAGACCGTCTCAGTTCGTAGGTCATGCCCTCTGGCAAGTCTATTACTCGTTTTTGCCATTCGCGTTGTCACCGTGATTTCCTTTTATCATCGTTGTTGTGTTGTGCCAATGCGGGCATCGCGCAGCTCAACATCATGGTGGCTAACAGAAAATTAAATCTTTTCATGCTGTATTTCATTGTTCTTATTATTCAATCTGTACGCACGTGCGTTACTCTATAGCTTATGTTAGAATGTTAGACTGCAATGCAGCCGACCGATGGCCGATGGTTTGAAAAGACGCCAGCCAAGGCATTCATTACGGCAGGCTCGACGCGGAGGTGAGATCGTCGGATATGTCGAACTCAGACAGCGACGCGTCTACGTATGCATCGACGATGGAAAGGGCGTAAACGCCCAGTAGGCAGAAGAAACTAAGGTCGCGCCAACGGCGGTAGCGGTCTTTACGACTTTTGAAGATGCCTTGGTATTGCTCCTTGTTTTGGTCGGTTATTCTTGTGCCCTAGGTGCAAAAACTGGTTGTGCTTTGCTGGTAGGGTCGGTGTCCATAATGTCTTGGTAGGCCTTGAGTAGTCGCGAAACATCATGTTGTTCCATTGCATGGCGTAAATGCGACCCACGAAACCGCCATACACCAATGGTAGTTTCCAGTATTTGCGGTTATATATTTGTCCTGCTGACCTGGCAGAACGATACCAACCACATCGCGTTTGGGATTAGGCCGCCATGTATCCCAGTTTACGTTTTCCTTTTCTTCTTTTGTAGTGTCGGCGTGCGACTGCTTTCAGGCTGTCTTTTTCTTCTGTCAACACGCTATCTGTACAGTCGTTTGCGAGCGTGTCGCCTTGTGATTGCCTTTTCGAGGGCGTCGAAATGTCCTTGTGCAATGGATGCAACGTTGCCAAAGAGCGACAGCAGCCATCGTCATTAACAGTTTGGAAAATCTTCGCACTCATTTCTATCACCTTTGCTTATTGTTCTCTTTTAGCTTATCGAAACGCAGCCATGATGCGCGCAAGTTCTTCTTCGTTGGCGAAAGATGCTAATCTTCCCTTTACCTTGGGCGAACAGGTCATCTGAACCTTGGTGTCGAGAAAGTCGGAGAGCCTTTGTCTTATCCTCGTAACCTCTTCTGGTATCGCTGCTTTGGTGGCAATGGTTTTCTTTCCGCTTTGGAATGTCTTCTCGCTAGCTTTTGAGCCAACTCTTCCACCTTTCTAACCGAGTAGCCGTGCTGTATCTCTCGAAAGAGTTTTGTTGTAGCAGACGGACTGTCTATGGCCAGCAATGCGCGGGCATGTCCTATGTCTATTTTCTCTTTGCAGAGCCATTTGCACCTCCGTGCGGGGGAGTTTAAGCAGGCGCAGATAGTTGGTGATCGCTGTGCGACTTTTGCCCACGCGCTCTGAAAACTCGTTCCTGAGTCATCACCTTCTGCCGAGCAGAGTGCTCGTAGTCAATGCACTTTCGATGAGCATTAAGGTCTTCGCGTTGATGTCAACCAACGCCAGTTCCATAATGCTCTCGTCCTGATGCGATGGATGTAGGCAGGTATGGCTTGTAGACCTGCTAATTGTGATGCACGCCAACGCCTTTCGCCTGCGAGCACTTTGGAATTTGTTGTCCTCAACCCTGTCGTAGCGTGATGGGTTGATGATGCCAACTCTCAATGCTGTTGGCGAGTTCTCGTAGCATCCTCGTCAAACTCCCGTCGGGGCTGATTGGTGGCTCAATCTGCTCTAACGGGATTTCGCTGATGGTGAGCTTTCGCAGGACGCACGCTCTCTGTGGAGATAAGCGCATCGAGTCCTCTGCCTAGGGCGTTGAATTTCTTATGACTGCCATTTCAGAAATGTTCGTTTATAGTCACGCTGACACGCTGACGAGTTTTCCAGCAGGATGCAACCCATGTCATCAGGGCCTCGTCAGTCTCAGCAGTGTTCTAACAGTTGTTGGCGGCATGTTTGCCTTTTTACATAAGCCCTAGGGGCAGTCAGCTTTGGGCATGCCTCTTTTCCCAATGTCTTTTGCCGTGCATTTAGTATGCCAGCCGCGCCAAGGTTTGTTGCTTTTTGCCGTAGATAGGGAGCTTGTGGTGAGCAGCGCCTTTTCCATAATCTCCCTTAGCTCAGTGCCCAGTGGTGCTACCAGTCGACTCGGCGTCGAGAGAATAACGGCAAGCCGTGACTTGGACTTTCGCTCAGCTTCACATTGCGTTGTATCACCGTTTGAACACCAATTCTTGAAATGTCGCTTTACCTCATCGTAGATTTGGCTAAGCGCAAGCGGCTGTCGTATCATCGAGCAAAGAAACCCTCAATTTCAACTTCGGATTCAGCTTGTCTTGATGATTTTGATGGTGTTGAGCAACTTGCTGATACTCTTCAGCGCGAAGTATTCGCACTGAACGGGGATGATAACCGAGTCGGCCGCGGTGAGGGCGTTCACGGTGATGAGACCCAGCGATGGCGAACAGTCGATGAGAGGTAGTCATAATCCCCTTGATGCCGTCGAGCAGCGGTTTTTAATACGCGTTCACGGTTTTCGATGTTCGAGTGAGTTCTATCTCGCACCTACAAGGTTGATATGGCTAGGATGATGTCAAGACCGTCGATGTCGGTGGTGTAGATTGCATCGCGCGTGTCAGCATGGTCTACTATGCATCTGTAGAGCGAGCATTCCACGTCGTTGAGGTCCACCCAAGTCCGCTTTGAAAGAGTTAGCCTGCGGGTCGGCATCACCACCAGCACGCTCAGTGTAGCCAACGAGGCAGCAGATTAATGTGTGGTTGTCTTCCCACGCCGCCCCTTTTTTGATTGGCTAATGCACTAATTTTTCCCATAACCTCCTGGTTGTTTTAATAGAATGCAAAGATACATATTTTACATGAAAAAGCACTATATTAAAAGCTCGTACTTTTGTATGTAAATATTCAAGCTTTACTTAGCATTATATGTAAGTAAATGCATTTGCATGTAATGGTCAGGATGGTTGTTTGCTTTTTCTGAAAAGGCAAACGGCCGCTCGTCAAACCTGATGTTGAGCTGACAAATGGGCGGCCATTGCGCATTCGAAACGGGCTGCGCAGATGCTTGATGACAGACAGGTAACGAAAATATGAGAAAGATGGAAAGTAAAGAAACCGCTTATATTAGTATCTAACGATGATGGCTGTCATGCCAGGGCTTACGCTCGTTGGCGGCTATGCTTACCGACTTTGCCGACGTGGTGGTTTGTGCTCCCGATGCTGGTCGTTCGGGGTTTGCAGGTGCCTTCTCGGTGGCCAAACCCTTACCGCTTAAAAGGCGAAAGGATGTGGCGGAGCGCCAGTATGGTCGAGTAACGGGAACGCCTGTCGACTGTGTGGAAACTTGCTTTCAGTGAGTTGTTTGCCGAACGGCAACCCAATCTCATTCTGTCGGGCATCAATCATGGCGACAATGCCGCCGTGAATGTTCACTCATTCGGGAAACGATGGGCGTGGTTATTGAGGGTGCTTAAAGGGTTTTCCTTCGGTAGGTGTTTTCGCTTGCCGACCCTGATGAGGATGCCGGCTTTGAGCCTTTGCGCCCCTAAGTGCGTGATATTGTGAACCCTGTGCTTGCCGAAGGCTTGCCCAAAGAGGTGTGTCTGAACGTGAATTTCACGCGCGCAGACGTTTAAAGGGTTGAAGGTGTGCAGAATGAACAGGGGTACGTGGGTGAACGAGTGCGAGAAACGAACGCATCCTCATGGTTACGACTACTTTTGGATGGCTGGACATTTCCAAAGCGATGAGCCTGATGCGCAAGATACCGACCATTGGGCCTTGAAGAATGGCTATGTGGCCATCGTTCCCACGCGTATTGACGTTACTTGCTACGACTCGTTGCTACGGATGAAAGCATGGAAGAGGTGTTGTAGCAGTAAGTTGTAAGTGATAAATGCAGGTTGTGGAGAATGGCATCAGCAAAGGAGCTGCTCGCCATTGAGTTTTTAAGTTTATTTGTTCAAAAGTTAACGAGTTGACCGCGGGCGTTAGTGAATTGGCGAGCAGATATGTTAATGAGATAACGAGATGACAAGTTAATTGGCGCAGCCATCATCTTTTCACTTTTCACCTTTTATCCTTCACTTTTTCACCTTTAAAAAGCCCTTTCACCTTTCAAAAGTTATGCGTTATTATTTAATTGTGGCGAGGTCCTGGCACCTTCATGCCTCGCACCTTATGCGTTCGTTACAAGCGGTAGACTCTGCAGCCGAGTTCCGTTTTCTTTGGCGGCGACCTCATGACTGCCGTTGGTGGAACGCGTAAAGCATATTTAAAGAATCTGCATCATGGGCTTTATCCCTGTGTTGCTTCATCTGCGCACCATCTTCCGCAAATATGCTCTGCAAAAAGACATTGTGGAGTGGGCACCTGATGGTTATACTTGTGGATTACCCTGGTTTTAACCTCAATATCGCCAAGTTTGTGAAGTCGAAGACACGCATCCCCGTGTATTATTACATCTCGCCCGAGATTTGGGCGTGGAAAGAATACTGCATACATCAAGCGAGATGTGACGAGCTTTTTCCACTTGCCTTTCGAGGTAGATTTCTTTGAGAAAGCACCATTACTTCCATCCATTACGTGGAAACCCAACGGCCGACGAGGTTCGCAGTTTCCTTTCCACTTATAACGAAGGTTTCGAACAGTTTTGTAAGGCAAACGCATTGCAGGCCGATAAGCCCATATTGGCGCTTTTGGCAGGGAGCAGGCGGCAGGAGATAAAAGACAATCTGTCGGCTATGATGCAGGTGGCGGCACGTTTTCCGCAATATCAAGCCGTGTTGAGCTGGTGCGCCTTCCCATTGCGGATGAGTATTACGGGTTCATTCGTGGGTCGTAAGCGCGATTGGTGAAGAACCAAACCTATCCGCTGCTTGGCGATTCAACAGCCGCTTTGGTAACAAGCGGTACGGCAACGCTCGAAACAGCCTTATGTAATGTGTCCAGGTGGTGGTGGTTATAAAACGCCTGTGCCACGCCTCATCCGTTTTTGCTTTCAACCATATTATCAAGGTGAGCATTCTCGCTGGTAACTTATTATGAATAAGAGTGGTTAGCGAACTGTTTGTCGACCGCTTTACCATTGACAACATTGCCCATTGCCTGCAAACGCTATTGCCTCGGCGGTGAGGCGATGCAAGAATGCTTAATCAACCATGTCCTTTTGCAAAAGGGTGTTGAGCGATGATGTGGGCACCCGGACAACGCTGCCAAGCTTATGTAGGTATGCTGAAAGGTGTTGGTGCGAAATAGGACTGGTGTTGCTGGGTGGTCGTGTTGAAGTGCTGCAATGAAGATTATGTGTTAACGCTTCTGAAAAAGCCCTAACCGATATATTTACAGGTCACTTTATAGCGGGCCAGTGCTTAGTCTGTGCCGCTTTGTTACACCAAAAGCTTGTAGCACGACTACAAAAAGCCTTGTAGTGCGTACTACAAAAGCTGCTAGCGGCAGCACAAAAGCCTGTACTAGGCTCTAACTACCGATTTGGGTTTAAGAGAAGTCTATGTTTTTGTTGCTTTTTGCATCATCATTGCCTTTGTCTTGCAACATGGGCCTTACCCAAAACGCATCCCACTAGCGAGAGAACGCCGCATGCGAGTGCTAATAAGAAGAGGTTGTTGCAGCCAAGCCACCTGACAATGCACCCGAAAAACATGTTGGGAAACCATTTGAGCCAGCCAAAAACGGATGTAAGGAAGATGTACGGTATGGCTGCCTCAAAAGCTTGCTGATGTTCTTCAAAAGCCGTCCAATAGAACAGCTAAGGCCAAACCTAAGCCCATTTGTCCGATAAAGATGCAAAGTTAATAAATCCTAGGCTTTAGGCTGGGTTTCGCTAACAAAACATAAAGTGCATTGGGCAGTAAGATGACCGCAGATAAGGGCAAAACGATGGTTCGTAAGCCTTTTTGTGCAATGATAGCTTTGCTTCAACAAGCTGCCTGCGATAAGTCCCAGCACGCCCACAGTGCCGTAAGTTAGGCCAAATTCCTGTGGAGACAGTCCCAATCCGCCATTGTGGTTGGAGTCACAAGAAAGAGCATGCCACTTTCGATGAGCCGTTTCTGGGCAATAGAAAACAGAACGTGAAACAAAACACGGCTGCAAGTTGTTGGCGGTGTTGGGCGAAGAACGAAAAGATGTCTTTCTTCACCTCTGCCAACGTTCTGCAAAATGTTCGCGCCGCTGTTGTCGCCTTAAAGGTGGATGGACCTCGCTGTAAGGATCTGGGCAACGCCGTGCGGTGCCATAGCCATGAAAGAATGAAAAGGCCTGCAACGGAATAGAAAAATAAGGCTCCACGATAGGCTGATGCTATTGCGATAGAGCAGCTTGTAGGTTGCCAGCCACCATCACCAAGAAACCTTGAACGAAGATAAAGGCCAACAAACGAGAATGTGTTTCTGGCATGCTAGAAAGACCAGAACGCGTGCTGCCCATAACCGTATCGTGGTAAAAACACGTCGGCTTTCTGTCTCGTGAATGGACAAAGGCGAAGGCCAATAGCCCAGAAAAGCGAACGTGCCTTGTAGCCAATGGGCCGTGGGAATGGTGAAAGCAACGCCACCAAAGGCAACGCCAAGCATCAGTTGCATGGACACTAACCACCAACGGGGGTGCGAATGAGACCCAAGAACGGTGACCACAGACGGGCGTAACAGCCACGGCAGAAACAACAACCCCGTGTAGAGGGTTATCTCTGCGCGCTCAATCCCAATTGTTTGTAGAGCAAAAGCGCAAGTGTGGCGATGGCGGCTTGTGCTGTTCCCGTAGCCGAAGTATATTGACGGCACCCATCTCCACGGTGTTTTCGTCTGTCAGGTCATGTTAGTTTATGAGTTTATAAGCTCGTGAGTTGATGAGTTTCGTGAGTGTTGAGTTTATGAGTTGTTTAGCTCTGCGAGTTTTATTGTGAACAACATTGAGCTCTCAGCAACTCAATACTTCACGAACTCAACAACTCAGCAACTCACAACCTCAACAACTCATACCTTAAACAATCATCTACGGATAGAGGCGTTTTTGTTCGGCCCTGGCAGTAATGCGCCATAAATCCATGGTAGGCGTACCTTTTTCGCCCATCACGGCTGCCCCAACTGGCACAGGCCCACGCCATGTCCCCATCCTGCGCCCGTAAAGACGAAACGAGTGGAACCTTCGGCATCACGTTCGGCCACGTCTACCACGAACGCCGAACTATAAAGGTGGCTTTCGCTATGCGCGCGTATTTCCAGTTCCCTGCCAAGCGTTAATGTGCGCTTTGTTCCAACGATTTTTCAGCGCGATAAACGCCCACTCTTACCCCTTTTCGATGGGTTCGAAGGCCGTAATCAGGCCAAAATCAATGCCCAATTTCTTTTTTAGCAGTTCGCCCACCTGCGCTTGTGTATATTCCAAACGCCAGCGATAGAAGTCCTTTGTGGTTTGGTCGAAGTCGTTAAGCACCTGCGAGAGTATGCGTGTGTCGTGCGTATTGCAGAAGCGCATCGGGGGTAGAGCGTATCCGCCTCGCTGTTGGTTTCGTTGGTTAGTCTAAGTCTCACGGCTGGTTAGGCAAGTCGCGCACCACTTGAGGTAAGGCTTTTGTCTTCGTTCTTCCCAGCAATAACGGTACTCTTCTACCATTCCGCCGCAGCATTTGCTAAAACGGGCATCGCAAATTCCCTCTCTGATCAGCAACACCTGTCCGCGTGTGGCCTGTACAGCCTCTGCAACGTGCTTGCTTGTAGCCTTAGTTATGCCTTTGGTAGCGTTGGCATGGTCGTCGGCGCACACGTCGAAGAGGGTGTGATCTCGCGGTCGTACCATTTCACTATCTCGTTTTCATTCATCACAAAGCGCTGCTGCACCTGTTGTTGCAGGTTTTCTTTATCGCGGTTTTGTATCTGTGCCAACAGCCAACTGCGCGATATAACGGCGTGGGCTTTCAGTAATTCGGGGCTTGATGTGGCACTCATCTCACTAGAAATGACGCTTTCGAGATAGTCTTCTACCGACAATTGGTTGATGGCCACAATCTTGTTGTCATCTATCACAAAGCGCAGTGCACCCTTAAAGGTTTGCGTTTGTTGCTGCTCCCAATGGAAGTTCACACCGATGGTGACGTTGTGGAGCGAGAAGTTGGCCTCGGCTGAGGTTGGTTCGAAGCGTAGCTGGTCGTATTCTCTGTCCGTTCCAAACGATGCGGCCTTTGTTAAGGCAAACCGTTTGCTGGCCTTATGCTTCGCTGTTGTTAACCTTATATGGGGTGTTTAGCACAAAAAGGATTTCTGTACCGTTCATAATACCCACCGATACTTGGGGCGTTTCGTTGTATTCTGGGTTCATAAGTTGTTATTTAAAAGGTGAAAGGCTTTTTAAAGGTGAAAAGGAAAAGTGAAAAGGTGAAAAGGGAAAATGGTGCGCATATTAACTTGTTATCTGTTGTCTCGTTATCTCGTTAACTCGTTAACTTTGTCTAGCTCGTTACGTCTCGTTAACTTGTTAACTTGTTACTGTCTACGTCTAGCTTGTTAACTCGTCTTGTACTCGTTAACTAACGAACAAATAACCTTAAAGCCTCACGGGCATTTGGCTTAACTCCTAACTCCATAACCCTCTAGGGCTCCTCATTATTTTTCCGTTTCACGTCTTCGAAAGTTGTCGCTGACATGCCCACCTCTTTATATAGAGAGTTCGCGTAGGGGCGTGTTTAGGGCGTTCAAAGTCTTCCTTTTCGGGCGTGATAACCAGTCCCGCTGTCTAACGCCCCGGACTGATGAGCATTTGCGCATCTCCTTCGGCCGAATAGCAGGCAGGGCGGTGCTTTGTCGTCGGTATCACCACAGTGATATACGTTTCGCCTTTCGCGCCATTTCAAGATGTTTGAAACATCGGTTCTGTTTCGTCTTCGCGTTGCGGTAAGGCCTTATAAAGGGTTTCAAAGAGCGTAACGTCGGCCTTGGCATCGCGCCCCACGATGGCAAATGCAGGCAAGCATAGTTGTTGATGGCTGCATAGTTCAGAGCCGTCGGGTGGGATAGCAGCGTTTGGCGATTGCTGTAAAGCTGTTCCCAGTTGTCGCGCAGGCAGATGGGTGCCTGTTCCCGCTTGCAGGTGCATGTGGTCGGTGCAGATGCCCCGCATTTTCGGCCCATTATAAAACACGGTAAGGTGTTCGAAACATTCGATATTCGGCGCATCTTGCCATAGTGCTCGCAAATAAGTTGCGGTTGGTGAACCTTTTGCGGGTATGGTGAAATGCAATGGCAGGATGGGGAAAGGGATTAACCAACAACTCGAAGTCGTTGTCGATGGGTATTTGCGTTTGAACCGCTGGCCTATTTCTTTCTCGCATAGAAAGCAAGGACGTTGTGCCAGCGCGGTTTTATCAATCTTTGCTCCCGTGGAAACAAGGCGCGCAGGATTGCATTGCACGTAAAACGACATGCCTGCGCATGTTACGGCTTTGAGCAATACGCTCTTCAAGTCGTTGAAACGCTGTTGGGCATCGACACACTTGCGTAATTGTTCTCAAAAAGCGTTCAATCATCGTCATTTCTGCACCTATGAAATTTGTCGCCTTGGCCGTCTTTAATTTCCATATCGCAAAAACAGGTTTAGTTATTATAGATGCAAACTTACAAAAAATATACGTAATAAAAGCAAGTTGATGGAAGATTAATGGTTTTGAGAAACAGAGACAATGAAAAGAAATGGAGAGGCTGGCAATGGATGTCTTTCTTTCGTTTCACGAAAAACGGCCTAATAACTTCTGTTAGACTCTGTCTCTTTGTTATCCTTATATACGTCTCTCACGCTCTTTCCGCCGAATAGGTAGTTATTTTTGAGCGATACGTTGCGTACATGCGCGTTGGTTTCCATATATTCCTCGTGCGTGGAGTAATGTTTTGTGGCTCGAGTAATGTTTTGTAAGAAGGGGTCACTGCAGAGAGGTTTAATTGGAGACGGCCGTTAATAAGCTGCCAACGCAGTGTTTGCGCTGAGTGTTAAGCGCTTTTATACCTGACTAAGTCTTCGTCGTGGAAACATGTGAGATATTGTATGGTGAAAAGCAACGTGCGTTGACTGTTGAGCGACGTCGCTAGTTCCTTCTAGTTTTCCACCCAACTCGTGGAGTTGAAGGTTGACTCGTCGTCAATGCTAGATTGGACTCTGCATAAAACATTTCGCCACCTACTTTCACGTTCCACCATGCGCAAAGTTCTTTTCGATAGCTGGCATATATACCATATTTTCGATAGTCGATGTGGTTTTGGGGAGTTGTGTATTGTGAGTTGTCTGGGTTAAATCGTATACAGCTTACGCCGTCTTTCAACTTATAAGCATAGGCAACGGCATGCAATCCCTTATGGCTGAAAGAAAGTTCGGCATTGTGAGTGATGCTTGCCGACAACAGGCGTTACCGATACGTAATCGGTTGTTGTGGTGTAATATCTAAATGGGTTAAGGTCATTAAATCGTGGTCGGTTAATCCCCATGAATAAGCGGCGGATAGGGAATAGCCTGTTTCGCCCCATAACTTAGGGTTGAGTGGGGAAAAAAGACGGACGTAAGATTGCTTTGTTATGTTCGGCTACATTCCTTCCCATAGGTGGTGTGTGCTCGAACCTAAGACCAGCTTGAGCATACCATTTGGCACTAAGATCTTTCGAAAGGCTGCATAGGCGGCGTTTGTTTCTCTGTATAACGGAAGTCATTGTCTTGTCCTCAGTAGCTTAGTCCACGCGCCGCCCTGTAAGGGTTTTCTGTGCTTATGGCAGATGTATTGCTAATAGACGATAGGCTGCCCTATTTCCATGTTGAAGGCATTGTGCGAGCGTAGCGTCTAGCTTGACAGCGTGTATCTTGTAGCTGTTGTTTCTGAATTGTTCATCATCGATGACGATGCGCCTTCGGTGGTGCTAATGTGCGAGGTGGACCTGGTTGTCTTGTTAAAGTAGTTGTATGTTAGGCTCAACAGTTTGCCTTTGTTGTCTAAATTCCAATCGGCATACCCTGTTAGTGAGTCGTGGCATTAATGGGGTTGGATGGTGAATGGGCACGCGAACGATAGCTAAGTCCGCGGTCGATGGTTAGGTCTTGCACGCTTTTCAGTCGTTCTGTGCCCAAGGTTAAGCATAAGGCCTGTTTCAATTGTAGCGGTTGGGCCCTGTATTTCAGCAAGGCGTTAAGGTTAAAAAGCTTTGTTGGTGAAATCGTTTTCACGTTGCGACAGCTGATGTGGTCGGCAAAAGTGTACTCTCTAATGATGTCGTTGATACCCTTTGTTTCGCTGGAAATTAAGGTCAATGGAGTAGTCCACGCTGTTTTGTTGTTGCCTAATACCGCCTCCTAAAATAGCTGTTGAGGCTCTCTTTGACGATGAGATTGGCGTCCACGCTGCCACTTACCCACGCGTTTTCGTCGCGTTTTGTCTTGATGGCAATATAACATACGTTGTCGGCAGCAGGATATTTGGCAGGAGCTAGGGTGAAAAAGTTCTATTCGTTCGATGTTGTCTGCACGCAGGATTTTAGTTTCACTCAAGGTTTCGCTTTCGGAAGTTTCCAGCAATCGCCCGTCAATGATGTATCGAACGTTGGCTTTACCTGCAACGTTTACTGCTTCGTTTACGACAGACACACGCGGAAGACGGCGTATCTTTGCCACTCCACGTTTTAGCCCTTTTTGCATACGGGTCGTTTTTGTGTAATACACTATGCGGTCGGGTTTTGTGGTCAATCACCGTTTTTCGGCAATGACTATAACCTCGTTTAAGCCGAGTTTTCTCCAATAGTCCGCACTGTCTATGGCTGTTGTCCCTTGTGGGTAACGAACTTTGTTGTTCCACCTGAGCATAAGATGAAAGACACGAAAGTGTTATCACGTTAAGGATATGAACTTTTGCATACGTCGGGTTAGATTGTTGTAATTGCAAGTTACGATTTTTCAATCTTATTTCCAGGCAAAATAAAATGGAGTTTTGCCGCGAGATGTTCTTGTAACAAAGAAGATGGGTGGGGAATGTGCTGGTTGCTAGTTAGTATGTTACTTATTTGGAATAAGTTGTGGCCTACTAAGCCGATGGAAGTTGGCGGACGAAACAAAGGATGGCTGGTAGATGAAACCGAGGAGGGCTGCCGAGGAGAGGAAACTAAAATTTCATCGCCCGCAATCTTAAAGAACGTGCAGGCTAAAATGCGTGTGTCCATCCACCAAGAGCGGTTTTGCAGATAGTACAGGTCGAGTTCCAAGCGTTTAAGCATCTTTTCGATGCTGTCGGCATAGCCATTATACAGCGTTGCATACGACGTTACGCCTGGTCGTAAGGCGTATAGCTGTTCGTAGCGAGCATCTTTTGCCATAATCTGTCTCGATGTAGAAAAGCGGCGTTCGGGGCGTGGTCCAATGAAAGACATATCGCCCCTTAAACACGTTCCAAAGCTGCGGCAACTCGTCGAGATGATGCTCGCGAAGAAACTTACCCACACGTGTAAGTCGGTCGTCGCCGTCTACTTCAGTACCATAGGGCCGTTTTCTTCGGCATCCATGCGCATCGTTCTGAACTTATAGATAAAGAAAGGCATTCCTTTACGCCCGATGCGCTCTTGCGTATAGATAACAGGCAGGCCATCGTTCAGTCTTATGGCGATGGCACAAAGCAAGATGAGCGGTGAGAAAATTACGAGGCAAAGAGCCGAAACGATGAGGTCGAACAATCTTTTTCATGCTGCAATCTTCAATTCTTCGTTCTACCTTGCGAGTAAGCAAAAAGTGCTGAAAGAGGGTGAAAGTGCCACATCTATCAGTACGATAGCCCGTTATCGAGACTAGTGGGAAGAGCAAAAAGGTTCATGGCAACATAGGCAATGGCAAGCGCAAGGATAAATATGAGGGCTTGATGCTGGTCATACCCAGGCGCATTAGCTTATGGTGAATGTGGTTTTTGTCGGCTGAGAACAAGGGCTGACGGCTGGGAGCCTATGCAAAACAACCCGAACCACATCGAAAACGGGCACAACGAGCAGGCTATAAGCCAGTACAAAGCGTTCGGGAGATGCTGCCATGAGCGGTGGATTGTGCATGGCCGACTTCACAAAGAGGAAACCGAGGATGAAACCTAGCGTTAGACTGACCCGAATCGCCCATGAAAAATCTTGTGGTTTTGTTCGGCTTTACCCCAGATGCTAAAGCGCATGTAGGGTATCAGTATGCCGATAGCCGAGGCCACGATAACGGCGGTATGGTATACAGTTGTGCACCAAAGACGAACAGAAAGCCCAAAAGGGCTAGAATAGATCAAAGCCTGCGGCCAACCCAGTCGATACCATCAATGAGGTTCATCGGCGTTGTCTATAAACACGATGATGAATACAGTGAGGGAAATCCCAGCCAATAAGGCACTTCGTGAACGCCCATAAAGCCATAAAGGTTGTTTTACGTAAAGACCACGACAGGGTAGTGCGCAAGCTGTAATCACTTGCACAGTAAACTCACGTGTGCGTTAAGCTCAATGAGATCGTCTCACAACGCCTGTGGCATAAAACCAGCAACAACCGGGCCAAGAATGCCATGCTCCATAAGTTTACTTTGTATCTTTGGTTCGGTAAAGCCAACGCTCATTACGCCAACAGCTACTATCGACAGAGGTTATGGCAGGAACGAACGCCAAACCGCCCAGGTCGAGCACCAACGTTTTGTGCACCTTTCGTTGGTTAGGGTATGTCGTAGATGTTCTTCTCCTTGCAGAAATTCAGTATTCCAGGATGAAAACGAACCCAAAACACACATTAGTAGAAAAGCAATGATTATTGGCAATGCCTCATTCATCATCACTAGTTGTTAGTCTTTTTATATAGTAACAAACTCTGTTTGTGCGATTATATTGCATGTGAAAGCAAATTTAAAGCGTTAATTTTATATTATTTTGCGATTGGGCGCGTGCCCATGCGGTGGTACATATGGATAATGATGTAGTAGACTGGTTGGGAAGGTGCCCACATGATGGTGGTTTTGGCTTAATTGTAATTATTGCTGTCCGCTAAACTTCAAAATCGGCTCGGTTTCTCTATCCGCAATGCCCATCAAGCGTTGCGGTGAATTTCGCTCGAAAAGCAAGCCCTTTTCAGACTATCATTCATCCCAAAAGCTCTTCCTGTGTAAGTGCTCTTTACTGGCACAAGGATTAAATCTCAACAAAGTCATGCAATGGCTGAATAACATCCATAAGATTGTAAAACATTTGTACCCAAAAATTTAACGATTAGTGAGTGCCCTCGCCGTAAAATTTCCAGGCATTGGGCGGATTTTCGCGCGTATTTTAAAGTTTGTAACCACTGACCCATTGATGTTTACGAGAAATAAAGCTAAAAAACATACCTTTTTAGCATCGTATTAGGGATACAAAACACATGAAACGCTCAACCAAACGCCACCAAGCAGTTTTTCATCCCACTGGTCAAATGCCTATAAATAACGCTTAAAATAGTGTTTTGGTGGTTTTTGCCATTTTGCAGTATTTACCTTGAGTTTTCGTTACTTGCTCCTGGTGTTTTGGTGCATATTGCAGTGCGTTTTGCTGCAAAATGCAATGCGTTTTGGTTGCAAAATGCGGTGCAACAACTAAGCGATTAACCCATTTTCAAGTAGTTGCGGATGCAAATTTGGGAGTATTATTCTTCAAAGAGAAATGCAAAAGCATAGTAAATGGCAAAAACGGAAGGGAAAAGCACTCAAAAATGCCGCAAAATTTTATCGTTTGGGCGCATTTTATATGGTTTTTAGCGGTTGTTTTCTTCTAGAATGGTTCGGCCGAAGAACGTGGTTTGTAAATGTATTTTACTGTATTAACAAATCGCACAGGCGTCTTACAAGATAAGAACAACAGCTGCTGCGCCGGCACAAGCGATACTACAACAGGATGGGCGCAATGATGCGAACAAGTTTTACGCTTTCTACTGACGTAATGACAGCAGGGCTACGAGGCGCGTGCATGGCGTTCACGTTTCACCCAGTTGCGCCTTTAACCCCAATCGGCTGTACGCCATATCGCGCTTTATGAAGACCAGAGAGGCCAGCTTTTGTGAGAGGTGGAACCATTTTTCTATTTGTAGACAACCCAAACACCACATTTGCTGTTTCAAACTTTTAGCGAGACAACAATAATTTGTAATACAATAATATTTAAACATACGCTGTTGGTAAAACTGTATGGAAAACATGCTGCAGCAGTGACAACAGCAGCGTATTGGACAATCATTGTACGTGCATGACAAAAGAATGTGGATTTGGAAACGTACAAAGAAATGTATTAGGTCGAAAGTAAATAGATTTGGAAAATATCAGAGAAAGCGTATCTTTGCATCATGATGTTAAACTCACCCATAGAAGAACTTCAAAACCCTTCGCAGGCTTCCAGCAGCATGTAAGGAATTTGAACATTGGACCGGGCCCAGATTACGCATATTGATGCTGGGCCTCGCTGGTCACGATGTGCGAAAACAGTCGCCTACGACGTTCCGGAATAAGCCCCGTCCAGCGGTGTGCCAACTATGTGGGATTCCTACAAGTCGGGTAGCATCCAAACCGACCCGACAACCACTACATAAGGGCTATTGACCTTTGACAGTTCGTAAACTCGCCGCCCTATGCGCAGAACTCCGCCGTAAGGTATACACCGACGCCAAAAAGTGTCGCCCAATCGATAAGCAGTGTACTGGCGTGTCGCACACTCGCAAGGGATGGTAGACCGTGCTCAACCGCATCGGTTTCACCTACAAGAAGACAACAACGGAAGTGCCTTTGCGAGGCCGGTCGCACGTGTGAACAGGAAGAATTGCATCGAGGAAGCTGGCCAAGACGCTTAGGGACATGGACGGTTCCGCCGTGGCTTCATTGCGCCGACGGCGTACATCCCACGCACAACAGCCGCTCCACTACGCTTGGGTGGAGAAAAGGCGAACGCACGGAGCAGTCACGGCGAGCGGCCGTGACCGGAGTAAACCTCAACGGATCTCTCAACGCCCACGACGTAACCGACGTCGGCTGTTCTCGACTGCCCGGGAGGGTGAACGCCTGCGTCCGCCGCGCGCGAGCTCTACGAGGCAGCACTGGCAAGGCATCCCGAGGCCTCCGGATATATACATATCATATCCGACAATGCCAAGTACTACTGGCATACCGCGGAACTTGCCTCAATGGGCGATAGGCTGATGAGAATAAGGCAGTGCAATCCTACCTGGGATTCACCAAACCTCAAACCTCATCGAACGCCTTTTGGATGCTCCGGAAGAAAGTCATCAACACCGGATTTTACAGAACGAAAGCAGGAGTTCAGGCGAGCGAGAGGAACTTCTTCGAACACATCGCCGATTGGCAAAGAAGCAGCTGAGTCGCGTCTAACTCTCACCTCCCGATTGCTAATTCCAAAACCATTTCGTTAGTGACTGCAACTTTCAGCACGGAAGGGGGATGCTAAGCATCGCGCGTATGGCACTCAAGAGCCGTATTTTCTGTCACTATAAGGCGTACTACTAAGTGGCCTTTACCCTCCACCGCGTTTTGAGACACCACCACCTAACCTCATATATGCAACGAACGTTCTACCTATTATTTGTTGTGGTTTTGATGATGGGCTGCAGCAAGCGAAAACGAGGGAAAGACACGGTGCCAACAAAGACACCGTGCAAGTGCGTGAAACCCGCGGCTGTGGCTCATAGACTGAAAACCCAACCCTTTGGCATTTATTCCCGAAGGTAGGACGGTTTTCTCGATATGAAGGCGACCTAATAGGGACGGTAAAGCCCGACGGTGCTGATGATAAAGGAACCGATAAAAGTAAATGGGTGGATGATGAATACCGTGGTCGGCTTTATTTCCGATCGCAATACCGCCGTGGACTTATCATCCTTTTTAAACGCGATGGCGGATGCGAGTTGATAGCCGAGAACGACGAATGCTCTCTTCCGAAAACGAGGATGGAGGCGCTTTTATTATGCACCTGAACTACGTTTGAGATAAACAAAAAACAGACTGATAATAAGTTACCCGTATGGCTGATATGGGTATTGAGCTATATCTTTAGATACCAAAATAACGACTTGAACTGATAGGTTATGATGGTTATTCTAGTAGAGGGCCCTGTTACCTTTAGGATCTCGAAGTCAACTATTCTACGCGCAAGTACTTGTGTATATAAAGAGAATATTAACGCAGATGACGATGAGGCGGAAGAGGAATTTGAGGTGAAAAAATCACTTTAAAACGGAAAACCTCATCAAATTATCGGAGATAACCGACTCGACGAACTTGATTTAGGCTTTGCCAGACGATGAATAGCAGTGTATAAGGATGTTAGGATTTTTATTTGATGCCATGCTGCCCTGATAACGGGCTGCCAGCAAGGAAAACGTAAGTGGCAAAAAGACACGGTACTGACAAAAGACACCGTGCAAGCAAGTGTGAAACCCGTGGTTGTGGCTCAAATGAGACTGAAAGCAGATCCCGAGGAATTTATTCCCGATGGGTATGTATTGTTTTCTAGGATGCGAAGGCGATCTTAATAGACGGCAAGCCCGGACGTGGTGCTGATGATAAAGCGGGAAACCGAGGAAAGCCAAATGGGCTGATCGCGAATACCGTGGTCGGCTCGATCGCAATCGCCGCGGACCTATCATCCTTGTAAACGCGATGGCGGATACGAGTTGATAGCCGAGAACGACGAGTGTTTTTCTTCCGAAAACGAGGATGGAGGTGTATTACGCACCCGAATTAGACTTCTATATCAAGAATAACACCCTGATATTGCATTATGCCCATGGCGTTATGCGTGATTGAAATATGATTTTAGATACCAAAATAACGATTTCGAACTCATTGGTTATTTTGGTAGTTGCTGATCGTGGCCAGTTGTTTCTTTATATCACGGATGTTACTTTCTACACGCACCTGTGTATATAAAGGAATATTAACGCAGATGATGATGAGGCGGAAGAGAAATTTAAGGTGAAAACTATCAAGTTTAAGCGGAAAAACCTCATCAAATTATCGAGATAAACTCGACTTTCGACGAACTTGATTTTGGATTTACCAAAGGATGATTGACACCTCATTGTTATGTTAAGGAAATATCATTTTATTGCTGCAGTTGTGGTCTTTACAGCACAAGCGAAAAAGCGAAAGTTTCGTAGCTCAATGAACAATGTCGAGTTTGCTCGAACATTGTCATGGCGAGAAAACACGCACTCGAGGAACGAGAAAGAAAGTTTAAAGGTCACAACGTCCAAACAAGGCCTCGTCAAAGCGAAAGCGTGAGGCTATGCTCACAGCACTCCAAAATGGAGTTGAAAACAGATCCTGAGACGTTTGTTCCCAAAGGATATTCGCTTTTCAACAATACTAAGGGCGACCTTAATAAAGACGGTGGCCCGACGTGGTGCTGATGATAAAGGAACTGAAAAGAGTAAATGGGCAGATGACGAATGCCGGGCGGCTCGATCGCAATCGGCGTGGGAGCTTATCATCCTCTTTAAACGCAGATGGTTATGAGCAGATATTAAGGAACGACACTTGTTTTTCTTCCGAAAACGAGGATGGGGAATAGCTGATGCACCCGAATTGGAGTTGAAAATCAGCAAAAACACGTTGCAGATTTGATTTTGCTCATAATAGATATGGGTATTGAACTATATTTTAGATGACCAAAACAACGATTTTGAGTTGATTGGTTATTACCATAATCGTTGCATTAGGTACGTTACTTATTATAACTTAGACATCAACTCTCGTACACGCACAAGGGTGTACGAAAGAAAACCTCAACGTCGATGATAATGAAAAGGAGGAGCATTATATAGGTGACTAAGAGCAAAAATAACGTAGAAAGCTATCAAAGCTGTCTGAAATAGCTCACATTGATAAGCTGAATTGGGGTGATTTTCTCCAACGAATAATGCGTATTCGCTATGAACAGGTCCTTTATTTGTTGCTAACCACACGCTTTGACAACGAGTTGCAAACAAACGAAAACGAATGTAGAAAAGACGCTGTGTTTGCAGAAACACAGTGTAGTTAAGCTTTAAAGGGTTTAGCAGATACGCTCTTTTGGTTTGCAGACAAGTTAACAAGTTGAGGAGTGGACAAGGATATTCCATTCTCGCGTTGTTTCATTGGGCTTTATGAAAACGCCTCTTTTTGTGAGTGGACAATTTTACCTGGCTCTTGACAAAAGAACGTTTTGTTTAACCCAATCGGTTTATTAGACCGCTTATCAATGGTTTTAGGCTGTTCGTCGCTTCCGTTTATCATTTGTTCGCTTGTACGGCAGTTGTTCTGTCTTATTCTCGACGCAGCTCGCTGCCTGCAAGAATAAGACAGACACTACGCTCAACATCTGCACAGGCTCAACAACCAATTTCGAGTCAAATGGTGAATGAGCTCCGAGTTAGGCAAACAGCTTTGTCTCACTTCGGCAACTTGTTAACACGCCTATTCGTCAACCCTGTTAGCACGCCCTATTCGTCAACTTGTTAACCCGTCTACTAGCCAAAGACCATGAAGGAGAATGTGGCGAGGCTAATCTTTCTGCCGTCTCACCACTTTTGTGCCTCGCCATTGAGGTTAATCGTTCCTCGTTGTTCTTGGCCTGAATTGAGCCAGCTTTCATGATGTCGGCATGTTCACGCCAGTTGCCGACTTCAATACGTCGAACGCTTGCTTGATGTACACAGTGCACGTTGCCACTATGGCGCTGATGCCATTGCGTCGCCGCTGTAAATATACGTCTTTGATGGCACTGATGGCATTTGGCCACATTCTGCTAATCTGCGGCAACACTTCAATCATCATCTGGGCAACGGCAGCATTAGCATATTTCTATAGGCTTCGGCCTCTTGTCCATCGCTTGTGCCTCGGCCTCACCCCTTCTTTCAAGATGGCATAAGCTCTCGGCCTCGCCTTTGGCCTTGATACCTTGTGCTCTTGTTCCAGCGTATATGTGGCATCCGATGCAGCGTTTTGCGCCATAGCCTGCTGTTCGGCCTCGTAGCGTTGGGCCTCGGCTATACGCTTACGCTGTTCCAAGTCGGCCTCTGCATTCTTCTGCACTTGATATTTCTCCGCATCAGCACGTTTTTCCACTTCGGCAGACAGTCTCGTTTTGGCGATGATAACGATTGTTCTGCGAAAGAATTTGTTGGCGTTTGGTCTTTTCAATCTCAGCCTCAACCGTCTTAATCGTTGATGGTTTGCTGACTGTTCTGCTGTTGGATGGAGTATGCGGCATCGGCATCAGCCTGCGCAGCGTCGGCTCGTACGTTTTCAGTTCGGCACGTTTTCCAAGCCAAGTCGTTGTTCTTCATCGCAATGGCCGTGTCGGCATCCACGCGTGCGTCGTTGGCGTCTTTGTCGGCATGAGCCACTTGTATCTTCACGTCGCGTTCGGCGATAGCGCGGTTAATTGATGCGTCTTTCTTAATCTTGGCGGTATTGTCGGCACCCAAATCGTATATCAGACCTTCCTTGTCGGTAACGTTCTGTAAGTTGCACGAAATGATTTTCGATACCCAATAGCCATGCGTGTGCAGCCTTTCGCATCACCTGGTCTGAAAACCATCGCGGTCGGTGTTTAGCGAGCGCAGGTCCGAAGCGTACCGGATAATCCTCACGCATGTTACCTGCAGCGAGTCTTGCAGCTGTTCGGCAATCATCATGCGCTCATGTTGAGGAAGTTTTGGCGGCTAAGCGGTTCCTTCTGCGTTTGGCGTTACTCGATTTTTGGCCACCGCGTCAACATCAACGCTGATAGAGTCGGTTGTTGGCGCACTCTCTTCGGCTTTTTAATGTCCACGCGTTATCTGTCCTAGGTACACGCGGTCGAGTCGTTCGAAGAATGGAATCGCGGAAACCTCCGGACCAATACACACGTGGTCTGCGGCTAGACGCCGAGATGATGATGACGAGGGCAGGGAGTGCCTTGACATAGGATGCAAAAAGAAGAGTACTAGAACAACAACGGCAATGCCGATGATTACGTAAAGTGAGAATTGTTCGGCATGGTAATGCGGTTTTAGTTATATGAATCTGTTATTTAGCTAGGCCAAGGGCATGATGCTTTCTTTATTTGGCATCTATGCGACAGTGAAAGACATATCGGCCTTCTATACCGACACTGCAAATTTAGTTGATATTTTTCAAAAAGCAACAAAAGGCAGACTCTGCATTTTAACGCTGCGCACTGATTGAAGAATGGGGAAATAAGGCACGCCCATGCATTCCCCTTTGTTCTCTTGACCTTCAAACTCATGCTGATGGTTGTTGACAGCATCACGCGCCTCCTTTTGTTCTTTTGACCCTTCAAACAGTACCCACTGACTACTCCGATAGAGGAACTCGTTATGCCTTTATTTTACCCTTCGCGTCTTCTTTGATTCTTACCATTCTCGCCATTATCTTTTCGTAAACTTGCTTAGATTGATAGGATGCTGCGCTGCACCGCTCGCGCAGAAACGAAGTATAGTCAAAACAGAATTGCTTTTGAAAATGGTTGTTGGCTGAATGCAGGGCGATAGCGCAGTATACAGCACCAATAAACCTTTATGTAGAGAAAGGATGACTTTGTTGTTTTACGATGCAGCTATGGTTCTACAAAGCCAATCTCTGTTTCGACTATAAGTGTACGGTCCATGCCGTTTTCACTGCATGTATATGGTATAGTCATTTCGTCCATTTTTGCAACAGAGGGATTAAACATAATGAACTCCCTTCCCTGTCCACCAGCCGCCCACCCCAGTCGCAGAAAATAATTCTTGCAAAGGTTGGTTTTGAGGTAAAAAGAGGTAGGGTGAAAGTGCTGCCGAACGCAGTCTACAATGTTAAAATTCGTGCAAAAAGAGGACAAAAACACAGAGTAAACAAAGCTGTGATCAAGTTAGCCGCAAGTCATCCCATTGACCTTTTTAGTTGACAAGTTTGTGAGTTGGACCAGTCGATGGACACAGCTATTTTTCCACACTGTCTAGCTTGGCAAGGCAAGGAGCAGTGACTAGCTACAGGTAAGAAGTTGATGGGAGAACAGATAAATAGGCGCAGCATTCTTTCAACATGAATAGTTAACGAGTTAATGAGTGACATTGTCTTAATAGCTCCCTGCATTTTTCATCACTCTTTAGCTGAAAGTTAACAAGTTAAGAGACGATAAGTTAATGGGCACAACCATCTCTTTTTAACTTTCCAACCTTTCACCTTTTCATCCACTCACCCTTTTACCTTTCGCCTTTTCACCCTTTCACTCTTTCACCCTTTTACCTTTTTACCTTTTCAACCCTTCACCTTTTACCCTTTAACCTTCTCTCCTTTTCACTTTTCATCCTTTTCATCTTTTAAAGGCGCCATTTAGCCATCTTCATCTTTTCACTTTTCACCTTCTTCAATCTCCTTAGATAATATTCTTCTACTGCCACACAGAAAACAGATTCATCCTCAACAATCTGTTTGGTTTGAACAAAACTCTGTTGAGCTTTTGCGTGTAAAGATGAAAGGAATCTCCAGCATTCACTCTAAGCCAAGACGACATATAGGGTAAAAGACCGCTGGGACATCTCGTCGCAGCGGTCTTCTGTGTTCTCGTGGTTATTTGGATTATGTATGTGTTTCCTGCCCGCACCTTAGAGAGTTTAAATGTAGGTGCAGCTTAACCAAACATGTCCCGCTGGACAGTTGAAGATGCGAACAGTCAATAAAAGCACAACGGTCCAAAAACGCATTCAGTAGGGACCAGTCTTCTTAATAAAATCAGTTTTCTTAAATCATTCTTTGTTACCATCACAGACTACACGCCCAATTCCCATTTTACACAAATGAGCTTTTCTTGGGGTGAGGCGCGTGCCCTTCCCCTCATATGCTTTCAGTTTCTACACACTGCTTTTGCAAGGCAGGTTTCTTAGTTAGCCAATGCCGTTGTAAATCCTAATGCTTTTGGCAGGAGGGCTTAGAGAACAATCAGAGGTTTTTATTTGTGCTCATCATAACCTTCTGATCCCCTTAATGCACATATGTTAGTGGCACTCGTCCACTTCTTCATTACCACATGGCATGATGCGCTCCATCCGATCATCAATCGTTTCAACGTCGGGTTGATTTATACGCCCAAACATTTCTTCTAATCTTTTTCATACTTCTTCCATCAAGGAACGCCTGGTTGATTGCCAACAAGCCTACGAGCAAGCGGGCCTAAACAACTTCACCATGCAGCACAGCCTCTGACGGCCCATACTTCTATCAACGTTTTTGTTCATTAAGAGGGCAACAACTATCACACTCCTGCTAAAATAGCACGAGGGATGTTGTTTTTTACTTACAGCGTGCTGTAAACACTGTATACCACACCAATGGGATGTACCCACCAACGTGGCCTTTTCCATTTACTTTATACTTCCTGCATAGCAACAAGTTAGCATCAGCCATATTCAGGCCTTGCACAAGGGTTGTTCAACAGCCTTCCGACACAAATGGACGTTCAATCACATTCGTCATCGTGCAATTGGTCTAATGAAAGGTAGTATGTATCACCCTTATCTTCTTCTCTTTTCTTTTGTCTACTTTCCTTATCAAAAACGTCAATTTATCTATTCTTCGCCCCTCATTTAAAATTACGAGTTCCAACCAGATTGTTTCATACGACCATTTGCCTTCCTTAATTCATATAAGAGCTTTTATGTTTCATGATCACCAAAACATTATGTTTTCATGTCCCACCGTCAAATTCAAAGGCATTGTATTGCCATGAACACTCACACTAATCATGTCCTCATGTATAGAAAATTTATGCTCTATATTTTCGATTTCCATTCCCCTACGCCTAGGAGAGCAAACTGAATAACGTTTAGTAAAAGAACGATTGTAGATAAGCACTTTATCAACTCTCAATTCAAAACTAACGTACCGCAAAAGTTAGGCATTAATCTTTAACGATGCAAGGATTTTTGTAAATAAAATTCACAAAGATGCCATATAACATAAAAACAAAATGGGCACATTTCTTTTACAAACATTTTACTTCTAAAGAGAAGAAACATGGACGAGCTGAAAAGCCGCTCGCCCATGCCTAAGGGCAGTAGGGCATTCCTCTCAACGGTGCCTACATTGAGTGGAAAATATGTACTTTTTCCTCCACCCTTCACTCTTATCTTCCGTCGTTGCTCTACCGCGCCTTTTTCTTTCATCTTTTCCCCTTATCCAATCTTTCACCCACGAAAGTGCGGTCTTACGCTTGCTTGGCGTGCCCTTTCGGTGTTCCATACGACGCTCGTTTCCACTCCATCAACGCTCTTCAATTGTTACCCTTCACATTAGGGACATGATCCCTACCAGGTCGGGCGAACTTAGCCGAGTGGTTGCATGCGTCGTTATCTCAGTCAACATCTAATCACAAAAATAATTGTTCTACTTTTTCTTGGTATTCGTCACTTATCACCCACTGGCAAAGTTCTAAGCGCATTTCATACGTTTAGCCAGCCGCTCATTGCCGACTGATGCCTATGCTTGTGGTTTCTCTGCATCAACAAAGAACGTCACCTTATATATAATGTGTGGTTCAAAGTTCAACAAAGCCTTTCATGGTTCACGTCTATCATCCATGTTTTCGTCCATTGCAGTTGGGGGAATGCACTTTGTTGCCTGTTCATCGGCCTCGCAGCACCCACTTGTGTCAATGTAAAAACACATCTCTTACAAAAGATGGTTCACGTTATTGCAAACAAGTTGCAAACCAAACCTCTCTAATTGCTTACGGTTTTCTATCGCTTACAAAGATAGGCATTTAGCAAAAGATAAAGAAACAAAAACCATGATATTACAAAACAAAAAGAAGTTAGAGCAATATCAAATAAGGAACAATGCCTGCTATAAAGCGAATACTTGCCAGACGTTTTGAAACCGCAAACCAAATAAGAGCTATTAAAAACAAAAAGACATTACTGGTTTCAAGCAACACTTTTGGAGCCGTCTTGAACTTTTAATACTTCTACAATTAGAGAGGGTTTTATGTCTTTGTGCTGTAAAACCAAGACAAACACCACGCTCATGTACGAAGTTCCTGGATAAAGACACGACAAAATCTGAGAGTCGGTTCCGTTTGTTGGTGGCAAATGTGGCAATGCCTCAAAGAGGCGATCAGGCGGCAGTTATTCAAAGCATTCTCCACCATGTTGAAAAACCGCTTTCGTCAATGGCTGATGTCTTTCTGCGTTTGCATGATGCCGTTTCTGCTGGCCGTGAGCTGCTTGTCCTGACAACCGCTCGCACTGGCGGTAGTAAGCACGTGCTTTCTGTGCTTTTATCCCCTACGCGTGATATGAGTACAATTGTTCTTTTTGTCTAGTTTTTAGTAAGAAATTTAACACGATGAGTATCTTTTCGTCCACCAAGCTCCCGCCTTACCACAAAAATCGATTCTCGCGAAGGTTTTGTTTTGATGTAAAATGGGTTAGCCTGTGAATGCGGCAAATGAATTTTTATTTAATGGAACAGCTGTTTGCACCTGTTTTAGACTATTTGCAGCAAAATACACTGCGTGCTTGCAGCAAAACGCAGTACAATATGCCGCCTAAACGCAGTGCGTTTTTGCGTTATCAATGCAAGGTAAAATGCTACATCACCGTGCAAAATGTACTACAAATGCGAAACGAAAACGCAAAATATCCGCTGCAATGGTAGAGAATAAAAACCTTTCGAACCATGCGAAACACATGACGAAAAAGGGCGAAATAGTCGTCACAAAAGCTAGATTTTATGATTCTAAAAGCAGGTAATCGGGCTTGAAGAATTATGAGTTGACAACCAAACTAGAAAAGGCTAAATGGTGCAAAACGCAGGTTTCTTTCTCAAATACAGACAAGATGGAAGGTGTAAAAAGCCCAAAACAGAAGTTATTTACCTACTTTTTCGGCCTACATTTTCGCTAGAACGAAGTGATCATTAGAAATACATCGTAAAATAAGAATAATTATTTTAAGTTTTTGAATGGGTTATTGTAGAGGCCTTTTGTTGATGAGGAGTGGCGGATTTCGGGAGTTGTTGGGTTTTTCGTAGTGCTAGGTCAGTGAGTTGACTTGTCCTGCACCCCTCAATTTAAAGAAATATTTCAAAGTCGAGCGACTTCCTTTAAACAAATGTTTAAAATCATCCCAGAAGCTCTGTATTTGCGAGCCGTTTATTTTGTAGTTATAAAAACAATGCGTATTTTTGTGCATAACGTAAGGAGAGGAAAGCGGTACATGAACCAAACAGAATGGAACAAAGCATCCCACTGTAAAACAGAATGAGTAAAGCGGTACGAACCAAACGGAGTGGAAACAGCTTTCCCACTATAAAACAGAACGACGAAACGCCGAACAAGGACTAGTTTCGCTATTTTGTCTCATTCCAGACAGCAACACAAAAGCCCTACGACAGCAGAGAGTAGCAACAGCATGCCTGTGCAATATCTCCACACGCCATAATCGCACTTTATATCATCGTCACCATTGGCGTGATGGTGCGAGTTCTGATGGACCATAGGCAGCCTGCCAAGACTATGGCGGCTTCTTGTGCTTACATTCGTACCTGTGGTGGGCATCGTTTTCTACTTCTTCGGACGAAAAACACGCGAAAGGAACGCCTCATCAGCCAGGAGCATGGACAGGCTCACCAAACGCAGCATGTTGGAATACGCTGAACAGGGCGAGTCTGCAACGCCCGACGCCCACAAAGGAACTGATTAACCTCTTCACCAACCTCAGCCTGGCCCCTACCTTGCAAGGACAACGAGGTGGAGATATTCACCACGGGCATGATTTCTTCCTCGACTTGCTTGCCGAGATAGGGTCAAGCGCGCCACCATATCCACCTGGGCACATACATTATTGAAGACGATGCACTGGGCCGATCAGTTGCCGACGCCCTCATCGACAAGGCTAAGCAAGGTGTAGAGGTGCGTCTGATATACGATGACGTGGGCTGTTGGAGCGTTGGCAACAGCTTTTTCGACCACTTGGCGCGGGTGGCGTGCAGGTGCAGTCGTTCATGCCTCGTGCGTTTTCCCATGTTTCACCAGCAAGATGAACTACCGCAACCACCGCAAACTCTGCATCATCGACGGCCGAACGGGCTACATCGGCGGCATGAACGTGGCCTTGCGGTACGTGAAAGGCACGCGCAGCAAGAATGGCGCGACACCCATGTGCGCTTTCGAGGCGGCGTGGTGTATGGCATTCAGCGTGCTTTTTCTGGTGGATTGGTACTTTATGGCGCGCACGCTTATCACCGACAAGGTGTATCATCCCGCTTTCGCCCCAAATTAGCAACAATTGCATCGCGCAAGTGGTAACAGCAGCCCTGTTTCGCCTTGGCCCGACATCATGCAAGGCTACATGCGCATACTCGCTCGAGGCCAAGAAATACGTTTATATGGAGTCGCCATTTTCTGCCCACCGAGCCTGATACTCTTTCGCCATGCGAACAGCAAGGCAAGCGGAGCAGACATCCGCCTGATGCTCCCTGCAAGAACCGGACTCTAAAAATAATTGAGTGGGCAGGCTGCCTCGTATGTGCAAGCGGCTTTGGAGGCAGGGAGTTATGATTTGCTTTACTGCGCTGGCTTTTAACCACAGCAAGCTGTTGGTGTGCGACGACAGCCTTTGCTCCTGCGGTTCTACCAATGTAGACTTCCGAAGTTTTGAAAACAACTTCGAGGCCAATGTGTTTTTCTATGACAAGGAGATGGCTTTGAAGATGAAAGAAGTGTTCTTAACCGACGAGGCCGAGTGCATCGTACTAGACAGTCCCGACATTTTTGCGCACCGTCCTTTCCTGCCCGACTATGGGAATCGCTCATCCGACTACTTTCCCCATTGCTCTAAATGGGCAATTGAAAGCCGTCAGCCCCTCATAACCCTCGCACTACAAGTGCCGACACCTTTTTATTCGAAGGACCAAAGGTTGCATCTTTTTCAGCATTTCGTCGAAAAAGTCGGGCGCAACAGGCACGCCACGCAACGTCCTAACCTTTGATAGCCGCTGAAATAAACGTCTTTTGAAACATACCAACCATAGTTTTTCCACTTCTAACACGCTTAACCTGCCTGTCTAGCTTACGAAAGTTACTCGGTGAAACTACCGAAAACATCTTTTTACCCGAAGAAAGCGACAATGCCAGCACCAGATATTCGCGCTGCGGAACATGCTCTGCGCCACCTGCAATGCCTTTCCCTTTCAGAAACTCTTCATGTTCCAGCCGTATTCACTGTTTAGCCTGTTCATCATCGCCTTAAAAACATCGCCATGGGGAGCCGTATCTTGATGATTGTTGTACGCTATATAATAATGTATCATCTCGTGCAGCAACACGTTTTTAAAGCCTTTTCGTCTTGTTCGAACAGTATGCTCACATGTATAGCGTAATGCAAAGGTTCCACTCGCCCCAACCCCGCCCGTCTTTTACAGCGCATCGAGCCCAATTGCGTTCTCGAACGCGACAGTATTAAACGCGGTTCGGGCAACTTTCCCCGAAATAATCGCGGTTAAACTCGCCGAAACCATGCTTTAAGGTGTGCCTGTGTCAGTTTAAAGTTGCTTTTCATCTGTGGTCAAAATCTCGTGGTTGAGCACTCTTTCTTTGTCTTGTCCCGCTCCTATTAAGTGTTTATCACCCTTAAAAAGCTCTTTTGCGTTATTGTGAGTCACCACATACTCGCTGCGCGTGCCAATCCTAAACTTTTCCCACTTCAAATACCAATGCCGCTGGTTACATAATACGCGTATTACCCTTCGTCAACGGCCCGTATGCGTCTTCGTATATGGCGTCTTCAATCCACGATATGGGCCAAACCTGCCCATAATGTGTGTGTCCGCTAAGCTGAAAGTCTACCCTGCCCGTTGCGCCTCTTCCAAATGGTAGGGCTGATGGTCCAACAGAATGGTGTATTTAGAGGGTCTCACCTTGCCCATCAGTCGTTTTAAGCGATGCCCTTCGCCCATTGGTTCGGTCGTCGCGCCCCACGAGATTGAGGTCCATCACCTGCACAACGCTGTCGCGCAGCAGGTTGATGTTGGCATCGCGATAGAACTTTTCGGCGTTAGCGTCACCACTATAATACTCGTGGTTACCCAAACAAGCGTATATTGGCACCTTTATTCGGCGGAATTCTTCGGCACATGCTCTTCCAACAGCGGCCGCACGCTGATGTCGATGATGTCGCCAGCGATGAGAACAAGGTCTGGTCGCTCGGCGTTTATCAAGTCCACCCAACGTGCGAACCCGCCCTACGATTGTGATAACCCAGGTGCAGGTCGCTTATCATCACCACTTTAAGCGGTTTGTCCAAAGTGTTTGAGGTGTTTAGATGCAGCTCTTGTCGCACTCTTATTGTTATAATGGATGTTGCCATACACAAAAACAGCCAGCAACACGCCCAACACGGTGAGCGTTCCAAGCAAGCTGTTATACACGAAATGCTTGGGAACAAGATGCACCAACCTGCCCATGTCGAGCAAAAGAAAGAGCATAACGGCATAGAGTAGCACGAAAACCGAAGACGTTCCAGATTCATAAACACACGTGGCAAGGGGCATTGGCACTTTGTATCTAGTCCTGACACCGAAACTGACAAACCAGCGCAGACGAGCCCAAATGAGAGCAAATGGCAGTATCGATTTTCAGCCAATTATGCAGTGGAACGATGTTCCAAACATGCCAAACACATATATATGCCCAACAATAGGGATGAGCATAAACAATCATTCCAAGTTTCATACTGCGAAGTTACGTAAAAATATGTCAAATCAGCATTTTATATGTGTAAAGAACACTTCATATCAGTATTAGCTTTGCAACTTGTTCAACAAGGGCGAACTCCATCACGTTCGTCGCATAAATTATAATAGTATGAAAAGATACAACGATTATTCGTCGCCTTAGGCGCATTTACCGCATGCCAAAAAGCTACACGGGCAGACTTGTGGTAACGGTTAATGGGAAACACTCAGCAACAAGACTGCATCCATCGACGTAGACCAACAAGGCGATGGCAGTTTCACTCTCTCGCTGAAAGAACTTTTTCGATTAGCCCTAGTGGTCGAGAACTTAACATTGGCACCATCAACATCCCCGCCACGCCCTACGCTCTGGGCGACGCGCGCTTACTTCAAGCCAACAGAAACGTGCCAATAAAGCACTGAGGAATGTGCCATCAACCTCCTTGCACAAGAATCAGGGCGACAAGCTACATGCCAACATCGACATCAACTTTAACGGAATGACTATTAAAGTGGTGTTCGGCGAAGGCTATCAGTGCCTAACAGCAACTTTGAAAACTTCGGGGCAAGCAAAGAGCCAAACCGTTGGCACTCGTTCCAAAGTGTTACTGGCTCGTTTGCTAACTCAGCAAAAACAGATGCAGCCATCAGTAACGACCAACTCGCCCCTGGTTCAACAGGTAAGAGCAGCGTTCTAATTAAGTCGAGAGAGATAGGCTTTTTGCTTTCAGCGTTATTGCTAACGGAACATTGACGACAGGCAGACTGAATGCAGGTTCATCAACCGCTTCCAACACCGAGAACAACTCGTTCCTCGACCTCGCCAATAGGGGACAAAGACGGCAATGGCGACCCATTCTACACCGAATTAAGCGGCCGTCCCGACAGCCTTTACGCTGTGGGTGAAGTTCAAACAAGGCAAACCATCTGCCAGACATCCATACGCAACGGCCAGGGCGGTGATTACAGACGGCACCTATCAGCTGCCAGAAGAGAAGGAAAGACCTACAAAAAGATGGCAGAGGCCATTAACAACGATATTGCCGACACCAGGGCGAATGGAAACGCCTGTCCATCCCCTTCAAACTACGTAAATAACAGCATCGACCCGAAAGCCATTCTCGTTACGCTTTCACCAATGCTGATGCTGGCGAGGGCAGCGGAAGCGACGAATTATACGTAGACGACCTCGAATTAGTGTACAACTTGGCGTTGAAGGCATCAGCATCAAGGGTCAAGTCTGCAAACTTTCGCTGAAAAACACCACCGAATACACCCATGCCACAGGCAACACTAACTGCCAACGACATAACGGTAAAGACCAAAGGGACAAGGCATGCTGGTTGCAAAGACCGTAGAAAACGGCAAGGCTATCGTGCTGGTTGCCAGCAACGACCTAAGCAAATATCGCCTTTTACACCATCAACGTAACCACAGGCATTGACAATTTGCCCAGCGTTGAGGGCCAACAAACAGGTGGAGATATACACCCTCGACGGCGTTCGCGTAAACAGCACCAACGCAAGGGCGTGTATATCATCAAAGATGCACAAGGCAAAACGCGCAAGGTAGTGAAACAACAGTCCCTCGAGAAAAGCATGGCGATGGGGACTTTCTGCTCGCAAAGACGTCAGCCCAGCCCACCTCGCCCACCCCTACAAAGGGTTGCTTTCATGCACAAAACATTGCCTGCGGTTTGCCAAACAGCCACAGGCAATGTTTGTTTTTAGCTCTGGCTAGGCATTTTCTATTACAGGCAGACACCTAGCCGCTTTTATCATTCATCATTGCAACATAAACAAAACCTAACCCACCAACATGAACCCCATCTGCAACATCCACACACCTTATTATATAGGTGCAACAAAGCACGGCCACTTCAACACGGCACATGCTTAAATCATATTCGCTGCCCTCACTATCCTATTCACGCACTTGTTCCAACCACTGCGCAGGCAGCCAACGACACGCAAATTCAGCCACCAGCCCCGAAGTGCAATACATCGGACGCGTGGAACACAACGTCACAGCAGGCACCGTGCGCTACGATTGGGTGGGAACCTACTGCGAACGGGCTTTACGGGTACAGAGATTGCCGTCTTAATCTCAGACGAAGGCGAAAGCTATCACAACGTTTTTCGTTGATCGGCAAGTGGATAAAGAAGATTAGGGTAAAGGGCAACACGCCCCAACGCATGGTGTTGGCCAACGGTTTGAAAAACGGAAAAGCACCAACTGGTGTTGCAAAAATGCACCGAAGGCGAATACGGATGCACCACAGTGCATGCCTTCCACTTATCGAAAGGTGGTTCATTGCATGCCGTCCCTCGCCCCAAAACGGCTTATCGAGGTGATTGGCGACTCGTACACCTGCGGCTATGGCACAGAAAGCAACAAGGCCACCGACCCTTTAAACTCGAAACAGAAAACTGCGACAAGGCTTTATGCCCGCCTATTGGCCCGCTATTTCGGAGGCCGACTATGTGCTGGCAGCCCATTCTGGCCGCGGCATGGTGCGCAACTGGAACGACACGGTGCAGATTTCTAAGGGCAACATGTCGCAACGCTACCTGCAACTCTTCGACCATTACGCCACCACCCTTTACGATTTCAAGGCCCATCGCCCCCAATTGGTGCTGATAAACACCTGGCACGAAACGACTATTCCACCATCATTACGCCCTCTGTTGAGCAATATGTAGGGCGCATACGTTAAGCTTATCGAGCTTTGTTCGCAAACACATGGGCCCCATCCCGTTATTCGCATTCGCCCCCATTCGGCAGGCGCGTACCTTCTGCAAGCTTTAAGGTGCTGCAACAACGGCTGTCTGCGCACAAGGATGTGCACTTTGCCGAGTTCATGCCAGGCAGCATTACCGTAGATAAAGACCTGGCGCAAGCTACCATCCCAACTATTCGGGACAGACAAAAGCTCTGCATGACACTCGTTCCCTTGGTGTCGGCGGTGATGGGATGGGAAATAAACCACAGATAAAGAGAAAATAAACCAAAGGTGAAAAACCTATCACTACAAGCAACGTGTGTAGTGTTGCTAGCACCTTTTGTAGGCAGACTACAAGCATTTTTGTACTGGCAGCATAAGCCGCTTGTAGCCTGCCTACACTTGCACAGGCTACCCTCAAAACAAAAGCCTACTGCCGAACAAAGGCCTTACACACAGGCAGACAAAGGCATGGTTGGACATTGTCACAAACGCATCAAAAACAAAGAAGTTTAGGCACTTCAAACGCCTCAAACTCCATCATCATATCACGCAGAAAGCGTCACTGTTCAGCGGACTTACGCCCTCAAAAACCTCACCTTTTTAAACCAAAATTTCGCTACCAACCGTCGTGCCAACTCGTTGCCGAATTGTCCGTCATGTCCCAAATTCGGCCATTAGCTGCATCAGTTTTTCAGGGTCGCTAGCCGCTTGTGCAATCTCCGTTTGCAGCGTTTTTAGGCGATGCTCCACATAATCAAGGCGAAAATCGAGCAACAAATGCACCGTTCGTTGGCGCAGTTCGTCCTCTTTCTCCTTTTCTTTCAGTCGTTTTCTCTTCCTCGTCTAGCGGATGGATGGGTTCGCTGTTTCAGTCTTTAGGTACCGATAAGGGTCCATGCACAGTTCGGTTGCCAGCTTGCTCAGCTCAATATCTTCGTGATGCACAAAGTCGAGGCTTCTGCCTTCAAAAGTCGGGATACACGCTCCTTTCGGCCGCCCTTGCAAAATTCTGTTAAACAGCGGATGTTGAAACGCCAACTCGTCTTGCATGAAATCGTATTGAATAAACTGCGCCACGGTGAGGTTAAGCAAGTTCCCATCCTCATCTTCCACGTTGCGCAGCACAATCCGTTCGCCGTACTTCACCACCTGTTCCACCAACATACGCTCCACCTTCGCCGCCTGTTGCAGGGGTGTAACCGTCTGAATGGTGGGCCGTGGCGTTGTTTCCATACCTCCTGAACAGCACGCGACGTTTCCGTAGACCGCCTTTCGCGGCTCTCGCGTATGTATCTGTTCATGCTATTGATGAGCGTTGTTTCAGCCACGCCCAGTCGTTGGGCGCAATCGTGCAAGTAGGTGTCGCGCAAAATCTGGTTGGGAATAACCGAAACGCTCTGCACAATAGACGAGATAGCCTCCGAACGGCGAGAGTGGGGATCGGTAACGCCATCGAGCAAAAACACGCGTTTTAAACTGTATGAAGTCGGTCTGATTGTCGGCAATATACTCCTAAACTCTTCAGCATTGTGCTTTCTGGCAAAGCTGTCTGGGGTCGTCGCCATCGGGGAAAAAGCAACACTTTTACGTTCATCCCCTCAGCCAACACGCATGTCCGTTCCACGCAAGGCAGCATGTATGCCCGCCGCATCACCATCGTAAAGCAGCACGATGTTCGAGGTAAAGCGGTGTAAGGTGTGTATCTGATGTATGCTAAGGGCCGTACCAGAGTTAGCCACCACGTTCTCAACGCCACACTGGTGCATCGAAACAACATCGGTATAGCCCTCCACCATGTACACGCAATCTTCTTTGGCAATGGCTTTCTTGCCCTGAAAGATGCCATATAGTTCGTGGTCTTTGTGGTAAATGTCCGAGTCGGGCGAGTTAACATACTTCTGTTGTACGCCTTTTGTGCGCGAGTCGAGCAGCCTTCCGCCAAAGCCAACCACCTTTCCGCTAACGCCAAACCACGGAAAAAATAACACGGCCGGCAAAGCGATCGACATACCGTCCGTCGTCGGTACGATAGCAAAGACCCGTCTTTACCAAGAAATCCACGTTATATCCCTTGTCTATTGCCGTGCGCGCCAGTAGCTCTCTGTCGTTAAGGTCGAACCCCAAGCGGAACTTTCGCACGATGTCGTCTCTGAAAACCGCGGCTCCTAAATACTGCATGCCGATGGCAAGCCCGTCTACATTGTTGTGTAACGTGTCTTCAAAGTGTTTCGCGGCCCACTCGTTAACGATGAACATGCTTTCGCGTTCGTTCTGTTCACGCCGTTCGTCGTCGCTCAGTTCGCGTTCCTTAATTTCGATATGATACTTGTTGGCCAACCACCGCAATGCCTCCGGATAGGTCATTTGCTCGTGTTCCATGATAAAGCTCACGGGGGTGCCACCCTTTCCACAACCAAAGCAATGGCAAATGCCACGCGCAGGCGACACCATAAACGATGGTGTGCGCTCGTTATGAAACGGGCACAAGCCTTTATAGTTCGCCCCGGCCTTGCGCAGGGTTACGAACTCGGAAACCACATCCACGATGTTGGCTGCCTCTTGTATCTTCTCTATGGTTGCTCTGTCTATCATGTCTTGTTACAACTGGCTACAAACGGCTTCAATGAAAACCGCCTTAACCAACTGCGAAGTTATAAAAAGATTGAAACAAACAAGGGAGCAACCCGTAAAAGAAAGGGCGGAAGAATGACAGGATTGATGGGAGACGGCTGTGGGTTATACCACTAATTATCAGCAATACAAACTATTTTGACGACTGATTTCTAAAAAGCCACACAGCTAATTTCCAGAACCAACATTACTGCGAAAACAGTGAGGAATACTCTCACCCTGCCTTATTACTTCTAAACAAGAATCTAATGGAGCTTATCTCCAACCTCAACAAACTCAACTTTTTGGTTCAGCTTGAAATTTTGCTCTTGAATCTTTTCCATTTTCTTTCTCTAGTTTCTCCACCTTCTTCTGCTCTTCGGCCAGCTTCTTGTTCATCTTGGTTACCTCTTTAAGCGTTTTTAGCTCAGCCTTGGCAGCCTTGGCAGTAGCCTCAGCATCACTGAGTACTCAACCCAGTAACCACAGTTTGCATTAGCCTCTGCATTGACATCGGCTGCCTTCTTTCTCAGTTCGGCTAGCGCAAGCTGTTGCCTTTTCGTATTGCAATTGGGTGTTGGTAAGCTGCGTTTGCAACTTCAATGCCTTTTGTTGGGTCTTCAAATCCGGATTTCCTGATTGTCTGCGTAGACTGTTACCCTAATGAAAGCATCATGATAGACGCTAGTATAAATCTCTTCATTGCTAAAACTGATTTTTCTAAATTAATATTCTTTTTCTCTAATTATATTGCAAAGATAGCATAAAGCAAATTACTTTGCAATAGTTTTCATATAAACTAGGCGTTTAGCACTTTTTATTGATTTATCGCAAGCAAAATGAGATTTTACAGGCGCAAAAGACGACAAGTTGAGTTATGTGACTAACGAGTAACGTTGACAAGGGCAGTTTCGCCTACTAGACTACGAAGTTGATGATGCGAGCTTCACTCGCACAGTGAGACAAGCCCTCGATATGACAAGCTCTAAACCACAAGATGTCGATACCCTTTTCGTTTTCTCCACCTTGCGGTATAATCAAGTCGGCATAGCGTTTGGTGGGTTCGATAAACTGCTCGTGCATGGGTTTGAGTACCTCCAAATAACGTTCCACCACCATCGAAACCGTTCTGCCGCGGTCGATGGTATCGCGCTGAATGTTACGTATCAACCGCTCGTCGGGGTCGGCATCAACAAACACTTTTCAAGTCCATGATGTCGCGTAGGCGTTTGTTCAGCAAGGTCATGATGCCCTCGATGATGATAACGGGCTTTGGGTTCAACGTGTACCGTTTCCTTTCAAGCGGTTGCAAAGCAGGTACGAATATGGGCTGTTCGATGGCAACCCCACTGCGAAGGTCGTTAACGTGCTTGGTCAGCAGTTTCCAGTCGAATGCGTCGGGGTGGTCGAAGTTGATGGCATGACGTTCCTCTTCGGTCAGGGTCCGACGTGTCGTTATAATACGAGTCGAGTGGAACCACTGCCACATAATGGGGCGGCAGGGCCTCTGCTATTTTCTTCACCACCGTTGTTTTGCCCAGAACCTGTTCCGCCAGCACACCTATTATCGTTGTCTTTTTGCATCATGTTATACTTTATTGAGTGGATATTGTTGTCCTGTATACAATTTTAGCTTCACATCCATAAGCCCATTACTACAACGCTTTCTTCAAACATGCGCCTTGTACCATCTCGGTTTCTTCTCCACTTTAGGCGGATAGGCACGCGAAGAACTGGGCATGCGGTAGAGCCGCATTTCGCGACCGATCGGGTTGAAAGATAAACGCACATACGCCCTAACCTTGGGCTGTTCGGCAATGTCGAAGTGCGCCCTCACATCGGCAGCCAGCTGTCCCGTAACTACCACATTCTCACAAGCGGGCACTTGCAGCAAAGCTCGTCGAGGTTGGTGGGTTCTATCACTTCAAGGTCTTTGTCGGCGGCTGTTCCCGTGGTGCGGTTCACAGCCGTTGCCGTGTCGTATATGCCCACGCCCTTTGCAGTGAGAAAGGCTTTCAGCTCGTCTAGCTTAAACGTTTTGTTGGCCTCGTCCACGAAGTGTTGCTTGTCGGCGAAGAACGCAAGCCAAAAATGCGCCACATGTCGTTGGTGAAGTTGGGATAAAGAAGTTCATGCACCATCGCTTTTTGCGAAGGTGGGAAACCGCCCAGCATCAACAGCTTGCATCCTTTGGGCAAGAAAGGGTTTAAAGGGTGTCGTTCTACCATTGTTGTTTAACGCAACATTTAACGCTATAAAGGTTTGTCCGCCCTGCTACTCTTTCTCTTTTTACCAGATAAACCACCACGGGAGGTGGTCGCTAAAACCATCGAGCCACACGCCACCGCCGTTGTTCGCTTAGGCGTTCCCTTATACTTTGCCTCCGTTTGGAAGAGGTAATCGCGTTTAAATATTTGGTTTTTCCCAATATTTTAGTGCAGTAAAGTCTTTCGAGCCATTGGCGTAGAGCAGATTTTTAGAGAGCAATATCTGGTCGAATAAGTTCCACGAGCCCTGAAATTAGCAACGTACCCCTCTTTGGTCAGCACATTGTACCACGGGTTATACATATCGCCCTGACCCACCTCGCTCATGTTGGCCTTTCCACGCAGGCCTTGGCTGATGCTTTTGTCCATCGGGTCGTCGTTCATGTCGCCCATCACCAACACTTTGCAATCTTTATCCTCGCGTTGAACGGAGTCGCGAATGGCCAAGATTTGCCTTGCGCCTTGCTCGCGATAGAAAGAATCGCTAAACCTACTGGGCAAATGGCATACCACCACTGTTACATGTTCGCCTGCCAGCGTTCCGCTCACCGTTAGAAAACCACGTGTATAGAAAGCGCTATCCTTCTCCAAGCTTTGCACGTAGGGCACAAGTTTAACGTTGCGCACGGTGAAAAGTGCAGGGTTGTATAGCAATGCGCAGTCGATGCCGCGACGGTCGGGCCCTTCTATATGGCAAAACTTATATCCACGAGCCGCCAATTCGGGTTGCGCAGTGAGGTCGGTCAGCACCTTGGCGTTCTCCACTTCGGCCAATCCGATAACGGCGCACCCCACCCCAGCAGCACATCGGATACCCATTTCGGCCAAAAGCGCGTGCCATGTTGTGCAGTTTGTGGGTGTATTCATGCCATTCCACTTTGTACGAGCCACTTGGCAGAAACTCGTAATCGCGCTTGCCTTTCGTCGTGGCAAGTGTCAAAAAGGTTTTCTTGGTTGTAAAACCCTACGGCATAAACCGCGAATTTCTTTTGTGCTGCTGCCGATAAGGCGACCACAAGCAAGGGCCGACAAGGCAAGCATCCTTCTAAAATAGCTCATGTTTTTGCGTATTGTTGTTCATTTTTCTTGTTCTTCAAAAGTGTTTTTGCCTTTCCACTTCGTCCCAAAGCTTCGTGAGGCGATTTCCAACTCTCGCCAGGGCAATGCCCAAGCCAGCTTGGCGTTGCATATCAGGTGCACCAAAAACGTTCTTGAATTACTGTCTTTTCAGCTTTCGCCCGCCATTTTATGCCAACAGCTGTTATCATCGGCAACTTCAGCCATAGCTAAGCAGTATGCAAATATCGTCATTTATTTTGAAAAACGAAAGCCATTGTCCCATGGCTTTTACAAGCTACAAGGAGTTAAGGCATGTTCTAAAATTCCCTGCAAAGGTTCAATCGTTGTTCCTATATGTGCTCTTCGCTGTCTTTGTCAAGAGCCTGCAAATCTACTGGTATTTGCACAACAAACCAAATTAGCTTGCCATTCATCGGCGGGATAAACGCATTAACAGCCCACCTAGCACATTAGCAAACCTCGCAAACGCATCGAACTAAGAAGGGCGAAGAATGTCACACCCACCAACCAGCCCGCACTGCAACCAGCCAACTGGAAAAGTTCATTATCTGGTCTAGTGGAAAAATTCGATTAACTGGTCTACTGGAACATTCGCCATCCTATCAAATCGTCAATCCTCAAAAAGAATGTCCGTTTTTCGGTACAAATTTTAACATTATGAGTGCCCTTTCTGGCCATCAACCGCGCACCTTGCCCCAAAATAATCGATTCTCGCGAAGGTTAGTTTTGATGCATAAAGGGGCTACTATGCGAAATGCGGCAAAATGAATTTTTATTTAAAAGAACCGCCTTTTGTACCAGTTTTGAGCCTATTTACAGCAAAACACTGTGCATATGCCGCAAAACGCAGTGCATTTTGGTGCAAAACAGCAAGCTATTTTGGTAGCAAAAACGCAAAGGCGTTTTGGTGCTAAATACAAGGTATTTTTGCCGCTAAATGCAGTGCGATTTGCTGCTAAATGCGAGATGATAAGCATAAAAATCCGCCGTGATGGTATAAATATAACGTCTTAGAATCATGAAACACATGCCTCGAAAGGGCAAAAATAGCCGTCAAAAAGTGGAGTTTTAGGAGCTAAAAGCATGTATTTGAGCGTAAATAATCATGGGTTGGCAAGCAAACTAGAAAAGGCAAAAATGGTGCAAAAATGCAGGCTCCTATCTCTTAAAAATAGACAAAACAAAAAGCGTGCAAGGTTAAAATAGTATCTATTTACCTACTTTTTGACCAATATTTTCGCTAGAACGGAGTGAAAATTAGAACGATATTGTAAAAATAAATAATAACAATTTAAGTTTTTGAGTTTTTAGTTGATGAGTTGATAAGCTTTATGAGTTGATGAGTTTGTAATCTTGTAAGTTGGTGAGTTGATGTATTCGGGAGTTGTTGGGTTTTCGTAAGATGATAAGCCAGTGAGTTGATAGGCCGTAAGTTTTGAGTTCAATTTAAGTTTATGATTGGCAGATTCTTGATTTGTTGACCTAGTGTCTCCTTCTTCTTAAAAGTTAAGCTGGTAGCTAAACGACAGTAGCACGTAGCTTTTTAATTACGGGACGATAGCTTTCGTTAAATCCTGTGGCCGATGCAGTGCGTTCGAGACTTTGCCGACGATTAGAATGTCGTTCCAACTAAGGGTTAAGGTGGCCTGCTTACTACGAAGGAAAACTCCAAGCCAACGACATGTTCCACAGCCATTGGTCGGCATCGCTGCTGGTCATCGTACCCCGATGCAGGTAACAAGAGGCATCGGTGGAGAGTTCTAGGTCGAAAGGCAAGTCGGCCATAGCGTTAACGCTAGCGAGAAATCATGGTTTTTGGTGCGCGTTTGCGTTCTGAACGTTGTGCGAAAAGCGTGGTTGCCAGCGTGCGCCAAACGTTATGTCGCCCTATTTTGGCACAAATCCGCATAGCAAAGACACCTCTCCTTCACGCATTTTGGTGATGCTTTTTCGCCACTTCGGCCTCGGTTTCGTCGCCATTGAGCGACACTTCGCGCCGCAAACCCAACGCCATGCTAAGCCCCAAAGTTCCATAAAGCCCAGCTGTTTGTTCCACCCCAAGTTGGCGTTAAAACTGTTATTACCATTGATGTTTACTTGCCGATAGTGGCGCGCACCCGACTGGCGGTCGAGCCGCATCTCTTCGGTAAAGTCGTTAAGCGTGCTTTTGGAAGTTGGCACTTAGCGAAAGTCCCCATCGTTCGTGTTCCCATTCTAGGTCGAACATGCTGTTGAATGCCGGTTTAAGGTTGGGGTTTCTTCGCGAATAGCCAAGGGGTCGGTGGTGTTTCTGGAAAGCGAGCAACATCTCTGCACTAGGTTGCGAGTGTAGCCCGAATATTCCAGGCGCACACTCATGCCCTTTCCACGCCACCGCACATACGCCATCGGCTTGAAGTCGGCGTGCCGTAAGGTGGTATCGCGCTCTTCGCCGTGGTATCGTTGATGAAACCGCTTGCGCTGTGGCAGCAAAGTAAGGCCGCCATTGGCACTAAGATGCTCGCTATCGTAGTTGAATGTCAGTCGAAACTCTTGCCCAAGAGACGTCCGTTTGCTTTTCGTTACTAAGGCTATCCACCCATTGTCCGCTGTTCCCTAGCCTTGTCGTAGGTGTCTTGCTTACGGTAATTCTTGGCCGCAACAATGCCCCCAACCCGCCTGCAAGCGCACATTTTTGCCCAAAGGCTGAGTAAGCAGTGCTGTGAAAAGATGTTTGTCTAGACTGCGTGGGCGATAGCTGTTGCAACGCTCGAAGTTGCAAAGAGTCGGTTCCCTAGCTTGTTTTTCAATTGCCGATAATGCGTTCTGCTGTGCGAATTGCTGGTGCTTTGGGCATTGTTGGCGTCCATTCGGCCCACAATACTCAATGCCGTACCCCCTTCGGCAAACGCATGAGTGAAGTCGGCCGAGGCACTAAAAGCTGTTGGAATGGCCGCGCGAAAAACCTCTTCGTTACCCAACGTTATGGTGTCTATGCGCGCTCGCTTGTCAAACAGCTGCGTTTCTTGCGCACTTTGGCTCTTGTTGCCGTACAGACTGGCAGAAAAATTCACGTTGAGTTGGCTGCGCTTAGACATTTCGTGAGTGGAAAAGAACCACAGCGAGCCACTGGTGTTGCGCCCGTTCGTGCTACTTGTGGAGGCATCGGCTCGTGTTCCTGTGGTGAGATACTCTCGCTGTAACTGGAACCAAGCATTTCTTGATGGAAATCGTAAAGCGATGCACTGGCGTTAGCTTTTAATTGCTTGCCAAAATGCTTGTTTCCGTCGACGGATACCGAGTTGGTGTAATTGCCGTTGCCGGCTGTGGTGTTCTCCAAGTTGCTGCTCTGCCACGCCAAACGACAAGCTTTCGCCGTTAGACCGCAACCAATTAAAGCAGCGCACTGTCGTTACGTCGCCCCTGCGTGCCATGTTCGGCCTTAACGTTTGTGGTAAGGGCACCGTTAAATTCGTCCTAGTCTGAATGTCGAGCGTCAGATCTTGCAATCCGTCGGTAATGCCCGTGGCCTTTTCGAGGGTAGAAAGCAAGTCGTATATTTTGTTGCGACACCGCCTCGGCAGGCAAGGCGGCCAAGGCTCGTGCGATGTTGTTTCCCATGAAGGTAGAGCCGTTGAGGTTAATCTTAACAAGCGGCTTGCCATTATAGGTTAGTCGCCCCTGTCACTCGGTCGTAGCGCATGCCCGGAACCTCACGTAACAGATACTCCAAGCTACCGCCTCGCTTGGTGTGTAGTCCGCCCACGTTGATGAGTGTGGTGTCGTTGCGCATCTGAATAAGCTTTCGGCGAGCCATCACAACCACCTCGCCAAGGTCTTTTTCCTTGACGTAACGTGTCGGGGTCGCTCAACAAATGGCGCGGCCTTGATAGCGTGGCGGCGTGCTGTTGGCAAAAAGGAAAGGGCCAGTAAGCCAGCCGCTATATATATAGGAGTAGCCTTTATGCGCATCTAATTGTTTTTTGTTAGGGTTCCATGAGGCCTGCAAGGCAAGCCAAATGCAAAGGTAGTCTACACTTTCGGGTTGTGCAACTAAACGGCTCATTATTTTACATCCGCACCGCCATTAAGCCTTTGTTTTAATGCAACTAGCCAACTTACAACATCTGCTTACCCACTAGCCACAAACCGCACAACAGGCAAGACAAACACGAAAGCAACATGAAAAAGCTCCACCTTGGCAGGCGAATTATGAATGCGGCGTTATCGAAATTCGATTAAAAAGCCGTACCTTTTGTGCCGTAATTGAACAAGAATTTATTGTGGGAGAAAAACAGTTTTCGAGCTATTAGATAAGATCAGGAACCCAGAGGACTTGCGCAAACTAGATGTTGAACAGTTGCCGCAACTGTGCCAAGAACTACGCCAAGACATTATAGAAGAGGTGTCGGTGAACCCGGACACTTTGCTTCGAGCCTGGGCGTAGTTGAGCTTACCGTTGCTCTGCACTACGTTTACGACACGCCCGAAGACCGAATTGTATGGGACGTGGGCCATCAGGCATACGCCCACAAACTGTTGACGGGCAGGCGCGAGCAGTTTTTCACCAATCGTAAGCTGGGCGGCATTCGCCCTTTTCCCACGCCATTGGAAAGCCCTTACGACACATTCACCTGCGGACATGCCTCAAACTCCATCTCGGCAGCATTGGGGAATGGCCGTGGCTGCCAAGCTAGGCGGCAACCAACAACGCCACGTTGTGGCCGTAATCGGCGACGGAGCGATGAGTGGCGGATTGGCTTTCGAAGGCATTAACAACGTGTCGTCTACGGACAACGACCTGCTCATCGTGCTCAACGACAACGACATGAGCATCGACCGAGCCGTTGGAGGCATGGAGAAATACCTGCTGAACATCGACACCAACGAGACATACAACCATCTACGCTTTAAGGCGGCGCAATGGTTGCACGCCAAAGGATGGCTGGACGACGACCGCAAGAAAGGCATCCTGCGACTGAACAACGCCTTGAAGTCGGCGCTGAGCCACCAACAGAACATCTTTGAGGGCATGAACATACGCTACTTCGGCCCATTTGACGGGCACGACGTGAAAGAAGTGGTGCGAAAGCTACGCCAACTCAAACAGATGCGCGGCCCAAAGCTACTACATCTGCACACCACCAAAGGCAAGGCTACAAGCCAGTCGAAGAATCGGCCACCATTTGGCATGCCCCAGGCAAGTTCGACCCTGCAACGGGCGAACGACTAGTATGCAATAACACCGCGAACCGCCCCGCTACCAAGACGTTTTTCGGCGAGACTCTGGTTGAATTGACAAGCCAACCCCAAGATTGTGGGCGTTACGCCAGCCATGCCCACAGGGATGTTCGCTAAACATCATGATGAAGGCCATGCCCAACCGTGCTTTCGATGTGGGCATTGCCGAAGGACACGCCGTAACTTTCTCTGCGGGCATGGCCAAAGATGGGCTTATGCCATTCTGCAACATATACAGTTCGTTCTCGCAACGTGCCCTACGACAACATCATTCACGATGCGGCGTTGCTCAATTTGCCTGTGGTGCTGTGCCCAGACCGCGCAGGACTGGTTGGCGAAGACGGCCCAACGCACCACGGAGTGTTTGATATTGCCGCGCTGCGTGCCGTTCCCAACCTGACGATAGCCTCGCCAATGGACGAACACGAACTGCGCAACCTGATGTATACGGCCCAATTACCGGAACAAGGGCACGTTCGTTATACGCTATCCGCGCGGCAATGGCGTGCGCCCCGACTGGCGCTCGCCCTTTCGAAGAGATAACCGTTGGCACGGGCCGATGCCTTAGAGCGGAGTACGGATGTGGCCGCAATAACGCTCGGTCCGATAGGAAACGATGTGCTAAACTGCTCGACGAGATGCAGGGAACAAAGCAAGTGGCCCACTACGACCTGCGCTTTGTAAAACCACTGGACGAAAACTTGCTGCAAGATATTGGGCGCAAGTTCAACAAGATTATAACCATTGAAGACGGCGTACGCACTGGCGGCATGGGTTCGGCCGTGCTGGAATGGATGTCCGACCACGGTTTCCGCCCCCAAATAGTGCGCATGGGCTTGCCCGATGCCTTCGTAGAACACGGCTCGGTGGCAGAACTACGCCAACTCGTAGGTCTTGATGCCGACTCAATAAGAAAGGAGATAGAAGCATGAAAATCGTTATAGCCGGTGCTTGCGACATAGAATTTACCTGGCTACACTGCTATCGCACAGCCACGAGAACATCACGCTCATCGATGAGGACGAAGAACGGCTTGGCAGAATGGACGCCGAGGCCGACCTGATGATGTTGCAAGCATCGCCCAGCAGCGTAAAAACACTTAAAGAGGCGAACGCCGGCGACGCCGACTTGTTTATCGCCGTTACCGCCGACCAACATCTGAACCTCAACATCTGCACTGATTGCTAAGGCTCTGGGGGCAAAAAGACGGTGGCCAAGATAGACGACGTGGAACTGACTGAACCAGGAGTGGCTGAGCTTTTCGAGCGTTTGGGCGTTAGTTCTGCTCATCGTTCCTGAAACACTGGCGGCTACCGACATCATCAACGGACTGAAAATGTCGTGGGTGCGGCAACGTTGGGACGTGCACAATGGCGCGCTTTGTGATGCTGGGCATCAAGTTGCGCGAGGGCTGCGAGATTCTTAACCAACCCCTAAAACAACTCTAGGACCCGACGACCCTTACCACGTGGTGGCTCATTAAGCGCGGTTACGAAACCGTCATACCAGGCGGTAACGACGAATTGAAACTCTACGACCTGGCCTACTTCATGACAACACGCCAATATATTCCCTACATCCGCAAGATTGTAGGCAAAGAAGAACACGTTGACGTTAAGAACGTGTTCTTCATGGGTGGAGGAAACACCTGCGTGATGGCGGTGAAAAACATCCCCAGCTACATGGAAGCCAAGATAATAGAGAAAGACGAAGCACGCTGTGAGGAACTGAACGACCTGCTTGAAGAAGACAAGGCACTGGTGATACACGGCGACGGACGCGACATACAGCTGCTTAACGAAGAGGGAATTATGAACACCCAAAGCCTCTGTGGCACTAATAAGCAACACCGAAAACCAAACATCCCTGAGCATGCCTTACGGCTAAACGACTGGGCGTGCGTAAAACCGTGGCTATGGTAGAAAACATGGACTATGTGAGCATGGCCGACAGTCTTGACATCGGTACCATCGTAAATAAGAAAGACATTGCCGCAAGCCACATCTACCAAATGATGCTCGATGCCGACGTAAGTAACGTCGTTTTTCTACGATGGCCAATGCCGACGTGGCTGAGTTCACAGCCCAACAGGGTTCGAAAGTTACCAAAAAACGCGTGTTCGAGTTGGGTTTGCCAAGGGGAGTAACCATTGGCGGATTGGTTCGCAAAGGCGTTGGCATCCTCGTTTCGGGTGGAACACAGATTGAGGCAGGCGACAGCGTGATGGTGTTTTGCCACAACACCAACATGCAACAGCTGGTAAGTTCTTTAATTAGCTATCGGGACACGAACTTTAAGTTCGGGAAATGAAGATAAGCAGAACCTTGATGTTCCATATCTTCGCAACCTTCCCAGCTGATTAAACATCCAGCTTGCATTCTCGTCAACTTTCAAACTTGTTAACTCACGAGCTGGTGAACTAGCAAACTTTTGAAGTTGCAACCCTCGTAAACATGTCAACTTGAACTTGTCAACTGAATGATTAACTATCGCACCATATATAAAATTATCGGCTCGTTGCTTTTTCATCGAAGCAGCGCTGATGTTGTCGTGCTTGGCAATGGCCATTTATTATGCGGAAGACGACGTAATGGCCTTCCTCGTGTCTATCATCGCCACCCTATTCTTTGGTTTCGTGTTTCCGTTTTATGGACGCAACTCCAACAACACGATGGGTCGTCGCGACGCTTGCTTGGTGGTGAGCCCTCGTGGGCCATCTTCAGCGCCATCGGCACCATGCCTTTCATGATAGGCGGCTACCTACATAGTTTCACCGATGCCTGATTTCGAAACCATGTCGGGTTTCACAACCACAGGCGCAACCATCATCGACGATGTCGAGGCCCACCTCACGGCATCATATTTGGCGCTCACTAACACAGTGGATTGGGGATTGGGTATCGTGTTCTTTACCATCGCCCTGCTGCCATCGCTCGTTGGCGGTTCGGTAAAGGTGTTTTTCGCCGAAGCCACAGGCCCGATAAAAAGCAAACTACACCCAAACTGGCACAAGCGCAAGGCCATTTGAGCTGTTTACCTCACTCATTTCCATCGCTTGCACCCTTTGTTACAAGTTCTTGGGCATGGGCTGGTTCGACAGTGTGAACTATTCAATGACCTCTTTAGCCACGGGAGGGTTCTCAACCCACAATTCCAGCGTAGAGTTTTTCCACTCGCCTGCCATCGAATACGCCGTAACCTTCTTCTGTTTCATTTCAGGTGTGAACTTCACCCTACTCTATTTCACGGCCACGAAGTTAAAGATACGCCAGCTTTTCCGCAACTCGAGTTCAAGCTCTACCTTTGGTTGGTACTGGGTTTCACGGCTTTTCATCATGGTTGAACTAATCATGCGCAACCACTACGAGCTGGAAAAAGCCTTTCGCGTGGCCATATTCCAGCGGTATCGTTCATCACCACCACAGGACTTTTTCAGCGACGATGCCGCCCGTTGGCCACATGTAACATGGGTGGTATTGGCCATGTGCATGTTCATAGGTGCCTGTTCGGGCAGTACTAGCGGCGGTTTCAGAGTGCATTCGCGGCGTGATGTTGCTCAGTAATACGCAACGAGTTCAAGCAACTGCTTCACCCCAACGCCGTTTTTGCCGTTGAAGATAGACGGAGTAAACGTCTCTACCCAAAAGCGCGTAACGCTGTGGCCTTCCTCACCGTAACATTGGTGATGTGTTTGTTCTGTGCTTTCTCCATGATTGCGGCCGAATAGACAACACCAACGCCATAACCATCACGCTAAGTGCGCTAAAGCAACGTTGGACCAACGTTTGGGAATAGAGATTGCCCAACCATGTCGTGGGCACTAACTGCCCGACTTTGCCAAGTGGCTGTGCTCAGTACTGATGCTCATGCGGACGCTTGGAGATATTCACCGTCATGGTTATCTTCACCCCGCATTTTGGAACGACAGATAATTTATGAGGAGTTAAGAGTTATGAAGTTAGAGTTAAGAGTTAAGCCAACACACCTGCCGCTCATGCGCCAACACAATATGAAGAATGAAAATGGTTTTGCGGCTAAACCCTTAACAATATAAATCCTCATCTGACCCCCAAAACTAAAGGATAATGCCATAGACTTAACTCCATAACTCATCGACTTACAAAACTCTATAACTCACAAATTCAAACATAAACTCACAGAAATAAAGGGCAAAAGGATACAAAGGAGAAAGAAACAAAGGAGACAACAACAAAGGAGAAAGAAACAAAGATATTGGCTTAACTCCATAAATAACAAAGGAGAAAGAAACAAAGGTACTGGCTTAACTCCTTAACTCCATAACCCTTAACTCCTCTATCCCTAAGGCCCATAAACTAAAAAACTCTATATACTCACATGCAACCATTAAAGTTTAAACCACTATTAAAGCAAACCATTTGGGGCGGAAACAAAATCGTTCCCTTCAAGCATCTCGACTCAAACCTGCAAAACGTGGGCGAGAGTTGGAAATATCCGGGTGTGCCTGGGCGAACGAAACCATCGTGGCATATGGCGAATACGAAGGCAAAAAGCCTTAACGAAGTGTTGAAAAGAACTGCAAGGAAAGTTGGTGGGCGAAAAGAACTATGCACGCTTTGGAAACGAGTTTCCACTGCTCATCAAGTTCATCGATGCCAACGACGACCTCTCTATTCAGGGTGCACCCCACCGACGAATTAGCGCAGAAACGCGGTAAGAGTCGTGGAAAAACAGAGATGTGGTACGTGATGGAGTCAGACCCCAAGGCCTATCTCAACTGTGGAATGAAAACCGCCATCACACCTCAACAATATAAGGAGATGGTGGCCAACAATCACCATCTCGCGATGCCATCTGCAACTACAACGTAAAGCGCGGCGACAGTTTTCTTTCATCCCCGCAGGTCGTATTCTACAGCATCGGCAAGGGCTGTTTCATCCTCGAAATACAGCAAACATCCGACGTAACCTACGCATCTCACGACTTCAACCGCAAGGATAAGGACGGGAACACGCGCGAATTGCATACCGAAGAGGCTGCCGAATGCATCAACTACACGGTGGAAGAGAACTATCGCACAAACTATGTGCCTGCAAAGAACGTGGGCGTGAACCTCGCCACCCTGTCCTTTCTTCACCACCACCTCTACGATTTGGGACCAACCGATGACCATCGACCCATCGCAACTCGACAGTTTTCGTTATCCTCATCTCGCACTGGCGGTAAAGGAACAGTTACCGACAACGAGGGAAACACCGTGAAATGCAGACGGGCGACTCGATACTTGTTCCGCTACCACACAAAACGTAAAGGTGGAAGGCGTTATCGAGCTGGTACAAACTCTACGTTTAAAGGCGGGTTCTAAAAATATACCTCTACTGTATTTTTAGAGCTTTATCTCGTCAGATTACTCTTACTTCTTGATGGGGCGTAATGGACTATGCCACTGAAAAGTAAGGAAAGGAGACAGATAAGGTCTAAAAGGCAGTGAAGAGCAAACTTAAAAAGGAGAAAAGACATAAACGTGGATTTAGTTAGAACATGAAATTATTTCTTTGATTTTTCTCTCTTTCTTTGTCTTCTTCAGAAGAATTAGTATAAAATATCAAGTAGGATAGTGAACGAGTATGCACAGAAATCACCTAGAACTTATACCACAAATCAAGAGAAGACATAGAAAATAAGTATCGAGGAAAACAGACAAACGAAGAGTCAGCTTTATCACTATTGCTGCTGCGTACAGATACACAATAGAAGCTACAAACATTTAGAGAAACATTTATATGATGGCCTTTCTTTTCTGATGGCGTGTGTTTTAAAACAGTCATAGGTTACGTATTTGGCATTCGGGCGAGACCCGTTAAACGAATGTAATGATAGTATTGCGTTAGTAATAGGAAATGTAACTCAAAATATCCCTTATACTTCAACATCTTCTGTATAAGTGGGACAGTACTATATAAGCCTTCATAAAGATGTAAAGTGCCAAACATCTCAGAAGGGAGAAAAATCATCATTACAGATACAATTTTATAAGGACATTAAAACAGCCCTACCAGAATAAGCACCCTTATGCCAATAATACAAAAATAAAAAGTGAGTCATCTTAGCTTTTCTAAACTTTTCTTTTTCAGAATAATTGATATAAATGCGGTGTATATTTCATGCCTTCCAAACGATATAGTAGTGTCACATCAAACCTATTATGTACACTTTTGTATGAGGTCATCCACACCTTGACTCATTCAATACAACAATTCTTTTTGTACTAGCAAATCACCTAGGGTTTCTCACTCCTTCATACATGAGAAGAGTATTTGTCTTGATTTTGTCGCATCACAAGGACAATAAACTCACCACCATTTCTAGGAAAATATTAAAAGTCAAGACTTGTTCAATGACTTTTTGGGGTTAGTGAACCATCAACTTATTAAGTTACACGTCATATTCCACACATCCCTTCAGGTTCTTGATGAACATACTTAATCGTTTTGAGGAATATGGAATTTCAAATTGGGAACAAGACAATCACTTTCTTCTTCAAATCCCTAGCATCGATAACATACTCAAAACTTATGCGCTTTATCACTTCTTTGGGATTTAATATACACACCTAACTCGTAATTGTAGTTCCATTAATCGAACACAAATGCTAATACTCATCGCCACCATTTAGCATGCCTTTATTCTGCCAATAGTAAGCGCCTCGCCATTACATTGTGATTCGTTGATGACGAAACTTTAATAAAAGAATGATACTCATTTCCTCTCATCGGTTATAGGGATAAAAAGGTTTCTCCTACTCACATTCTTAATTTTAAATACGACATTTATTTTCCGTGAATATTCTATATGAGAACTATCAGGAATTGTAATTAGGGGATAATTGTCCACCACCGTCACTAATCGGGCAGGTAGCCCTAGCTACTGATTGACAACCGATTAATATCATTCCAACGATAATAAATAAGATACAGCACGTTTTTATTAACTATTACCATAATTCAACACTATCTTATTAACGAAATCGTCTTTACTTTTTAAGTTCTCAATTTACTGAGAAGGACTTGTTATCTTGTGATGCAAAAACCGAGAAAAACATGCCTCTATGCAAGAAGTCTTTGGACAACAAAGTACAAAAAACTGAAACTCCCCTTACTGCCAACAAATACAGTTATGCTTTTGACGGAATGGTTTTCGATCAACGAAAGGAAAAGATAGGGCATACGCGTGGGGCGTTACAAGTCTCATTAGGCATGTACCGCGTAGACTTAATCTCAGTAACCACATCGCCACACTTCGCGATGGGGGAATACAGCGGTTATCATTAATCTGTCTACTCATTAGCGTGTTCACTCACAAACCCTGTCTACTCACCAACTTGTCTCACTTACCAACTCATCAACTCGTAAACTTGTTAACCCGTCAACTTGTCAATTACCCACCTAACCTCCCTATCACCTTGTCCACCCATTAGCTTTTGTCTGTTTTTCAGTACTTTTAACATTATGAGTGCCCTTTGTAATCCACCAAACGTCCACCCTGACCGCAAAAATCGATTCTCGCGAAGTGTTTGCTCTGATGCAAAAGGGTTAGTGGTAAATGCTAAAATGAATACGCATTGCATAAAACCGCAATTACGCCAGGCTTTTAGGGCTGTTTGTTGCCAGATAAAGTGCGTTTTGTTGCTAAATGCAGTGTAATATGCCGCCAAACACAGTGCATTTTGGTGCTAAAACGCAAGGCGTTTTGTGCAAACGCAGGCGTTTCGGCAAATGCAAGGTGCTTTTGGTGCTAAACGCAGTGCGTTTTTGGTGCAAATGCAAGGTGTTTTTGCGCAAATGCAGGGCAAATGCTGCTAAATGCAAGACGAAAGCATAAATATTCACTCGTAATGGTTCATATTAAAACCGCTTTGAACCACTAAAACATGGCTCAGAAAGCAGAAACAGCCACTAAAAAGTGGGGTTTTAGTGACTAAATGCAGATACTGGGGGTGAAAATCACTGAGTTGGCGCAACTAGAAAGGCAAACATGGTGCAAATGCAGGTTGTTTTCTAAAAGAAGACAAAACGAAAGACGTGGAAGGTTAGAGAATAGTGGCACTTAGCCACTTTACAACCTATATTTTCGCTAGAACAGAGTGAAATTTAAAACGATATTGTAAAATAAAATAAACACATACAGTCTAACAGAATTGCTTTTTGGAGAATTGTTGTTAGAAGAATGCAAGACGTTGCGAAGACAGCATCAATAAACCCTTACGCCGAGGATATGAGGACTTTTGTTTGTTTGACGATGCACCTACGGCTTTGCAACCAATCCTTTTTGACAATTAGCTCATGAGTTTGCGAGCCTATGGAGTTGAATTATATTCGCATCTATCATGTTGTCGTTGTCAGAGGTGAGCAACATGCCTTGCAACCGCTCCTATTGATAGTCTTAATGTACGTGCTTTTCTTATACCGCAGCCCATGCACGTCTATCATGCGGATCGTCCGCCCTTGTCGTAGCATCTGCACAACGATTGCCCCTTCCCCCATCTTTTTAACTTTTTACCCGCCTAGTGTATTATAGCTATAAATTACCACCCACCATCAAGGTTGGTCATGGTTCACAATATTTTTATATACCTCTAATTCAAGTAAGATAGTTTTATCTTCACGTGAAGCTTTTGGTAATAGGAATCCATGATTTTCTTATAAATTACTCTGAGGTCTCGTTTTTCCTTATGAATGAAAGTAGTTCGGCAATTATGCGCATAATCCTATCTAACTGATTATTTGCCGCATAAAAATTCGAGAGTTGCATTTAGCTGCTCTCACATTTAAATCACCAACGTTCTTGCGATTTAAATAATCACAGATCAAATCAAACCTCATAGTGTATGGATATAATACCGATTGAACACTATGTTTTGTTTCTAAAGATGGTAATATTAGAATCTGTCAAACTTATTATTTCTTTTTTAAGCACCTTTCGGTGTCAGTGATTTTATCATATTCCATGATAGCCTCTTTAGAAGTTTCCCTCACATAAAGGGTATTGAAAGAAAGCTCATCTGTTCCCCTCGATTATGGCTGTTACTCCATGATAATAATCCACAAAAAGCTGTTCGAATTTTTCCATTTTGTTTATTTCTATTTAAAGCCTTCTTTACTTTTAAGGTTCCTATAAACTGAGAGGAGCTTTATTATATCTGTGATGCAAAACGAAACCAAGACAAACACCTTTCCATGTGCAAAGCAATGACAAAGATACGATAAAATCTGAAAATCATCCGCATTTGCCTGTGGCAGCGTGGGCGTCTGTAAAAGTAACCCTTGAGAGGCCGTTCTGTGCATTCTAAACAAGTTGGAAAAGAAACGACTAATCGCCATACATGTCACAAGCGCATAAGGAAATACCGCTGCCATGCTTATATGTAGTAACTAGTCTAGCCGTTGATGTAGGCGTATCCGTTGCGCATAAACTGTAAATATAGCGATTTGTACAAAAGAAATCACTTTTCCTTTCCATAGTAAACAGTTTTTATTGTTTTAGAATGAACTTGTCTGTTCTCAGGCGGTTTTTGATTAAACTTCCACATATTGCGTAGCAATGTCTTCTATGACGATGTGTTCATCATTAGGCAATGTCTTCATGAGGGTGCACATGCTTATTCTTTTCGTATGTTCGATGAAAGATCTCTTTAAAGTTGCAATAGGACAAGAATTGTCGTAACATACTAAAAAGTCCTTCATTTTGCTTACTCCTATACATGCCATACATTTTCGTTTCCTTAAAGAAGCAATACCACGATATTCCCAGTTTTGGATTAGGATTAATAGTTTGCCATTGTGTTTTGCTAATGTTCATAATATACATTTCCGCACCCTATTTAAAGATAGGCACTTTATCAATGAAGTAAACCCTGTACTGATGTCATTATATTGGAGTTTGTTAAAGACGTACTCCATGTCATTGTACTATGAGCGTGTCTTTTTCATTGATAAAGCATGTAACTTCCTTCTGTCCATAATTACTAAGCACCGAGCAGATGCTGAGTAAGATAAGCATGTACTTTTCTTTGCTTCTCCATACCATTTTTTGAAGGTTTGATGTTTTTAGTCCAAATACAGTATACCTTTCAGTTAACAGATCTCTATCTCTGCTGTATGTCACTCTTTTCCATGGCAGTGAAAGTCAACTTGACTTTTTAATATCTCAATAAATTGAGAGGAGTTTTATTATCTTTGTGATGCAAAACAAACCAAGACAAACACTTCTTTCCATGTGCGAAGCTAATGGACAAAAGATACGATAAAATCCGAAAATTATCCGCATTTGCCTCGTGGCAAAGCGTGGATAGGCCCTTAAATCTCGAGAAGTTTCAGAAATTACTCTTTGCTGATTAGCCATAACTTTACACCACGCTTTTTCATAATAAATATCGAATCTAATTTGTGGCCATTGTTCTGAACCCTTGGTAATGCTTTATCATAATGATATGGTACACTGGAAGACCATACTCCTAAAAAGTGTATCCCAAGAAATTTCTTCTTCGTATAGTAATTATACATTTTACTACATGTGTTTATACGATAAGCCATACCCATACTGATAGCGAGAGGACTCATCAATATCCACCGCTATGTTAAACTGTGTCAAAACACTGTTCCCTTTTTGTTTTAAGGTATACTTGGGATACCCTTCACATCGGTTCTTATCACTTTTCTTGTTTTCTATAAAAATTTTGATTGAGTTATAATCACGGTCAACAACAACGTATCATACACAGGCACCTTATTTGACATCATAATCAATTCTTTAGTACTAACAACTTTAGAACTATATATGGGTCTAAAGAAAAACAACGATAGAATCCTGAAATTCCGTTTTTCTCTAGGATTTACTCAGCGCAACTAACATTTGTACAAGTGCCACCATAGAAATAATAACAAAGCGTCATTTCTTCTGCTTTTTTGAAGTCGGCCTTCTGTGTAAATTCAGTCCACCGATGATGATGACGAATACTTTTCTCTCATCTAGTTGTGTAGTTCTCGCCCCCAATAACACGAAACCTTCTTCGTCATCAAACTTTTGCATATTCTTCTTGTACTTTTATGCTGATTCTCAAAATGTTTCCTGCACTGCTGGTTCTATCCGCAGCATGAAAAATTCAAGTTCCATAAGACCCATGGGAGAAGAATTATCCTACGAAATGAAAAATTATCGTCTATGTGATATTTACGTGTAAGTTGTTTCTGAACATACTCTACTTCGGGAGGATTCAACCCACGTTGTACTTTTCTTGTACGTTGTTCGAATCGTTATAGTTCCATCTTTTATATTCACTATCCACATCTAAGAATTCCATCGATGACGACCAATCAATGATGATGTAACAACGTCTTGTTTTATCATATATAGATATATGATGATTCTAGAATCATGAAGTTAAACCTTTTTACATGCCAACACATAACATCCATCAGCACATACTTTTCCAACATAACAAAATGTCGACTGGCCATGAGCGTTTGAGAGCACAATTGCACTTACAGGCAACAAAAACCTGTTTGCGGGTCATATCATAGCTTATAGTATCTTTTGTTGGTAATCGGCATTGTAGTAAGAATGCCACCACATGCGGGAACTCTCAGTACCTATGAAAATGGCTTAAAAACTTCTTTCCTCCGTATCCTGATTTCTTACAGCACATAGTCCCACAAGCATAAAAACTATTATTATCTGTTTCATCCTATTTTGGTTTAACTTCACAGACCCACCTGCACATTTCTCCCTCTTCATCTCTCCATAAGAATTAGTATGAATGTGATATGGATCCAGTGTCTACAGACAGTCCAAGAAAGACCTATAACGTTGCAAAGCTATGCCCCATACCTTTATTCCTCGCTCGCCTCGTCCACTTGCGGAAATGCCGATCACACCGTTTTGTAATGCAACATTGTCCTTGTGGAAGATGGATGAGACAAAGACCGTGGCACAGGAAAACTTGCTTTTCAACTTGTAGAGAATGCACTGAATAACCTCCAACAAGCTATTTTCGAATGTAATCGCGTTATGCCATGCAGACAAGTAGTGATTTCAAACGCTATCGTAAATTTGTTCCGCACATTCGTACATGAGAGGAACATCTATCTTGCTTTTTGCATTACAAAGATAATAAACTCCTCGCAATTTATAGAAACATTAAAAGTAAAGATCTACTTCATTGTATATTGTTAAACAACAAATCTTTTCACTTAATCTGTTTATTGATAAATGCTCTAATATGCTCGAATTCATGACAACATAAGGATAGAGGTGCCAACACGATACAAAACTTAGATTTTTCACAGTTCGGCATCCTAATCAATGAGTCGGAGAACGCACGTTCTTCGCATATCAATAGATGCTTAGTAATGTCAATATTAGTTTTCCTCTATCTGAAGAATTAAAAAGCATAATGATTTCAAATGTTTCTTTTTGGGAGTAAGCATTTTACGAATAATCCTGGAATAGCACAACTGTCTTCAATGACCATATTCGACTCCATTCCAACATTGATAAACTAAAATCTCCGTATCTACGCAGGAGTTTCCGTCTTAAGAGTTGAACAGGTTAAAGAATCATTATTCTCCTCGATAAAGAATACGGGAATTTAGAGGGTGTGTTGTTCTTAATAGAATACGCGCACGAACGAGTCTCGTCACATCCTTCTTTCTCCCCTCATACACCATCTGGCTTGAATAGAGTCAATGTCGGCAAACAATATATTGCGACCTAGTCAGTATGAAACAAAACAGAACAAATGCAATCATACACTCTATACTTTTTAAAGGTTTCTTTTCTTGTCCCTTATAGACCTGTCTCATTAACCCTTGCTGGGTTCATGGCTATCTTCGAAAATGAGGTACTGAGCGATGACGGTTCTCCACAGACTCTCCGTAACGCGATACGACTACATATCCTTTCATTTGAGAAACATTTCGCGCAACTCACCGGACCAGGAGAGAAGGATTTATGTTCTGATTAAGAACATTGGTAAATCAATCAATGGTATTTCAGCCTTCTTTTTCCCATCACAGGTCATATCGTCTTCTTCATACCGTCTCTCCAGTCCCTAATACTTCTATTGTATAAAAGGACTATGGCATCGCGATTATAGATGTAATAAAGCAGAATGTTTTGCTGCGTAATCAGTTGTTTCATCATTGAGTAGAGACAACCATTCTTTCTTTTCATCCTTACAATAATGCTCTCTTGTTTGGAGTCAATTTTACGCTTACATCGATAGCCGATATCAACATAGGAAAGCATGTCTCGCAAGCGACTTTCTTTATAGAGAAGTTGATACGCTTGTTATTTATGAAAGGACAGTTCATTTGTATGATTTTTCTCTCGTTTTGCTGTGTGTGCTGAGCACAGCATGATGACGATGGTTGGCTATTAGAAAACCAAGATAACCCAATTAAATTTCTCATCGTCTTTTCTCCCTTCTATTTTTGATATGCTATATGGCGCACCGTTAACGCACATTACTCTCCAAGTCGCGATGGCTTTAATTATTCGCTCGTCCGCTGCGTTATGCGTAGTAGCAGCTTACCTCTGCTGTTGGCCGACAGTGCCTCAGGCAGGTTTCTTCTCGTTCCACGCCATACGCCGCTCCGAGTTCAGTCCGTCTTCTCCACAAACATGGATAGCGTTATTGGCGTCGCGTATTTCTTACGACATGCAGGAAACCTATTTCACAATATATTTATCATCCGATACTCTACTACGGTGAAAATGGTGTTTTGTACATATAGCCATGCACAGGAGTGATTTCCATCAAAAATGCCACACCCATTAACTTCATAAAAAGTTTCGAACAACACTAGCAGTTTCACTAATGAATAATAGTACTCAATCCTCATACACAACCCTATTGTTTTTATGAGAATCACTCACACATTTGCAGAATCCGACCCAATAAGAGCCGTATATAAGATCTTTCATCCCCATAGTTTTTATTCCCATTATATTCTGAACTCCGTTTAGCGGAATAAGTGAATGAGACATACATCGTGTCATAGTCTATATCTAGTACTTCACGTAAATCCATTCGCCTTCCTTGGTCATTCAATATATTATGTTCTGAAATATACCGTTCTACCTTTTTAGGAAATGACGAGATGCCACTGCAAACAAAAGTGATCCCTATATGTAAAGACACATATTGTTATTAACTTATTCATTTAAACCAATATTATTGTTTCTTATTTATATTCCTTTCACGATAGCATCATATTGTCGCGATGAAATGAAACGTCTCTTGTGTAACAGCTCAGGTACAGACTCTCTCTACAGTCCTTTTCATCAAATTTCACTAGTACTAATACTTTCTGACAAAGGATTTGCCCACAGCATGTCACTTATTACCTCTGCATAAGCATGATCAACTTTGAGGGCATCTTACCAAAGCAGAAGTTTCATCGTACCTGCAATCATCAGGAATACCAAATTCTTTAATTAATATAGAACATATTTTAGAGTTCCCTCCTTTCACTGCATTAGTATTTTGTCTCCACAATATCTGATATAATTGTATAACGTAATGATTTATCCGCTTGTTCTTGTAAAGTATGATGTACAGGGAATGCATTGTAATTTATCTTTATGATATTTTAGATAAAGCGTGCATCATCAGTCGGATAGCCTGTCCCAGAAACTTTTTATAAAGCCTTTAAATTTTACGGAACAGTGGAATCTAAGCACTGTTTCATTTGGCATTTCTATCAGACATTTGTTTCATATCTTCAGTTGATACTATGTCAAAAGATTCGTAATGTCCCCATAGTATGTTACGACACAGAATCCCTTTAGTAACACAGCCGCTTCTACCTTTGTTTTGCAAACCAACCACAACAAACAATGTTATAATTATGTATAAGAACTTCATCACCATCCTTTTTCGTTTTGTCGCACATTATGCCTAATGGTTTCTCCATTTCACATGCAGTAATAACATCCGGCATCTTCGGTACTTCCTTCTCTTACCTCCAACCTCGCATTAACTGTTTGGAATTTTACTTTAGGGTTCAAACTATCTTTGTTTTTATACCCATTTAACGAAGTGCGCAAATTCATACTGATAATTGTAGCGAGAGATATGGCTCCACCATCGGATGCCCCTTGCTGCCATTGAAGAAAACCAAGCAATGCAGATTTCCATCATCACCGCAAAGGTTACGCTGTTCAATCTGGCATCATTGGTAGTCTTTGCCCCACTGTGACGATAAGGTTCGTAACCATATCTATGGGCGTTCTGGAATCACCGAAGGGTAGATTTACATCAATGTGCTCGGCTGACATTGAGCTCTCAATGACCAACAAAGCGTCGTTACATTCTCTTATACAATACTCCATTCCCGATGTTTATTGTTGCATCAGTTTACTACGACCATTTTTCAATGAGCATGGATGTCCCTCCAATATATTTTGTTAGGACATTACGTCGAGTATGCCCTTTCATATACAGCACCATCTCCCCTATCTATCAAAGGTAATAGTAAACTTTGAGCGACTTCTCAGCGTGCGACTTCTCCAACCAGTATCTATGATTTCTACCTGCAATTGTCATTTCCCGATAGAATTCTCTCACAAGATAGCATACTAAGTATAACTACAAAAGACTCATTATATACTTTCATCGCTATTATAACACCAATGTCGTGAATCCCGACGTTTCACTCAGAATCATCTTTTAGATAGATGTTTATATCCATATTTCTTAACTTTTTAGATTTGTCTCTTTATTAATGAAGCACACATGATCATCATTTACCCCATCTCGTACAATCGCATTTCTAAGATAGCGTGAGAGTTCCGTTATATCAGATGACATTCGTATGTTGTCACTTTTTTCTGAGCAATCTTCCTCCAATCCTATCCGTATTATGGAATCTGTCACGTGTCACAGAAAAAAACACTGTCTTTTTTTCGGCGAAACATAAAATTGTAACTGGTTCAATTCCATGCAGTAGAAAGCCCACTTTGAACTAAAATAAGGAGTATCCATTAGGGGATTGCAGTAGTAATAATTTTTCTTCCTTTCACCTGGTAATCGCGTTCAGTTCTCTCACTTCTTGTAATTTAGCACCAAATCATGATCTTACCTCATTTCCAACACCCACTGACAGAAACAGAGCTACAACCTTGTTTAACTATTATTTATGACGTGATTGCATGCCTTCCCATGACAAGCAACAATATACAAAAATATGTGCTTACATGAATACAGTTTTCATAACAACAACATATTTAAATCCTGATTAAGTCACTAAAACGTTCAACTCTTTAAATCGCCCTTAATTTGTTATTCGCGTTATCTAAGTCAAACCAAATCGTTTTGGAATTAACCATACGTAATTCAAAGTAGTGGTTCCAACTCTTGTTTGTAATCAGTACGTTATCGAAGAAATTCATTGCCCAAATTCTTTTCCTCGTTTCATAGAAGGTTGTGCTGACAACTCCCCTCCCAAGCATTTTCCATTGGTGTTCTATAAGGTGAGATTGGTGAGCATTAGCCAAAAGAAAACTGCTTAGCCCTCGTTCCCTTCTGCATCTTTGTGTAAGATGCTTGTTGATAGAACGGCATCGTCGGATATGGATGGCGGTCTATACGTCTGGATGCTTAGCAGGTGCGGTTTGCAAGCTTTCGGCGCATCTGAACTGGGTGTTACGCCGTGGCAATTCAAGGCGATGACATCAGCGCATCATAGCGCGAGAAATCCGTTAAGCGTTTATCCGATAACGCCTGCTCACCGTGAATTGTCCCATGTGCCCGCCTTTTCGCGCGTAGGAGTGGCTGTTGTGCATGAAACAGTTTTGGCGGTTGTCGGTCGCTTGAAATGTCACCCAACATGCAGAGTTCCGTATAGTTATATACGGCTGTACGGGCTTATTTCCAAGTTGTAGGATTGTTTCGCATCAGACCATGAGCCAGCACTGTATGCATGATCTGAGTACAATAGGGTTCAAATTCTTTACTGTGTTAACCAGCGAAGGCTATCGTTCCATGACAAGTTTACTATCATGATGCAAAGATACGTTTTTCTCAATATTTTCCAAATCAATTTATTTTCTATATAACCTGTTATCTTGACAACCAACATCCTGTAAGGAACTTAATATCTACTGCTAATCTGGTCACCCCATTTATATTGCTAACCCATCTGCCTGTCAGAATTTGTTCTTCAGTAAGAATTTTAAGATTATGAGTGCTTTTCAATCCAATAACCGCCTACCCGACCGCAAAAAATCGATTCTTTCGCGAAGGTTAGTTTGATGCGGGTATAAGGTCTGTGAAAGCAGTAAAATGAATTTTACGAAAGACCGTCATTTACACCTGTTTTGAAGATATTCAGTAATGAAGGCAGTTTCGGTAAACGCGGTGCATATGTCGCTAAACGGTGCGTTTTGATGCAAATGGGCAGACAAAGCAAACGCAGTGCGTTTTTGCGCGCAATGGGCAGAAATGCTATTAAATGTGAGGCAAAAGCATAAAAATACACTGCTATAGGAGAACAGAACTTTTAGAACCATCAAACACATGGTAAGGCAAAAATAGTTGTTAAAAGTAGATTTTATATTAAAAGTGTGTTATTGGACTTGAAAATTACGAGCTGGCAAACCAAAAATAGAAAGCCAGTGGTATAAAATGCAGGTTGTTTCTTTAAAGAAGACAAAATAAAAGACGTGAAAGGTTAGAAATAGTGCCAATTTACCTACTTTATAACCTATTTTTTCTGCTAGAACGAATCGGCGAGCAGGGTATGTTATGTAAAATAAAAGCACTATTTTAATAGTTCATAATTTATGAATTGGATATGTTTAGACCTTATCTGTTTGAAGTAATCTTTACTTCCCTCTCATTGTGGCTCCACAGAAACCCACTTCAATTTGGTAGAAAATGTGCTGAATAACTCCAACAGCCCTTCTATTTGGGATGCAAACGTCCTTCCAGTTTTCTAAAACAAGTGATGCAGAAAAGGGCCTCACGTCGCCATCATGATAGTTGCGTTAGTTTTCTATCTGCATCGTAAACATGGGATAATCTTTTCTCTGTCAGTCCGTGACGATGTTTGCGCCATATCCATGGGCGTTCTGGGAGGGCATGTTCGATGTTTCCGCCAGGTAGGGATTCTTCGCTCATCTGCCTCTTTGTTTTCATCCAATTTCTAGCAGTATCTTACCTGCCCCGTCATAAACAACAGAATACCCATGCGACTGTGTTTTCTGGTAGGACTCTTTACTGAATCTAATGTTCCCGACTACCTATCAGAGGAAATAATAAACTTTTTCCATTCACAAACATCCGTTTTCTCTATTAACCACACTCTCGGCGTACACCTTTTGGCTCAGACGATTATCTGAGGTAAAATAAAACAAACTAGAGTCAACTCGAATTATAATTTGTTTTTGCACCACGGATAATATTCAAAACGGTGTAAGCTGTCAGAGAAGATACATTTCAAACTCATTTGAATAGTTTGTTCCGCCCTGTTACATGAAATCATAGAGATTACCAATAAGATTGCTATTAAAACGTTATTATTTCTCAGGTTCCACTTTTGACCGAAATTTCTTCATCCTTTTTATAATAATTTTATTCTTTCAACTTTGTTCTTCCTTTATAAAATAGGCAATAGCATCAAACCCATTTTATTAAAGAATAGAGGTGTGATGTTTCGTCCTACAACGATCATCCACGAAGTAATAAATACGTGTACGCCAGTCTTCCAAAGATTTGGTTGCAAGATCAATCCATGCCTGAATTGGGCGAGGTGTAATCAAACTGCACCCCACCAACAATTAACAACCCACCTTTCCCTACATTGGCATTAAACTTTATGCCATTAATGCTGTCTCTTATACAAGCATTCATATGTAAAGCCTCAGACCATCTCATTTCTTTGTTGTTACTGCATGAAATGCACACATGCACCAACATTATACATATTATATACTTCATTTTTATTTATGTATTACTGAACGAACTATAAATGCTGATATTGCCTTTACCCTGGCATGAGGATATAAATTCCGCCTGTTCCACCTAGTTTAGGCAATGGGCCTTGAGCAACAGGGGTATAGTCACTTTCTTCCTACAAATCCTCCACCAACTCAAGCTTTGTCTCGTGCGGTTGGAGAGTTTTGTCGATATGCAACCTCGTTTAGCAGCCCGTAGCCGTAGTAACTTTACCTCGTCGTCCTTTTATTTCAAAACAAAGGGGACAACTCTTTCGAAATTCTTCTAAACTATGTCTGCAAGCAATGGACTCAAGTTTCCTTCCCACAACACGTCCTCTATAATCAATCTTTATGCTAATAACATTTAATGTAATACTTTGTTGAGGATGTGTCTTGGTAGAGATAAGTTTGTTCTCTTTACATCGATAAAGTTACGACTAGATACTTTAATCTCCATTTTTCCAATTCCTTGCACCATATACGTATACAGTACTCTGTTATCTTTCCCTTTGTATAACATGTGTCTCTGCACCTTCCGAGAAAGGTTGTCCTATGTCATAAAGTAATTATTGGTATCATGTCTATTGTTTATTGGCGTCATCAGTACAATTACAAGAACTAATTGTTAAGAGAACGATGAAGAATGCAAAATATTTTCATTGTTGTTTGAATTTAGAGACAGGTAAACTTTGTTATTGCCGATCTGTCAGAGAATACGCTATTTAAGCATTTAGTGCATGAAAAGCAAAATTGCCTCCTGTATTTATTCCCCAATATAGAGCCTGTGTTCTTTTCCCTGCCTTTTCATTAGTCTTTACAGGCTTTTTCCATGTCATATGGAGATTTTTGCCATACTAAATGAAGGAGGACTGGCAAACAACAATACATGTTGCATGCTATTCTCTACATTTCACCCATTGTTCACCAAACAGCTGTAAATCATACAGTACAGCTCTTCATAGAAGTCGATGACTCAATTTGTGCTTGTACTCTTTACTCATGCACAATTAACCCACTATGTTCATCGTTAAATTCAAAATCAGAATTGAAAGAGACTTATCCGTTCTATCGCGAGCAAGCCCACACATATCGGAATACCCTATTGACATATAAACAGGAGCAGAATACGCTAATTGAATCTTTGTGATAACTACCTTAAGTATTTCTGATAAATAATTTCACATCTCAATAACCTTTTTAAACAGGAGCTTTTCATGATTATCCATGATACTTTTGTATAATATCAGATCTTCAAGATTTAATATTCTGAAACTTATTATTAGTGATAAGATTTGATAACTCCGTTAAATCACTCCGACATATACCTTTTTCCTGCGTTTATAAAAGAGATTGTAACCTACTATTATTCATGATAATTTCACTTTTATACTTATTGTTTTCTAACTTTGTACGATTGTAGCGGGTTATGCAGCACTTGCCTACACCTAGTTTACTGTACTACGTGTTTGTTGTCACGATAACAAGAAGATGAAAGTTTCTATTCATTTTTACCAGACACGAATGTTTTGGAAAACGTATGCTATTAACAACCATGTGTTCTCATCTTTAGTGACATAGCTTCACTCTGTATTTTTCATTTTTATATCGATAGTATAATGTCTCTACCATCCATATTCTATTATTTAGGGTATCACCTCTCATCTTTATCATTTTTATCTCATATCCCTTTGCATGCTAAGAGGGAATCATTATTCATAATATATCAACGCTATTTGGATATTCTTTGATCATAACACCATTCTGCGTAATCAAGACAAACTTTCCACTATCAACATCTACGCACTCGCTTTCTTTGTTCCGAGGAGCAAAAATTAGAAAGCAACAGTTCAGCAAGAACAGCATCATAAAAGATACGTTTGCTGTCTCCATTTATAAATTTTCCCATAATATCCATAGTAACGATCAGTCGGTTAAGTTCGTCACTAATGAAGCGGCACATGACGCAGCATGTCGCGCCCAGTGGATTCTCCTGCTTTTCCCTTGGTGGCTCGGGGGCCATCCATAGCGGCCATACTCTCAGAGTCCCCTCGCATCGCCACTTTGATGAGCCTGTAACACCTGTTTCTACTTTCAAACGTGATTATCGCTCATCTCACTTACGTATTACTTTTTGTTAAAAACATCTTTGCTCCAGCTACCGTGAAATTAACTTTATCTCGCTAAACTTTATTTACCATATATCTTTCCAATATGATATAAATAGAACACAATAGTATGAATCCCAAATTGATCGTTCACATCTATAACTTTGCCTGAAAGACGTCTGATTCTCGAAGTCTGCTCTTCCCTCTTTCACTTTCGTTTCTTTAAGGATGATGTACATCCATAAATTCAACACATTCAGCATGAGATACCACGATCCACACTATCAGAGTGAACCTTCAATCATCCCTTTATCAAAGAAATCTGCGTAATGCTAATAGTCGAAGTAAAGGCTGACGTTGGCATAAATAATCTTGAACTTCGCATTACAAGCTTCCAAAGTATCAAAACCAAAGCAGCCATATTCCAAAACACTGCAATAAATTTATGCATGATTCATTATTTTATATTGTTACTCATTTGTTGACTTTTACATTCTGGGGTAAGAAGCAGGTACAACTACTATCACCTCAGACGAGCGTTGTTGGCTCCCATCTTTTAGCTTCCTGTTGTCATTACAGATTTTGTGCCAATATGGGGTATGCCTCAGTGTCCTGTCGTGGACTATACTGCACCTCGGAAAACGAGCAAGCTCCTCTGCGCGCGCGCAGCATGGCCTCGGTGTGCTCAGCGATAAAGACAGGGCGCGCCGTTGACATGCACACCCTCCTATTCGCCGTGGCTCTCATCATTCGTTCGTCCGTTTGTATTTCTTCTGTTTATATTGGACTACCAAAGTATAACAAACAATACATGGCACTCTAATGCTAAACCATGCGAGATTTATTATTGTTGACATATTGCTATTTGCATACTCGGTCGATAATCAACCACATTATCTATTGTTTTCTATCTCATATTTCAATGCCGCATACTGACTCGCAAATTAGAAATACCATATATTAGCAAACCAAATGCCAAAAACGGCAATATATATCACGGCCTATTCTTTCATATTTATCTGTATAATCTTGACTACTACTTTTGCTGCCACTTCCGAACGAGCCCGGAATTGTCACTTGAAGAAGTTCTTTCACTAACTGAACGATTGACGCCAGATTCCACACTAGGTACCCGCCATACCCAGAACCTCGAACCCATACTTCCTCTACCTGCCCGTGACGACGTTCGCGAGCCGTAGGCGTTTTGGAACATGTCGCCTGCCGATTTTGAGACCATGCGCACCGGTTCGCCGATGAAATAGTGTTGGTGAAACTGCTTCAGCGCGTGACGCGTTGGTAGGCGGTGCGCGTATATGGTTAGCGAGTCACTCCGTTTCGTGGAACTTCGGTACAAGTCGAGCGAAAGAGCTTGCTCGTTTCTTCCGAGCGCGATCAGATCGAGCGCACTTGCGGTGCACAGTTAGTTCCGTACAGCTCACGAACCGAGCTAAAATACAGAACTCTTCTTATCGTTCCTAGATGTCATGAACTTCTAAAATCCGCTTTCGAGAGAGGTCCAAGAGAATCGTCACATTGTCGCTACTTATTCCGACTTCTATCATTAGCTCAGAGAAATGATAGTATGCCTTTTTGGGAGCGCCTCACTCTGACAGTCACATCATTGCCCAAGAATATCATATAATAGTATTTATATAGGTTTTACCAATACATAGACGTGTCCATGTTTCCTATATGCTAGGTATTGCCTATAATACACACTTATATTTAAAGTAGGAAATTTCGTGCCAACCTCCTGCCACTTCTGCTTAGTCGAAAGGATTGTTTTTATTGTTTCAATCTCATTGTCGGAAAGATTGTAAACTTCCCTACGCTGGTTATAAAATAGCGTACCATCATCCCTACACCGCATCAGGACGCATAGAGACATCAAGAGCGATTGCTAACTCTTCTGTTGCATATCTTCTATACTTCGTCGCAGGAACATTCTTACGAACATTTTCACTTGATTTACTTGTTCTACTTCCACAGCTGCAAAAACAGCCATGATAACGATTAACAAAACATGCTTTCACTGTACATATCATTTCTTTCTTTTGTATTTTAGAATTGAGTTTGTAATCAAAAACCTTTTTGTCCCCGGCTGCTGCATTGTAATTATAAAAGTATTTGCCTTTCCACTTATAATCTTTAAAGCGGTTTTACCATTCATGTACACATGCCACAAGCCCTTGCGTTTGTGTTCATAATGCTTACCATATACACTGAATTAATCCATTCGCATCTTGTCGCAGTGCAATGTTGCGGCCAGGCGTTGTATCAAACCGTCGGGCACGCCAGACCGCCTTCCTCGATGATGGCGTTGTAGCCTACATCGATGCGTGTTCTCCGGATCGACCGTGGTTCCCTTCTGCATCTTGAGGTACTCCCAGTGGCGCGCCCAGCTTGCGGTGGTAGTCCGTCGTTGTCTGTCTCGCATCATACGCATCTGATAGTCTTTCTGTCTTGCGAGCCACGACGTTCGCGCGCGCGCCCATAGGGCGTATTTGGAATATGCTTGCACCGATTTTCGCGCGCGTCGCGCCGTACTCGTCAGGACAATTCGTGGTTCGGTATGAAACAGAACCCATGTATTTTGTTCACAGCCGTGTCTGACGATTTAATAAACTCCACCCTCGGCACTCATTTTATTTTCTTTCTCGCATAAAGGAAATGCGCTAATCTCCCTGTAGGCTGCAGCAACACTAATTTTGCTACTTTAACTCTCTATACTCTTGCCGATGCAACAAGATTAATATCTTACCATAGACTAAGACGTTCAAATAAAGCGAGCACATTAGTTTGTGATATGACAAGGCATTCCCATAATACCTCTTCGCTGTGTCCCTATATGCTTCTATTTCCCAAATAGAATAGAAGTAGATGTGTTGGAGAATATTACCTAATGAACTGTAAACAAGGAAATATGTACTGCTCTATATCGAATAATTAAAGCTGTTTATAACAACAATGATGATCCACCACTAAACACCACTACAAAATGGGATGTGGAATTGAAAAAGAAAGGATAAGCACACCATATTTGGTAATCACGTCCATCATTGTAAGTTATGGACAGTAACAACATAAGATTGTGACGATCTTTGAACAAAAGTCAGTGATACCACAAATGAGACAACAATACAATTGTCACAACGAAGACAATAGAGGTGCTGCTAGATATATTTTACTAAAAGCATTTTTAACCACATTCCATCTAAATCTATTCCAATTTCAACACCTAAAATGAGCACTAATCTCTTTACACCGGTTTTGACTCAGTTTTGGTTACTATCCTCGCCGTGATGAGGTTCGCGCCGTGGCTGTAGGCGTTTTGGAATATGCCCACACCGATTTTTGGAGGCCACGCGCCTGTCGCCGATGAAATAACGCACTTGATGGAAACGCCGGCGCGTAACGCCGAGTATGGGGGCGAAGATAGATGGTGTTGTCTTCTCCGTCTCGTGGAACTTCAGTGCAAGTCGAGCGAAAAGGAGCCTCGTTTGTTTTCCGAGCTGACCACACAGTCGGCGTAGCCAGTGAGGTCGCATGATGCACCGTATGGTTGAAAGAATCTCGCTGGTTTACTAGCGCAAGTTATTTTTGTCGTGTCAACATCAAGTATCAACAAAGAGGGGTTGACTTCATGGATTTATACTTCTGTCCCACCTAGTGATATTACCGAGTCTTCTTTAAAAGCTCCAATATTCTGGCCAAAGATTGATCGTGCAGTGTCATTTCGATAGATTTCCTGTAAGTCTCGCTCTAAGATCTTCCATGTCCTATCCCTGTTAAAGTAAAAAGCACATTTGTAACTTGTCTCTCGCATCAAAAATTTACATACTACAATTTAGAGTCGTCTCCACAGATTAAATCTGTGAGACTCTCTCTCTGCGCACGAAAATGCAACCAGTGCCATGATCAACCAAGGTCATCAGTCTAAATGTGATTTTCATTACCTCCATTAATGTATTGTGGAATATACTTTTCGCCATATATCTGTAAATATTTACTTGCTTTGTCTATATGTTTGTCGCTGGCGGTTCTGTTACATTTACTGGTGAGCCCTATTTAGTGCTAGTGAAGCACAAGGAAAACAACCTCAATACTATCACCAGCTTTTCACCTGTGAGCGTTGTCAAAGACAGATTTCCTTTATATTCATTTCCATTACTATGATGGAATACGTAATAAACTTTTCGTATGGCAGGCGTGCGTAACTAGATGGTTCTGCTCTTGTCATAACTGCACATGATCTTAACACCATTTATTCTTGGTAGGAAAGTACCAACGAAATAAAGTACAACGTGGTAAAGAATCCAACTCACACAAGCGTAAACAAAGCGATCTACCCATGAAATCTCTGCATCTCTTTGTCTGTTTTGTATTTTTATTTGTCTCACCTTGACTTTCATCACATTAGATGCCATCTTATCAGCCGCCGTTTGAGGAGATTTCTTCACCTCTTTGGCAACAGCCTTTTGCGCCTGTTGAATAATGGTGGTTATAGTCTTGGCTCTTTATTATTTACTTTTGTTATTTTCACCTGTCTTGGTAAGAGAGGTCTTACTGCTAATCATTTTTATTTGATATTTTCTCCGTTGTTTTATTTCCAAATCCTTTTAGCTAGTTTTTGATGCTTTTGAGCCAACAGCACCTGCAGCCAGATTTCCACGCAGTTCCTTTTACCATTTCGATAATTCCCCTTATCATAATTGTCCATAACGCTATTAAAGTCAACACTATTTTGCAACAAAACGGACTCGTATTGCTAGCCCACTTGTACTGTTTCCTTCAATAGTTGCTGCCAGCAACTTTTCCCCACCAATATCAGTAATGCATTTCCAACAACAAGATTGGCAACCATTTGTGTTGTTATTTCTAAACTAGCTCAAATAAGGACACCAATAGCATTGTTCATGAGTGCGATAGTTTCCATCTGGATTCACAAGTTTGACAGGATTATCAGCACAGTATGGCTAGTTTCAGTTCAGGATAGTTCTCCTTTAACCTATCCAATTTCCCATACCACTAAGCTCGTCCTCGAGTTCATGTATCTAGCACCATAGTAACACAGTCTCGTCTCTTGGTCAAGTTCCTTACCATTGAACTTATACGGCATCTCCTCGGACGAAGAATGTTCGTCCACGAGCAGTTCGCCATAGGTCAGGTAGGCGTCGAACAGGGCGACGTTGGCCTGGCGTCGGTGATATAAGAGGTGCCGCGGAGGGGTCGGCGTGATAGTAGAAGATGTCCTCGTGCGTGTGTCGAGTCGGCGTGCAGCCGTCAACCCTGGCTGCGCATCGTCGTCGGGGCTTCGGCCTTGTCCCACTGCATGGGCGAGATCGACGAAATGCCAGACTGACGCTAGCGCTGGGTGCAGCGTAAGTGCCGAGAGAGCGGTGCTCGAAACGTACTGTTTAGAATTTTCATGCTAGCCAGAAACTATATTCCTCATTTACCACATTCCTAGTTCCTTATATGAAATATATTGAATACTCAATATAGTGGACAGCTTATTTTAGTTTTCTACCGATATTGTATTTAAACCTATATACGTTTCTCACATTTTTCTTATACTTGACACCTTAATTTCCCACTCTTCTTTCCTATTCACCTCACACCCTTTTTAATACGATACAACATTTTGCACCTTATAAGTGTTTGGAACATGGAAAATATCTTGGGCGAATATAAACCACCTTCCATCTACTTTTTCTAAAGATATAGATATATAAATATTCTCTTCACAGTTATTGCTGAAGTGAAAGGACACAGAACTACCTATATCATATATTGTCTGCACTCGAGTCTATTTTTAAACATTCTTAATAGACTGGGCATTTGAGTGACACGTAGCACTTTGCAACACTCAAACAATATCAAACACTTAATTATTCTCATCTTTCTTCCCCTTGTCTAATTTGCTAAACAAAACTATTGAGCAAGACGCGAATTGGCTTTTGCCTTCGCACATAATTTCTGGATTGTCTTTGTTTCAACTCGATTCACACTTTTTGGTATCTTTTTAGTATTTTCTTCAGACAAACGATTGATTAGGTAAAGTCAACAAGGCTTGATTTATTGGTAGTGGTACAGTTACTGCAGAAAGACAGAACTCACCAATCGTTTTCCACTAGCATCTTTCATCACGGAAGTAAGACTGGTCTCCTAAAGCAGTTCTTGTTTCTACGGTTCTGGGACACTTCTTTATAATAGGTGAGGTTCAAATATGGAGCCAGCCTGCAATAATAGTTTTTCTCATATTTCTTTTGTTCTTCGCTGTTTTTAGTCCTTTCCGACAATAGATACAATACTCGTATTTCACCAAGGCTGTCTAAAGCTATATAATATTCTTTTACTATGTGGAGAAGCTTTAATTATCAGATAAACAAAATAGCAATCCTCCAAAGAGTATAATACCCTAGGAGCATTTTCTCTAAATAGCTCTAAGAGTCTATCCGCTTTTTCTACTAGACACAATGGTTTCCATCGACTCTGTCCCCGTACAGTTTTCTTACATTGGGCATTGCAATAGTAAATAGAGATTAACAGTACGATTATCAAGCATATGTGTCATGATCATTTTCGTTAAAGTATATTTTGTGGATCTTTTTAATTTGCCCTTCTTTGTAGCCAGAATGATCCGCTCCCATCGCGTTGTGGCATTTTACTTGCCGTTGTTCGACAGGCCATGAGGCGGTTCTCCTCGTCCAACGCCATGCGCCGCTCCGTGTTCAGGCTGTCGTCCAACGAGCGTGGGTTGCCGTTGGCGTCGGCTAGGTGTAACGCTCGTGCCCAATCTGCGAGGGGCGGTGGATGGTCGGCGCCTTTGGTGTAATAACGTTGGTTAGTCCCAAACATTGTTCACGGGTCAGATTTATATTGCGTTTGCATGATGCTGTCCCTGGGTTGCGCCAGCAGCATGCCTGCAACCGTTCGCGCTGGCGGTCGTAGGCGCACGTGCTTTCCGTGCCGTTGCCGCGCGTCATAGCAGATGTCCGTCCTGTCGCAGCCCACCCGCGCCACTTCATCGTCTCTTCCCGCCTGCTCTGGCCGACTTGAGGCTCGTCACCCGACCGCGGCGTCGTAGCTGTAGCTACCACCTCCGTCGGGATGGTCATGGTGCACGCGGTTGTGGCTGTCGTACTCACGCTGCGTGGCGCAGATGACATGACCCAGTTAGGTACGATCAGCGTACTATCGGTCTTCTCGGACTTTACCCATCTTTTGTAATTCTTCATCAGTTGAACTGTTCCACCCAAATATTATCACTACCGCATAAGTACTCCATCTATTTTAAACTTATTACTATTAATTAGAATAAATTCTCTTTTTGTTGTCTCTATAAATTAGGACGACTTTAACATCGGGGATAAAAATACTAATTCCCTTTTACTAGAATTTATTATAAATAATCTTATTTATCTCCTCTTTACTATATTCTGCATATTTTGATTAGTCTCTCAATTTTTCTATGTAGCTTCTCTAACATTAGCTTCTACTATATGCTGACATCCTGTCACTATATATTGCACAAACATTATTATCTTTCTACTATTCAATGACATAATTTAAACTTTTTAGAGCGTAAAAGAAAACTCGATGTCTCAATGTAAAGCACCTATGCTTTTATCTATCTAACGTTTTTCTGAAGTCACCTAGACTTTCAAAATCTACATTGAGAGGAGTTTATTATCTTTGTGCTGTAAAACCAAGATAAACACTCCTCTCATGTACGAAGTACTGGACAAAGATACAATAAAATCTGAGATCTTGCCACATTTGTCGATGGCAAAAACGCGGTTATGTTACTAAAAAGCTACCTGGCGGAGGCCATTCAGTGCATTCTCTACAGGTTGAAAACAGGGCTGTCAGTGGCACATAATGAGGAAAAAGTAAAGAGCGTTTCTTTATGTTTCTTATGTTCTTATGTCAAAAAGTGGACGTGCTTTATGTCAACACACGAAAAGAACAATTAACTTTTTCACTTGTCCACTTGTCATGTCTTGTTAACTAAAGTTTCCCACCAAAACGCTGTCTTTTTCTCATTTGTCTTTTGCCTGTGGTTCTATATCCTTTGAGTTTGACACATGCCTAGTAAGTTATGCAGACTGTCCACATTCTTCATCCCATTTTTCCAAATGCTTCCGCCATTACAAGGATTTTTGACCATCTCCTTGTCGTTGCCGCTGATCGTAGCCATAAGTTGTTGTGGCGTCACCCCAAGCGTTTCTCCCAAAACGCGAAGAATGCGTTCGATACAGGCTAGAACTCGCTTCCATAACGTGAGTGCCATGAGTTCGCCCTCCATGTCCGAAAAGAGTTCGCCCATGGTTTGATATTCTGTGAACCTCTTTTCCAGGGCCATGACGATATATGTAAGGTAACACAGCGTTGCGTCGGCTATCTGGCCATTAAAGTCGCAACCTTGATACCCCCCTAATCCGAGATACTGCTTAGTCTCCTTGTTCATCACCTCTATGTTCCATCTGATCTGGTACACTTCAAAGGCTTTTACGAAAGACATCGTGGTGTCCGTGGTGAGCAGGACGTTCCATGAGGAGTTCCTACCATACTTGATGAGGAAGATTCTAACAGGTATGTCTCCCAAGTTGCCGTTGAGCTGAATGTATCGGCATTTATACTTACGGCAGTTCTTTCCCCGTTCGCGTTCATAGGTGGCAATGAGTTCTGCTGCATTTTTCTTCCTGCCTGATACGGCGTATCTCGTCTTCCCATCTTTGCAAGTCCGACAAAGTGCATTGCACCTTTACCTATGCCCCTGACGCATGCCATAAGCTGCTCGCAGGTGAACCAACTGTCGGCAATCACATACTTCGCATGTAACCCCATCTTCCATCCACGGCGAAGCATAGCCATGGCAACTTCCATCTTGGACGCCTTGCACTCTTGAAAGCGCTTGTAGTCGGGGTTGCCATCATTCCTCTTGGCATGATATGCCTTTCTGCGTTGCTGTCTTGTCAGCCCGCAGTCGCCTTGTTTCTCCTTTTCTTGATGCAGCGAGAAATCAAAGGGTATGGTTGTCTTGCCGTCAAAGAATGCACAAAGCAACAGTTTGTAGCCCAATACGCACCCGCCTTTTACATGGTCGAAAACACGACTGATGCCCTCCATCCTCACACCACTCTTCTCAAGCACGGTGTCATCTATGATGAAACAGGTCGTGGCATCGGATTGAGGAGCTTCGCCATACTTGCGCACTAGGCACATGTAACGCAGTGCAAAGCGGTTCATCAAGCGTCTCCAATCCATCTGCGGGCGAGTCATCATCCGATAGAAGCAGTTCTTACCATGATTTGAGAGCTCATATATCTTACGTTTGCATATGCTGTGGATGCTCTCACCCAAAAATGCGGAAGAGGCAAAGGGAGAGGATCAACTCCGAAGCGGAAACTCCGTCGTGTTTCTCCAACGACAGGCGAGACAGGTAGGCCGATGCCAAACTTGCACAAAAAGATGAAAATAAATCATCGCTCATTCGACTTTTAACACTCAAGAGTTTGGATAACTCGCTTATTTTCTCTATTTTTTTGCTTTCCATAACAGTTTTGTTGTTTTGTCTTTGAAAATCAGTTGTTTTGCGATTACTAATTTACAAAGAAAAATTCGACAAACTGTTATTTTTCTATCGATTTATTAGGTGGGAAACTTTGTAAAGTAAATATGTCGTGGCATCGGACTGAGGAGCTTCGCCATACTTGCAGAGGCATATGTAACGCAGTGCAAGTGGTTCATCCAGCGTCTCCAATCCATCTGCGGGCGAGTCATCATCCGTAGAAACAGTTCTTACCATGACGGTTGAGAGCTCACATATCTTACGTTTGCACTATGCTGTGGTGCTCTCACCCAAAATGCGGAAGGAGGCAAAGGAGAGGATCAGCCGAAGCGGAAACTCCGTCGTGTTTCTCCAATGACAGGCGAGACAGCAGGCTGATGCCAAATCCGCCAAAAAGATGAAAGTAAATCATCACTCATTCGACTTTTAACACTCAAGAGTTTGGATAACTCGCTTATTTTCTCTATTTTTATCTTCCATAACAGTTTTGTTGTTTTGTCTTTGAAATCAGTTGTTTTGCGATTACTAATTTACAAAGAAAATTCGACAAACTGTTATTTTTCTATCGATTTATTAGGTGGAAACTTTAGTTGTTAACTTGTCAATCTATCATATTCTGTCAACTTTTCCGTGAAAAATTTAACATTATGAGTGCCTTTTTTATCCACCAAGCACCCACCTTGCCGCAAAAAATCGATTCTCGCGAAGGTTTGTTTTGATGCAAAAAGGGGTTAGTCTGTGAATACGATAAAATGAATATTTATTTCAAGAAACCGCCATTTGCACCACATTTTGGGGCTATTTGCGGCTAAATGTACTGCAATTTGCTGCAAAACGCAGTGCAATATGCCGCTAAACGCAGTGCGTTTTGGTGCTAAATGCAGTGCGTTTTGATGCTAAACGCAAGGTAAAATGGTGCTAAATGCAGTGCAAAATGCAGCTAAACGCAAGACGAAAAGCATAAATATGCGCCGCAATGGTATAAATAAAACCTCTTAGAGCCATGAAACACATGGCAAAAAAGGGCAAAATGGTGGTTAAAAAAGTGAGGGTTTTTAGGGGCTAAAAGTGGGTAATTGGGTGTAGAAAAATAATGAGTTGGCAACCAATCTAGAAAGGCTAAATGGTACAAAATGCAGGTCTTTTTCTAAAAATTGAACATGTCAGAAGCCGTAAAAGCCCCGAAATAGTGCCAATTTACCTACTTTATGGCCAATATTCTCGCTAGAACGGAGCGAAAATTAGAGCAGTATTGTAAAAATAAAAGATAACGATTTAAGTTTTTGAGTTGGGGAGCTTTTTGAGTTAATGGGCTTTTGGAGCTGGTGGGAGTTGGGACTAGATTTATGTGAGTTGATGTCTTCGGGAGTTGTTGGGCTTTTGTGAGTTTATAACCACGTTGAGTTGCTTGTCCTGCACTCCTTCTCAATTTATAGAAATACGCCAGTTCGGGTTAAGGATTTGCTTAGAATAGCTCCACCGCTCACTCTTTTCAATGCGCACCGGCAGTGCCTCGGCTTATCCTCGAAGAAACAGTATGCTGCCAGTGCCGCACAGAGATTCATAAGGAAGTTGCGTACGGAGCGATGGCGTGAATGGACAAGGTTAGCTTTGTTCTTGAGCAATTCGTTGATGCATTCTAGTCTATATCGCTTGCGGCATCATCTTGTCCCACAAGGGCATAAGCTTGTTTTTCATGTTCGGACTTGAGCCCGTGAACAAGATGGATACCTTGTGAAGAGGTTCTCAAAGAATTCCCGTTGATACCCCTCTGTCGGCAAACACTTTGCCGTAGAGCACTTTTGGTAAAGACCTTCCACACCCCTGGGTCCTGTCGCCCACGTTTGCGGAGTCAGGCAGAAGGTGAGCACGTCGCCCATCTCGGTTGCACAGCAGATGCAGCTTGAAGCCATGACACCTCGCCCATCGTTCCCTTTTCCGTTATTGGCAAGCCCATCAGCCACCTTTGTTGAATCTCTTCTCATGTTGTGGCATACGGAATCACCGTACCTGTCTACGAAACTCAACGCCCGTGCACATTTTCCAAACCTTTTGGGATGCGCATGAAGGCCATCAGGTCGAAGAACACGCGGTGCATGGCGAGTTCCACGGCTGTGTAGGACACGCCTTTGGGAAGAAGTCGCCAGATGCTCTGATGAAAAAGAGTGTGTATAGTGCTTGAAGTTGCGTGAATGAGCCAAAATGGTAGCACAGCAGGATGGCCGCGATTTCGCCTCGGACACTTTGCCTCTGCGTGTTTCTCATTCGCTTATATCCTCGTCTGCGCGATATGGAGATTTTTAGTTAATTCACATCTAAATTCTTGCAGAACTCATCCAACACACAGAAGATCAGTAATCTCTTGGTCAGTGGTAATCATCGCTACATGTTTGTAAGTTATTGATTTTTCAACTATCAGTTGCAAAGAAGTAGTGACGACTACCAACTTTTAGGAATTATCTCATTGCGCTGCACAGGGCGTAATTGTATGATTGCCTGCCATCATCCCATATAGATAAAAGCTGCACATAGAAAATCCACTCAGTGCTAAGCACAAAATACTTCTTTTCATCTTTTTGAGATATAAATTTTTATGGATTCCATTTCTCCACCAACTACTTTGCGTCAGATTGGTGTGAGTTTCACAAAGGTAAATATGAAACTCTATTTTTAGAAAAAATTTTTATAGTGGTCTTTATTTTTGTAGAGCATTGTATGAATCGTACTCAAATTCGTTACGCATAGTTTGTACAGACATGGTTGATGCGGTTAGTGAGGTTAACTATCTGAGTTCGATATTTATAGGCGACTCCCTTTCTAATGACTTCAGTAATTCTTCAATAGAACTATTATTGCAGTCCCAATAAGGAAAATGTACTGTTTTTTCTTCTGTTAGAAGAATAACTGCCCATGAATCATTTTTCCCAACTTTCAAGAAAAATATTGTCGATACTCACATCTTTTTAGTTTTGATATTTGTTCTTGCAACTTTAAAAACTCATCCTTTCTCAACAACTTTTTCTCCCTTTTCACAAGTATTCTTAAGTAGGCGCATATGTTGAGTAGATATATGTATATCATTCAACACGGCATGTGACTGAGTCCGCCTTTCTCCTACTCAGGGTTGTGATATAGCCATCTTTGTCCACCTCTATCAAGTAACACCCCTCAAAAGTTTGTTGTTGGGAAAATAAGGCATTGGCAAACGCATCTTTCGGGGAGACGTTTGCTTGAACAACCGCCATTGAACAATACAATGAATGCGATAGAGAGCATACAGAAATCTATTTTATTCATGTTAGATGTATATATTTAGTTAATATTTTTATTCGTTTGTTTAATCCATGTTCTTTCCTCAATGCGTTTTTCTGTCTCGTTTTGCTTTTTCCAATAATTCCTGACAGTCTCGCGTGTTCCTTCTTCCTGGATGTGGCTCTGAATTTTAAGTTGTCCATAAGGGGTTTCTTTGTATTTATATGAAGATTTTGTATCAGGATCACGGAAATACTCATCCATGGAACGTTCTCCATGTATAATTTCATGCCCTAAAACAATAAATAAAGGCGTCACCTCCTCTGAACTTTTGCCAGTCTTACCATTCTCTGTTAGAAGTTTGAGAGTATATGTAACATCAAAATTAACTAACGTCAGTCGTCCCTTCCCATTAAATGCATCCTTCAATACAATATCGTGCTCCTAGACTTTTCACCCAGGATCAGTTGTTTGTATTTGTCATCGTTCGCTTATGTTTTCATCACAGGATTCAATAAGACCAGTGCCAACTGTAAGTTTTTTGATTTATTCTGCCACGTGTTGCTAAAATTACGACTTCTCCATTTTTGCTTTCACTCTAGCTTATAATTTATCAATTTCTGAGCTGGTTCAACGCAATTATTCGTTGATTTCTACTTCCTGAGATTATGACCCTTACGGCCATCCGTATCGATTAACTTTGTAGGACGTTCCATGCAATACATATCCCACCAACGCTCGGATACTTTCTCGCCAACGGATCCACCCTCATACCACAGACTCGTACTCAGGGTTTATATACTCGCCCATAATAGTACAGCCCCGTTTCTTGGTCAAACTCCTTGCCGTTGAACTTGTACGGCATCTCCTCACCGCTGACTGTGTTCGTCCACGAGCAGTTCGCCAGTAGGCAGGTAGGCGTCGAACTGGGCGATGTTGGCCTTGGCGTCGGTGATGTAGGATGCTGCCGAGGTGGTCGGTATGATAGAAGAAGATATCCTCGTGGTGGGCGGTGTCGGCAGGGCACGTAGCCATAACCCGCTGCACGTCGTCGGGGTCTTCGGCCTTGTCCCATTGCACGGGCGGACCGAGGCGTGCCGGGCTACGGCGTTGCGCTTTGGGGCGTTGCATCCAACCGTCGGGCACGCTGTGGTCGCCCAGACTCCCTGATGATGGTGTTGTAGCCCTCGTGCGTGTTCTCGGGTTCGGCCGTCGCAGCTTCATCGTGGGCACCCGGCGGCGTGCCCAGCTTGCGTGTAGTCCTCGCGTTGTCTTCTATCTGCATCATACGCATCTGGTGGTCTTTCTGCCCGGCCGTGACGACGTTCGCGCCGCGCCCGTAGGCGTTTTGGAATATGCCCGCACCTATCTTGGAGGCCACGCGCCTGTCGCCGATGAAATAGTGCTGGTGAAACGTTGGCGCGTGACGCTGAGTATGGGGCGGGGTAGATGGTGTAGTCCTCCGTTTCGTGGAACTTCAGTGCAAGCCGAGAGCAGACAGGTTCGCTTTGTTTTGTCGAGGCGCAGCCTGAAGTCGACGCGAGTCAGAGGTGAGGGCGTTTTGTGGTGCGCTGCCGTGACGCGCACGTCCTTAAGGTAGCCGTGGTCTTTCACGATGCGCTCGCCCGCCGCGTTGTGGTTAGCGGCTGGTCTTGCCGTTGTCAGAACTGGACCATGAGGCGGTTCTCTCGTCCCATGCCATGCGCCGCTCCGTATTTTACGCAGAATTATACGGTACGTCCACCTTTTGTTCGAGGCCCACCCTACTACAAGGGCATATACTATTTAAAAAGTGACTTGTATCTAGGGTGGATTCTCAGATCAAGCTCAGGAACCTTTTCTTGTAGAATTTGACATCTAACATGTTACCCTTCTTTTCTCATGTTTTTAATGCTATTTTTATTATCTGGTAAGACCAGTCTTCATCATAAGCCATAAAGGGTGCCCAGAGTACTTTAACGTATTAGAAAACATAACATCAGCATATAAGTAATGATAACTCAGCCCTTTCAGGCGGATATGAAGTAATCGTCTGGCCATTGTTGTATTGCAAGTACGTGCTATAGAAAAAGCTGTTCATGTAACCACATGCCAAATCAATATGATTTCTAAAAATTCAGTAAAGCCTCATTGATTTGATACTTATCCTCTTTCTTATGATATTTAGCACTAGAGCGAGCAGCGCATAAAGATTGTGTTGTTCTAAAGTAGTGTCTTCATGCATATTTATAGTACTCTATTTTCGGTGGCAGTTTCAAAAACAATTCCTTATAGTAAAGAATACCTTTTTGCATCAGGGCTATAGCAATACGCTATCTAATCGGTTGAGCTTTAATGTGTCGTGCATACATTTTAATGATTTTACCAGCATGTTTACGCAAATATACTTACCATGTCTGCATATGTACCGCAAAATCCATAGAAATCGCGTACAATAACTTTTGAAGAATCTCTAATCTTTTGCAATGCAATATCCATATAGCTTTTCATTCTTGCGATGAAGCTATACTGAAAGGCATAAAGCCCAATTGTTGGATCTTGATTACGAATAGCGAGCTTTTCAAGTTCCTTATCGGTAGCTAGAGAGTCTATTTTTTGTTACCGTCGTATTTTATCGCATTCAAAGTTGTCCACAGGCTTGTAATAGAAAACATTGACGATTAGCAGAGACTCTAATGCAGAGTCTAGTTCCTTTTCTCTTTCCGTTCTGCAGCTAATACAGCAAGTTGCAAAAACTATAGCTATAACAATTTTATTTTTCATGACCATGCTTTAATATGTAATGAGAAATAATCTTTCATATATATACGACATTTCTAAAAGCACACCAGAGAACAATATTAAGATAAACATTGAGTCTTTGTGTGGTATTTTTAGAACACCCTAAAACTATCTCTACCGTCTACCATTTTCTTAGGTTGATTACCAGAATAATCGAAACCCTAATCCTACTTTTCGAGGTTCCTTTTATAGTTTTTATTGTTTGTCACCATTCCTATAAGCCTTCCATACTCCCTTTCCATCGAAGCGATCGTTCGGACTATAATCTTATTTTGTGTATTCTGTTTTAAGCACTATCTCGTTTACATTCCTGTAGTATACTTTAGTTATATTGCCCTTCAAAATCTCCAGTCGGAGCTATTATCATCAGACATCTTTTAAACCTTGGGTCTTTTTGAAATCTTTTTTGCAAAAGGTAGATGTTCTCCCATATATAACACATAATACGATCCTTTCCTTTATGTTTGGCAAAAGCTATTTTTAAGTTCATTGTCATTCTGAATCATCCATAGAAAAATTAACAGCATCCTTTTCCTGTGGATCGTCTTGTATCCTCTATAACCAAACTCGTTCCTGTTTCCATGAGCGAGATTAGACATTTTCACCCTCCGTCTTTAAAGATTTCGTATACTCTTTGAAGAGATACCCAGAATTATCCATATTATCATAATCATAGTATTCTCGCTTTTATCATACCATTTGGGTCAATATACCTAACAGGGTTATATCTGTATAACAATATGGAGTTATCTTTCAGGATACTATCCGCCAGCGTCTCACCCCATACCACAACTATCCCTGGGGTTCATATACCTTGCCCCATAATTAGTACAAACAGTTTCTCATCGAGTTCCTTGCCGTTGAACTGATACGGCATCTTCTCCGTGGAAGAATGTTCATCCACGAGCAGTTCGCCGTAGGGGCAGGTAGGCGTCGAACTGGGCGACGTTGGCCTTGGCGTCGGTGATGTAGAGGTGCTGCCGCAGGTGGTCAGGTGTAGATAGAAGATGTCCTCGTGGTGTGCGGTGTCGGCAGGGCACGTAGCCGTAACTCGGCTGCACGTCGTCGGGTCTTCGGCCTGTCCCACTGCACGGGCGGACCCAGGGCGTGCCGGGCACGGCGTTGCGCTTTGGGACGTTGTATCCAACCGTCGGGCACGCTGATGGTCGCTCAACTCCTGATGATGGTGTTGTAGCCCTCGTGCGTGCTCTCGGGCTCGGCAGTTGCGCCCTTCATCGTGGGCACTCCCGGCGGCGTGCCCAGCTTGCGGTAGTAGTCCTCGCGTTGTCTTTCTATCTGCATCATACGCATCTGGTAGTCTTTCTGCCCGGCTGTGACGACGTTCGCGCCATGCCCGTAGGCGTTTTGGAATATGCCCGCACCGATTTTGGAGGCCACGCGCCTGTCGCCGATGAAATAGTGCTTGGTGAAACGTTGGCGCGTGACGCTGAGTATGGGGGCAGGGAGTAGATGGTGTAGTCCTCCGTTTCGTGGAAGGTGAGGCCCTTGCAGCCAAAGTGAGGCCCTGTGATGCGCTACATATATGCCCGTTAGAACAAAGCCACCCTCGACCCCCTGTCGTAATACTGAGCCAACACACCCTTCCTAGATGTCATGAACTTCCAAAATCCGTTTTCGAGAGAGGTCCAAGAGAATTGTCACATTGTCGTACTTGTTCCGACTTTTTATCATTCGCCAGAGAAATGATATGTCTTGTGGGTGAAGGAGCGATTGCTCCTAATATACCATTATTTTCATAAATTATATAGAAATACTTATAAGATTGACCAACACATAAGTCTTTCCATCCTTTCTATATGCAAGATACTGTCTGAAAATATTCCTTTATATCTAGAAAGGACACTAGAACTCTGGTTTCTGCCACTTCTGTTTATCCTCAATGATGGCCTTTACCATCCTTATCTCTCTGTCGGAAAGTTTATGATATTCTTTATCTTTGCCATAAAATGGTTTGTCATTAGAATAGTATGCACAAGGGAGCATCGGATAGTCAAGTTCTCCACCAAAACTTCCTTGCATATATTCTCTTTTCTTCGTCCTTGGTTCTCTTTATGCAGATTGTCACTTGACTCTCCAGCTCTGCTTCCCACAACCACTCAATAAGGGACCATGACAATAAACAATAATACACCTTTGATGAAAATTCTTCATTTCTTTTCTTTGTAAAATTGAGTTTGTAATCAAAAACCTTTTGTCCCTGAGCTGTGCATTGTAATTATAGTATTGCCTTTCCATTTTTATCTTTAAGCGGTTTACCATTCACGTACATGCCACAGACCATTGCGTTTATATTTATCAATGCTTGCCATGATGCAATTAAATTAATCCGTTCGCCTCTTATCGGAGTTCAAAGCTGCGTCTGAGCAATGATTATTACATCTTTAAATTCCTTTGATGCGAGATATTTGTTGTGCAAAAAGCAGATGAGGCACAGCAATGCAGAACTAGAATTGGATGGACCATTGTCTTTTCACGCTACTATCTTCCCCATCTATACGTTCAGAAAACAAGAAATGTCTTTTGGCCTATAAAAAGCTACATTCATCCACAATTCGCCAGAATTTCTTTTGACACACCCAACCCTGCGTGTTGGATATTCCCAGTTCTGAATCACGAAGGCCATGAGCCCAAATATTAACTACATTATCATCATAATTCGATCTATAATATGCAGATGTGTTTCTCGGATCACTTTTCTGGAGAATCTTCAAAGTTAGAACGATCCAATTTAACTTCTTTTCCTTTGATGTCTGCAAAATTGACTGGATGATCGTCACAATAAGATACGAACTGCTGAAAGGCCATTTCCTCAATGTGCGGATCCACCCCCATACCACAAGCTCGTCCTCGGGTTCATATACCTTTTGCGCCCGTAATAATATAGTCCCGTCTCTTACAGTTCCTTGCCATTGAACTTGTCGGCATCTCCTCCGCTGGACTGAATGTTCGTCCACGAGCAGTTCGCCATAAAGGGCAGGTAGGGCGTCGAACTGGGCGACGTTGGCCTTGGCGTCGGTGATGTAGGAGGTGGAGCCGAGGTGGTCGGTGTGGTAGTAGAAGATGTCCTCGTGCGTGGTGTCGGCAGGCACGTAGCCGTAACCCGGCTGCACGTCGTCGGGGTCTTCGGCCTTGTCCCACTGCACGGGCGGACCGGGGGCGTGCGGGTACGGCGTTGCGCTTGGGGCGTTGTATCCAACCGTCGGGCACGCTGTGGTCGCCCAGCTCCCTGATGATGGTGTTGCAGCCCTCGTGCGTGTTCTCGGGCTCGGCCGTCGCGCCCTTTCATCGTGGGCACTCCGGCGGCGTGCCCAGCTTGCGGTAGTAGTCCTCGCGTTGTCTTTCTATCTGCATCATACGCATCTGGTAGTCTTTCTGCCCGGCCGTGACGACGTTCGCGCCGTGGCCGTAGGCGTTTTGGGAATATGCCCGCACCGATTTTGGAGGCCACGCGCCTGTCGCCGATGAAATAGTGCTTGGTGAAACGCTGGCGCGTGACGCTGAGTATGGGTGCGGGGTAGATGGTGTAGTCCTCCGTTTCGTGGAACTTCGGTGCAAGCCGAGAAAAAGTGCTTGCTCGTTTTTCCCGAGCGCAGCCTGAAATCGAGCAGGTGAGGCCTGCGGTCGCCGTTGACGTCACGCCCTCAAGGTAGCCGTGGCTTTGACGATGCGCTCGCCCGCCGCGTTGTAGGTGTAGCGGCTGGTCTTGCCGTTGTCCGACAGGGCCATGAGGCGGTTCTCCTCGTCCCACGCCATGCGCCGCTCCGTGTTCAGGCTGTCGTCCTCCACGAGCGTGGGGTTGCCGTTGGCGTCGTAGGTGTAACGTTCGTGCCCTATCTGCGAGGGGCGCGGTGGGATGGTCGGCGTCGCCGTACTGCAGCGCCAGCGCGTAGCCCGCAACCGAGCCCGAGTCGGTGCGCTGCACCTTGGTGAGCGGCTCGCCCATCAGCCCGAAGCTCGCGTCCATAGCGTAGTCTATGCCCTTAGCCTTGCCACTCGGCGCCTCACCAGTCGGTTGCTCGTCGTAGGCGTAGGCGTGGCTGGAACGCACCGCCCAGCGGTTTCTCCTCCTTATCCTTGCCGGCATCGGGGCCGCCCATGCCATCCGTACGGCTAGACCTCGAGCCCTTTCGGTTTCTTCGGTGCCTTGCGTAATAACGTTGATCAGCCCCAAAATATTGTCTACGGGGTCGTATTTATATTGCGTCTGCATGATGTCGTCTCCGCTGGCCGTGAGCAGCATGCCCTGCAACCGCTCGTCGTGGCGGTCGTAGGCGTACGTGCTCTCCGTCGCCGCTGCCCATGCGCGTGTATATGGTGTGCCCGTCCTTGTCGTAGCCTCACCTGCGCCACTATCGTCTCTTCCCTGCCCTGCTTGCTCGACTTGAGGCTCGTCACCTGACCCGCCGCATCGTAGTCGTAGCTAACCACCTCCCCGTCGGGATAGGGTGCATGGTGCACGCGGTTGTGGCTGTCGTATGTTGCAGCGTGGACGTAGTGCGCACGTCGGCCTGGCTCACCATCACCGAGCGCACCGTCTTCACCACCCTCGCCTGGTTGCCGTAGTAGCAGGCCTCGCCGCCAGAGGCGTCCTCCACACTGTACAGCCTCGCCCGCGCGGTTGTATTTGGCCCCGGCTTGCCGTAGGTGTAGGTGACGCGGTTGAAGAGGTTCTTGGGGTAGATCACCTCGCTCAGCCGTTCGTAGTCGTAGGTGTAGGTGATTGCCGCCTTGTCGGAGATGGTCTTCTTCAGTTCCGCCGTGAGCTTGGTGAGCAGGTTGCCGCGGGCGTCGTAGGTGCAGGTCACCGCACCCGCGTCGGGGATGGTTCACTGTGAGCTTATGCCCCAGCAGGTCGTACTCGTAGGTGGTCGTCTTTGCCGTTGGGGTGATGCACGTGAGCACTTGCCCCACGGCATCGTAGCCGCATTTCACCGCACGTCGCCGCTCGCTGCGTGCCGCACCGTCTCGCGGTTGCGCCCCTTCTCGTCGGTGTAGCTTTCGGCGTGCCTGCCCAGCGCATCGGTGACACGCGTTTCGAGCATCGGTTCGCCGTCGTGGTCAACGATGGCGTAGGCCGTCGTCGTGGTCGCCCCGTCGGGCAGCGTAACCTTGCGGGGGCGGTCGAGGCACGTCGTATTCGGTGGCTTGCAGGTCGCCCACTCCCATTATATAGGCTCATGCTGCCGAAGCTTCTCGGTGGGCTGGTACGCTCGAGGGTTCGGCCGAAGGCGTCCCAGTACCGTTCGGCCGCTCACTATCGACACCTTGTGGGCCGCCCCGCCCTTCCAAACAACGCCCGTGCGCTTGGTCTGCACGGCGCGCATCAGGCTGTCGGCGAAGGTGCGCGTCTCCACGTCGCCCTCGGGGGCGTAGTGCAGCGTGCGCGCCCAGCGGCCTGCGGGGTGGTACTCGAAACGCACGGTGTAGGGCTTGCCTGCGGCCAGTTCTTTCGGGCCGACGATTGTGACGGGCCGCCCGCGTCGTCGTAGGCATAGCGCATGCGGTTGCCGTTGATGTCGCGCGTTTCCAGCGGTGCGCCCCAACGGCAGTCGTAGTCGGTGGACGAGGTGTAGCCGTAGGCGTCCTTCACGCCCGTAACAAGCTGGTGCAGCACGCCGTCGTAGGCGTATTCGTAGCGCATGCGCTGACCCTTGTGGTTGGCGGGCTTGGTGAGCGCGGCCAGGTTGCCGTACGCGTCGTACGCCATGTCGTACACCGAGGGCAGCTGTCCGTTGTGCACCGTGATGCGGGTGACGTCGCCCTTGCCGTCCACTTCCGTCGAACGTTCGCGGTACACCCTGCCCGCCTTGTCCTTCACCGCAATGTGCCGCGGCAGTCCCACGATGTGGCGTTCGCGCAGTTCGTGGTAGGCGATGTCCGCCCGCAGCTCGTAGTCGAGTGGCCGTCTCCCTGTAGGATGCCAGTTGCCGTAGGCGTCGTAGGTGTTGTGCACGGTGGTGCCTCATGCTGCCCTGCCCTGTGTTGTCGTGAGACCGTCTGCCTGACGGAGACGAGCGCCGGGAACACGCTCGTGCTGTCGTCGCGCTGCCGTACCGCCTCGTAGGTGTTGAGGGTGCCTTGCAGTTTGTTGCCCTGCGCGTCGTACAGCGTCTCGGCGGTGACGAGGTCGTGCATGTACAGGTTGCGGTTGTGTCCGTACTCGGACACCTGCGTGCGGTAGGTGGCATTGTCCTTCTGCGTGTCCAGCTGCCGGGTGACGACCTTGGCGAACCCGAAGAAGTCGCGCTCGCGCCTGTCGCGGTAGCCGCCCTCGTACTCGAACTCGTTGCGCATGCGCGTCGCCCCGTTCTCGGCATATCCGCCCGAAGTCTCCACGGCCGACATCACCCAGCGGCGGCCGGGCATGGCGAAACTGGGCAGCGTCTGTCGGTACTCCACGCGGACGTGTCCGCCGAAGGCAGGGTGACGCTGCGCAACAGGTTGGTGCGGCCGGTGAGGTTGCGGCGAACGACAAGGGCATTGGGGCCTGCACTTTCAACGAAGTCGGGCAAGCCGTCGCCGTCAATGTCGAGTAAAGCGCTTCCGTGCGGCTAACGCCAGTGGACCAAGCAGCGGTTACGTGTGGAGTGATCGTCAGCTTCAGGAATAGCAGGTGGATTTTGAAGGAGAATGCCGCACTGCCATACAATGATACGGACGTGGCAAGGGTTCTTTCCGCACTGCCCTGAACGTCTTGGGCTTCGTCAACGAAAGCTCGTTCCCGATATTGATGGAAACTTTAACATTGTCGCCATTCCTGATGATTTTATCCGGCATTCCGTCACCGTTAAGATCGGCATAGGAACAGTTTGTAAGGGTCGTTGTCTTCGTGCCGTTGAAACCTCCCGTAATCTCCGCGTTGCCGAGAACGGTGATTTTTGTTCCCAATCCCGCACCCCAGTTGGTGTTGGATGTGGCATCCAAGTCCTGGCAGCCTCGCGGCATGTGCCCTGTGAAACCGTAGCCGAGATTGTACTCACGGCATCGCCTTCCAACCATATCGGGTAATCCGTCACCATTCCAGTCCAACCAATCGCGTGTAGTCTGGAGTTTTCATGAGAGAAATTATTGCTGGCTGTGACGGCCAGGCTGGAAACGGCATTGCCGTCACTGGCATTCTGCCCTGCATTGGCCCGTCGAGTTGTTCGTGGGGGTGGTAGCCTGTTTGAGTTCTCATTGGCATTGTTCATGCTGCCGACATCGCCCGGAGAGGAATTGCCTGTTGCTCTTCCCGACTCAGAACGGTTTCTGTTGCCCTATGCTTACGGCAATGGCACCGTCATTGCCTATGCCGAGGCTGTAAGCACCCGAGCTGAACTCTGGCATCGGAATGTCAGTCTTGACGCTAAGTTGGCTGAGTGTTCCCGTCGGCGAAGTGTATCGTGTGCGTACGCATGGCTGTCCCTCATCTATCCAATCAGGATAGCGTCGCTGCTGACATCCATTGCGGCGACTTCCGTATGGGACGTTTTGACTGCTTTTTGCTGCCGCTTACGCCGAACCTGAGAGGACCATTCCCCGTTGCAGGACACGCCATGCCCAGAAGACTTGATTGTAACATCGGTGCAGACAGTCCTTTCTCCTGAGGCATACCGCACACTCGTCCACCTTAATCTCGCTTTCACCCATACGTGAGGGCATTGAAAGGAAACGCCCACGTAGGCACCGTCGGTTGCACCGATATAGACCTTGCGCATGGCATTGTAACCCATTACGAAGAAACGTTGCTTGCTGGGCTCCGTCAAGCCTGCGAGGTCTTCCTCCTTACGGCTCTTGTCATAATTGTCCGCGATGCTCTTGTATCCGTTGGTGTCGATGGTCAATGCCGCCGTTTCAATGGGGCGGTTTGCGTATTCCCTATTCCTGTTGTAGCCGAACTGTCCTCATCCCCCTATAAAGGTGTCCGAAATTAAGGGAATTGTAGCCGGAGAAGACGGAGCATGCAAATGTGTCGACGAGGATCCTCTCCTTGTGGTCGACGATCATCTTCTTCTTTGTCCAATCCTTTTTGAAGACAAGGGAATCGCGGAAAACTTCCACCGTAGCTCACTGACCGACCTCAACTCGTTTTCTACACTCAAACGTTGCCAGTGTCTTTCCCCTTGCAGAGTTCTTCCAGCAAAGGCTGCATCAACAATGGCCAGCGAGTCAACCTTTATGCTGTCGTCTTTGGTTAAGGTATATTTTGCGTTTAAGCAGTAAGGTGCCGTCCTCCCTGTTGAAGTTCACATGTACGGTTGCCGTATCTTTGTCTTTATCCCAATCTTGTCGCTTTACCTTAAACTTATGCACGAGAATTACCCCTGGTCGTATTTCTGGTTCTTCGCCAGGTCCTTCCTAACATTTCTGAAGCCTCACAAGCACGGGCTTGTTATACATCTTTCTAAAAGGAATTACACGGAGCGTGTCTTGTGTGGAGACGTACCTTAACGTTGGTTTCACGACATGTTTCTCCATTCCAAAGGGAGCATCCGTCAGCATCTCGAGCGTCAGCTGTACCGAATCTTTCGCAATACGTCGAACGCATCCTCAAACGTATCCTCAACGGAGTGCCGGCGGGAGTTTCTTCTCCATCAGGATGTGTTCGCCGTGTAAATCTTCCTTCGCACGACGAGCGTGACGTGACTCTCCGTCCGCCCTTCCTGTAAGGCGCCTTTTACCCGCGTCCCGTCCTGGGCGAAAAGACATGCCCGTGGTCATTCCTTCCAGAAAGTCGGATGCGGCATCATGAGTGGGAGGTCTTGCCCCAGGTAGGTGGCATTGCCGCCAGCAATCCGGCTATATTCCACCTGTTGAGACCACGCCCGCTGTCGGCCGCACCCGAGCAGCGCGATTCTCGCAAGCGGAAGAACAGCCTCGCCGGCCTCTGACGGATGTCGAGAGCCGTCCGCTCTCGTCCCGTGCTGAGAATGGGATGCACTCAATCACGCTTCCTCCTTTTGGATGCTGTGCGTGATGCCGTCGCCCGCAAGTTGGCAGGCTTTGTTCACCACACTGGCAATGCGATTGTTCCCGAGAATAGTGTTTGGTAGTGCTGGCGCGTAACGCTGAGTATGTGGGAAGTGATAGATGGTGGTCCTCCGCCCGTGGAACTTCAGTGCGCCGAGTGGTGAGCTACTGTTTTTCTGAGGCGCAGCCAGCGGTGAGGCCTGCGGTTTGTTGTTAGTATTTCTTTAGAAATATTGTAGTTGACGTTCGTCCTCAGGCCCTATTCTCTTTTATGATCCTATTGTTCCATCAGGATATGGATACTCCAATAATCCAACTACACGTCTCTTCAAAATGCGATCACTTAGCTTTTCTTGGTACACATCTGGAATCGAGCGGAGTTACCAGTCGCAATCATAGAGTATGCTTACCTTGAAGGTGGGATAGCGATCAAGATTAACCCTTTCAAATTTACGATGATAATCCGCCCGTGCCTCTAATAAATATAGTAGTATGTCCATTCTTTGATGCAACGCATCCATTGCTCCTACATCCGTCGCGCTGTTTCGAGGTTCATTGTCTGCTCCTCGCCTCGACAAGTATCTTTACTTTTCGAAACTTGCAAAGACGGTATAGGACAGGCTGAATTACATGCAGGGTCACCAAAGCCGTCTTCCAACTCCACATTCTACAGAATTGGGATTGCTACCGTTTTCCAACAGCAATCGTAGTATATCGGGCAGAAACACTATGAAACATAGAAGCAAAAGATCACGTATTTCTCCCAAAAATTGTGTACTGTGTCGTCAGGCTGGGACTGCACCTATGATGGTTGTTAAGGTCTTTACGGAACGATACTTGTTCGTGCGAACTGCTAGCATCAATAAAAGCGTCCTCCAACTTTCCTCCAGTAGTCAACGGCACTTTTGTAGTTTTTTTCACTTGCCTTCAATTTCTGGTACATTTTGATCTTTCCACAGCCTTAGCTAAGTCCCAAGTAATTGTGCCTTGAAACAAGGATAGTCGTCTCTGAAAGATTCAGCTATTTGCAGGAATATCCCGCAGCCTGTCAGCGAAAGAGCGCAAATGCTAGCGATATCATAACTTACTTGACATCATATTACGATTAAAATGAAATTGGAGGTTTTATGATTCATCATATTGTTGCTGTGCATTCTGGAATTTCTGCTCAAGAGTCTCAGAAACAGGCTTTATCCGGCTTATAAAAGTTTTGTGCGTTATGCCCCAACATTGAATTATGCCGAAAGCGTCAACGCGGGTGCCGTCTGCCCCACGCCCAGCACCTTTACTTGAATCTATTCAATTCATCATTGAAGTGAATGCGTCTATTGTTGCTTTCTTCCTATTCCACCATAAGAATGGTGAAGGGACCAACCCATGCCGCATTAAAGGTCATGGCTCTACGGCCTGTTCAGCGCGGCGTTCGCCGCAGCCATCCCGCCCAGCGAGTGACCGACAAAGTTAATTTTACTAATCGCTTTTGATAGTCGCTCGGCGTTCTGCATAGAAATATCATACTGCTTGGAGCAACCAACAATTTGTTGCGCATTATTCTTCCAATCTTCAAGGCTTGAGAAATCTGTCCTCGTTGTTGCATAAACATACTCGGTCTTTCCTTCGCGTCTGTTCATACAATTCTGAGCGGAAACCAGAATCATCATCTTTAAGAGTGACATTCTTAACCTTACTTGAAACTTTCCAACCGCCGTTAATTTATTTGTCCTGTCCCATATCAGTGGTCGGCAATCCTTGCAGCCTCTTCTCCGTAGGAGCCATGCCGGTAGATCAATGAATTCAGTGATTACTGAATGTATAGCAATACCCACCAATGCTCGGATACTTTCTGCCAACGGATCCACCCCATACCACAAACTCGTCCTCGGGGTTCATATACCTCGCCCCATAATAGTACAGCCCCGTTTCCTCGTCGAGTTCCTTGCCGTTGAACTTATACGGCATCTCCTCCGTGGAAGAATGTTCGTCCACGAGCAGTTCGCCGTAGGGCAGGTAGGCATCGAACTGGGCGACGTTGGCCTTGGCGTCGGTGATGTAGGATGTGGAGCCGAGGTGGTCGGTGTGATAGTAGAAGATGTCCTCGTGCGTGGTGTCGGCAGGCACGTAGCCGTAACCCGGCTGCACGTCGTCGGGGTCTTCGGCCTTGTCCCACTGCACGGGCGGACCAGGAGGCGTGCCGGGCACGGCGTTGCGCTTTGGGGCGTTGTATCCAACCGTCGGGCACGCTGTGGTCGCCCAACTCCTTGATGATGGTGTTGTAGCCCTCGTGCGTGTTCTCGGGCTCGGCCGTCGCGCCCTTCATCGTGGGCACTCCCGGCGGCGTGCCCAGCTTGCGGTAGTAGTCCTCGCGTTGTCTTTCTATCTGCATCATACGCATCTGGTAGTCTTTCTGCCCGGCCGTGACGACGTTTCGCGCCGTGCCGTAGGCGTTTTGGAATATGCCCGCACCGATTTTGGAGGCCACGCGCCTGTCGCCGATGAAATAATGCTTTGGTGAAACGCTGGCGCGTAACGCTGAGTATGGGGTGCGGATAGATGGTGTAGTCCTCCGTCTCGTGGAAGGTGAGGCCTTGCGGCGCGCCGTTGACGTACACGCCCTCAAGGTAGCCGTGGCTCTTGACGATGCGCTCGCCCGCGGCGTTGTAGGTGTAGCGGCTGGTCTTGCCGTTGTCCGACAGGGCCATGAGGCGGTTCTCCTCGTCCCATGCCATGCGCCGCTCCGTGTTCAGGCTGTCGTCCTCCACGAGGGTGGGGTTGCCGTTGGCGTCGTAGGTGTAACGCTCGTGCCCTATCTGCGAGGGCGCGGTGGGATGGTCGGCGTCGCCGTACTCGTAGGCCAGCGCGTAGCTGCCCGCAACCGAACCCGAGTCGGTGCGCTGCACCTTGGTGAGCGGCTCGCCCATCAGTCCGAAGCTCATGTCCATGGCGTAGCCCATGCCCTTGGCCTTGCCCTCGGCGCGCACCAGTCGGTTAAGCTCGTCGTAGGCGTAGGTGTGGCTGAAGGCACCGCCCAGCGGTTTCTCCTTCTTTTCCTTGCCGGCATCGAGGCCGCCCATGCCGTCCGTACGGCCAAACCCTCCGAACCCTTTCGGTTTCTTCTGGTGCCTTTGGTGTAATAACGTTGGAAATGCCCAAAATATTGTCTACGGGGTCGTATTTATATTGCGTCTGCATGATGCTGTCTCCGTTGGCCGTGAGCAGCATGCCCTGCAACCGCTCTCGTTGGCGGTCGTAGGCGTAGGTGCTTTCTGTGCCGTTGCCCATGCGCGTGTATGTGGTGTGCCCGTCCTTGTCGTAGCCCACCTGCGCCACTATCGTCTCTTCCTGCCCTGCTGGTCGACCTGATGCTCGTTACCTGACCCGCTGCATCGTAGCCGTAGGTAACCACCTCCCCGTCGGGATAGGGTGATGGTGCGCACGCGGTTGTGGCTGTCGTATGTTGCGGCGTGGACGTAGGTGCGCACGTCGGCCTGGCTCACCATCACCGAGCGCACCGTCTTCACCACCTCGCCCTGGTTGCCGTAGTAGTAGGCCTCGCCGCCCGAGGCGTCCTCCACCAGTTCAAGCCTGCCCGCGCGGTTGTACTTGGCCCCCGGGCTTGCCGTAGGTGTAGGTAACGCGGTTGAAGAGGTTCTTGGGGTAGAGCACCTCGCTCAGCCGTTCGTAGTCGTAGGTGTAGGTGATGGCCGCCTTGTCGGAGATGGTCTTCTTCAGTTCCGCCGTGAGCTTGGTGAGGAGGTTGCCCGCGGCGTCGTAGGTGCAGGTCACTTCGCCCGCGTCGGGATGGTTCACGCGCAGCTTATGCCCCAGCAGGTCGTACTCGTAGGCGGTCGTCTTGCCGTTGGGGTGATGCACGGAGAGCACTTGCCCCACGGCATCGTAGTCGTACTTCACCCGCACGTCGCCGCTCTGCGTGCTGCACCGTCTCGGTTGCGCCCTTCCTCGTCGGTGTAGCTCTCGGCATGTCTGCCCAGCGCATCGGTAACACGCGTCTCGAGCATCGGTTCACCATCGTGGGTAACGATGGCGTAGGCCGTCGTCGTGGTCGCCCCGTCGGGCAGCGTCACCTTGGTGGGGCGGTCGTAGGCGTCGTATTCGGTGACGGCTTGCAGGTCGCCCACTCCTTTATTATATAGGCCCATGCTGCCGAAGCCTTCTCGGTGGGCCAGTACGCCCGGAGGTTCGGCCGAGCGTCCTGTACCGTGCGGCCGCTCACTATCGACACCTTGTGCGCCGACCCCGCCCTTCACCACAACGCCCGTGCGCCCTGGTCTGCACGGCGCGCATCAGGCTGTCGGCGAAAGGTACGCGTCTCCATCGTCGCCCTCGGGGGCGTAGTGCAGCGTGCGCGCTCAGCGGCCTGTCGGGATGGTACTCGAACGTACTGTGTATGGAGCCTGCCTGCGGCAGTGCTCCTTCTGGCCGACGATTGCTGGCGGGCGTCCCGACGTCGTCGTAGGCATAGTGCATGCGGTTGCCGCTGATGTCGCGCTGTTTCGAGCGGTGCGCCCCAACGGCAGTCGTAGTCGGTAGACGAGGTGTAGCCGTAGGCGTCCTTCACGCCCGTCACCAGTTGGTGCAGCACGCCGTCGTGGGTGTATTCGTGGCGCATGCGCTGACCCCTTGTGGTTGGCGGGCTTGGTGAGCGCGGCCAGGTTGCCGTAGGCGTCGTACGCCATGTCGTACACCGAGGAGAGCTGTCCGTTGTGCATCGTGATGCGTGATGTTGCCCTTGCCGTCCACTTCCGTTGAACGTTCGATACACCCTGCCCGCCTTGTCCTTCACGGCAATGTGTCGCGGCAGTGCCACGATGTGGCTTTCGCGCAGTTCGTGGTAGGCGATGTCGGCGTGCAGCTCGTAGTTGGTGGCCGCCTCCTCGTAGGATGCCAGGTTGCCGTAGGCGTCGTAGGTGCTGTGCACGGTGGTGCTGCGCTGCCCCTGCCCGGCGTTGTCGTAGACCGTCTGCTTAATGAAACGAGCGCCGGGAACACGCTCGTGCTGTCGTCGCGCTGCCGTCACCGCCTCGTAGGTGTTGAGGGTGCCTTGCAGTTTGTTGCCTGCGCGTCGTACAGCGTCTCGGCGGTGACGAGGTCGCATGCGTAGGTTGCAGTTGTGTCCGTACTCGGACACCTGCGTGCGGTAGTACGGCATTGTTCTGGGTGTCCAGCTGTCTGGGTGACGACCTTGGCGAACCTGAAGAAGTCGCGCTCGCGCCTCGTCGCGGTAGCCGCCCTCGTAGGCGAACTCGTTGCGCATGCGCGTCGCCCCGTTCTCGGCATATCCGCCTGAAGTCTCCACGGCCGACATCACCCAGCGGCGGCCGGGCATGGCGAAACTGGGCATCGTCTGTCGATATTCCACGCGGACGTGTCCGCCGAAAGGCAGTGACGCTGCGCAGAGGTTGGTGCGGCCGGTGAGGTTGCGGCGAACGTGACAAGCGGGTAATAGCCATATCTGCGCGCACAATATCGGGCAGTCCATCACCATCCACATCCATCACAGGCGGTGACGTTGGTACCACGCCGTCAGACTTTGACACAATGCCTCGTGGCAATAGGGGTTAGCGTTTATCGAGATGGCTACGCCTACATTAGCAAAAGCCGATACCGGAGGAGGAAATGTTTTACGAGAGTTCAACTCTTTTGCATGTGAGCTCACCCGAAGGAAACCAGAACCCGCGTTATAGGCAACGAACGAATAAGTCCCCATCCTTCGCCTCCTCGCGACATCAGGCAAGCCGTCACCGTTAACGTCGTTCGCGGTTCTCTCTGTTTGCATGCGAAGTGCGCGTTCCATTGGAAACCAAAAGCTACCGTTAAACCTTTTCCAGTAATGTGGGACGCTCACTACCGCCTCCCGCACCCTTCATGTAGTGAGTGCGAGTAGTGCCCACATCGCATCCGCTTGCTGGACGTTGGGAGAAGAGGCGGCCTGTAGCGGTGTACACAATCACCTGCGAGCATGTCAGGTAGTCCATCTCCATTCGTGGTCAGGCCTCAGCCGCGCACCGTTTCAGTGGAACCTCGCAAGTAGCTACCGCTCGCAGTCACGCTGAACTCTGAGGAAGTCTCGCTGTTCGGCGCGCACGGCAGCGATCAGACCTCATGGCTGAAACCCATGACTCGGCGGTTGCTGGCGACCCGCTCTACCGTCACCCGCTTTGCCGTTCTTGAGTTTTCGCACCAACATTCCGCACCTTATCGTACCCGGACGATGCCTTAAACTCAGGAACCGAGAGTTCTGAGTGCAGGCGCGCCCCACCCAACGTGCACCAGTCTGTGTAGTGAATTGCACTTCCAATGTTCTGTCGTGAAACGACGCACCCAGTCGGGGTATCCATCTCCATTGGGCATCCATGCACGAAAGCATGGTGTATGACGTCGTGTCCTGACTTACTCCCCGATATGCCACCCGATACACTATCTGCCCGTGAATTTCCATTCGCTGATCGCACTCTCGTTGCGGAGCGTCACCACTGGTGCCGCAATGAAGCCTCCACCCGCAGCGTACGGAATACCGTCGACCACAATCTTTCAGCATGCCTGCGATGCGAACTCGACCGAGCGGCACGCGCTGGCGAACGCACCGTCGGTGATACGCTGACGTAGCGATCGCGCCTGCATCATCGCTACCCCAGCGAAAAAGAATCGGCGTCCACTCACCAGGCCTTTGACCTTCCCATCCATCTTTTTGATCGGGGTCGTCAGTCTACGGATGGCTTCACGATCCTTATCCACTTTCAGCACGGAGGGTCGCATGAGCGTCTCTCATTTGCCATTACCGTTAGAAAGGCGAATGAACCCCAAATCGCGATAAGGCGTCCAAAGTCAGCATCGTCGTAGCAGTCAGGAACACCGAGGCCTTGAAGTCGTCGAGTATTTACGGTCGATCTTGGACGCTCGCCGAATCCAATCTCCACCCCTCGTGGTTAGTGGAAAACGTCACATGGAGTTTCCTTTCTGCCAACTGTGCGCGCCAAGGCAGTGTCTCTCGACAACCATGACGACTTTCTTTCTCCATGTTCATATACTTCGCTGGCGAGGATGGCCGCTACGCAACAGCAACTCGCCTGAGGCACCTTTATGGTACAGGCAACACTTTGCCACTTATCCGACGTCTCTCTGCGCTGACGCTCTTGAACCTAGCTACAAGCTAAACCACCATGCGCTATTCTCTCTATGGAATCATGACAGAGAACTCTGCGTTTGATTTCCGCCAAGGCACGAGCTGGCGGACACCAGTTTGCGCAAACCCCATTCGTGATGCAAGCGACAACCGCACGCATCCTACCACGTAATGGCAGGAAAGTTGGTTTCCACAGACCTCCCGCCAATCAATGGGACTTGGTCGTGTACGCGACAAACCGCCAACATTTGCTCAGACCTTTACTGCATCATACTCAAATTTAACTACTCCATTGGCCATGCAGTGTCAGCCTTCTTTAAATCAACCCATACAACGTTGTTAGCTTCTCCTCGCTTATCAAGATAGACAACTCTCCACAACCAACCGCACATCATCGCAGTTCTTCTTTTGGCGGTAGGCGCATACATCTATGACCTTTGCCTCGTCTCGGCGAGTCATTACGCCATTGCACCGCCGCCATCGTGGTCGCGCACGCATATCAGTGGTGAGATCCGCTCGCGATAATTGTCCGCGCCCGTATCGATGGTGGTATCGCATCGAGGGATTCCATCCCACACCATCTGGCCGCACTCCGGAGGCAGCGCTCATGTGCGGAACAAACATCTTTGCTCCAGCCTCCACCTGCAGGTGCGGGCATGATTTCTGCGCCGCCCTTCTCAATGGAATCCCTTCCATCAACACGGTATTCTGCACCTGTATGGCGACATTTTCACGCCATCGCCCTGTGTGGCAGGTTTCTCAACCTTTCCAATAATGGTGACGGTTCCAGCAAGTGGTGCTCGCCACAACCGCAATCGATGTCGTCGCGGATATGTGCTTTCCAGCCTCGCCTCATTCTTTCCAATAATCAGGGGATGAACGCGCTATCTACCACCTGGCGATGTCGAAGCGCGTATCGTGGCTGATCGTTCCTGCGCTCAGTTTTGTTCAAAATGAGAGCTTTGCCGTCAGGCCCAACGCGATTGAAGTAGACTGCACCGCCACTGGCTATACCACAGACGTCTCCGTTAAAGTCCCGCATGCAGACCTCATCTCATCTTTTGCTGATGTGGCAGTCAGAGCCGCCCACACTGGCGGTCTCGAAAGCCGTCAAAGCTTCACATCCACATCACAAAATTGGTGTGTTGCTGCTGAACTTGGAGAAACTTTCAACACCCTGAAGCCGTACTGTCTCGCCAAACCATTCTTTGCTGTCTCTACCGCAAAGAGGTCATGGCCTATTACCATAAACCCGCTCATGTTCCTGAACACTTTGTCGGGCAAACCCAATCACCATCAATATCGGTGAACGCCACCTCTCCATGACTCTTATTTTCTGCTCAACTCGTCAGAGGTCCCCACAGAAGGCAGCCTAAGTGGCGATGGCTCAAACCATTCTCCACCCATACCACCGCCCGAAGAGCTTCGCCCTCCGAGACGGAAAGTTCGTCGCCGGACCCCATCAAACCGTTTCTTGAAAATGGAGAAACGGCCTTCATCACTCGGCTCTTCCATCGTTCCGTCCCGTTGCAAAACATCCCAATCTTAACGTCGTCATAGTATTCAAACCTTTGTGGCCACCCTTGCCCCCTTTAGCATCGAGTTGCACGATACTATCTAGCAGCGTCTTGGCGCGGGCCTTCGCGATGATGCCGCATAGCTGCGTACGGACTCGTTGTTGAACGTAACGTTTACGCGTTGAAGCAGGCGGTCGTCGCGTTGCAACACACCCAGAGCCGGGCCGCCGCTCATGGCATCCTTTGCAGCGCCGTGGGGCGTATTCGAGTTCACGGCATAAGCTCCCCGCTCGTCGGTCGTGTCCCGTATAGCGATAGCACTTGTAGAGAGAGTGTCATGGTGTTCGTACGTGTACGAAAACGAAGCTGCTGTGGGTGTCCACCGTTGAAAGTGCTCAACGCACGATGTTCCCTTCAGCATCCTTGATTACGGCGTTGTCTGCCATCTACCATCAATGCCGCCAAAGTAGGATGGTGCCATCTCTGGGTTACTTCCCACGTGTAGTTTGTGGGCAGTCGCCCTCGGAGGATGCGCGCAGTCGCCCTCAACCAGCGGTTTAAAACGCTCATCCTTTGCCCGCCTGCAGTTCGGCTGCATGGTAAGTGCGTAACGCCCGTCTCTGTCTCCCATCAGCAGGTAGCTCTCACTCATGCTCGATGTCGAAACGCACACCCCAGCGTGTTTCGATGTCCACGCTCTGCACGGGCAGGCCCAACCATAACCCACGTACCGACGACCCGCCATCGCTGCCATACTCCAAACCCACGGAGGGTCATGCGTGCCGCGCCCTTTTGGGCAACTCGAAGCGTAGCCCAGCGATGCCGTTCCACTTGGTTGGGCGGGCGCATTCACTGTGGTTATGCCCGCTGCGGGTCGGCGGCTTCAGTTCGGCAATACCCGCTGGCACATAGTTCTGCGTTTCGGGACCCTCCGGCACCTTGATGATGCCGTTTATCACGTCGGTGAAGGCGCAGTCTCGGCCATCACCACTTCCTTTTCCCTATCCAAGGCCCATGGCGAAGCATCGTCCACTGCCTTGCAGCTCATCATAATAATAGGTGTGTATGTCGTCTGCCGTATAGCTTCTCGGGATGAGCGTGCTGTCGTAGGGCATGGCGATGGTTGCAGTGCGCATGCACGAAATGCTCGCCGGGAGGCAACAGGCGGTAGCTCGCACACCACCTTCAACGATGCGGAAACGGCACATCCCTATCGCCCGTAACATTCATCACATGCCCGCTGGCAGGTGGGCAGTTCGCCCTCACCCAGTGGCGTTACGCTCAACAACTTGGCCCGTTCCGATACTACCACTCGGAACATGCAGCTGGGCACGCCCCAGATGCAGCGAGTCGGCCGCATCGCGTGCGAAGAGTTTGCTCACTGTACGACGTCGGAAGCTGCGCAAGCGCGATAGGTCTTTGTTGGTTGCCCCACCCCTGCACCTTATGCGTAACAAGCGTGCCGCCAACGCCTTTCTTGGCATTCGGCACTCACCGAACCTTTGTCGGCCCTTTGTTCGGCGTGATGTATAACCTGCCGTTTTACTTTTCCTTGTGCGTCCATGCTGCGTGTGAAGTACGCCTACCGTCGTTACAAGATGCGAGCGACAGTAGAGCTATGGCCGTTGCCAACGTGATGTGTATCAATCTTTTTCATGTGCATTTCAGGTTTAGTCGTTCTTATATGGGCCATCTTCATAATCTTCACACTCGCCTCAGCCTCACCACTCCTCATCTCTCATTATGCGTAACACGCCCACAATAGGTATATAGGGCGCTGGCGTGTAGCTTAGGTTCGCGAACCTCGGTTTGCAACAGCGCACCATCGGGAGCATGGAGGAACAGCGCGAGCGGAGCAGCCTCCGTCAATTCAACGCGTACATCTACTGCTGCCGTCACGAGTAGGGTTGGGCGACACCGTAGCGCAAAACCATCACTCGTTGCAGTGGTTACGTTCAGCGTGCGCAGCGTAGAGCAACCATCGCTGCTGGTCAGTTCAACAAGATATTCTCATCTTCTTCAGCGTTACACGTCTACCGTCTCAGGTATTTCCCAGTAGAGGTCTTCCAACGGCAGCGTAGCTGCCTTCGCTTCCGGGCGATAGTCGCGTTCAGCCCCTGGGCAAAGCTAACGTCCTCCAAAGTCGGGAACGTCGGCTGTCGGCATTGTGCAACGTTACCTCGCTGCATAGCGATTTACTCGCCACTATCGTACTGCCACGATGACATACTTGCCTTGTGTTAGCGAGGGAACGGTTACGATGCTGTCCGCCGTAGCATGTACGCATGCTAGCCTTTGCCGTCGACACTTGCCGTTAGGCGGCATGGGGTGCTGCGTGAGCAGCAGTACGCGCAGTGCACCCTTCTGCGCCAGCTGGAGCAACGTGGCGTTCCGTCGATGGTAGAGAAGAAGTCCTGGCCGCGCGAAACGTGAAGACATCTTTTCGCCCACGCCGGCACTTATGCCCATGAACGTAACGCTGTCCGCCTCGCCCCATGTGTGCCTTATAATATCTAAGTTGCCCGACGGAAACTACCTGTTCCCGCTATTGTCTACGGCCAGAGCAATAACTTTCGCCTCGCCGAGCGGTTCCAGTTGCCTCGATGCCCGCGTGTCGAGCGTCAAAGTCATGCCCGCCACAGGTGTCCCCGTAGTGGTTGCCGCCCATCGCCGTTGCATCCATTTGCCGTTTCCTCATCTCGCCGCGAAAGCAAGCTGTTTGGCATTGTCGCCCCAAAGCGTAGCTCGCACCCTCCGATGGCCTTGGCCGCCACGCGAACAGCCGCTTCTGCCCTCAGCACTTTGGCCCGTCGACAGGTACAGGCACGACGCATCGTCGCCGATAATGCCACGCCACACTGGTGGTTGTAGGCTGAAGGCGGTAGTAGTTCGCACAACCAGGCCTTTAGAGTTGAAGTAATGGTTCAGCGTAATGCCATGACGCAAGGCCATTGCACTTTCAACGCGCATGCGTTCTGTGGCCGAAAGTGCACGAGGATACACCGCATACCCGCCATACCCTCTTTCATCGCCTTTTATGGGCAATCGTTCCTCAGTGGTTCCGCCCACGGCCAGCGTGCCACGGCATGCCGTTGGCGGCAGAACTGACGTAGGTGTAGGCGAAGAGGCGGCAACGTGTCGCGCCCCACATAGTTCATAAAGCGGCGCCACGGGCCAGGTCGGCGTGCGCGCTGTGGTCTGCACCAGCTGTGTCTCGTCTGCCCTGCGCGCCCACACGCCAAAGCAGTTGCTCGCCGCCCGCCTCACCTTACCCACGCCAACGAAGCGTCATTCCGCTATTGGCGGCAGCTGCATGGGCGCATTGTCATTTCCAGCCCCACTTTACATAGCCCATTACACCGCCGGGAGCATGCTGCGGTGTATGCTTTGTATCTGTGCCCGCACCCACTTTGTCGTAAGGAGCAGCGTGCACACAGTGGAACGAACGTTGCCACATGGCCGTATCTGAACTGTATCATGGCTGTTTGTTTTATTTGAGAGGTATGGTAGCCTCATCGTCAGCAGGAACAGGTGACTGTTCCTTGCTGTGGCATAGCCGTAGGGTTGCTCTTGGTCCTAGGGCGAGGTCGGTTAGGCCCATAGCTATTGCAGATAGGCTTCAATGCCATTCTTGAACGACGAGTAGCCCACTTTTGATGAGGGCATGGCCTGCACCCTTGCCCGAGCGTTTCTCTCAGGTGCGCTCTGCGTCAGCTCGTCGGCCGAGGCGAACATCGCAGGTCGGTCGCTCGTAGCTCGATACCACCGAGATTGGTGATGGCTAGTCCCAACGCCCACACCCATGTAGCGTTTCCAAGAAGATGAGCCGCGCGGCAAGCTGCGCATGAGGACATGATAGCGAAGTTCACTCTCGTTCACGTTGCCCTGCCAGCTTATGCTCTTTCAGTGTCGATGCGCCAAGTGTAATCCGTTGCAAGCTCCATTCCCAATCGGTTACGGCGCAATAACGCAAAAACGCCTATCGTGGGTACTGTGGTTCACACGCTTCCAACGTGTAACGCGGACGGATGTTACCCCTTCAGCCATTGCACCGAGATTGTTGATGATGGTATAGCCTGCGACCTGCCCTGATGCCGATGCGCGATTGATTGTGCCCTCATATCGTATGGTTATCCGTTTCTCGGCTCGCGTGCCGATTTAGGTTGTCGGGTCTTCCGCAGGTGTTCTCCTCGCGGCTGGCTCGGTCTGTTGCTCCGTCTTTGGCTCTGTTGGTTGGTCGGGTTGTTGTTGCTGTTTGCTGTTCCACAGGTTGTTCGGTTGGTCCATCCGCGTTTGTGGCATCCGTTACAGCCTCGTCTCTCTGCTGTGGCGTACTTTTTCCTCCTTCCTTTGGGGTTGTTGGCTCAGTGTTAGTACGTCTCTTTATGCCCTTTCTCCCAGCATCTTTGCCTTGTACTGTAATCCACTTCCTTGGGCAGTTCTCCCAGAGGCATAGTTGCGGAGCAACCTTTGTCGAGGTTGTTTCCTGTTGCAGTTGGTGGAGGTATGGGTCTTCTGTTGTCTGCGTTTGCAGAGTCGAAAAGCACAACAACAGGGCAAGCTACAATGGCCAAATAGCGGGCTGTACAGCACGCCGCATTGCGTTGGTTATTGGGGCTAGGGTTATTCATGTGTATGCAAAGATGGATAGTAATATTATATGAACGTGCGTACGCGCGCGAGAAGACAAAGCGAGTGAATATGCAACAGCGGTTTATCTTTTTACGGTGCAGCGGTTCAGCGCAGGCCCTCACTTAATGTCTATCACATACGCAACCGTAAGTTCTGCCTGCCAGTTGTGGTTGGCGCATTCCACCCAGTTAAAGGTGTTGGTCCTCGGTCTTGATGGTACTCCCAAACTGTAATGAAAGCGCAAGTCGATGCAGATGCCCGATGGAAGTCGTATCCACGCCTCGCCAGTGCGGCGTCGGGTCGTCCTTTTGAGCTTACTTTCGCATCACCCGTTCCGTCTCCTCCACGCTTGGGTACTTCCACTTTTCAAATTTCTTGTCCTCTTGGTTTCCTTCGTAGCTTAGGTTTTCGGGCGAAAGGTTCGCTCCAAGACGTCCGCCCAGCGACACATGCCACGTGTTTCGCTCCTTGAAAGGATAGAGGTTGAAGTAGGCTGCCAAGCTCCAGATGGTGGTAACGCGCGGAGAGCGTATAGTTCAGCTCGTCCCTATCATCGTACCTAACACGTGCCGTGCGGTTGTAATAAACGATGCCTGCCTCCACGCCCCACAGGTTTCCCTGCGGCTTATACAGAAAGAACAGTTCGGCGCATGGCACAAACAGCACGCGTTTCCGTAAAGAATAATTAGAATAATAGTCCTCGCTCACCAATATTCGGTCGACGTTAGAATTAGAACTGATGCCTCCGCCAAGCCGCAGGCCTGCGTGGAAATTGGCGTCTTGTGCAGATAAGGGCTGACAAGCGCAACAAAGCAAAAATCGCAAACAAATATAATTGCTTTCATGGCTCAATGTGTTTTCGTGTATTGTTTATGTTTATGAGACAGAGTGTCTTCACGCGCTACAAATGTAAGCAGATAAAATGAAACAACAAATGAGGGATGCATCGATTTTTGCTACATCCTCATTTTGCATTGTCGGTATCGCTCTTGGCGGCTGCTACGCACCGGCAAACCTGCGGTGCGTACATATCTCTTCCTTAAAACTAAACCGCAGTTTCTGCACTTCAACTTATAAAGCACACTGGTCCCAGTTTGATTACAATCTCTTCTTTTCTCAGACTTTCCTGCCCCAGTACCCTTGTATCTGGACCGAGAAGCATTAAATGATATATGAAAGCGTCACCTTCACCCATACACGCGTATCGAAAGTGTTTTCTCCGCAACAATTGATTTCGGATTGCTATACACGAGGGTGCCTGACTTTTGTAGAGATGAAAAAGGTCTTTGCCTTCTATTTTCAAGACGGCGCTTTCCTTTTAAGAAAGACTTACAAGCCCACGTCCAAACCCAAATCACATTACGCGCGTGAAATGGGCGGTTATTCTGATAGTGACCTTAGATTGATAGTTCACATCACTACTGGGCCATCACCTCCCTACAAGTTTCAAAATGCTGGCCCACTGCACATATCCGCTAACACAGGCTTCTGTCCGCGTCGAGCACCCATCATGGTGTTCAACGCAAGCCACCGTTTGCGAAACAACGGCTGGCAGGCTGTGGGTCCTAAAAGCCCAAACGAAGGAGCCGCTGCCAGCATAACCGTCAAACTCTTTAGCGCGGTTCAGGTTCATGCATCACTTTTTGTAATAGATGTGTTTCCCGCATCTGCTCTCCGCCCAGTAGATAATCGCATCACGCTCATCTTTGCCAGCTCACTCATCGCCTGAACATATCTCCACTGGCCGCGGCCGTAACGTCATGAACAGGTTCACTACTCAGATTGGGATTTCGATCTGCATGAGAATGCCGCTGATGTATATGACATTAGTTCGACAAACGACGATAAGTGGACGCTGGTCTCAACGAGAATGCCAATGTTAAGGCGCACCTACCTAGTTTGGCCACCAGAGAAAAGACTGAAACGTAAGCTGATAGTTGGTGACTTTGAAGAGGCATGTAAAGCCCATCCTCATAATACTTGAACGACACGTGCTCAAAACGACACCCGTACCCAACATGCCGAAAAGGCAATCCATACTGGATATTCAAGGAATGCTGATCTGAGTTTCTTTGAGCCGACTGGCCGAATTCGACAGATGTCAGTGCGGTCGATTGTGTATCATCATGGCGGCTGTTGGCACAACTTCCACACCACCCTTAAACATACCCTAAACAACTGGATGCTCCTGAACTGCCTACAGCCACCACGTCTGTTACGTCATCACTTAGTGGATGCCAGTTTCCTTTGGGAATCATAGGCGGCACCTCGTTTCATCACTGTGCCGCGTGCTTTTTGTCGTGATTGGACGAGCGCAGTCGACATTCAGCTTTACGAACGCCTCGCGTCGAACATGTACCCATTGGTACTGGCATTCCACTGGCAGTGCAGGTCGATTGTCGTGTACCCCGTCCGCTACGCGTAGACAGTTCATCGTATGGCAGACCGTTGGCAGTTACATGTGTACGGGCAAGGTTGCCTGAATGATGGCAGGCATTAAACCCACAATGTACGGTAAATCCCAAAGAATGTAGCTCTTGATATCGTGCAGTCCAAAACCAACTGCAAGTCGTGGTTGTTGTTCTGAAATGCGATATCTTTAACCCATTTTTCTGTTGCCAAAGGTTCGCAGTACGTCTGCTCTAAATCGCCTTTTAGGTAGCACTTCATCGAGCGTCCATTTGTACTGGCCGAAGGCATAAAGTCTTATGATAAAACAAAAAGAAAGGTCTACCATGCGCTAGAACAATCCGTAGGCCTCCGAACGGGCATGGGCACCACGTTAAAACCCTATTCATCTTCGCCCTAGGTTCACCTGGCCTGGAAGCCTGATCTCAACTATCGCCCCTCACGTCAGAAGGGTGATCTCGGCCAGGGTTCAGCATAACCTCAACGTCCTTTAACGCGAGAGTCGCTACGGCCAGTTCATCCAGGTTCCTCACCTGACGCGCGCGACATGACACCAGGAGTGCCCTTGCCGAAGACGTTAATGCCTTCACTGGTCAACACCAGCTATAACATACCTAGCACATCTCACAACAGCACCAGCCAAAACTAAGAGGCGTCTCATGCCACATGCTATAAGGCCCTCCTTCATTGCATAGGAGAACGACGCCTCTAACCATAACGTACCAAGCATCTTTCACGTCTCGTTGCGATAGATTACTTCGCCCAAAGACGCAGAAGACAACGTCTTGATATAGCCAACAACACTCGCTTAATGAATAACACTTCTCCTCTGCCGCCCAGCAAGGCGGAACTCACCATTTTGCCAGAAACAGCTACCGGAGCAGTGAATGCACCATCGCCGGCCCGCAAGAGCATCACATTGGCATACGCCGATAGCATGGTGCTCTTCATCCACGACGTTGCCGTCAAATTTCTTGAGCCGATATTGCGGCTCGCCATGCATAAACCACAGCGTACTACCACCTGTAACCTTTTCATGTCTCCTCTACTTACCCCTTTGACTTATTTTATGCACTTCGTAGACTTATCCATCTGCCCGATGACAGACATACGATGGAAAGTACACAAGCGTAGTATCCTCAGACTCTGGATAAGAAACTATTGATACATTGTTCAGTTTCTGATCTCAAAGCACTGCCGCTTTCGTCACGGGCGATTATTTGGCCTACCGAATAAGGGCGCTCTGGCTATTGCTATGCGCCGTCGCCGACCTCCCTGAAAAGACTTATTCCATTCTCACCGCCATAGTATCATATCCATCCGGAAGCTTTTCTGAGCAAAATCATGGGCACACGCACAACGAGCCGCAGCAATAACTCCTTCATCAACTTTGTCAGCATCAGGGCACATGATATTATCTTTTTATGTCTACCAGAAAATAACAATGCTCTGAGACACGACACCGAAGAGTTTACGGCAATCTTTCGAGCGAGAACTTGCGACATCAACGCCATCAAGGAGTATTGTCCTGATAGTAGGCTGGAGAGAATCAAGCAGGCAACTGGAACCAATGTGGATTTACCACCTCCACCCTTCGCCTTCATAATACCAACACGTTCACCTACAGTGGATCATGCCAAGTTCACTTTATTATTAACACACTTCTGGCCTTGATCCTCATAGGGCAAAACAAACATTATCAACAATAATTTCATGGAGACCATCGGTAAAACCTGCCTAACCCATCTTCCTCCTTAACATCACGCAAGCTACGAAAAAGTCACAAACGACACCAAGCGTATGCATAGTAGATGCAAAATTGAAGATATACTTCAGAGAAATGGCGTCGACAATAAACAGCTGCAGCATGACAAACCTCCGAAAAGCTGGCTCCGCAGTCATTTTGATAAGTTGAATCAAACATATAGGCATAAAAGCACTATCAAAAATAGCCCGACAAGTAGACAGGGAGGTTGCAAACTGGAGCAGCGTTCCTGTAATGAAGCCGCAACAGATTTCCTCCTGATTCCGTACATGACACTCAATATATTTATTTTCTTCACGCCTCTTCACTACAGAAAACTCGATCGCGAATTAGCATAAAATCCTCAGCAAGATATGATTAGCCTCCGCACAGTTGTTGTAAGCCCTCTTTGATAGTCTGATTTTATCACCACCATTAGCGATATTTTCAAAATGCGGGAAACGTAAGTAGGAGCAGTAAAGAAGTTTAAAATTAACAGTCAAACAAATCACATAGGCAAAGAGCTGATAACTGGCGGATGCAGATTAATCTGGCCTACTTGATCTGAACAAACGTCAACGATTGAATATCATGAGTCAAACTGACCTGACAGGACTTCACTTGAGCTTTATCAAAGACATAGGATAACGTGCATCTCTGAAAACAGCAACTGAATAATTCCACAGTCGTCTTTCTGCAAAACACCAAAAACAATAGCTCTTAATCATATTAAATAATGTATTCAAAAAGAATGTCAGTGTTATATATACAGCAACAAACATTGATGCTCACACCTCACCTGAAAAGCACATCACAAGCCGCCCAATTAGATATGAAGTTTGAGATAACCAGAACAGCACCAAGAATACCCTATAATGAAGTATTTCCTGCCAAGAATTGCACCGGAACTCCCGATATATATAAGTTGAAGAGTTTAATCTGTGCATAATTGATATTTTGTCGGCCCGTTGAAATACATCCGGTGCTTAGAGAAAATGCTTTAGTGAGGGCTTTACATTGGCGGAAGTGCACTGACTAAATATTCTCTTTCGAAATGAATTACAGCAAACTTATCTGCATCATACTCCTGATGCATGCAGAAGACAGTTAGTGCCAGTAAACACACGGTACAAAACCTATTGAAAGCCCACATCAACATTTGTAGAGAGAGAGATCGTCCATATAAGTATAAAAGAACGCTGACAAAAGAATGCGAATGGCATCCTGCAACTGTAAAAATAATTATTTAAATGGTTACCCTTGATATGGTCGCATCTCGCGAAAATTAATGCGGTCATCTCGTGTTTTGTAAGTTGTCCCATTACTGCAGAAGTAATGATGTAGCTACACAGCCTTTGAACAAACAGAATTAACGTCGTTGTTGTTATAATATAAAATCTTTTACTGGTATATTTCAGTTGAGTATTTCTAATCGGTTCTGGCAGGGAACACTCTTCACACAAACAGCTGTTCAGGAAGGCTTGTTCCATCCGCTTTCTGCAAATAATATAATTCAGGACAAGCACAGAAAAAACACACCAAACGAGAGTGCCGCCAGCAAAAAAGGCAGCGGCTTCTCAATCACAATGATTTTGTTAACAGGTAGACCAATTATTACTAAAATTGCTGTGGATTACCAACGTATGTAAGGATAAAGCCCATTAATCATGTTACTGGCTCAGAGCACAAACAGAAATATGCATCAAACCACTACCAAGCACGACACGCAGCTTCAGAAACGTCAAAATGGTGCTTCATATAGAATCCAAAATAGCCTTCGGATTTTGTTGCATATTAAAGAAATGAATAGGTTGACGTCAAGGGCCATGTCACACCCATGCCTACAATTGACCTGCAAGAGCATTTCCTGTTAATAGTCATGATAAGCTCCAAATAGACATCCCAAGAGAATAAATGCACTTATTCAAATCAAAGGTAAAAAATTTCTTCCTGACTTGAAACTACCACTCAAATTTGCTTGACCAAATTAAATTTCTGTCAAACATCAATACATGTACATGGTTTAGTGATTACTGTATGGTTTGTGCAAATAGGTAAGTTCGTCATCATTATTGCTCTTTTTGGTGTATGAATTTGTTTAATAAAATAATGAGGTTTTTACTTATTTCTGTTTCATCGCGTGTGTTATAGATGATGTGCGTTGTTGTTTTTGTTTTTGGTTTGTTTTTTTGGGGTTTTGTTTGGTGTTGTGTGTTGTGGTTTGTTCTACATGAGTTTTATATCTAATTTTAACTTAGTCGGTCATTGTTATTTCCTGAATATGTCTTTATATAGAACCTTCTGTATTGATGAATTAGGGTATACTTCCTCTGTGCAGTCTTTTAGGCTTTTAAGTTGCACTGTTGTGTGTTTTGTTTGGTTTTTGGTGGGTTTTTTGTTTTTTGCCACATGGATTGTAACCCATTAATGTGATTGCATGAAAACAATGGCATATTCTCACTGATCAAATTGTTTAACATGTGGTGGTTTTGTTTTTTTTTTGTTTGTGTGTTTTTGGTTGTTTGTGTTTGGTTGGTGGGGTTTTTTGTGTTTTTTTGGTGGTTTTTTGTGTGTTTGGTGTGTTTTTGGGTTGTGGGTTTTTTGTGTTGTTTTGTTTTTTGTGGTTGTTGGTGGTTTGTGGGTGTTTGGGTTTTTTTTTTTGTTTTGTTTTTTTTTTTTTTGTTTGTTTTTTTTTGTTTTGGTTTGTTAGGATAATCTAACTTGACTATTTAATTAATTGATGTCGTTGTCTTTTACTGCGCTATATATGAATGTTCTTGTTATCTTTTGCAATAACCAAAAAAACATTGTCTGCTGATTGTAGGAACTGTCAGATAATATCCATTTTGACGTTCTCTGCATTTTTTTTGCTTGTGCTGGAGAGGTTTTCGGCGGACATCGTTAGGCTTGTCATTGTTGACTTGTTTTTGTTTTTTGGTTTGGGGTTTTTGTGGGTTTTGGTGGTATCCTTGTTCTGCTTTAACATCCTATCGTTAATTTGATAGCGTTTGTAACTGTTGTTATCGCGCATGACTTTTGTTTACGCAAGACTTGTCTACTTTCTTTTGGTTATGTGTTTTTTTTTTTTTTTTTTGGTTTTGGTTTTGTGGTGTGGTTTTTTGGGTGGTGGGGTTGTGGGTGGGTTGTGTGGTTTGTTGGTTGGGTGTGTTGTTGGTGGTGAGTCGTCTACTCGCTATCTTGTCTTTACTTTATCCGTCAATCATCTGTAATCTTTCAGTGAGAATTTTGCGGAGTGCTTGTAATCCACCAACCGCCGTATTTTGATCGAAAAATTGTCTGCGAGGGTTTGTTTTGATGCAAAGTGGGTTGCATGTAAATGAAGAATGACGAGCAAAGCCGAAATCTCAGATTGGATTTTGATTTGCAGCAAATGAAGTGCGTTGTTAAATGTAGTGAATATGCTGCTAAACGGTGCGTTTTGATAATTTGCGTTTGTTAAACGCAAAAAAGGCGAATGTAGTGTTTTGCTGCAAATGCGAGGCGAAACGCATAAAAATTACTGCAAAGAGGGAAACCTTCAAACTATTAAAATATGGGGTTGTGTGGTTGTGGTTTTGGATTCTGGATGGCAAGCAAACTAGAAAGGCAAACAGCAGTGCAGCTGTATTTTCTACAGACAAGACAGAAGTGCAAGACTGAGAATAGTGGTGCTCCCATCTTTTTCAAACCGCCACTATCCTCGAATGAGGGAGTCGTAGAGGGTTGTTTTACACAGTAAAGATACAAAATTACCACTGCACTGGGGCTGGCTCGTACAGTCTATACACTTCCAATCCAAAACACAGTCCACCTAATTTTCTAAACACCCAAAATGCGGTAGCGTGCAATTTGAGAGTGTAGGTCGAGACATGAAATGTAACTGATTTAAGTTTCATAGATACACCGGTAAAGCAAAACCAGCGTATGCTCTGCCGCGTAGCTTTGTTGAATGCCATGCTTATGCGCAGTATCATCATCTTCTGCCAACAATTTTCCAAAAGCAATTCTGTTTGGCTATAAAAATTGCACTTGTCGTTTTTCACCATGTTCAAAGTCTGATCCACTGATCATTTTCATCTGCGCAGCTCTCTTTGCTCTTTCAGTGTGGCTGCCCACCATGCTCCAACAAGATTTTACAGGGAATCACCTGCAGATAAAGTCTCAGCATACAGAGAGGCAATCTGGGGAACCTGTCTTTAATGATTTTGCGACTTGCAGTCGACGCTCTACGCACTCTCTTTGTACTACAAAAAGAATGACATGCGGTCAAAGGCGATAAAAATACCGGCTTTTGCACGTAGATCGTGGACGACAATAGTGCCATAAGGGACGCTGATACCTGCATATTGCTGCCCAAATCGACGTCCTTGAAAGCACAGCGGATGCGGCGAGCAAGTACACCCACACAAACGCGACACCACAACAAAAAGCTAACCTACCTAATCAACGATGAAACATTCCACTACCACGCCTTCGCCTGCACGGCCTGCGGCATACTTGTCTTCGCAGTTTCGCTTTGCGCTTATACAGCGTTTTCGACGCAGCGCTGCCCATTTGGCTGATGTCGGCCGCACGCCGAGTGGTGCTAATGATAACGAGCAGTGCACCATACGTGTTTCGCCGCAACGACGGCAGCGACGAAGAGATCGCTGACATCGACAACGGACGTCTCAAAAACAAAGCGGATACGCGTTAACGACATCGCTCGTGCCGCAAGATGTCTCACGTCGATTCGGCTTTATGCGATACGTGCCGCAATGCGGACACAAACGGCGAGTGAGCGTAGACCAGATCAAACGCCGACGCCTTTATCGATGAGATAAGGAAACGGCAAGCAACACCCCAAATGATGAAAATTAAAGAGCAACACGCCTCGTAGTTCTGTTGGCTTAGCTGATGGCGCGCCGCTTGATGGGGCAAGTGGAAAAAGACGTTACCGACGACGATGACGAAAGAAACTCGTGGCGGCGGCACGACACGCTGTTCACCGACCTGCTTTTGGCACACGTTGGCCACAGACAGCCTGTTGCCGTGGCCACAATCGGTGAGAAAGACGGCATACGACAGCGTTACCGACACGCTGCGCACTCGCAACTGGGATTGATGGTCGATGACCTCGATGCAGACCGGCCATATACTGCTTGCTTTAATGAACGCCAGACCATGCGCCCCGCTATCTACCGACGCGTGATAACGGCCATTACGCGCCTTGACAAGCTGGGCGGCTCGCACCAGTTTAAAACAGAGCGTGCATACAGGTACCATCGAGAACCGAACACTTACGGGCAACGTGTATGTGTTGGCGGAATGGACCCCGTTTCAACACAGACGACATGCACGCCTTTTGTGGAAAAGCCTGCAAAAGATGGGGGTAGACACCATCTGCGGCACGCTTTGACGCCGACAGTCGATGGAAAACAACCGACCTATTGGGCAAGGCTGGTGCTGGACGACGACAATCCCGTGCCTCGGCATTGGTCTACGCCCGCAGACGTGTTTATGGACCGCTTTTTGCGTCAGAACGTCAAGGCGCAGCATCGTGCCAGACGCCTTTCACCGCCACAGGTCAACGTCTCGCAAGACGCCGCTTTGCATCTGCACGCGCTTTCCACAATGGACCGAGTGCTGAGTGCGTATGATGAGAGAGAGCGACAACCTTTGGCGCGAGCCATGTTTCTACGCGGATCGTCGCCGCAACGGGAAACAAAACCGCCACGGCCAAAAACGCGGCAATGTGGTGAAAAGGCTCATTGCCGCTTAGGCCTTTATCGTTGCTGATTACAAGGGATGATGGGTCGGGCGGTCGCTATATCAACTATGTTTCACGAACTGAGGTCAGCTGTTGCGCTATGCCTTCGCAATGCCAACATTTACCCGCACCTTTTCGCCCGCTGCGCCCATCGCCGGCATAGACGGCACGCCGAAATCGCCATGAAAGGGCGTGTTTTACCGTGGCAACGTGCCAAGACGGGAGCGTTGCGGCGGTACCGCCGCAGGCTATTGCACCGCCGCCAACGGACATCGCCTTGCTTTCGCCATCATCAAACTAGGCGCGATGCACGGCCGCAACGCGCATCTCGCACAAGACGTTCGTACGGCCCTCATGCCAACCCTAGCCCCAAACATCACTCATAACCATGTTTTAAACCACATATCAATGGAAACAATAAAGATTACGTAGAACAATCATCCGCCTGACAGGCGTTTCGGGCAACGCTGCTACCCATTGTGCGTCATATGCCGGACGTCACTACATCATTGCTGGCTTTAGGGCGGCAGCGTACCTATGTAAGATACTTATCCTCGTGGTGCACCGCATCACCAGCAAGACAAAAGCAATTCGACGACATCCTTTCAACGACAATGCTGATAACGGCAAGTCTGAATCAGCCAGCCATCGCGGTTTTCGTGGCTCTGCCCTGTGTTCTTCCACTATGTCTGGTGCATACCGCCTTAGAGAAAACTCACGCACATACATTGTGGTGATGCGGTGCGGCTTTTCATTGCCTCTTATCAACTCACTCACACAGCTTAAACGGTCTCCAGTCCGTCCGTCCGCCAATATATCCGCGACGTTTTCGCAGGCGTACTGAGTTATTGTTATCTTTATCGCCGTGCATTGTGGTGGAGGCTATCCTCTTCATCACAAGAACCCGCTGTCGCTCATTGCGGTCTTGGAGCAACCTGGCCACTATGCCGGTGTTTAAAAGACTCATCGAGGACTGACGGGCATTAGCTTACCAGCAATGGCATGGCGGAGAGCGACTGATAACGGCGCCTTTCTAACACCCGCTGATGGCGTGAAGACATCGCCTCGACCACCGTCAAAGTGCGAAACTTCGACAACACCACCGTTACCGTTCCGCCATTGGCATTGGTAAGTGGCTCGTTCCGAAAACCGGCGAAGTATGCAGTAGGGCGCAGGCCGCCGTGCAACGACCTGCAGACGTAGATTCAGAAGGCTTAAGCTGGTAGAACGACGCCCTTAAAAGCTCGCTGCTTTCAAGCAAGCTGCTCACCGAAGAGCAGATGCAAGGCCAACACATAAACATCTCGCTCTTTCCGCTTGTTCATCGAACGATATCTCACAGCGCGCCGAGGTAAAACGAAGAGCAGACGCTGATGGTGAAACAGGTAGAGCCACGCAATGGACCTGCCCATAGAGTTCTATTTTTCATTAAGAATGCACCTGACATTGACTACGAACACAGCTGGCTGACATCATGGAGCACAGACATGCTTATACGCATGCTCTCGGACTCAATCCATCTACCAGCAATACCCTGATCGACAAATGGAGGCTGCGAGGGTATGAGGTTGTCATTGGATTATGAGTTTGTGAGGTTATGGGTTCATTAGCTCGTGAGTTCGTGAGGGCTGTGACGACCGATGAAGAGCATAAGTTTGAAAGGCGGTCATTCACTGGCCAACCCTCTACAAATAGCTTTGTACCAACACGCAAAAAGTTCGTCAATGCGCAATTAGAAACAGCATACAGCAAAAACTAAAAACAGAAGAACTCAACAACCAAGAAATTTAAATCAAGCAAAACGTGGTAGAAGACCACGCTTCGCCACCACCAACATCAACATTAAAACTAATATCAACCATAACGCTTATGAAAACACTACTCGCGGCACTGCTGTTGCTCGCCGCAAACGCTGCACAAGCACAGAAAACGGAGCAAGAAAAACAACTGCACGAGATGGACAGCACTGCTCGTATGCTCATCGCCGACGGCAAAATCTCGACAAGGCCAGTAGCGGCTTTCACAGACTACACCGCAAAGGTAAAGCGCACCTTCGTGGAGGCTGACACCATCTATATAGATGGTTTTGGTGTTCTTGGGCAAGGCCTATTTCAGGGGCTAAACGCCTGAGCAAGGGCAGTAGAAACGGCTCAAAGGTGGTACGGACCTGATACGGGCAAACCACTTCAACACCAAAAAGACAAACGGGTTGCTTGGTGCTCAGACAACCTTTCGCTATACCTACGTCTAACGGACAATATAAAGGCTTTAGGCTAACAGTAGAAAACAGTGAAAATATTGAGGGCTTTATACCAACGATAGGGACATGGCTTTGATACTTTATTCACGCCGCCGAAAACTCGTTTTACGCAGGCAATAAGGCCGATGCCATCAATTTTTCAGTTGCGTGCCTTGGCCGTTTACAAAAAGATCTCTTTGGGCAACATGCACAAGAATACACCGATAGCCGAGTATCTGGTCACCTATTACGAGGGAATAACCAGAGACGCGACAAAGGCCTAAGCGAAGAGTTGGAAAAGCTTAAAAGAGAGCTAAGAAAGGCTATGGCGACTTGCTGAACTGCCGAAACTTGAAACAGCCGAAGACTGCCGAAAAGCATACGCAAAAGATGTTGAAAGATGCTGCAATACTACCTATCGCACGGGTTTACTGCCCACGATATGGAAGATGCAGCTAGGTTTATCGCGGCTCTAGGGCGGAGCCGTCGACCAGAGTACGATACCAATGGGAAGAAACATTAACTTACTTAGCCAAAAAGGAATCGAACCCTCACTTGTTTAGCTATTATGCAGGCTACATTCTTTATGCCTTAGAGAACAAGGAAACCAGCAAACAGAGGACGGCTACGAGGCTGTGATGGTGGCAACTGAACCATTACATCAACAACAAAAGACCTCCAGGGACCTGTACCGCACTTGAAAAAGTGCGTAAAAGCTGTATAAGAAAGACAAGACAAGATGTTTTGCACTTATACGAAAGAACCTTCAAAAGACCGAAAAGGAGGAAAAAGGACAAGGAGAAGTAGCCTTCGTTTGCGCCATGCCCTGCCCATTATCGTTTTTGCTTAAAGCCCACATCGTGACCACAACCCATCCCTTTTCCACCGCCCTACTCCATTGGTTTCAACGCCACGGCCGAAGTTTGCCGTGGCGCGAAACCAAAGATCCGTATGCCATTTGGCTTAGTGAAGTGATTTTACAGCAAACGAGAGTGAGTCAAGGCACGGCCTATTAGCGCGATTTACGCGCAATCACCCCACGGTAAACGCCTCGCGCCGCCACCGAAGACGAAGTGTTGCGCCTTTGGCAAGGTTTGGGCTACTATTCGCGTGCCCGTAACCTGCACCAAGCGGCAAAACAGATTGCAGAATTGGGGCATTTCCCCAACACCCACGAGGAAATCTCCAAGCTAAAAGGCGTTGGACCTTATACGTCGGCCGCCATTGCGTCTATCGCTTTCAACCTTCCTGTGGCGGTAGTAGACGGTAATGTGTATCGTGTTTTTGGCGCGTTTTCTTCGGCATCGACACGCCCATTAACTCCACCGAAGGCAAAAACAGTTCGCCACCCAGCCCAACTCGCTTTTTGCCCCACCACGCACCGGCACGCTGCAACGAGGCCATCATGGACTTTGGCGCACTGCAATGCTTGCCCGTGAAGGGCGAAACAGGCAAGCGGAACGGCAATCACAATCGTGCCAAACGAAACGCCCACCTTCTGCAACAGCTGCCCGTTAAGTGGTCAATGCGTGGCTTTTGCGCAAGGTCTAGCGCGTTCGCTACCCGTAAAAACAAAGTTGCAAGCTCCCCAAACAGCGCCGCATGGGCTACATATATATAAGGTGTGGGGAGAAATTGCCATCCGAAAGCGGCCAGCGGGCGACATCTGGCAGGGACTTTGGGAGCCTTTACTGTACGAAGATGAAGGTGCTTTTCAGGTGTCCAAACGCCTGAAAACCGACAAGCGCGAGGGGTGCTAATCAGCTGAAAACTTCCTGCCACAGCTGATTGGCGTATATCGACCGTCTTTTTAAAGAGCGAACAATGCGCCGCATCAACAGCCATACTGCCCAACTCCCACCTGCATTCCACCCCTTTTTCGCCCACAATCAAAGGGGCCATATCTTCCGCACACGTACTCACCCACCGCATCATCACTGGCGCAATTTGCTGTTGTGAAAACAAGTGTTAGGCCCAACCTGCCGTCCGACTACATTTGGGTGAGCGAACACGAACTGAACAAATACGCCATATCGCGCCTGTTCGAGCTGTTCTAGAAAAGCTGAATAATGAAACGAAAGACAAGTGAAAGGCCTGATTAAGGGAAAAAGGCGGCTGCGTCCCTTAACTTATTAACCCATTCACTTACCAACTCGCTAAAGTCGTAAACTGGTCTACTCGCCAACTTATCCACTCTCTTAACTGGTCAACTTGTTTTACTCCGACTCACCCGTCAATACGCATTGTTAAAACGCAAGAGAGCGGGTGTTTTCTCATTCTTTTTATGTAACTTTGCACGCGTTTCCAATCATAAGGGAACACGTTTTAATAACACCTTACCAATACCAAAAGAGAATTATAGAGTGAAACAAAACAAACAAAAAGAATTACAAAAACAATGAACCAATACTACGCCACAAATAGGCGCGCAAGCCTACTCCCTGTTTTCGCTGCGCGGACATAACCACTACCGACAGGCATTTGCGCTATTCGCACTTGCGTTTGCAAGCCTAGTTGCCCGTTCGAAAGCCGAAGCAGGTTACGGCCCGACAAGTCCCTCGACATCGCGCGAAAATACGTCATGCCCTAATCGCCAATCCATCGCATCCGCACAAACCCGAGCGGGCAAACAACAACCCATTGAGCCCTTCTATGTGTTCAACGACAAGCACAGCAAGGGCTTTTGTCGTGGTTTCGGGTGACGATGCTATGGGCGAAATACTCGCCTATGGGGATAACGGAACGCTCGATACACTGAATGCCAACCCCGGCGTAAAGTTTTCTTTTTGCAAGCCTATCGCGAACGTTTCGCACAGCTACAACAAACACCCGGCAGACAAAACCCGCCACAAGAGCGATGCCTACCTACAAAGCGGTTTCCCATTGCTCACTTGTAAGTGGAATCAAAACGAACCTACAACAAGAAAAACGGGTTATAATTACACGGGATGCGTGGCAACGGCCGTCGCACAAGTGATGTATTACCATAAATGGCCCATACAAGGAAAGGGAGAAAACACCTATACCGTGAGATCTGACAATAAGGTGAAGCATGCCGATTTCAGCAAATCATACTACGACTGGGCCAACACGAAAGACGAATACACATATTACGACCCAGGCACCCAAAGGGAGCAAGACGCCGTTGCAAAGCTAATGAGCGACGTGGAATAGCCACAAACATGCAATACACCCCTATTTGAGCGGTGCGCAAAACGAATCGGCTGACGAGCCCTGCGAGAAAAACTTCGATTACACCACGGCCTTCGTGAGCCGTAGCGACGAAAGGTCTGCCTGCTTTCACTAGAAATCGTTCGCCAAGAGATAATCAACGGGTTCCCCTGTTTATCTCTCGGGCAGCCAAAGAGGTGGCGGAGGAGGGCACGCCTGGGTTACAGACGGCATCAACGAGCAAGGACTTTTCCACATGAACTTTGGCTGGGGCGGTCAGGGCGATGCGTATTTCTCGCTCTCAACGCTATCGGTTGCACAATCAGGAAACGAGTTTGGCGGAAAGCATGACGTTCAGCTACGGCTTAATCGCCATATTGGCTCACCCCAACAAGCCAAACACAAGGCCAATAGACCCTGCATTGCTGGCAAGCACGCCCAAACTGAAGTTCAATATTGGGAAGTTTAGGCTTCCCCAAGGAAGTGGCAAGACATTTGCCGTTGGCAACATGCCGGGCCGTTGAGATGAACGGAATTTAATAACTACGGAAAGCCCTTCTAGCGGGGCGACATCGGCGGGCATATTCGACATGAATGGCAAGCAGATAACCGTCTGTCCGTCGGACGATCACGCCACAGGTGGGCTATACAAAACGCATCTACGGGGCAATATTCTAACGGGGAAATGGGTCGCGACTACACCAACCCGCAGACTGTGAAGATAAAGGTAAACCTCACGAAACTGGCACAATGGCTAGTACCAACTGCCGCCCATGTGCATCCCCTGCTAGAAAGACGGCCGCTGGGAGAATGGATACACGCGACAAAGCACCCGAATGGTGATTGAGATAGGCAACGGCAAGGTGCGTATTGTGGAGGAAGACTCGATCAATGCAGGTTTCCAACTAACCGAACAGCCGTCTAAACTCTGGCTAAAACCAGGAAATGAAGAAACCATCCACATCCCCATAAGGAACAAAAGGCGGACTGGGTTTCGGCTATTATGCCAAAGTTACAATTGCTCGACGCCAGGGTAACGTGGCCTTTGAGGCACAACGCACAAAGCCAATGGAGCTTGATGGTTTCCGTACACATGGATGCCATTTACCATCAACGTCACCTAGCACCCTAAAAGAAGGCAAATATAGGATGAAGTTGGTGGTGATAAAGGAAACAAGCGCGGCATCGACAACCCCGATGCCGAACGTTTCGATGTAGAAAAGCTATATGATAAGGAGGAAACATCTTTCACTGTGACGTCGAATGTAAACCCATATCGCTGGCACAACCACTGCCAACTACACCCTAACCAACAACGACAGCCACTCGTTAACGGTGCGTGGCACTGGTCTCACAACGTGCAAGACTCTTCGACACCAACGGTCGTTTGCTTAGCAGCGTTATTGCAACAGACGGCACAGAAGTAAGCGATTTCGCTCGCCAACCTTATTCTCGGCGTATATCTGTGCAAGTAATGGCGGACGGCCAGTGCAAACCACCGCCTTTTAAAAACGATAACACACAAGGTTTGCCCCAAAGCAAATCGCATGAGAAATAAGGGTGTGCGCCTATAACGTAGGTGCACACCCTTATCTATATGTGGAGTAGATGAAGAGCTGACAAGTAAACGGGTAGACAAGTTGACGAGTAAACAAGCTAGATGAGTTGACGAGAGGACAAGTTTACGACCTGACGAATTCACGAAGTAAACAAGTAGACAAGTTTACGAGTTAACAAGCTGACCAGGTTGCGAGCTAACAGCTAAGAGGCGCAACCATTTTTCACCTTTTCACCCTGCACTTTTTCACCTTTAAACGCCTTTTCTATTCCAGCCCCATCTCTTTTTCTGCTCTGAAACCGTTCACAAAGTCGTGTTCAAGCGAGAAGAAAAGGGCATCAGCAGCGACTTAAATACTCTTCAACAGCAGGCATTTCAGGCGTAATCACCGCACGACGCCGAAAATGCAGGTGCATAACGTTCGCCTCGGTGTCGATGGTGTAAACCACAACACATGCGGCATACATGTTCACCCCTCATTAATAGTTCGTTGCAAACAGGCCACTTTGGTCAACATCATCAAGACTTGCCTCCGCCCAAGAAACGCGCATAATGTTAAAGTAACGTGTGCCGTGCAAAGTCTGAATCCTAAAATCTTCGCCTTGAAAAGTAAAGTCGGCGAAGTTTTCCTCGTCCCTTTCAGAAAGGGCAACCCAACGCCTTGCATATCTCCTCAATCATTTCAAGGGTACTCATTCTACGTATTTGTTTTCCATTGTTATAGTTCTTTCTATTAACCTTATCGTCACAGCGTGTTCGTTATGCCCTCCGCATCGTTCTCATACGGTCTACCTTCTGCCTCTTTCCCCTGTTTCTCGCCACTCCGTCAGTCTTCCTGCCATCTTAAAAACAAGGCTCGGCCCTAGTGTACGAAAGCCACACCGCAGGAGGTTCGGTGGCAGATTCTCCACGCTCCACCCCACGTTCGCCTTTATGTCTGAGCCGCCTGAGCCAAACATACGCGACAACTAGGGATTATAATGTACAATAGTCTTTCCCATCCGTTAGTGTGTTTACATGTTGCATGGCTTGTTAAAAGCATCTCCAGTGGCAACGATTATTACACTGCAAATATACTGAATTGTTTTTATTTACACCAATCAAAACCGCATTTATTATGGCCATACACAATAAAATAAACCGCTTTGCGTAGATACTACATAGTTAGAACCAAGACACTTAGTAAAGATGACAGACAAAAATCACGACCAATCCTGTAAAGCTGGAAAAGGTTACTGATATTCTTTTATCATAGCAACAGCAGGTATCAAACCTATTTAGATTTGATGTTTTCAACATTCATCCAGCGATACAAAAGCTGCCAACATGGCTCTCCATCTTCGTATTCTGCACTGCTTCACCCTAGTGGCGTACTTTCTAGCGCACCTTCATTGTTATGCCCTTTTGAGGAAAGAACGAAGGGTAGAAATGTCATTGTTCGGCACTTCCAAACAGAAATCGCTATTGATGTGCGCCATCCCAATCGTACTACTTACCGCGATAGGCGTTAATAACGACTACAAACTTGAAAACCACATCTACGCGTTTGTCGCCATCATTGGCACCATAGTCTCACCGCATCGAGGAAGAATATGGCTGGCGAGGTATCTGCAAAGAGGAACTGAAAGGCCTTAAAACCCTGGGCAAGTACTTAATAATTGGGTGCCTCTGGTACGTGTGGCATCTTTCATTCAGTCACGACAGGTCTATTGTACAACCTTACCTTCTTATCTTTGCTTATTTTTGGCAGCTGGGGAATAGGCAAAATCGCCGAAACAACAAAGTCTGTATTAGCCTCCGCCTGTTTCCACCTTATCGTACAGATAATGATGCTCAATTCATTATTCAGACATAGCCCAGATAAGACCACCAAATTTGTTATCTTTGTGGTTTGTGTAGTGGTGGTTCATGATATTTTTCAAGGAGACACACGCGCAACACCAAGCAACTAAACCGATATACGCTCATTTTACAAACCATACGTTTATAAGTACTATGCAATATTTGGGCAACGTACTTCAACAAATTTAAAACATAGAAAACTTATGCTATCAGGAAAAATCAAAACCTTTTGTAAGGAGAAAGGTTGGTGGAATGATGACTACACGCAAGAATATGCCGATGCGCTAAGGAAACTGAACATAGACCTAACCACTGATTTTGCAACATTCTTCTTGCACGTAGAAGACAGTCCCACCTTTTATGGCAGACATCAAGAACTTTATCAAATATGTTGGTTCGCAATAAATACAAATTACGAACTTGCTATTACATTTGCCCACGACGCACTTGAATTGCCCAACGAGTACATTCCACTCGACAGTTTTGAGGGGAAGGCGGCTTTTTCTACAATCGTTCAACAAGAGAGGTTTTTAGAAATTGAACTTGGACAAAAAGCTTATCGACTTTCAAAAGGGAGAATTACAACCCTCAATGGCACGACTTTAACTCATTTCGCAGAGTGGTTTTTTCGAAATTCCTCAATGCCTATCGAGGATGAAAATGCCAGCCATCTGCGTACTACTAAGGCTCAAATGGCTGGTTTTTCTATAAATAAACAAGACTGTAACCAACAAACACACGAACTTAACAACACTCATATAACTAATAAACTTGTAAACTTAATCACTCAACTACTCATAAACTACCACAGCTCCCTACATAAACGTAAAAATACTTTTACAAAAACACATCCTTCTGCCAACCCCTTCTAGCGAAAATAATGGTGTTTATTCGGGCAATTTGCTGCATTTTACAAGTTTTCAGACTTCTCTTTTTGTCTATTTTTGCGTAGATTACCCGCATTTAGTACCATTTTACCTTTCTAGTTTGGTCGTCAGCCCATTATTTTTACGCCCAATTACTCCACTTTTAGCCACTAAAAACTCACTTTTTAACGACTATTTTGCCCTTTTTGAGCCATGTTCTTAGTCGTTCTGAAGGTTTTATTTATACCATTCCCATGAATATTTATGTTTTTCGCCTTTACGCTTTACATTTAGCAGCATTCGCCCTGCGTTTAGCACCAAAACGCACTGCATTTAGCACCAAAAACGCACTGCATTTAGCACCAAAACGCACTGCATTTAGCACCAAAAACGCACTGCATTTAGCACCAAAACGCACTGCATTTTAGCAGCAAATAGTCCCCAAAACTGGTGCAAATGGCGGTCTTTTTAAATAAAATATTCATTTTGCTCGCATTTCACATACTAACCCCTTTTTGCATCAAAACAAACCTTCGCGAGAATCGATTTTTTTGCGGTCAGGGCGGACGATTGGTGAGCCAAAAAGGCACTCATAATGTTAAAATTGTACTGAAAAGAAGAAGACAAATTTCGATTAAGATTTCTACGTAACCAATCTACTTGATACCCTACCTTAATCGTTATTTAAATTAAATACTATGAGAAAAAGTGCATAATTATTTTTGTGTTTTCCTGTTTTTAAATTAACTTTGTGCCAATATAACTAAAAATTACGTAGGTTTTGCATTTAGATAATAAAATATTTTCTAATAAAGACGCGAGTAAACACAAAACGACTAATAATTTCTTTTTGTGTTGATTGTCCCTATTTACAGCATATACTATGGCGCAGAATTCTAACTCCATCCAACGCTTGGTGGGCTTTCCCACAGAAGAGCAAGGTTTTCGATAAAGGCGTATCGGCCTGCTATTGTGGCGTGATTAACGGCTACTTATACATTGCAGGAGGTTGTAACTTCCCCGACAAACCTGTGGCAGAGAGTGGCAAAAAGCGGTTTTACAAGGCCATTTATGCCGCCAAACTAAATGCCGACAGCGACCGCCTTGAATGGGAAACCGTTGGACAGATGCCCCTAACCTGCGGCTTTACGGCGTGAGCGTTAATTACGAAAAACTCGCTGATTTTCGTAGGCGGCAATAACGAAACAGGCGGTCTTACCACCGCCATTCGCTTGCGCCCCACTGCCACGGGCATGCAACAAGAGGCTCTACTCAGCCTACCCCACGCCTTAGACAACATGGCTGGCGCGGTGGTTGGCCACATATTATATGTGGTGGGAGGCAATTGCGAGGGTGTTGCCACACAAAAAGTGTGGTCGTTAGACCTTAAAAACACGGCGAAAGAGGGCTGGAAAGAAGAGCCCTCCATACCGGGGATAGCCCGTGTTCAGCCTATTGCCGCCGTCTTAGCGGGCGACTTGTGGCGTTTGCGGGTGGTTTCGCTCCAAAACAGACAGCAAGGCGGGCGGATGGCCATGAACGGTGCAAGCTACAACGCAGGTTGCGGCATAGTGATTGCACTACCCGTACCCACAGATGCCCTTGGCGAAGAAGTGTTTACGGGTGAGCAACGGCTGCCACGCCACAGAAAGCGTTGTGGTGGTAGGCGGCGTTAATAAAGACGTGTTTCTGGCAGCCATCAACAAAGTCGCCTGAAGGCTATTTGCTGCACGAACCCGAATGGTATCGCTTTAACAGCAGGGTGTTGTGCTATCGCGACGAAAGTTGGACGCAGCTACTTTCAACATCCTTCTGTGGCCCGTGCAGGCTGCGCCCTTGCCTATTGGGATGGTTGGGTGTACGTTGTTGGCGGCGAATTGAAACCAGGTATTCGCACACCAGAGATAGTTAGGGTTTCGCAGACTAGCAAACAGCTCTTGCCGAATGGGCTATAATGCCCTAGGGATTGATGCCTTGGGCAGCACGAAGTTGACCAACAGGTGGACTGCGAAGGGCTAACCGCGAGCCTTGGGCTCACACCCTAAACTGGCCTATATTTAAATAAGGAGTACTCACTACAAAGACGATTTACGCGTGCACGTACAGGGTTAACTTACCCCAACGGCGCACAACAATTAAAATCAAAACAACAAAAATGAAAGCGAATAAAAACTACCCTTGGATTGTGGTTGGGCTGTTATGGGTGGTGGCTCTGCTCAATTATATGGACCGCCAGATGCTCTCCACGATGCAAGGAGCGATAAAGGCCGACATCGAAGAATTGAAAACAGCTGAGGTTTTCGGCGCGTTAATGGCCGTCTTCATGTGGGTGTACGGGCTGTTTCAGCCCTTTGCGAGGCGTTATAGCCGACAAGCTAGCCGCAAGTGGCTCTGGTGGGCAGTCTTTTCGTATGGTCGGCCGTTACGCTTTCAATGGGTTTCGCCACCACTTGAAACGCTCTACGTTCTTCGCGCCCTTATGGGTGTTAGCGAAGCCCTCTACATACCCTCGGCCCCTAGCACTCATCACCGATTGGCACACAGGAAAATCGCGTTCGTTGGCCATCTGGCGTGCACATGACGGGCTTATACGTGGGATCAGGCTTTGGGCGGCTTTTGGCGCCAACTTAGCTCCATCACTTTCTCTTGGCACCAAACCTTCTTTCGCCCTCGGTTTGATTGGCGTTCTCTATTCGTTGTTGCTGATGTTCTTGCTCCACGAAAACCCCTGAATGCAGCGTAAAAGTCGCAACACGGTGGCACCAGGCGAAAAAGCGCGAGAGCATTTAGCGCGGGACTTAGTGTGGTGCTAAGCAACTGGGCTTTTTGGGTTATCCTCTTCTATTTCGCCGTTCCCAGCCTGCCTGGTTGGGCTACAAAGAACTGGCTACCCACGCTTTTCTCTGAAAACCTGTCGCTAGACATGACGGCAGCAGGTCCAATGTCTACCATCACCATCTCCGTTTCGTCGTTCATCGGCGTTATTTTCGGTGGAATACTTCCGACAGATGGGCTCAACGCAACGTTCGTGGCCGTATTTACACCAGTGCCATTGGGCCCTAAGTCTCACCATTCCCTCTGTTGTTGCTGGGTTTTGGCCACAGCGTGGTGGGTGTAGTGGCGCAGGACCGTTTCTTCGGCATTGGTTTTGGTATTTTCGATGCCAACAATATGCCCATCCTTTGCCAGTTTGTGTCGGCCAGATACCGCGCAACAGCTTTATGGCATCATGAACATGACGGGCGTTTTTTTGCGGTGCAGCCGTTACACAAGTGTTGGGTTCGTGGAGCGATGGCGGCAATCTTGGGCTTAGGTTTCGCCCCTTCTGGCGGCATCGTGGCCTTGGCGCTTATTCTGCAACTCACGTTCTTGCGACCGCAAACAGATAATATGCCGTACGTATACGGCGTTTCTAAGTATTTAGTTTTTAAGTTTTTCGGAGTTCTTTCATGTTTTAACTTTCCGAGTCTTTTCGATACATTTCACCCACTAGAAACTTATGCAAGTTATAACTAGGGAACACCGAATCTCATAAAACTAATAAACTCCACATACTCACCAACTTACAAGACTCAATTAATTCACGAACTTAAATAAACAAAACTCACACATATAATGGAAAAGATTATAGGATTGATTGATGCGCCGTTTACGCCATTTCATGCCAACGGCAAAGTAAATCTCGAACCCATCGAACGCTATGCACAGATGTTGCAACACAACGGATTGAAGGGTGTGTTCATCAATGGCTCGTCGGGCGAGGGCTATATGCTCACCACCGAAGAGCGCATGCAATTGGCCGAGCGTTGGGTTAGCGTTGCCCCTGAAGGCTTCAAAGGTCATTGTACACGCTGGCAGCTGCTGCCTAAAGAAAGCGTTGCCTTGGCACGTCACGCCGAAAAGATTGGCGCTATGGGCGTAGGAGCAATGGCACCGCCATTCCCAAAGATTGGTCGCGTAGAAGAATTGGTTGACTATTGCGCCGCCATTGCCGAGGCTGCGCCTTCGCTTCCTTTCTATTACTATCATATACCCGCCTTCAACGGTGCTTTCTGCCGATGATCGACTTGCTGAAAGCCGTAGATGGACGCATACCCTAATCTTTGCCGGGCATTAGGCACACCTATGAAAGCTTGTACGAATACAACCAATGCCGACTGTATAAGGACGGAAAGTACGATATGCTGCACGGACAAGACGAAACCATTCTGCCTTTCTTTTGGCACAGGGAGGAGCAAAAGGCGGCATCGGCGGAACAACCAATTATAATGGTCGCGAGCTAGTGGGCATCATCGACGCATGGAACCGTGGCGACTTGAAACGGCTCGCGAAAAGCAAAACTTTTCGCAAGCGGTAATCAATGTGATATGCCATTTCCGCGGAAACATCGTTGGTGGAAAGCGTATCATGAAGTTCCTTTGGGTTCGACCTTGGGCCTCAACTCGCACGCCTTCCGCAACATGACCGACGAAGAAGAGGGCACAAATGCGTAGAGAATTAGAAGAGATTGATTCTTTGAAAGGTGCAACGTGTGCAAATAAATAAAGGAAAAGCACTAATAAGCAAAATGGATACAAAACAATATCTGCAACAATGGGCGCAACGTTATAAAGACGATTTGGTAAACAACGTGATGCCGTTCTGGATGAAATATGGATTGACCGCCAAACATGGCGGCGTATATACCTGCGTAGACCGCGACGGAACGCTCATGGACACCACTAAAAGCGTGTGGTTTCAAGGTCGTTTCGGCTTTATTGCCGCTGCTGCGTACAACAATATCGAACAAAACCCCAGAATGGCTTGCAGCCTCTAAGAGCTGCATCGACTTCATTATCAACCATTGCACCGCACCCGACGGGCGCATGTACTTTCGAGGTGACGGCCGACGGGAACGCCACTCGCATGCGTCGTTACCTCTTTTCAGAGTGTTTTCGCCATCATCGCATGGCCGAATACGCCATCTGCATCTGGCGATAAAAGCGCATGCTCAACGCGCACTAGACCTCTTTCAAAGCTGGTGCAACGCCATGCCTACACGCCCGGTTTACTGCCTCGCCAAGTACCTGCCCTAACGTGCAATGCCAAGGTCATTCGCTCACGATGATACTCATCAACACGGCATCGCGACTGCGTATGGCCATCGACGACCCCATCTTTGACAGAGCAGATCGACACTTCGTTGCATGCCATTAAGAACTATTTTCATGCACCCCAATACAAGGGCATTGCTTTGAAACGGTAGGCCCTAACGGCGAGTTTATCGACACCATCAATGGCCGAACCATCAACCCCGGCCACTGCATATGAGACGGCTTGGTTTGTTTCTGGAAGAGTCGCGCCACCGCAATTGGGACGAGACTTAAAGCAAAATGGGCCCTCGAAATACTGGATTGGTCGTGGATTGGGGCTGGGACGAGCCCTATGGAGGTATCATCAACTTCCGCGACTGTAAGGGATTGCCCTCGCAAGACTATGCGCAAGACATGAAATTCTGCGGCCGCAAACCGAAACCGTTATCGCCATGCTGTACGCTTACTTGGCTACGGGCGACGAAAAGTACTTGGAACGCCACAAACGAATTAACGATTGGACCTACAAACACTTGCCCGACCCAGAGTTTGGCGAGTGGTATGGCTACCTGCATCGCGATGGCACGGTGGCTCAACCTGCCAAAGGCAACCTGTTTAAAGGTCCGTTCCACATTCCGCGCATGCTCATCAACTCGTTCTTGCTGTGCAACGAAATTCTCAAAACGAAATTTCAACGCCAACAAATGAATAAAGCTTGGTTGACCTCTCGGTGAGCAATTACGGCACCACGAGGCAGATTAATCTACCAACTGGTGGTGCTGCCTTGGGGAGCAACCGAGCCGCATAACTACCATTTGCCGTACCTAACGGACTGCATCTTGTCGCACGACATCGCCGTTGATGCCGCCCAACGCCTGCTTACCAAGCACGGGTTGCACGCTATGGTGATGCCGCCCGTTGGCATGGGTTCGCAAAATCCAGGTCAAAGAGAGTTGCCTTTTTGCGTGCATACGCGCTACGAAACGCAGAAAAGCCATACTACCGACATCGTAGACTCGCTCTATCATCAGGGCTTTCGCAAGCTCGTTATCGTTAACGGGCATGGCGGCAACACTTTAAGAGTATGATTCGCGATTTGCTTACCAGCTATCCCGACTTCCTTATCGCTGCCAGCGACTGGTTTAAGATGCGCAATGCCAAGGATTTCTTCGACAATCCAGGCGACCATGCCGGACGAGATTGAAACCTCGGTGATGATGTATTACCATCCCGAACTGGTGAATCTGGCGGATGCAGGCGAGGGTAAGAGCAACGCTTCGCCATCGACGCCTTGCAAGAGGGTCGTGTATGGATGCCGCGCACTGGGGAAAAGGTGTCGAAAGACACGGGTATCGGTTCGCCAACACAGTCTACGGCCGAGAAGGGAAAACGCTTTGCCAACGCCGTATGCGATGCCTACGTGGACTTTTCTTTTCCGACTTTATTGCCGTTAAAGACGAAGACGACCTCTATACTGAAGGTGCTTGGTGAGCAGTTAACTAGCCACCTAGCTTTGCTAACAGGCTTTTTACGTCAGGTGCAAAACGTGCACATCACCCCTGCACGTTGCTTTATTTTCAATTCCCAAACTCGCCGACAACGCAAGGCCGCCCCATGCAAAATGGGCTTTCCTTTGTGCTGTCGGCAGGTTCGAGATTGCTGTTTTTATCGCAGCAAAAACAAGGTTGTCAGCAGTGTTATAGCGCAAGAAGGCGCCTGTAAAGAATGTTTTACCAACAGGATTAAGGCAAGTTGAACAAGAATAAGGATAAAACGAACATAATCTTTTGGGTAAAAACAACTTTTTCAATTTATTTTTGTTACTTTGCAACCGAATATACTCATTACCAAAAAGACAAGACTATGATGCAAGCAAAGCTGAAATTAGCATTGGTTGCCTTGTGTTACGCCCCTGCGGCCTTTTGCGCAAACACCCAAAGACGACAAACAGCAACAGCCAACGACGGTAGACGAGTCGGCATTTACTTTTTACCGAAGCACAGCTAGAGAAAACGATAACATGTCGCAAAACGTAACTATCATCAATTCGGCATCCAACCTCTATGCCTCACAGGTGGGTTATCTTTTTCTCGCCAGTGAGGTTCAGATACCGTGCTTTTAACCAAAGTACAACGAAGTTCATGTAAACGGTGCGCCATTAACGATGTTGTGAGGGCAACCTGTTTCTCGAACGTGGAGGACTGAACCAACAGACTCGTAACGCCGACTTTGCGCTGCCTTTCGAAACGAATTTGTTTGCCATGCCCGCTATGGGTGGCTCTAATAACTACGATTTTCGGTCTGCAAACCAGCCTAGCCGGACACCGTTTAACCCTTGGCGGAGCTAACCGTAACTACACTTTGCGGGGCATGTACACCTATAATAGCGGGCTAAGCGAGCGAGGTTGGGCCTTTTCGGCTAACCTAACGTATCGCTGGGCCAACCGCGGATATGTTGAAGGAACGTTCTATAACGCCCTATCCTACTTCTTTGGCGTGCAAAAAGTGTTTGGTTCGCGCACACAACACTCGCTCGCGTTTAGCACTTGGGGCAATCCCACCGAGCGCGGAACGCAAGGAGCGGCCACCGACGAAAAGCTATTGATTGCAAACAACAACCAATATAACCCCTATTGGGAGCTATCAAAACGGAAAGTGAGAAACTCGCGCGTGGTAAACGACTTCTCTCCGTCGGCCGTAATGACGTGGGACTGGAAGATAGACGACGGCTTAAAACTATCCACTTCGCTGTTCGGGCGATACAGCATGTACAAAAGCACAAAGCTGAACTATAACAACAGCGACAATCCACAGCCCGATTACTGGAAGATGTTGCCCAGTAGCTATTACGATGTGTGGGATGAGACCAACAAAGTGGCAAGAACCGACCAAGCGTTGGCCGATTGGAACACTGCGTACAACTATCTAACAGCAAGGAAAGAGAACCGCCAAGTGAATTGGGATAGACTTTACGCTGCCAACGAGGCGTTGCTGCGCAAGGAGTGGATGCTATGTACTTCATCCAAGCTCGTCGCAACGATGCACTGGAACCTTTCGCTGGCATCTACGCTGAACATGCAAGTTACCAAGACTTCAAATTGGAACTTGGGCTATATCGCTAGCACCAATAACGCCCGCCACTACCAAACGATGGAAGATCTGCTGGGCGCAACCACCTATCACAACGTCAACACCTACGCCATCGGGTACGTATGCACCCAACTCTTCGCAGGTACACTACGACCTGAATAACCCCAACGCACTTGTTGGAAAAGGCGATGTGTTCGGCTACGACTATCATTGCTAGTGAACAAAGAGCCATGGCTTGGACCAGCTACAACGTGCTCTGGGGCGTGTTAACTCTGATGTTGGCTGCAAGGTTGGCGGCGTCAGCATGCAACGCGACGGCAAAATGCGCAACGGACTATTCTCAGAAAGCTCCGTGATGGCAAAAGCGGAACAGCACGTTTTTCTTGAAGGTGGCGGCAAAGCGCTCAATTTGGAGCATGGGTGGCGGCAATACGTCGCAGCTGGGCTAAGGTTATCAGTACAATGCACCCACGCCTACGTGTCGTTTGTTGCTCCCTGAGCTGAACAACGACTTTGTTCGAGACCTGAAAAACGAGCGCGTGTACAGCGCCGAACCGGATTTCAGCACCAATCTGGTCGTATTCACCTCAACCTTAAACGGCTACTTCAGTCATCTGAGCAACGTTTCTGATTGGCAATGCTTTTTATTTCGACGACATCAACTCGTTCTCTTACGTGTCGATAACAGGCCAAAAGAAAGTATTTTTATGGTGTCGAGGGCAGCCTTTCAAATATAAAATCAACTCTGCATTTGACGTGAAACTGCTCGGGTACGATGAGCGAGGCCAAAGACTATTAACGATGCTTACGTAAACTATGTGAACTCTACACAAGGCACTTTACGAAACCGATATCTTGCTTAACAAGGACATGCGCGAGTCTGGAACGCCCTTACGGCAGGCAGCTTGATGCTTAGCTACCACAAGGGAGGTTGGTTTGTAGACTTGCGCAACTACTACGACCGCATTTACCTGAGTTCTCGCTCTATCATCGCTATAAGAGCGTGGGCGAAAAGCGCGAAACGTAGACGCCGAAGGCAATGTGATGCGCACTCCCGCAAGAGAAAGGGCATGGCGGCTTTATGCTGGACGGGTCTATTGGCAAGAGCCTCTACCTCAAACACGGACAGTTGTCTATCAACTTGATGTTCACCAACCTGCTGAACAACAGCCGTATCGTGACAGGTGGCTACGAACAAAGTCGCTCAGACTATACCGCATCGGGTAATGCACGTGCCTATAAGTTCTCGCGAAACCCCAAAAAGTTCTACGCTTGGGGCACCAATGCGATGCTCAACGTTACCCTATCGTTTTTAATGCCACGAGGCTTTAACGTCTCCAAGCATGCTATCTATCATTGATAAGTTCATAACCAAATGCGCATCCCCCACAGTTCGGCTGGCGAAAGTCACGAAGTGGGGTGCAACAAAATATCAACAGCGACATGAAAATAAGATATTCGCTCATTGCCATAGCTTGTGCGGCCCTTGTTGGCTGTGGACAAGAGATTGAACGACCCCAACAACAGTGAGGCGTACGGCAATCCGAGCATAAAAGAAACAAACGTGATTACCATTAGCGAGTTGAAGAACAACTCACGCCAATGTCATCGCCTCGCAAACAGACCCTTATAAGCAGGTAGAAAACAACATACAGATAAAAGGTCGCATAACAGGCAACGACATTCAAGGCAACATTTACAACAGCGTATGCCTAGAAGACGCAACAGGCGGCATACTTATCAACATCGCACAAGGCGGTCTTTTCGGTTATTTGCCCGTTGGACAAGAAATCATCGTTAACCTCAAAGACCTCTTTGTGGGCAGTTACGGACAGCAAGCGGCCATCGGCACACCCTTTACCAATGGCAAGGACAGACTTCGGTTAGCAGGATGAACCGCTATTTGTGGAACGAGCATTTCAATTACGCGGGCTCTGTTGATGTGTCGAGAGTGCAGCCCGAAGTGTTCGACGTGTCGAAAATATCCGATGCAGAATATCTTCGCACGCACAGTGGCCGACCGATGACCATCAAAGGCGTTAAGTTTAAAGGTGCTGATGGCAAAAGGTGTTTGCAACGGCAGCCGAAAAAGATGCAGCCAACAGCGTTAACCGCGAGTTGGAAGGTTTTACCAACCGACAAATAGTGGTGCGCACCAGCACCTATGCCGACTTTTGCCGCCCAGCCACTTCCACAAGGAACGGTAGACATAACAGGCATCTTCACTCGCTTTCGCAACACGTGGCAAATATTGATGCGTACAGAGAGCGATGTAAAAGAAGTGAAACACGAAGAGTTTTCGCCGCTCTCGCCATTCGCGTTTGTTTGTCTACACAGCCAGACTTATGCGGATGAAAACAACGAAGAGCGGGTAGAAACCTGATAAAAAGAAACATTAACACATATAACAACCAGTCATTATGAAAAAGTAATCTATGCAATATTGATAGCGGCCCTTTGCTACCGCCATGCTCGGGGGATGTCAAAAGCGTCCCGAACCATACACCAACCCGAACGAAAAACAAGGGTGGAAACCAAGAAGTGCCTGAACTGGCACGCCTACCGCAAAGGAACAGAAGCCGAGCCTTATAACGTTACTGCCGCTTTGGCGAAGATTAAGACCCTGAAAGATGGAGAATACAGGCGAAATCTTTGTGAAAGGAAAGATTAGAAGTGTTAAGGAAGTGGATACAGATAGTTCTGGCAACGCCACTTACTTTTATTTCCGACGACATTACCAAAAAGATGGATAGCTTGCAGATATACCGTAGCAAGTATTTAGGTAGGCCAAGTTCACTGCGAAAGATCAAATTAAAGCGGGCGACGAGGTTTGTTATCCGTGGAATTTTTCGTCAACTCTCAAGGGCAATACGCCTGAGAGCGAAACCCAACAAATCGTGGATTCACTCTGCTTAATGGTAAGACTGTTGAGGCTGAAACGCTGAGTTCCTAGCGAACCTAAAGGTGCTGGAACTGAGGCCGAGCTCACAACGTAACGGCTGCTTTGGCTAGAGGTTAGGGCGTTGGCTGCCAATGGTAAGCTTGAAAAATATCTATGTTAAAGGGTAAGATTAGGTTTATCAAATCGGTTGATAAAGGCCAATATGGTAATGCCACTTACTATATTTCGGACGACAATACCAAGAAGATGGATAGCTTGCAGATCTTCCGTAGCATGTATTTAGGTAACGCCAAGTTCACCGCAGACAACCAAATTAAGGTGGGTGATGAGTTGTTATCTATGGTACATTCATCAATTTTATGGGATATACGCCCGAAACCGAAGCTAACAAATCGTACATCTTCACGCTTAACGGCAAGAAAGAGGCAGGCGGAACTACTCCGAAAAGCCAGAAACACCCCAAACGGGTAAAGGACTGTCTATTGAGGGACAAGTGGTAACGTTGACCAAATGCCAACGCAGAGGTGGGAACGGAAATCGGTAACCTATGAAATGAGTAAGATTGGAAGGACGATATAAAAACCGCTTAAATCAATAGACTTGGGCCAAGGCTTTAAGATGACCTTTGATGCAATGGCGAACAGAATGTGCAACCTGCATTTCATAGCAGTATCATAATGTGCGTCTGTATAAGAATAACAGTTTTCACCATAACTGGGAACAAGAAGATTGCCAAGGTTGTCCTTAACTGCGACAAGTTCAAGGAGACATTTATGTAGGCAATGCCACGGCTACCGTTTCTTTCTCAGGTAACTCGGTAACTTACAAGAACGTGTTCTCAGAACCCAAGGGCAGTGGTGTGCAATGCGCATACTTAAAGTTACTGTTGTATACGCAAAGTAACGACTCTTTGGTTTTAGCAGACAACTGTCGAGCAGTAACACACAAGGCTTTCGTTAGATAACGGTAGAATAGAAACAGGCGAGTGCATCATTAGCCAGCTTGTTAACTTGTCATCAGGCGCAAAAGTTTCTTGTCAACTCGTTAACTTGTTAACTTGTCTGCTGTCAGCGTTCCTGGTTAACTGCTCTGCTGCTTTCACTTTCACTAGCACATAAAGCTTTGGCGGGCTGCGAATTTATTCTGTAAATTTTGCAGCCCGTATAGTCTACGTATAACATAACATTTATATAAAAATAGTAAAAATGAAAAAGGTATTCACCCGAAAACTATCGCTTCTGTCGTATTCAAAGATATGTCCAACGGCGATATGTTCCTTTCACAGTCTACTTGCAAAACAAAACGATACAGTAGAGTTTGAAGCGAAACTTACCCCGTGGTAAAGATTGAAATCTCAAGCACCCTCGCACCCCTTCTATACGGGTAAGAGCAAGCTTTGTCGACACGGCAGGTCGCGTAGACCGCTTCATGAACCGCTACGGTAAGATCAATAATATATCTTTTACAAGCATATATTTAAAAGCTTTGAAAATGCGCCCTCAACGTAGTTGCATATACGTTAAGGGCGCATTTTGCAATTTGGCGATGGCGTTTGCTGTATGAGCTTTCACCAGCGCATCAATTCGTTTCACAACCCGTAATCCTTTTTCTTGGCAAGATGATAAAGAAGTTAACGATGTTAGCCACAGTTGCATTTGCCTTGGTGGCGTGCGAGGGCGAAGACCTCAGCAAGGTGAGCAAACCAAAGCGGCGGCGGCAACACCCTGCTGGGCGAGAAACCGCAACGCCAACGATGCCAGACATGCACAGAGAATATGCCCGCTTGGAGTTTCCACGACTTAAATCGGGCGCTAACATGGGTGTTGTTACACGAAACACCCAAAGACGGTTTGAACTTCGCCAGAATGGAACGAAAACGAAAAAGGCGCAAAGATGGACCTGCTACCAGCTCTTTAAGAGCAACATGGTGAAGAAAAACAGACCGCTATAAGTCTGACACCAACCAATATCCACGCGACCCATTGTTGTCCCTCCAAAACCTCTGGTTTTACCTCTGATCCGTATTGGGAGAACGGGCTACGACCACGGGCACATCTGCCCTTCTGCCGGACAGACTCAACTCGGCCGAGGCCACTACCAAACCTTTACCTCACCAACATGCAGCCCCAGGCGCATGGTTTCAATGCAGGCGTTTGGCAGAACATGGAAAACCAAGGTGCAGCGACATTGCCAGTCGCTACAACCACACGTTCTGCGACACCTCTATATTTGCAAAGGGCGGCACCATCGACAAAGCCCGAACATGTGCTAGAAACCACAGGCAAAGGCCTGCTTTGTAGCCCAAATATTTCTTTTTAGGCCGTGCTCGAGTGAAGAACGGCGTGCACAACGCTATGGGCTTTTGATTGAAGCACAAGGCCAGCAACGACAAGAAGTTGGCGAGTATGCCGTTTCAATCAAGAGTTGGAGGCAAAAAACGGGTATCGACTCTTTCTGCAACCTGCCCTGACAACATTGAGTATGCCGTCGAAAATGCCGCGGTTAACAATACCTTTTTGGGGTTTGGATTAGGTAAAACAGCAAAGCACGTTATCCGAAAGGCGTTGGCGCCGATCGCCTGAGTGCAATTTTACTTTTACCCGAGGCATTTTCAGTTCGTGCCCCGCCTGTTTATGCCCCATTAACTGCTTACGTTCTACGTTGGTTAAGAGGCTCTAAGGCACAACGGCCGTTTTATCGTTGTGCATGCACAAAAGCATGTTGCCTTCCCGATACGCAACTCCACTCAGAGCCTTTGTCCTTCCATTAAGCCAGCGTTATAAAGGCACTCCCAGACCCAGAACTTGGGCGTTAATGCCTGCTTTTGTATCTGCCTACAAACCTTAATCATCAAACTGCCGTATTCTGACAATTCCAATCACAAACGAAAATTCATCATCACCTATAAAGAGAGTTGTCCATTCTCCGTTGCAGACAGTGCCACACTACAAACAGAAAAAGCAGCTGTATCAGCACGCGTAACTAAGCGCATATATACCTTTGCTATAAGCGCAGCATGCACCTTGCTGTGAGCATGACAGCACCCAGGCCAGAACTCAACGAAACACATTGTGGCAAACAAGTAAACGCTGGGCTGCCGTTTACTTTTGTCCGATTTTCAGTAAGATTTTAACATTATGAGTACTCTTTTTCGTCAACCAACCGCTCACCTTGCCGCAAAAATCGATGATCTCGCGAAGGTTTGTTTTGATGCAAAGGGGTTAGTTTGTGCAAGCGGAAAAATGAATATTTATTTCAAAAAGTCTCATTTGCACCAGTTTTGGGGTGTTTTGGTGCTAAACTCAGTGCGATTTGCTGCTAAATGCAGTACGTTTTGATGCTAAACGCGGTGCGTTTTTGGTGCTAAACGCAGTGTATTTTGGTGCTAAACGCAGTGTATTTTTGGTGCTAAACGCGGTGTGTGTTGCAGTGCTAAACGCGGTGCATTTTGGTGCTAAACGTAAAGGCAAAATGGTACTAAATGTAGCGAAACCAGCATAAAAATACATTGCAATGGTATCTCATCATACACCCTTCGAGCCACTAAGAATATGGCTGAAAAGGGACAAAGTGTCACTAAAAAGTGGGGTTTTAGGGACTAAAAGCGAAGTAATGGGCGCATAATGAGTTGGCAACCAAACTAGAAAAGGCTAAATGGTGCAAAAATGCGGCTGATTTTCTCAAAAATGGAGCTAGAACAGAAGTCCGCAAGCTTTACAAAATATGGTAAAAAGCCCAGATAAAACACCTATATTTTTCGCTAGAAAGGGTAGGTGGATTAAGTATGTTTTTGTAAAAATATTTTGTACGTAAAATAAGGTGTTGAGTTTATGAGCGTGTAACGCAATAAGTTTACAATTGTTGAGTTGGCGAGTTGTTCAGTTATTAGTTTGTCTCGTTTCTAGGTAAGTTTGTGAGCTGTTGAGCGATTAAGGTTACAAGTTTTTGCGTTTTTCTAGTTGTTGAGTTGGGTTTTATGAGCTGCTAAAACTATAGAGTTGTTGAGTTTATGGGTTTCTACAAAGGTTACTACGTTGTTGAGTTTTGCAAGTTGTTAAGCTCGTGATTTGATAAGCTACCAAAAGCTGTGAGTTATTGAGTTTATGGGGTTACAAGGTTATATGTTGTTGAGTTTGCAAGTTGTTAAGTTCGTAAGTTTATAAGCCGCAAAGGCTGTGAGTTGTTGAGTTTATGGGGTTACAAGTTATACGCTGTTGAGTTTGCAAGCTGCTTGAGTTTGTGAGTTTGTAAGCTGCTAAGCCTGTGAGTTGTTGAGTTTATGGGGCTATAAGGTTATATGGCTTGTAGAGTTTTGCAAAGTTGTTAAGTTCGTAAGTTTATAAGCTGCTAAAACTGTGCGTTGTTGAGTTTATGGGTTTATAAGGTTATATGTTGTTGCGTTTTCTAGATATTGAGTTCGTGAATTACTAAGTTTATGAGTTTCCAAGCTTGTAAGTTCATAGAAGGCGCGTTAATAAGTTGTTGAGCTTATAAGTTTGTAAGGTTATAAAGGCGCACAACAAAAACGGACGAGCTTATTTTGCTCGTCCGCGCGCATTTTCACAACTTATTTACAAACTATTTGGCATGAAACTTGTTTTCTTGTTTTGCTCATTCGGCCGCGTAAGCCACTTCACTTGTTGGCCTGTTTTTATTTTTACTGTTTTTGGTGGAGGTTTTATTTTTGTGCTTGTAGTGTCGGTTAATTCCGACAAGTCTCATCATGCCTTTTTGGCTAGCGTGTACCTTCTGAAATCAAATTCGTCTGTTTCGTTTGCGCCGCGCATCACACCTTCAAAGGCATTATCGTTGAGACTTAGTTCGCTATAAGCGATGGTCATCGTGTAATTGTTGTCGTAGGTGATGACGATTGCCCGTGTACGCGTGTCGATACGCCACGAAAAGCTGCGCCTAAATGGGTTTGGGTCGTTCCGTCCTTCATAGTCAACCTGCCTTCCGCGCCTCATACGGCGTTCGAGTTGTATTGGTCGAACTCAATATCTGTGTAATACACTTTTGTTCCTGCATAGCTGGCAGGGCATCCACTCCGCGAGCCACAAACCGTCCGTCCCAGTGTCCGCGCAACGTTTGAGCCATTGCAAGCAAGTCGTTAGAAGGATATTCGATAGCTGTCGTCCCACCAACTGTAACGTCGGTAAAGTGTTATCTTCGTAGTAGTTGTCTATTTCGCAACTCGTAACAAGTATAGATGGCAACGGCAAGAGCAGCCATTATGCCTATGTTCTAAGCTTTTCATAATCCTATTCGTTTTTGTTTCTGTTGCAAAGTTACGCAATCATGTGGTCGTGTGCATGGGTGGTTCGTCTATTTTTGGTGTAGGGCTTTGGTCTATCGTTCGGGGAATTTCCCTAATAATGTTAATGTGGGTATTTTCAGTGCCGTTTCAATAATAATTGTTATTCTTTGAGACGCGCTAAAAGGCGCTAAATTGAATAACATTAAACACATTATTTGGAAATGAAAACAGTATACGATTTCGCCGTTAAAGACAGAAAAAGGTGGCGAAGTGTCTTTGAGAGAGTATGCCAACGAGGTTATCCTCATCGTTAACACCGCAACAAAGTGCGGCTTTACACCGCAATACGAAGAATTGGAGGCTATCTGAAAAATACCATGCCAAGGTTTCACCATTCTAGACTTCCCTTGCAACCAGTTTGGACAGCAAGCTCCCGGCACAGACAAGCATTCACGAGTTTTGTAAAGCTGACTTATGGCACCGAATTTCCACGTTTCAAGAAGATAAAGGTTAATGGCGACGATGCCGACCCTGACTGTACAAGTACCTTCAAAGAGCAAAAGGCTTTGCCGCGTTGGGACCCCAACCACAAGCTAACACCGTACTCGACGAGATTCTTTCAAGGAAGACCCTGACTATAAAGGAAAAAGCTGAGCATCAAATGGAACTTCGCAAGTTCCTCGTTAACAAGCAAGGACTTGTGGTGGCTCGTTTCGAACCCACCGAAAGCCGCTGAAAACGTGAGCAAGAAGATTGAAGAACTGCTCTAGGCAGGTTCTAAGTACCTTTTGCTGTATGTAGCTTTTTAGCTGAGCAGGTTTGCTTACTTCTTGAAGGAGCATAGATACCTACGCGACTGAAAGAGTAAGCCAAAGATGCCAGATAAAAGCAAAAAGACAGTGAAGAGCAATACAAAGAACAACAAATGAACCTTTGCGGAATTTTTAGAACATGCCTTTAATGCGTAAGCACTGAGCACGAGGGAGTTAGAGAGATGCTGAAAAACCTGCCCCACACTACTCATATATATAAGGTAAGGGGCGGCGATGCAGAGTTTTCAACAGCCCTACTAGCAAGTATGGTGGCACGTTGGGCGCCTCTTTAACTCCCTTTTCGCATCTTAAACCATCGGTAAACCCACGAAACACCCTTTTGGCATTGTTTTGCACAATGTTTACATAAGGTACATCCCAAATTAAAAACAAATCATTTATGGAAAAAGAGAATACGCGCTGCCTCATCGTGGGTAGCGGTCCGGCTAACTACACTGCGGCCATCTATGCAGGAAGGCAAACCTAAGTCCTGTGCAATATTGCGGAATGCAAACGGGCGGACAGCTCACCCAAACAACAGAAATCGAGAACTTCCCGGCTACCCCAAGGGTGTAGACGGCAACCAAATGATGGTGGAACTGCAGCGAACAGGCTGCCGCTTTGGTGCCGACATTCGCACGGAGAAATTACCAAAGGTTGATTTCAGCAGCAAACCATACGTTGTTACCACCGATCGCGGCGTAGAGATGAAGCCGAAACGGTGATTATCGCCACGGGCGCATCGCCAAATACCTGCCGACGCGACAGAGAAGTATTCGGCCAAGGCGTTAGCGCACGCGCCACTTGCGACGGCTTTTTCCATCGCAACCAAAACGGTGGCTGTTGTGGGCGGTGGCGACACGGCTTCGCAGGGAGGCCAGCTACCTTGCAGGACTCTGCTCGAAGGTATATATGATTGTACGTAAGCCGTTCTTGCGTGCATCAGACGTGATGCAGAAACGCGTTGAGAGCAATCCCAAAATCGAAAATCCTATACGAACACAACACGTTAGGCCTTTATGGCGAAGACGGCTTACAGGGGCGCGCACCTCGTAAAGCGCAAGGGCGAGGGCCGACGAACAACGCTGCTGACTTGCCCATCGACGGCTCCCGCATTGGCGAGCCCAACACCGATGTGTTTAAAGATTGGCTCGACCTTGACGAGATGGCTACATCAAAAACCGTTGCCGGAACACCCGAACCAATGTTGCAGGCGTGTTTGCGGCGGGCGATTAATGCCGACCCCGTTTATCGCCAAGCAGTTGTTGCAGCGGGTTCGGGCTGTATGGCCGCATTGGAGGCCGGAACGCTACTTTCAGGCAATTGGAGGCTAAGTGAGCTCGAAAATGCTAAGCCGTGAGACTAGCTTGGAGAAAGAAAAGCAGCCCTAGTTTAGCATAGACATGAAAAAGGCCTCTTTGCTATTTGCAGGAAGCCTTTTGCTTTTCAGGAGTAGATGCCCTTGTTACAAGCCCATTGTGTGGCCTTTGTTACTGGGCGTATCTATGTTTTTAGTCTTTTACACCAGTCCGTCTAGTTCTTTTTCAGGGCGCGCAAGTCGTCCCCTAACCGAGAGAAGCGTGTTAAGTACGTGCGTACTCTTGTTTGCGCCTTCACGATTTTCGTTTATCATCTTACGTGCGGCGGCAATTTTAAAACCTCTCACCTTAACCAGCGTGTAGATGTTCTTTAATAGGTCGATGTCTCTTTCCGTGTATTGTCGCACCTTCGACCCCATAGCGGTGCGCGCGGTTTTAGCTGCGGAAGTTCGGTTTCCCAATACCGCAACGTACTCTCGTTAACGCCGATGATGTCGCTCACCTCCTTAATCGAGTAGTACAACTTTAGGTTTCTATCAGTCTTCAATACCATGATGGGTTAGCTTTTGGCCCTTTGTGGGGGAATTTGGGAATAGTCCTTCGTTCGTTACATACATCGTTTCGTGTTCATAACAACACGCCACAGGCTTGCCTGTGCACGTTTAAAACCTGTAATGGTAACTAAGTTATCCTGGACGAAGTTACATTTAGCTCTCTCTCATGATGCAAAATTACGACAAATCTTTGGTTTTTCCAATCTTTGGAAAAAATAAAATCGAGGCGTAAACCAACATTAACAAACAGCATAATATAAGTACCTGAACCACGCCCATTTGATGTTGTAATTTTGCAACTTAAACCAAAGGGATGGCACTTTACAACCCTGTTTTCGCAAGCCTTGTTTGGCATCCTTGATTTGGCTTTCTGCAAATTGGAATACAATAAAAATTCAAGATAATAAACGATGATGACAGCGAACGAAATACGCGACTCCTTCAAACAATTCTTTGAGGGTAAAGGACATAAGATAGTGGCCTCGGCCCTCATGGTGATTAAAGAGACGACCCCTACACTGATGTTCACTAACGCAGGCATGAACCAATGGAAAGACATCATTTGGGCACACGCGACCCCGAACCACGCCGCAGAGCCGACTCGCAAAAGTGTCTTCGCGTAAGCGGAAAGCATAACGACTTGGAAGAGGTTGGGCACGACACCTACCATCACTACCATGTTCGAGATGTTGGGTAATTGGAGTTTTGGCGACTATTTTTAAGCGCGAGGCCATAGACTATGCGTGGGAATACCTCGGTAGATGTGCTGCACCTTAATCCGCAAGACCTATACGTAACGGTGTTCGAAGGCAGCGACGAAGAGGGCATTTGCACGCGACGACGAGGCCGCAGTATTGGGCAAAGCACCTGCCTGCCGACCATATCATCAACGGAAACAAGCACGACAACTTCTGGGAGATGGGCGAAACGGGTCCATGCGGCCCTTGTTCGGAGATACATCTCGACTCGCGTTCGGCCGAAGAAAAAGCCGAAGTGCCTGGCGCAAGCCTCGTAAACAAGGACAATCCGCAGGTTATCGAGATATGGAACATCGTGTTTATGCAGTTCAACCGCAAGTCCGACGGGTCGTTGCAGCCTCTACCGATGCACGTTATCGATACGGGTGTATGGGGTTCGAACGCCTTGTTCGCTCGCTGCAAGGCAAGACATCTAACTCGACACCGATGTTTTCCAACCCGTTATACAAGAGATTTCGCAGCCTGTCGGGCCTGAAATACGGCGAAGATGAGAAAGGTGAGACGTGGCCATGCGTGTTATTGCCGACCATCTTAGGGCAGTGGCTTTCTCCATTGCCGACGGCCAATTGTCGGGCAATGCCAAGGCAGGATATGTTATTCGCCGCATCCTTCGTCGTGCCGTTCGCTATGCCTACACCTTCGGGGGCCAACGTTCGGCCTTCATGTTTAAGCTGTTGCCCACCTTCATCCACGAGATGGGCGAGGCCTATCCCGAACTGAAAGCACAGCGCGAACTCATCGGTCGCGTGATGAAAGAAGAAGACGCTTTCTTGCGCACGCTTGAAAAGGGCATCTCGATGCTGAATGATGAGATGGAACGCTTGAAAGCCGAGGAAAAGCCACGCTCGACGGCACGCAAGCCTTCCGCCTGTTCGACACGTACGGCTTTCCGCTCGACCTTACAGAGCTTATTTGCCGCGAAAAACGGGCTGCAAGTAGATGCGGCCCAGTTTCGATGTGGAGATGCAAAAAGCAAAAAAGAACGCGCACGAAAACGACGCTGCCGTGGAGAACTCCGATTGGGTTGTGTTGCGCGAAGGCGAACAAAACTTCGTGGGTTATGATTATACTGAGTACGAATGTCGCATACTTCGCTATCGTCAAGTTACGCAAAGAAGAACACTTACTTTGAGTTGGTGCTAGACAACACGCCTTTCTATGGCGAGATGGGCGGACAAGTGGGCGACTGCGGTGTGCTGGTAAACGGCGAAGAGACGGTTGACATCATCGATACAAGCGAAAACAACCAAAGCATACACATCGTGAAGGCCCTACCAAAGACCCCAAGGCCGACTTTATGGCTTGTGGACACGGATAAGCGCGAAGCAAGTGCTAGCCAACCACGGCAGCCACTGCTGGACTATGCCTTGAAGCTGTGCTTGGCGAACACGTTGAACAAAAGGGCTCGTTGGTGGCTCCCGACACGTTGCGTTTCGACTTTTCGCACTTCCAAAAAGGTTACAGACGAAGAACTTCGCGAAGTGGAACGCCTTGTAAACGACCTTATCCGCCAAGACTTACCACTCGACGAGCACCGCAACACCCCCTTAGAAGAGGCTAAGGCGATGGGGCAGTGGCCTTGTTCGGCGAGAAATACGGCGACACGGTGCGCGTTGTGCGTTTCGGACCCAGTTGTGAGTTCTGCGGCGGCATCCACGCACGTAGCACGGGCCGTATCGGTATGTTCAAAAATCGTTAGCGAAAGCAGCGTGGCAGCTGGCATCCGCCGCGTGAGAGGCTCTCACTGGAAAGCGTTGTGAGGAGGCTATATACGTGCTAGAAGACACTATTCGCGGCATTCGCAACCTCTTTAACAATGCCAAAGACCTGCAAGGAGTTATCGCTAAGTACATGGAAGAACACGACTCCATGCGCAAAGAGATAGAAAAATTCTCAGCACAAGCCGTCAAAAGGCTTAAAGATAGCCTTGTTGCAAAATGCCAAAGACGTAAACGGACTGAAAGTGGTTAAGGCTGTTTTGCCCATCAATGCCGAACAAGCCAAGAACCTCGTGTTTAAGGTTCGCGAGGCCATTCCTCAACACTTGGTGTGCGTTGTCGGCTCAACGGCCAACGACAAAGCCTCTGCTTAGCATCATGTTCAGCGACGATGTGGTGAGCGAACACGGGACTGAACGCAGGCCAAATTATTCGCGAGGCCGCCAAGCTTATTCAAGGTGGCGGCGGTCAGCCCCATTATGCGTCGGCAGGAGGCAAAAAATCTCGACGGTATTTCTGTGGCCGTAGACAAGGCCGTGGAACTGAGCTTGCCAATAAGATGCCGCCATTTCCCCACCCCACTTCAAGGGAAGGGGAATGATTAGCTTTACTATTAATACAGATTTAAGGCCGGTTCTAACATCCACCAAAGCATTACTCGGTAAACAACCATTAAAAGTAGCGTGGAACTTTTAGAACCAGCCTTATATCTACTGAAAACGCAAATTCCACTAAGCCCCTACGGCAGCGCAAATCTGCCCCAAAAGGCCATCAAACAAAAACGATAATGAAAACCAAACCTTGCGCACAGCCTTTAAACGTGGCTTTTCTTTTCTTCTCGGCCGCGGTATTGTTTAACCTGCAGTTTCTCTTTGTGTTGTTTACCAGCAACACGCTCGACATCATGTCGCCCTTAGGTTATCTCTTTTTCTTTGCGTCGTGCCTATCGCATGCCGCTTGTTTGGCCCTTCCGCCATACCTTATATATATGCTCATTGCCTGTACGGGCTGTGTGCGCATAGTGCGTGGTGCATTTTGTGCTAGTAGTATTGCTGGTATTGCTCGTTTTCCTCGATGCACAGGTGTATGCCATCTATCGTTTCCACATCAACGGCTTTGTGCTGAACATGGTTTTCGGTCCCATAGTGCGGGCAGATATTCACCTTCGACACATGGCTCTACCTCAAAAGAAGTGGGTCTATTCCTCCTGCTCCTTGGCGTGGTGTATGGTGCCTATTGGCTTTCGGGTTGGATTTGGCGCAAGCGCGGCAAGGCCTACGTGATGGCCACCGTGTGTGCACTGGTAGGTAACGCCTCTTTGCCCACCTCACGCATATCTACGGCGCGTTCATGTCGCAGGCATCAGTGGTACATAGCGCCAAGCTCTTGCCTTATTACTTCCCCACAACGGCCTATTCGTTCATGACGAACCTAGGATTTAAAGCCCCCGTAGACACGCGTATGCTGCAAAAGGGCGGCAACGGAACCCTGTCTCACCCCATAAAAGGCCTTGCAAACCGAACGTCCCGACAGCTTGCCCAACATCGTATTGGTGTTGCTCGACTCGTGGAACAAACGTTCGCTAACGCCCCAATGTATGCCCAACACCTATCGGTGGGCACAACAACAGCAATGGTTCGACAATCATCTCGAGTGCCAGCAACGGCACACGCAGTGGTGTTTTCGGCCTGTTCTACGGTCTTATGCTGTGATTGGGAAGATTTCGAGGCTGCAAAGGCTTAGTCCGGTGTTCATCGACCGCTTTGCAACAGCTGGGCTACGACATGCGTGTCTATCCTCGGCACCTCACATACAACCCCAACTTTGCCAAGGTGGTGTTTGGTAAAGTGAAGGTGCGTAGAATTGACGCAACGGAGCAAGACGTCGCTCGAACGCGACTCAACGCATCTGCTCCGACTTCGTTGGCGAGTTGCCAGAACGCCTTAAAGCAAACGTCCGCCTTTTCTCGTTCGTCTTTTTCGACCTGCCGCACAGTTTTGAACTCGATGCCAAACACAATGTTCCCTTTGCACCTGCTTGGCCCTATGCCGATGTACCAAGCTAAAATAACTGATGGACCCAACGCCCTTTTAACCTCTACCTTAACACTTGCTATCAAGACGACATCTTTGTTGGGGCAAGGATACCGAACGTTAGAACAGCGCGGCATGGCTATGCGATAACACCATCGTGATACTTTCTGGCGACCACGGACAGGAGTTCAACGAAAACAAAAAGAACTACTGGGGACACAACGGTAACTTCTCGGTATGGCAGATTGGGGTGCCGCTAATTTGCCACTTCCCAGGTGCAAAACCGCAGAAATATAGCCACCTGCACTACACATTACGACATTGTTCCTACGCTGATGCACAACTATTTGGGCGTTAGAAACCCTGTTTCCGATTATGGCATGGGGCATCTTCTCACGACGAGAGTTCGCGTAAGTGGCATATGTTGGGCGGTAACCTCAACTATGCCTTTTATCGTTGGCGGCGACTCTATCTTGGAAAAAGAGATGCCGAAGGCGGTCTGGATGTTTACGATGCGCGCATGAATCCCGTATCTAACTACCGCTTAGATACGCGCGCCTTTAATAAGGCAATGGATAAACTCAACAAGTTTTATAAGTAAAGCCAGCAACGCATCGCCTTTTAAAGGTGAAAGGTGAAGAAAAGATGAAAAGGTGGCGAAATGGCTGCGCCCGTCGCGAGAGACACGTTAATGGGCGCAGCCATCTTATTAATGGCTAACAAGTTAACGAAAGGAAACAAGTTAGATAGGCGAAGCCATATTTTCACCTCTTCATCTTTGGGGTTAGAGGTTATGGAGTTAAGGAGTTAAGCCAAATGCCTTGATGGTGTTAGCCATTTTTCACCTCTTCATCTTTAGGAGTTAAGTCAAATGCCTTGATGGCGTTAGCCATTTTTCACCCTGCACCCTTTTCACTACCTTTCCCTTTTCACCCTTTCACCTTTTACTAAGTCTTCTCCTTTCAACCTCTTTTTAAAGAAATCTTCGAGCTTTTTCTTCCCCATAAATAGGTGCTTGCATGTTCATAGCCATAGCCGTAAGGAAGAATTCTAGTGGCCCATACGTCTTGGCAGGAGTAAACAAACGAAGAGAAAGAGCGTGGAGCGGCGCACGAAGTCGGGCAAATGACAGACCGAGGCTGATGCCCTATAGGCTCATGTCAATTCGCTCATCGCATTGTGCGTCAATACGTCAGGGTCCACCTATGTTAAGTTCGTGCTGCATGGCTATGCAAAAGCATCTACAACAGCCGCGCCAAATCGGCCCCATGAATGGTTCGCGCAACATGCCATCGCCAAAGAGCCAAACACTACCTCCTTTTGCCATTTTTAGAAAGTCGCGCATGTCGAGAAAAAGAACCCCGTTGAACGAACAATACAATAATCTAGCCCAGAGTTTTTCAGGTAGTCGCCCAACCGTTTCCTTAGCCTCGCAAATCTTCAAGTGCCGCATGTTTGCGCCATTAAACACCGAAACGTAGATAAAACGTTTCACTCCGCTACGTTTAGCCTCGTCAATGAGGTTGGCGTTGGCCTTGAAATCAACATCCATATAGGTCATGCCGTCCTTCTGCCGAGTGATGCCTACCGTACTTATCACCACGTCTATGTCTTCGCAAACGCCCTTTAAGTGTCGGGCTGCGTAACCTCGCCTACCGCCCATCAACATTCGGCGAAACCGATTGCATGCGCAACAGTTGCGCACAATCACGCTGCGTTAGTGTAGTTTCGCCGCTGCAATTCGCGCAATACAAACTTCCCAATAGCCCGTTGCACCCAGCCAATAGAACGCGACAGCCTTCGCGGCCTGCAATGGTGTGTTGTCTGCTTGCTCAACCATCCTTAAAGAAATTTCGACGGGACTTAAATTCCTGCGCCTAAGTTAGGATTATCCTGACCTTCGGGCGCGTTGCTGGTGGGCGTTGTGGACTGGTCAGACAAGTCAGACTGTTTAGACCAAGCCAGACAAGTCAGATGATGTTTCCTTTTTCATCTTGCGATCAATCTCTTCCGCATCGGCCTCCATTGCCTCGCTTTCGGCCTGCTGTTGCGCCTCAATTCGTGCCACTTGTCGGTGTGTATTCATTATCTTAAAAGGCGTTGGCACATTCCATGCGCGCAAAACACCATAGCCCAACCAAGGAAAAGCAAGGGGGCTGAGGCTATCCACGAGAGTTTGAAGGGCTATGGGTCCAACAAACACAAACGAGGGCATGAGGCAAAAATAAAGACTCAGTTTAGAAACAACCACACGGTGGGTTACATATTGCCCACGGCACCTAAAGATAAGAATGGCGCCGAAGATGTAAACCATCAATTAACCACAATGGTGGGAACGCAGCCAATACAACGCCCAACACAAGACTGCCAATACCAACTACAGGGGAACGTGGGCGTTGTTTGGCGGAAATGCTTTCCTCTACATCGACAACGGCCGTGAAACTGGCGTTTCGGTTCACCAAGTAGACGATCCACGAAATCAAGCCCGATATAATGAATAACACGCCGATGATAATGGTTATCCACGTCACCGTGTCTTCGCGGTATTTAATTAACAATAGTCCCACCACAACGGCGATGATGGCACGGATGAAAGATGTTTGAACTGTCTTCATATCTCGTGATTATATACACCTGGGATTACCAATGGCAGGTTCTGTCAGCTCGGAGATTAAGTGTAAGCATATTGCTGTCGTTTTCTCGTTGCTCAAAAAGTCTTAGAACTCTCCATTACCCGACTACAAAAATACAAACTATCTTTTTGTCGGTGCAATATTTTTAGTTACTTTTGTGCAGTGTTTATGACAAAGGGCATCAAGGCCAGCACTTAGGCAGACCGACACCTCCAACGAAAAAGTGCTAAGCAACCCTTTTCGCGAACTCATCAAAACGGATAACGCGCATATTGGAGCGCCAGCGCCTAAACTCCGCTCACTACATGCCCATAAAACTCAAAACTTCACAAACCGATAGATGACAACACTTTTATTGGTGCGCCACGGCGAGACTGTAGTAACGCTAACCAAATAGCCTTCAAGGTCAAACGCAAGGCGAACTGAACGAAGACGGGCGTGGCACAAGCAGAGAAATTGGCGCGCGAACTTGGCGATACGCCCATCGACGCCTTTGTAAGTAGCGACCTACAACGCGCCGAACACACCTGTCGCAGTCATTGCTGCGCCCACAACAAAGCCTTTCTGCACCACTCATCTCTTGCGCGAACGCGGTGGGGTGGTTTCACTGTACCCGATTTATCCCTAAGCTTAAAAGACAGGTTTGGCCCGAAGAGTGTGGAGTCGCTAACGGACATCAAGCATCGCGCACTCTTTCCTCGACATGATTGTCAACGCTACCCCAACCAAACGGTGCTAGCCGTGGGCCACGGCATCATCAATAAAGGCTATACAAGCGTGTTATACAACAGGAAATGCACGAAGTGGAAAAGATGAAATGCAGGTAAGTGAGGGTGTTAAAGGGTGAAGAGCTTGTAAAGGTGAAAGAAGTGAAAAGGGTGAAAAAGAGTGATGGCTAGCGCCAACAAGGCATTTGAAGCAACTCCTAACTCCCATAACTCCATAACTCGCTAACTCTAACTCTAAATTCGTACTCCTTAAACTTAGACGGTTTCGCCTGTCGACTTATCAACAGGTCAGCATCAACTTGCGTCACTAACTTTGGTTGTGAGGCTACAAGTAACAAAAACTGACACTACAAGCCACTTGTACTCGCTGTACAAGATAGCTGTACTGATGGGCTTACGCACGCATTGAACAAACATAATTACAACAGCCAACATACTTGCCAAACACGACGTCGAAACCCTCAAACCACCCCTTCAATCTTGCCTTACACACGCAATTGGAGAAAGCACGTCATTCCCTGCCTTTTGGAGAGAGGTTGGGGATAAAAGCCGTTATGGACAGCGTTGAGGCTCTTTATTCCACCTGATTCTTCGGCCAATTCACCAAAAACAATTTGCTTTTGGCTCGCGTGAAAAAGCCGTGTACAGCCAATGTAAGTAATCAGAACGAGACGAGATCTTCCGACACATAGCCTTTGGTCAAGGAACACATATGTTCCCATTGTCCGCCCTGCGCCTTATGGCAAAAGTAACGGCGTAAGCAATTTCACCTGCAAGGGCGTTGAAAAGCATCACCTTTAACCATCTTCATTCTATCGGCCTTCAAAGGGTACATCAGCGCAATCGTTCAACACATTATATAATGCCTCGTTTTTGCTGAGCCGTGAGCGCAGGCGATTCGGAAAGCAAACTATCTAACACAACCGTGCCCACAGTTCCTCGTTCTCGTAGTCAGTTAACTGCAACCACACATCGGCAAAGCGCAACCGTGAACCGTTTGTTCGTTTCACGCGCGCAGCACGTGCCCTGTCGCCATTGGCAAAGAAAAAGCCAATAGATTACGTTCTTTCTCCGTCAATAAGTAGTTCTTCACCACCATCAACAAATCGCCCGTGGTAAGCAGTTCTTCATGACCAAGCACCGTGTTTCTGATGCCTTGGTTAAAAACATTCGCCCGTTTGTTGCTTCGTGTCACCACGATGGTTTCGTCCATTCCACCTCTGCCATAGCTGGTGTTGGGCGTCTCGATAAGTTCGTCGCCAGGAACAATTTGCAAGTCGGCGAACCCCCTCCAAAGCGTATTCGT